>Ga0075012_10006564_pt1 | contig 10544 bp, 8 predicted proteins | sample All_14_2_FD_71474 | JGI IMG/M metagenome (GOLD analysis project Ga0075012, IMG submission 71474) | Freshwater microbial communities in response to fracking from Pennsylvania, USA - Allegheny Zone_MetaG_DW_15 | ecosystem: Environmental > Aquatic > Deep subsurface > Groundwater > Drilled... | reverse complement strand
GTACCGGACTCACCTTCGGTCGGGACGGTGTCGTCGGTGGGGCCTGCCGTTTCGGCCTGTTCCAGCGGCTGACCGGGGATGGCGCCGCCGCCGGCCAGCGCATCGATCATCTGTTCGGTCAGGTCGAGCCCGCCGGTCAGTTCGTCGATCAGCGCAGGGATATCCTGATCGGTGCGCAGCGCGGCTTCAAGCCGCGATTCGAGCTGGTGGATGTGTTCGCCAAGTGTCATCGCACCCGTCATGCGGGCACTGCCCTTGAGCGTGTGCAGCAGTCGGGCCACGCTCTTGGACTGCTCCGTAGTCGGCTCGGTTTGCCAACTGCGCAGGCTGGCGTGGAGATCACTGATCAGCTCACCGGCTTCATCGAGGAAGATCGGCAACAACTGCTCATCAATTTCGTCGTTGATGCGCAGCGAGCCGTGAGTTTCCTCGACTTCTTGAGTGCTTGCTACTGCTGGACTCGGGATGGTCGGGGCATCGGTCGCCGCCAGCGGTTCCAGATGTGCGCGACCGACGGCGTCGAGCTGTTCGACGAGTTCTGGCGTCGGCAGTGGCATGCTGCGATTGCCGACCTCGGCGAGCATGGCTTCCAGGGCATCGACACTGGAGCCGAACAGCGCGAGTTCCTCTGTGGCGGGAGACTGGCCTTGATCGCGCAGGCGCTGGATGGCTTGTTCGAGCGCACGCGCCAGGTTCTGCAGCGGAGCCAGCCGTGAGGTGCCCGAGATGCCGGCGAAGGTGTGCGCGGCACGGAGTGAGGTTTCAGGCAGCTGCAGGGTCGGATTGGTGGTCAGGCGGCGCAGGTCCTGGTGCAGCGTGGCGATATGGTGCCGGGCCTCGACCATGTAGAGATCGTAAAGCGGACGAGAGACCTCGACCATGCCGATCGTGACGAAGTCGCCGCTGGCCGGGGAGGGCAGAGCGTCGGTCTCGGATCGCGTGGTGTCGGCAACATCCGGTTCGAGCACCGTGTCTGTTTCTGCAACGGTCTCTTCTGCCGTGGTGGCGCCCAGCGTGGGGGGTACACCGTCGATGACCCCGTCGGTGATCGTTTCGGAGGCCCCGGGTCCTTCGATAGTCGCTTCGACCAAGGCTTCGATTGGCGTGCTGTCGATCGGCATGGCCGTCAATGGCTCGGCATGGTCCGCGACGCCGGGCTCCGGATACGGCGCGGAAATCTCCTGCTCGGACTTGTCGGGCACCGGGATTGCCGTGCTGTCGTCGAGCGCTACGGTCTCGTCTGCGAGCTCCCAGATGTCGTCCTGCGCCTCCATCTGGGCGTCTGCGTGGGCGTCTGCGGCTGGCGGCAGGGCAAGGTCCGTGTCTTCGGGGCCGGACAGGACGGCAGTTCGGCTCCGGACGGGACGATAGGCGCCTCATCCACATCGAGGCCTTCGAACGATTCCAGATCCGGCAGTTCCGGGGTGTATTCGTCTGCGCCTTCAACCCACCCGGTTGGTGAGGCTTCGATCCCGCTGTCGGCAATTTCGACAGGCTCGACCAGATGCTCGTCGACCGCGGATTCGAGATCCTCCTCACTCGACAAGTCGAAGTCGATCGAATCGAGCAATGGGCCAAGGTTGATGGGCGCAAGGTCGGCCTCGGTTTCGGCCTCGTTGCTGGAAGAGGGCAAGGACGGCTCGTCGGTACCGCTGGGGGGCAGGGTCCCTGTCTCATCCGCGGTCAGCAGCTCGCTGAGATCGAGGCTCGTAACCACATCCGCAGGGTTGAGGGCTTCGGCTTCGAGATCGTCTGTCTCGGCAAACAACGCGGGTTCGTCGAGCGAGGTCTCCTCGGGCAGGAAATCCGGCTCGCCCGACGGTTGCGCCATGAAGGGCAGGATCTCGCCACTGTCCGACAGCGTAAGGTCGTCGAAGCCAAGGACGGTGACGACGCCTTCGTCCATGGGCTCGATCGATTCGTCCCCGCGCTCCGGCTCTGGGGTACGGCTGATCGTTGCCGGCACCTGGACGGGCGCATCGCCACTACGCAGTCGGTCGGCTTCGGCAAGCAGGGTGGCGACGTCACGTGCCTGCGGTCCGCCATGTTCGAGTTGCTGAACCCAGTCCGAGAACTGTTGGTGAGCGTCGTCGATCAGGTGATGGAGGGCAGGCGTTGCATACCATTCGAGCTGCAGCCAGCGGTTCAGGGTCTGCTCCAGCCCCCAGGCGGCTTCACCGAAATCGCGCAGGCCCACCATGCGGCCGCTGCCCTTGAGGGTATGGAAGCCGCGCCGGATGGCGGTGAGGTATTCGCGGTTTGCGGGTTCCGTACGCGAGAGTTCGAGTTGCTCACCGACGGTGCCAAGCACTTCGTGGGCTTCCTCGATGAAGATGCACAGCAATTCGGCATCGATCTCTTCGTTACTGACGGGCGGCGGTGGTGCGGTTGGTACGGGCTGCGCTGCGGGCGCCGGCTCAGCGACCTCGGAGGTGGCTTCTGCCGTGAGTTCGGTTGCAGCAATGGGGGGAGACGACTCGTCGATGACGGCATCGATCTCCGGTGCAAGATTCTCGGTGACCGTTTCCTGTGGTGCAGCAGCTTCAAACGAATCCGCCGGTGCCGTAGTGATTTCGGCCAGGGGGGCGGCCTCGGCGTGCCCGCGCTGTTCGGGATACAGGAAGTTGGACAAGGGTACCCGGCTGTGCTGAAGCGACTGGATGAAGAAACCCAGCGCCGACAGTCTATGAGCGAGCGATTCGAACTCGGATGCGTCGCTGGGGTTCTCGCCGGCCGCATACCGGCCAATAAGGGCTTCGGCTTCATGGACGACCGTGATGGCATCCGTTTCGCCAAGAAGGGTCAGTGCGCCTTCTATCTGGTGCAAGGGGGCTGACAGCTGTGCTAACGGTGCCCGCTTCTGTTCGTCGCGGAAGAAGTCGTCGAGTGCCTGTTCGATGTTAGCCAGGCTGCTGAGGATTTCGCGGGCCAGTTGCGACAGGGCTTCTTTCTCCTGGGCCCGGCGAGCGGCTTCCAGTCCTGGCGACTGGTCGGGTGACGCGGGGGTCTCGCCACGTTGAAGGGCGTCCAGACGTGCCAGGGTGTCATTGACCTGTACAGCAAAGCTGCTGTCTGGCGAGCCGCGTTCGAGTGACGTTTCTGCCAGCAGCAGTGCAGTCGCGAGTTCGATGGCGAGGGTTTCCCTGAGCTGCAGGGGGTCCTTGCGCAGCCAGTGACTGAAATCGCGTATGCCACACACCAGTCGATCAAACGCGGGGTGGCCAAGGCGATTCGCTACGGTAGCAAATTCATCGACCTGCTGTTCGAAGCGCGGCAGCGCTGCGGCCGTGCCGTTGCTGAAGTCGTCCCAGTCGAGCTTGATCTGTGCCAGCCGGCTGCGCAAATCCTGCAGTAACGGCGCCAGCGGAAGCTCACTGACCCGTGAGCCGGCTTCCGGCAGCAGGTCGGTGAGTGACCAGGCTTGTGTGACGGCCTGTTGCAGCGGGGTGCGCTGTGGCGCTGCCGCGACATGGTAGAGCAACTCTCGCAGCAGACGTTCGGGCACGGCCTGTGGGCCGTTGACCAGGCGTCGTAGTAGCGCTTCCAGTTGGGAGAGCAGACGGCGGCCAGTGGTCAGGCCTTGACTGCCTTGCTGGGACAGGGTGTCAGCCAGTGCCTGGCCGGCCCACCAGAGTGCGCGCAGTGGCGGACTGATCTCGACCGATTCGAGGGAGCGGAGCGCTTCGGTGATGTGTCCGATACCCGACGGGGAATCGGGTTGCTTCATCCACTCCAGCAAGCCGCGCTGGAAACGGGCTCTGGCACTGCGGACACGTTCCTGGCGGATGTCGGCGGGCAGGGTTTGGGGATCGGTGGATGGACGAGGGGACCGCACGCCCATGTCCGGAAAGAACAGGTCGGCAGGAGAGGGGGCATCCTTGCCGTGGGCGAGCGCGATTTCGCGGTAAAGCGGAAAGAGCCGCAAGGGCTGATCGCTGGAACCGTGAGAGAGCTCTTCCAGGTAGTTGGAAATGGTGGCCAGTGCTCGCCGTCCCAGTTCCAGATGTGCCGGCGTCGCCGTAATCTCGCCCTGCGTCATCGCGCCGAGGAACTGGTCCACCGAGGTCGCGAACTGGGTCAGGCCGTCCAGGCCGACGATCGACAGTGCGCCGCGGACCTGATGGAGATGGGTCTGCGCGAACTGGACGCGTGCGGGTCCGTCTTCGGCCTGCGCAGCAGCCTCCAGGCTTTCGGCGGCCCGCGCGAGCGCGAGATCGATCTCGCTCTTGACCCAGGTCAGTGGCCCCAGGTCCAGTTCCTTGGCTTGCGTCATGGAGCGTTACTCTAGTTTAGACCTTGAAGCCCGATACCGAGCCCTTGAGTTCGACGGCGAGGTCAGCGAGCTGACCGATCGACACGGCGGTCTGTTTGGTGCCACGTGTCGTCTGCTCGGTAATGGCCAGGATGTCCTTCATGGTTTCCGCGACCCGCCCGGCGGTTTCAGCCTGATTCTGGGTGTCGGTTGAAATCTGCTCAATACGCAGTGCAGCGTCAGTCGATACCTGACCAATCTCGGCCAGTGCCTGGCCGGCAGCGTCGGACAGTTGGGCGCCTTCGACCACGTCGCGGGTGGCGTTTTCCATTGCGCCAACCGCGTCCTGGGTGTCAGTCTGAATGGTCTTCACGATTGCGGTGATCTGCTTGGTCGCTTCGGCCGAGCGTTCGGCCAGGCGCTGCACTTCTTCTGCCACCACGGTGAAGCCGCGTCCTGCCTCACCTGCGGATGCAGCCTGAATGGCTGCATTGAGGGCGAGGACGTTGGTTTGTTCGGTAATGTCGGAAATCAGCTCCACGATTTCACCGATCTCCTGCGACGATTCGCCCAGACGCTTGATGCGCTTGGAGGTCTCCTGGATCTTCTCGCGAATCGCGTTCATGCCGCGAATGGTGTTTTCCACCGCGTCAGCACCTTTCCGGGCGGATTCGAGAGAGCGCCGTGCAACCTGTGCGGATTCGAAGGCGCGTGCTGACGACTCGGTCATCGATTGCGCCATGCGTTGCACGGTGCTGCCGACATCCTCAATCTCGCGGGTCTGGCGTTCGGTCGCGTCAAGCAGCTCGTTCGAGGTTCGTTGTGCGGCCTGGGTGGCTGCAGTAACACGGATGGCAGCGTCGTTGATGCGGCGGACCAGTACCGACAGTTCTTCGATGGTGTAATTGACCGAGTCGGCAATCGCGCCGGTAATGTCTTCGGAGACGGTGGCACGGATGGTCAGGTCGCCGTCGGCCAGGTCGCCCATCTCGTTCATCAGGCGCAGGATGGCCTGCTGCGTGAGATTACGATCATTTTCCGCACTCAGTCGCTGACGTTCCGCGTCAGCCTGGCGTTGAGAAAGGTCGTCGTTGTAGATCTTTGCCATCGCACCCAGCGCGGCCAGTGCGGCCAGCGCGGTCAGCGCAATCAGGGCGGAAACCGGGTTGAAGCCGCGCACGGTGCTGTTGAAAGCCTCGCCCAGGTCGCCGGCTTGGGAAAGCAGCGCTGCAGAGTCGTTGAACAGTCGGTTGCCAGCCTGTTTGGCCTGCACCAGCAACTGGATGTTGCCAAGGATGTTGGATACCGCGTCGAGTGTCGGTTGAGCAGCGGTGGCCAGTGCCTTCACGCTGTTACGGGTTTCCGCATCGCCACCCATCTGCTCGAGAGCAGTCAGCTGTTCGCGGAAGTTGTTGGTGTCCTTGCCGAGAAGGAAGGCGACTTCCGGGTCGATGGTGTCGGCAACGAGCAGGGCGTTGACGTTCTTGGCGATGCGTTGGGTCAGCATCACCACGCGGTTTGCGGTGACGACGTCGCGTGCGGCAGCACCGCCCTGAAGTCGCAGGGCAGCGATCTGCTCACTGAGGTCGAGCAGGTCGGCATTGTCCTTGTTGATGGTGGTGACCGAGGCGTTGAGCGTCAGCAGGATCTGCTCCTGCCGGGTCAGCTGTTGGGTGTCCTGTTCCATCTTGCGCCAGCTGGCGATGACGCGTTCGAGTTGCGGACGGGCGTTGGTCGAGGCTGCGGGCAGGGTGTCGCCATCGGGGGTGCCGCCCTGGTCCAGTGCCTGCGCCAGTGCGGAGAAGCGCTCGCTGCCCTGGCGCAGCTCCTTGAATGCGGTCGGATTGCCTTGCAGTGCCAGCTGTGCTGCCTTGGCAATCTGTTGCGACAGGGTCTGCATCTCCCCTGCAGCTGCAACCTGGCGGGTCGCGTTGCCGGTTTGCTGCGTCTGATAGATGACCAGGCCGACGGTGGCGAGCACCATGACACCGAACAGCAGGCCGAGATTGCGGACACGCTCATTCAGGGAGCGCTCGCTGCGGGGCGATGGCGGCTTGCTGCTCGTCGGCTTGGAGGGACTGTGGTTCTCCATGATCGTGGTGTCGGACGCTGCTTCGCGCTCCGTGGTCTTTTCCTTGCCAAAGGAGAGCTTGAATGCCATTTGCCGTGCTCCGCCGCTATGAGTGGTCGAGTGAATGGATGTGGGCCGGTGCGGATTAGTCCGTTCCAGCGTCGAGAAATGCACTGTGTGCAAGCAGGCGCGAGGTATCGAGCCTCAGCCAGGGGTGGTCCTGCATGTCGCGGACACGTTCGCGGACCCAGGGGCGCTCGTCAGCCAGTCCGCTGTCGGGCTCGAAGTCTTCCCGGCTGCGCAGGCCAAGCACGCGCGTGACCAGCAGGGCGCTATGTACGCCGAGTCGGGCGCCGATCAACAGCAGTCGGGCACTGCCAACAGCAGGGGTGGGTGCGCCGTGGTGAAAGCGCGAGAAGTCGACGACGCCATAAAGGGTGCCGCGGACATTGGCCAGGCCACGATACCAGTCCCGCGTCAGCGGTACTGCGGCCAATGCCGGCGGTGTCAGTATCTCACCGGTTTCTGCAAGGTCGAGCAGCCAGTTCTCACTGCCTGCCTGGATGCCCAGAAGGCCACGTCGTTCGCCGGTTTTCGCCTCGGCCAGCCGACGGGCAAGATTTTCCTGGAATTCACGCAGGCTGATTCGTCTGGACATGATGTTCAGTCGATGCTCTTGATCCGGGCCAGCAAGGCCTCGTGGTCCACCGGTTTGACCATGTAATCGAATGCGCCCTGGCGCATGCCCCAGATCTTGTCGGTCTCGAGTCCCTTGCTGGTGCACATGATGATGGGGATATTGCGGGTGGCTTCATCGCGGGAGATGGTCCGCGTCGCCTGGTAGCCGTTCATGCCGGGCATGACGACATCCATCAGGATGAGGTCGGGCAGCTCGCTGCGGCTTTTGTTGATGGCTTCCTCGCCGCTTTCGGCGGTGGTCACCTGATAACCGTGTTTGACCAGCACTTCTGTGAGTGCCAGGCGTTCGGTCGGCGAATCGTCGACTACGAGTATCTTCTTGATCGGCATCGGAGAGGGTGGCGATAGTTGAGGTTCAACGGGAGCGTTCGCCGGTGTGGGCGGCAACCGCCTTGATCAGGCTGTCCTTGGTGAACGGCTTGGTGAGGTATTCGTCGGAGCCCACCATGCGACCACGGGCACGGTCGAACAGGCCGTCCTTGGACGACAGCATGATGACCGGCGTCGCCGACAGGCGGGGGTTCTTCTTGATCAGGGCGCAGGTCTGATAGCCGTCCAGTCGGGGCATCATGATATCGACAAAAATGACGTCCGGGTGGTGGTCGGTGATCTTGGCCAGCGCGTCGAATCCGTCTTCGGCCAGCAGCACCTGGCAGCCGGCCTGGCTGAGAAAGATCTCGGCGCTACGACGAATGGTGTTGCTGTCGTCGATGACCATCACCTTGAGTCCGGTCAGGTCCATGCAGTGTGTCCTCTGTGACGTCGTCCCGGGGCGGCACTGCCTCGGGCACGAGTCGATTTCGATTTATTCCCAAGGATACTCCAAAAGACGTGGTCGAACACAACGCTTGTCATATTTCGATCATCTCGAAGTCTTCCTTGCGGGCTTCGCATTCGGGACACGTCCAGTTCGGAGGGACGTCTTCCCATCGGGTTCCGGGTGCGATGCCCTCGGTGGGCAGGCCGGCGGCCTCGTCGTAGATAAAGCCGCAGATGAGGCACATATAGGTCTTGAATGGGGCGTCGGACATCGGGAGGCTTCGCTGAAACGCAGTAAAATGCATCAAATCTAACTGTATTTACTTCGCTGCGCCAGACGGGTGCGGCTGTGGACATCATGCCTGTCGATATACCCGACCTGCCTCCTGCTGTGCTCTGCCTCTCTGCCAGCGATGCGACCGCGGGCGGAGGTTTACCCTCGGACATCCTGACTCTGGCGAGCATGGGCTGTCATCCCTTGCCGGTGCAGACCGCCTCGGTGGTGCGGGATACCCGTGGCATCGAAGAGTGCGAGCCGCTCGATACCGATATTCTGGTGGCGCAGTTGCGTACCGTGCTCGAGGACATCCCTGTTCACGCCTTCAAGCTCGGCTATGGCGGTAGCGTGGACAATCTGGTGGCCATCGCCGAGGTGCTGTCCGATTATCCCGGCGTGCCGCTGGTGGTGGAGCCTGCGCTGTACACCGGTGTGGGTGTTGATGAAGACATGGCTGCGGTGCTGACCGAATTGATCCTTTCGCAGACTACCCTGCTGGTCGCCAGCCGCCATGAGGTGCTGCGTCTGGCCGGACTCGACGACGACGAGGCGCCGGCACTGAGTGCGGAAGAGGCTGTCGCCCGGCTGCTCGAGATCGGAGTGGAATACGTGTTGCTGACTGGGGGTGGAGATCATGGGCCGCAGGTGATCAACGTACTGGTCGATGCTTCTGGTGTCGTGCGCACCGATGCCTGGGAGCGACTGCCCGGACGTTTCGTTGGTGCGGGTGCGACGATCGCCGCTGCCGCGGCTGCGGCGCTGGCGCATGGCATGGCGTTGCCGGAGGCAGTGCGTGAGGCGCAGGAGTTTGCCCAGCAGGCGCTGCGTCATGCCTATCTGCCGGGCATGGGCAGGGCCGTGCCCGACCGCTTCTTCTGGGCGCGGGGCAAAGGAGCCGTGGATGATTGAGCGCACCTTGCGCGGTGTCTATGCGGTGACGCCGGACGAGCCCGATACCGTACGCTTGTTGACGCAGGTGGAGACAGTGCTGTGTGCACGTCCTGCGCTGCTGCAATATCGAAACAAGACTGCGACGCCCGAGTTGCGTCGGGTGCAGGCCCAGGCCTTGCTCGCGGCCTGCCGTCGGGCGGGCGTGCCGCTGGTGATCAACGACGATCTGCCGCTTGCACTGGAGATTGGGGCCGACGGCGTACACCTCGGGCGCGACGATGGCGATCCTGCGCTGGCTCGCAGGCGGTTGGGGGCAGGCTACATCCTTGGGGTGTCGTGTTACGGCGAGTGGGCGCGTGCGCAGGCGGGGGCCGAGGCGGGGGTGGATTACGTTGCCTTTGGCGCGATGTTCGCGTCTCCGACCAAGCCGCTTGCCGCCCGCGCCCCGCTGGACTTGATCACGCGCGCAAGGCGGGAACTGGGGGTGCGGGTGGCCGCGATTGGTGGCATCACGGTGGACAATGCCCCCACGCTGATTGACGCAGGGGCCGACCTGCTGGCGGTGATCACCGATCTATTTGGTGCCGCCAACCCGGCGGCGCGTGCTGCGGCCTATGCTGCGTTGTGGCCTGCCAGCCAGGATTGAGTGTTGTGTGGGTGGACCGGTCTGTCATGCTCGGGTGACAATCCCGTTTTGACGAACAGCCCGAACATCCCGCCATGACCAGTCGTAACGCAGCACTTTTCGAACGCGCCCAACAGACCATTCCTGGTGGCGTCAATTCTCCGGTTCGCGCCTTTCGCTCGGTGGGTGGCACGCCGCGCTTCATCGATCGTGCCGAAGGGGCGCGAGTGTGGGACGCTGATGGCAAGGCCTATATCGATTACGTCGGCTCGTGGGGGCCTGCGATCACCGGGCACGCTCACCCGGCCATTGTCGAGGCGGTGCGAGAGGCCGCGCTGAAAGGTCTGTCCTTTGGCGCACCGACCGAAGGCGAGGTCGAGATGGCGGAGTTGTTGTGCGAGATGTTGCCGTCGCTCGAGATGGTACGTCTGGTCAGCTCCGGTACCGAGGCGACGATGAGTGCGATCCGGCTCGCCCGTGGCTTTACCGGGCGTGATGCGATCATCAAGTTCGAAGGCTGTTACCACGGTCATGCTGACAGCCTGTTGGTGAAGGCGGGTTCCGGGTTGCTGACTTTCGGCAATCCGTCTTCCGGTGGGGTGCCGGAAGATTTCGCCAAGCACACCATCGTGCTCGATTTCAACGACCTCGATCAGGTTGAGGCAGTGTTCAAGGCGCGTGGGGACCAGATCGCGGCCATCATCGTCGAGCCGATCGCCGGCAACATGAACCTGATCAAGCCGCGTGCCGGATTCCTGGAGGGCTTGCGCCGGCTGTGTACCCAGTACGGCACCGTGTTGATCTTCGATGAGGTGATGACGGGTTTTCGCGTTGGTCCGCGTGGTGTGCAGGGCTTGTACGGGATCACGCCCGACCTGACCACGCTGGGCAAGGTGATTGGTGGTGGCATGCCGGTGGGGGCATTTGGCGGCCGTCGCGACATCATGGAAAAGATCGCTCCACTGGGTAC
>Ga0075012_10006561_pt1 | contig 10546 bp, 6 predicted proteins | sample All_14_2_FD_71474 | JGI IMG/M metagenome (GOLD analysis project Ga0075012, IMG submission 71474) | Freshwater microbial communities in response to fracking from Pennsylvania, USA - Allegheny Zone_MetaG_DW_15 | ecosystem: Environmental > Aquatic > Deep subsurface > Groundwater > Drilled... | reverse complement strand
ATCTGTGACGATGCCTTCCGATGTTGTTGTGTGTACACTTTCTTTATATCGATTTATATAAGTTAGGTATTGACTTTGTTCAAAATCACGAGTAGTTTGATCACAGCTTGGCACCGACCAATGAACGAATGTACTTGCCAAGGGACGCTGAGGGTGATTGGTCGTCACGGACATCGGAAGAAGAAAGTGCCTGCTTTCCTTCCTCACATCCATCAGAAGAAGAACAGTCCTGTTTCCTCCGCTCCTGAAGCAGCGCGATCCCCCTCTCGATCGCCTCTTGGGTTCTCGTCTTCACCTCAAGGACGTGATGCTCATTCGAGTAATCCCCTTTGTACTGCTCCGTGCAGATGGCCTCTCCGACATGGAAGTAGATGCGTTCCAGCCGGTCTATCGAGACCAAAGGAAATGTCCTATCGCTACCCCACACGTAGGGGATGGGCAGCCAGCTCAGTGGCAGGTCCTTGACAACGGTGACCATGTCCTCCGTCCCGACGTTGGTGAGTGGGACGATCTTGGCGCCCCACTTGATCGCCATCTCCACAAACCCGTTCCGCCCGTCCCAGAACAGCTCGTAGGGGTCGTCAGTGGTCCGCTTGAATGCCTCCCGCGCTCCCCCGGGGAAGACAAACACGGGCTCCTTTCTCTCCATGAGCAGGTCCACGTTGCGTCTCGTCCCGTCGACCGCCCCGAAGTAGTCGCGAAGGACCCTGGCGTTCACCGGGATCTGGAAGTGGCTGTGGTCGGCGAGGACTCTGAAGAACACCCGGTGCTTCTCGTACATCCAGCAGAGCAGGACAGGGTACTCAAAGCCGAGGATGCTATGGTTGGAGACGTAGAGGACCGGACAGGACCCTGGCCTGGGGATGTTCTCCTCGCCTAGGAAAACAGGGTCGAAACAGGCTCGATACGCTTGGGTGACCAGCCTCAGCATCGTGTCAGATGGAGGCTTGAAGTCTAGAAAGGCGCGCTCTTCCCCGACCTGGTCAGTCAGTTTGAGAAGGTCGATATCGCCGTCAGCGATGCGATCATGGGACCGTTTAAGGAAGATTAACAACAAGAGACAGAACTTTAACCTCTCAACACGTTTAATTCTGTCGACATCCAATCTGGACACGATGTCCTCCGGTGCTGTGGGCAGACTACGGCTCTCCGAGCTATACCACCACGAGAAGCACAAAAATGCAAGCTCGTAGACACCTCGTTGTCTCAAAGTTTCCAAAATGTAGTTTGATGCAACCGCCTCGGCTAGACGCGCCTTGGCAACGTTCGTGAAGGGCAGAGCGAAGAGCAGGATCCCCGCCGCTTCCGCCCCGAGCGTTGCACTCAAGGCCCAGTCCTTCCACGTCTGCTGGGCCATGTTACGGATTTCAGGTTCGCTCTCACGAGGTATTCTTGCAAGAGGATGAATGCCCAAGGGTCCTAAGCGAGTACCGATGATTTGCACGGTGATTGTTGCTGAATCCAGTCGAGGCTATTCATTCAAATACTGAGGAAACAGATTGATGTTTTATAGAGTAGAAAACCGACGCCGCGATTCGTCGTCATCAGCAGAATTCGAAGACGAGAGGAATCGAATTTTCATGGACGCGCGTCTTTGAAACTTGTCTCTATTTCAAATGGCTCAAGAGCACCACGTAGAGCAGCATGCTCTGTCAGGGGTAACGAAGAGGTTAGGCTCTGATGGATTGGCGATGGCGCTCTTCCCGTTCCTTCATTCTCGAATCAGGAGTCCAAAATTCCGTCTCCGATGTTTCTCGAATGTCACTCACGTATGTACCGCGGTATGTAGCTGGCAAGCAGGGGCGACAACCATCAGTGCAAGCTAGAAAAGGGACGAGGAGAGGTGGTTTTTCTCTTGAGATCTCATTTCCACAGCACAACATTGAACCAATCTCTGGCTCATGCACCTACTTGGGAACCATCATCATCCACCCCACCTACGCCTCAACTCTTTACAGCGCTTTCTTCTTGACGAGACTGTTAAGAAAGCTGGTTCGAGCCCACCAATCCAAGTCATCGGCGTCTCCTTCTTTGGATTGAGCGAGACTACCTAGCGCAGGATGTACACTTCGCTGGACGGGGCGAGGCGGACCGGCGCCGCCCCGCCGCAGCAGGGCGAGGGCTCGTCGTCGCGGCTAAGAAGGTTCGGGCTCGCCGTCCTCGCGTTTGTGTTTCTCATATGGCTCGTCACCAGAGGCGGAGGCGAGGAGAGAGACTCTCCCAGCCGGTCGTACTCCACCGTAACCGCGCGGGGAGGCGACAAGCCTCGGCAGCAGGATGAAGACTTTCCCGAAATCAACGCTGAGGAGGAGGAGGATGGGGGCGCTTCCAAGCAAGAGGTCCCAAGGACGTCTTCACCCAAGAAGTCGCCGTCTCCACAGCAGCCAAATAAGCAGGCTGATGAAGAACCAGACGTCTACGGCGATGACAAAGATGAAGATACGCCTAACGTCAAAGGCAAGACTTCCTCTGGCGAGGGCGTTGACGACAGCTATGGAGACTCGTACGGTGAGACAAACTTTGATGAGGACGAGGATTCTGGAGACGACTATTACGAGGAAGACTCGAAGCAGAAATCGACCGTGAAGACTGCCTCACCTACGCTTCGAAAGGCGACACCCTTGAAACCCTCGTCGGAGACACGAACAGAGTCGCCGACCGAGAGTGAGCTGGAGGCCGAATCTACAGACGACGGCGCCGATAATGACGATAGCGATGATGCTAATGACGATGAGCAAGAGGTCAACGAACAGCCTGAGGATGATAATGCAAAGAAGCCAATCGCAACGACGAAGAAGGAAACATCCACGTTGCCGCCACCAGTCGAGCCAACCACGTGCGAGGGACTGGTAAGGACTGATCTCACTCCGAAAGCAAAACGTCTGCATTTTATTGATATTCCGAAAGCGGGCGGGTCGGGCATAGTACCGGCGCTGAGAGATTGGGGCAAACGACGGAGGCCTAGACTGCGTGTGTACCGCGCCCCGGACAATGTCACGGATTGTCCAAAGGCCGCCTTGACCTCGACCATCATCGTTGGACGAGGCTATGGGTACTGCGCAGAAATCGAAGCAGGGAGTCTCTTTACCCTTGCCGTGCTGCGAGCACCCTTGCAGCGGCTGGTCGCTTTGTTCGACAGCGCGAATCAGACTGTGTTCAAGCAGGACCAGCAACGACTTGCGGTGAGCACATATGGGCGCCTCTTCTTTGCGGATCTCGTGCACGCATATAACGCCACTGAAGAGGTTGAACCTGGTGAAAAAATCATCCGCGGGTGGGCTACCGAGCAATCCAAGTACCTCTGTGGATGGGAATGCACCGGACAGAAACCCACAATCACGGAACCGACCGAAGTGTTACACCGAGCACGAGAGAATCTGAAACGGACGCAAGCTGTGGGTCTCGCCGAAGAGCTGAACAAGCTTATTCCCCAAGTAAGTTTAATAGTCACTGAGAACTCTGTCTCCAGTACAGGCGCCATGACTAACTCCTCTCACAGCTCCACTTCGTCCTTCAGCATGTCGTTCCTACGACGTTCCGCACCTTTGTCAAAGAAAAGGAGCACTTGCCCAAGAGCCTTCTCGATGAAAAGGCGAAGGCGATTCTGACTGAATGGGCGGCGATGGATAAGACATTGCACGATGACGCAAAGATTATCCACGAGCGGCGGTTCGGATTGATTGAGGATTGCAAGGGCAAAAGCTTTGGCGATGTCTAAACATAATCATCACATGACGAAACAACACGACATTATCTTGGTTGAGCGGACTGTCTGGTATAATACGTTACTACTCTACGAAAGAAAGATAGTGGTTCATTTGAAAGTCGTCATCATCCGCATATTACACAATCAAACACAAGGAAAACTTTGAACAAGATAAATGCTACAAATTTCGGCTCTAAGCGGCCGCAGTGGTCTCGCTCGTCTCCGCGGGCTTGTTGTCGGTCTCGGCAGGGACCTCCGTGTCCTTAGCCTCGTCCTTGACGACTTCCGTGGTCTCGACAGGCTTCTCCTCCTCCGCAGTCTTGACCTCGGTCTCGGCAGCTACCTCACCTTCCTTGGCGGTAGTCTCAGTCTTCTGGATCTTCTCGGGCGACTCCTCCCGAGCCTTGTTCTCGGTCTCGTCCTGGGGCTCCTCCGGGATGCGAGTCTCGGCCTTGTCGTTGGAGTTGCGCTTCTTCGAGCCCTTCTTGCTCGCAACCTCGGGTCCGGAAGGAGAGTTCACAACCGAATTTGAAATTTGGGCGGCATTCTCAATGGAGACGGAGGTCTCAGCGGCCACCTCCTGCTGCTCGGCGATCGAAGCCGAGGCGGAAGGGATCTGGGCAGTCTCAACAGCAGTGGACATTTTTGGATCAGTAAAGTTCTTGGATTCTTTGCGGGGGGACGCGCGAGTGGAGGTTTGAGTTGTGAGGTCAACTCTCGCGCGCAATCCGGGTCCCGTTTAGCGCACCATAGGGTTTTCGCGCCAAATCACCAGGGATAAACTCAAAAATGTAATTCAAAATCCTGGAATTGTCCACCGTTCCCGATTCGGGGGTGGGCTCCACTCGCCTCGTTGGGGATATACACCGCGTTTTGATAGCCTGCCATGTCTATTTGTCGTCCTAGACGGTCTCAAAGTACAGCACAATTCGAAAAACTTTTCTCACCACTCGAAACATCCTTGGTAGGTACCCGTACTCAGATGGTAGGTACCCTTTGTTTTCTGCAATTGTTCTCGGATCTCGGCATGCGGATCTCGGCATGGAAGCTTGTTGTCTTCCTTTCTGAGAACGGTGTCCTCTGTAATTTACAGCAGTGGCCGTGTCAAAAATGCAGATATACTGCACAAACATCTAACATTAGTATTGAACATTGGATCCACCTCATGCATCATGCATCAGGGCGACTCGGTCATCGATAACGCTTTAATAACCAGCTCAATTATTCCTCGAGAGTCCGATCACGTGAAGTTCCTTTCGTCAACGCCGGCAATTGAGAGATTCTGCTCTGGCCTCCCTTAGGTATCTGTTTCTTCGAATCTTGTAGTCGGAGCTGCAGCCATTAGGCAGACTCGACAGAATGAGCGGGGTATCCTCCTCGATGAAGACGCTCTTCATCACCGCGGGGCTTGCGGCTCTGTCGGTATGGGTTGGGGGCATGGGCGTCTTTCTTCATCGGATGAATTACTCGGTCACAATCGATCAGCTTGTGTCCTGGGCGTTCTCAACCAAGTGCCAAGACTTCCATGAGTCGTGTGCGACATGGGCCGCGGAGTCTGAATGCACACTGAACCCCAGTTACATGTCGTCTTTCTGCAGAAAGTCGTGTGGAACATGTTCGTCATCAACGGTCACTGAAAACACCACTTTTTCGTCGTTGAATGATCGGGGAATCACCCATGATGATAAGTCATCTGAGTTAGGAGAAGTAGTGCGAGATGAGGCTGTCGAAGATGGCGATGAAGAAGCTCTTGACGACGACGAAAGTGACGATACGGCGGAAGATGGGGACGATTCCATGGACGACCAAGAGGCTGACGAAGACTTGCAACGACACGAAGCGTTCGCTGATGAGGTTAATGAGGATGATTATCATGACAACGGCGACGAGATCCCAGAGCACAAGCTCTGCAAAGATGACGCCGCGCCCAATGTTTGCTCGGACATGGTAAACGAATGCGACAGCAACGCAGAATGGATGCATCAGCACTGCCGCAGAACATGTGGTTTATGTCCCTGCAGCAATGCACACAAGCTCTGTAAATTTTGGGCACGTGAAGGCGAATGCAACGCTAACCCGAACTACATGCTTTCGAACTGTGCCAAGGCGTGCAAGACTTGTTCACCAAGTGCCAACGACAATGATGAATTGGTCGAAGGAGCAGATGGAAAGCAGATTGTTTGCAAGGATAAACAGGATCCCGGGTTTTGCGCCGCTCGTCTCGCCGATGGAGAGTGCCAGAAGAACCCTGGATGGATGACCGTGTTTTGCGGGAAGACATGCGGACACTGTCATCTCCTCCGTCAAGAGGCTCGCTGCGTGCCAGAGGTGTTCAATGACACTTCCTATGTTTACGACGATGTGCTGAAAAAGGGCGATGTCACACGCGTCTTCGAACGAATTCTCGCGGAGATTCCCACAGCGGAAGTGGTGCTCCGCCCTCCCAAAGGCCCATGGGTCATCAAGATGCCGAACTTTGTCACCGATTTGGAGCGGGAGCGACTCTTGAGTTTGACCCTCCCTCACGTCCGACGATCGACCGACCAAGGATCGTTCAACGAAGAGGGCGTCCAGGAGCAAATCGTGTCCAGTGGACGCACAAGCTCCAACGCGTGGTGTACCAGCGAATGCTCGAGTGACCCGATCGTCCAGGGGCTTACCAAACGCATATCCGATCTCACCCGTGTGCCGGTGAAAAACTTTGAGTCGTTTCAGGTCCTCCAGTACAAGGAGGGCCAAAAGTACAACGTGCATCATGACTCCTCAGATGAGGATCGGAACAACCTGAGCGGCCCAAGAATCCTCACATTCTTCATCTACCTCTCTGATGTAGAGGAGGGCGGTGAGACCTTCTTCGACAAGCTCGGCCTTAAGGTGAAGCCCCAAAAGAACATGGCGATTCTCTGGCCGTCAGTCTTGGACGACGAGCCTCGAAAGGTCGACTGGCGGACGACTCACGCCGCCTTACCCGTGATAAAGGGCGAGAAGCTCGCGGCCAACATATGGATGCACCAGAACGACTTTGCGACGCCAAACCTGTGGGGTTGCACTGGAGCGTTTGATGAGTCTGATTGACCAGGCTAAGTGGGACGTAGATATCATTCATCGAAGCCGTCGTGTGTATCGGAGACGATGTTACGGTGCTGCATGCTAATGGCGAGCTTGAGGTACTGTGGGAGAGACTGTTTATTACCTGAAATCCACATGCTCAAGCGACAACACGTCCGGATAAAAGTGTACATGTAGTACGCCGAGATCGACATCGCTGGTCGGCGACGGCGATTCCCGATTGACGACAATGCACAACCCAAGTTCTCGTTGAAACTGTAAATTCTACAAATTGTTCCTTTCCTCACTTAGTTCACATCCATAATATCTGTTGTGATGTAGATTCTGCTTGCGGATATCCGTGTCGCTCACACAATACCTAGGATGCTGGGAAAGGCAGCGCTCCACTAGTAGATGCACCGTTCTGTAAGAGGGATATCCACCTTATTGATGACCGCACTATCTTACGGTTCAATAGACTACAATAATTAGAGGTACTAAGGAAGGACGGCGCTCCATTTAATCTAGTACATGATCGCTACATTCGATGATTATACGAACTTCCTTGGCGCGCGCTTGTTATAAACTGAAGCTCAAAGCGATATGCTTTCGAAGCGCAGCCCCTCACAGTCTACCTCCACCAAACATGATAGGCTTAGAATATTTAAGGGCCCTTTCTTCTAGCAACGTAGCGATCTTGGTGGTGTTCACTTTTCAAAAGTAATGTAGATGGACGACTTTGATCCCGTTTCCGTGTCCCGGAAAGGACGTGAGATGGATGGCCCAGGTGCGGAGGGGGGCGACATCGTCAAGCGGTCCAAACGATCCGAGGACCGCATCCTCCACTACTTTCCTAGACTCATCGCGAGCCACGTTGCTTCTCTTGAAAACGAATCAGACGACGACGACTGTGGATTCAAGAACTGCCAGTGGTCTCCGGATGGGTTTTGCGTGCTCACCGCCCGCGGCCGCCGTCTCTCCGTGTTCGAGGAGCGCTCCGGCCGTCTCGTCGAGGCCGTGTCAGCCTCGGAGGCGGAACCGGTTTACGGGTACTCGTGGTACCCTTTGATGGACTCGGATAAGCCGGAAACGTGCTGCTTTGCGAGCATCTCCCGGTCGAGTCCGGTGCACCTGTGGGACGCGTACCAGTCGCGGAGGCTGAGAGGGAGCTACACTCTCGAGAGCGAGTTCGGAGAGCCCGTCTGGGGCCTATCTGTCTCCGTGAGCGACACGAGCGTCTTTGCCGGACTCAAGTCTTGCGTTTACGGTCAGTTTGATTCTTTTCGGTACCTTTATGGACGTCACTGTTCGTTGTTGTCCGTGTGCACTAACGGACGACTCAATATCGCTGATAGTATGGGACATTGAACGCCCCGGACGGCCCTTAGATCGTCGGAAGACTTTGGGACGATCAAAGAATGGAGTCTCCGGGCTCGTCTCGTGCTTTGCGGTCTCCCCGTCCCCGCTGCTCAAGGAGCTCTACGCGGTCGGGACGTACTCGGGACACGTCGCTGCGTACTCGAGCGACAATCGAGTCGTGTTCAAAGCCAAGGCACAGGCTTCTGGAGTGACGCAGATCAGGTACTCGTCGTGCGGGACGTTTTTATGGGCCGGAGGTCGACGGTCTCGAGAGCTGCTCTGCTGGGACTTGCGGGCGGGGGATTCCAAAGAGCCCTACTGGCGGGTCCCGCGCGAGTGCCGTACGAATGCGCACATCCAGTTTGATTTGATAAACTTTGACGAGTCCCTGCAGGGCCCTCTGGTGCTGTCGGGGAGCACGGAGGAGCGAGGATTGACGTGTTATGCGCTAAAAGGAGGACAGGCGGAAAGAGTGGAGATGGGGGGAATGGAGGAGTTGACTGGAGCGCACTCCATGGTGAATGGGGTATCGCTCAACCCTTGGAATCGTCAGCTAGCTGTCAGTACCGGTCATCGGTCAAGTCCGCAGTGCAAAGCACTGATGCTCGTGGACGAGGACGAAGATCAAGAGGATGTAAAAGAGTCCCCGGAGGAAAGAACCGTCGGACTGTACGTGTACGGTAGCGACGTAGAGGGTGAATCCGTGCACGAGGAAGGTTCCTCATCGTCATAGATAATGTTCAATACACACATTATGTACAATAAGTGACAACTCAATTACGACTCTCCATCCTCAATATCTTCCTCCATGAACAAGGACGGATCCGCAAACAAGTCATCCTCGTCGAGCGGCTTTCTCCAAGCCCGGTGCGACTGCTGCACGGGAAGTCGACTGAAAGGGAACCGCGACTGGTTCAATCCATCGTGACTAGTCGTGATGAGGGTCGAGAAGGGCAAAACGTCCCTAACGAATATTCCCGCAGAGGAGCAGTCCCCGTGCGCCCGCAGATACTGCCGAGTAACATCCGTGGTTCGCTGGGCCTCCCTATTGGACTCAAACATTTGCGGTTTGGTCACGTGGACCATTGCCGAGAAGCTCACCTCGCCCTCCACGAACCGCTGCCAGCAACTGGCCGACCGAGCGAGCACGGACTCGGCGAGCGCGTCGCAGGCGTCCACCTCCTCCCCTCCAGACTCTAGCGCGCGGTCCAGGACGTGCCATTTGTGTCCCAGCAGCACGTCCGCAAATGAGAGATGATCGGCGAACATCCCGTACGCCCTCACGTCGCAGTTCCCAGCGCTTGCATACTTGTAAAAGTTCTCGTACATGAAGGCCGCCAAGGATGACGGCTCGAGCGCACAATTCCTTGCCACGGTCTCTGGATGAAACTTCGCCTCCCCAAGCTTTGGACCACGCAGGAGCTTCCCCACTGCATAACACATTTCGAACGACGAGTCGCGGGAGATCGCAGGCTTGTCAGACAATGATGGGACTCCTTTACTGTCCTTCTTACGGCTTTGCTTCTTCCCTTGCGCACCACGATCCGTCCCAAGAGACAGAAACTGGAGGTTATTGATAGCATTGCGCAGATCACCGTCCGCTAGTGCGGACAGATCCTTTTCCGGGACGGCCGGAAGACCTTCGGCGGCCGCGATGGACTTGAGCGCCTTCAGCACTCTAGTGGCCGAGACTGGATTGAACCCGATCGCCCTCGCGGCGGCCGCGTTTTGCTCACCGACAGCCTCTTGAATCTGCGTTGGACTCGCCCCAGACCCACCGTCCACAGTCAGAATGTACACGATACACACGTGGATTCCGCGGCTGTACGAAATTCGTTGCACGTGCTGAAACAAAATGTCCTGCGCTTCGGCCAGATCCATAGTGTTGCGACCCCCGCCAACGACCGACGTTACCTTGCTCCGAGGGAGACTCTCCAGAAGCACCACAGTACCCGACGATGGCACGGAGGAAGATGACGACGACGACGACGAAGCAGCGCTCGAGGACGATGACTTTGCAGCTCTCGGTCCCAGGGCCAGGGAAGGATAGCAGCAGTCACTTATAAATTTGGAGAACAAATCAACCTGGCGCTGGTACGGAACACCGTACTCGTCTGGTTGGGACCCTCGGGTGCCTTCCCCTTCGTCAAGACCCCGCTTCACCCGCATCGCTGGAGCTTCCTCGTCCCAATCACGCACGGCAAAGCCGAGTTCCTTGGCGATAACCTTGACGCACGTCGATTTACCAGCGCCTGTAGGGCCGTGAAGTACCAAGAGACGAGGTCCGATTCCGTCAATGCCTGCAACTATACTTTCCTGGACCGTCTCCACGCGCTTCTTGTCCAGTGACCCCTTGAGGTCCTCAATGGATCTCGGACCATGCCTATCTGTCCATGGTAAGCTTTCGGGCTCTTGAGGCTTGGGCTTCTTGAC
>Ga0075012_10006559_pt1 | contig 10548 bp, 8 predicted proteins | sample All_14_2_FD_71474 | JGI IMG/M metagenome (GOLD analysis project Ga0075012, IMG submission 71474) | Freshwater microbial communities in response to fracking from Pennsylvania, USA - Allegheny Zone_MetaG_DW_15 | ecosystem: Environmental > Aquatic > Deep subsurface > Groundwater > Drilled... | reverse complement strand
GGATCGGGCAACGCGTCTTCGGTCGGGACGTCGAGGCGCCCGAGCGCGACCTCGATCTCGCGCGCCTCCGACGGGCGGCTCTCGAAGAAGTCGCCGTCGATCGTGGAGACGCGCACTCGGTACGCACCTTCGGGGAAACGATGCAGCTCGAAGCGCGTGACCTCCGCCGGCACCTCGGTCGCGGCGACGACGTCGCCCTCTGCATCGACCACCTCCACCCGGTAGCGACGTGCGACCTCGACCGTGCTCCAAGCGCCCGTGACCGTCGCGCCATACGGGTGCACACCCACGAAGCGACGCGGCCCTTCCGACCACGTCGGCGCGGGTGGAAGCGGACGCGGACGCGAAGGGCGCGCGTTTCGGATCACCTTCGATCCGAAACCTTCGCGCACCGCGACGCGACCCTGACGACCGCGCACGTTCGCGGGCTCGCCCTCGAAGTTCGACACGCGTGTCGTGCCTTCGTCGTCGACGCCCACGAGCGCGCTTCCCGTCGCGAGCTCCGCGCTTCCGCTCGGGGTGTCGACCTGCATGCGCAGCTCCGCGAGGCGGCTCCGGAGCTGACCGCGTTCGAGCGTCGCCTGCGTGGTCTCGCGGCGCGCGCGCGACTCACCGCCGTAGATCACGATCAACGTGTTCTCGCGCAGCGCGATGCGGCTCGCGTCGCGGAAGGTCACGTCGGCGGCCGCGCGCTCGAGGGTGTTCACGCGCCAACCGCGCCAGAGCGGCAACCCACGTCGCGCGCGCTGCCAGTCGCGCGCTTCGGGCTCCGCGGCTTGGACCTCGCGCACCGTGCGCGTGACGCGTGCGTCGGGATCGGGAGCGCCGGTCGTCGTCGTGGGTCCGCCTTCGGTGTAGACGCGCGGGAGCACGAGCACCACGCCGGGTCGCAGGTAGGGACCGCACGCTCCCCGCTGAGCCCCCTCCGCGAGCAGTGGGTTGAAGCGGAGGATCACGGCGTAGCGACGCCACGCGCCGTAGAAGCGCTGCGCGATGCGGCCGCAGGAGTCGCCCGTGACGACGGTGTACTCGAAGGTCTCGACGGGCGCTTGCGCGCGTACGTGACGGCTCGGCCATGCGAGCGACGCGACTGCGAGGAGGATCGCGCAGAGCGACGCCGCGACGTTCGAGCAGCACCACCACGGAGTCACCCCACGAGCGCGCGATGCGATCGAAGGCGACGAACGAGGAGAGGAATGGGAGGAGCGGGGGTTCATGGTCTGCAAGACACGTCAGCGGCGACGCGCGGCGCGGAGGAGCTTCTTCGCGAGCGATTCGGGACCGGCGCTCGGGACGTAGACGTCGGTCGCGCCGGCGCGGAGCAGCGTGGTGAGCGTCGCCACGTCGGCGCTCGGCGCGGTGACCACCACCGGACGACCGACGTGAGCCCGTGGGTCCGCACCCGGTGTCGCGAGGAAGATCACCGCGGCGTCTTCCTCGGGGACGATCGTCACGCCGTTGGCGGCGAGCACGAGCTCGAGCCCTTCGTCGCGCGGCCCGATCCACGCGACGCCGATGCTCCCGCTCGGCACGTGCGCGGGCGGCATCTCGCTCGCGCCGCGGCTGATCATGCGTGCGCTCCGGCCCATCCGCGACGCATCGCCCGCGTGGGCGCTCATGCGTTCGGCCGCGCCGAGATCGAGGTGCACGAGCCGCTCGCGCACCTGCGCGGCCGTCGGTCGGTCGCGCGGCTCCTTGGCCATCATGCGCTGCACGAGCTCGTCGATCACCGCCGGCACCTCGCGCCCTTCCGGGGCCGACTGACGCAGCGGCTTCGGCGGCACGAAGAGGTGGCGCGAGAGGATCAGCGCGGTGTCGCCGCGGAACGGCGTGTGACCGATCGCCAGCTCGTGCAGCATCACGCCCAGCGAGTACACGTCGGACGGCGGACCGAGCTCCAGGCTGCCGCGGCACTGCTCGGGGGACATGTACTCGGGCGTCCCCGCGAGCACGCCTTCGTGCGTCATGCGCCGCACCTCGTCGTCGCCCTCCGCGACGAACGCGAGCCCGAAGTCCACCACCACGACGCGCTCCGTGCCGTTCGGCTCGCGATGCAGGATCACGTTCTCGGGCTTGAGGTCGCGATGCACGAGCCCGACCGCGCTCGCGGCGTCGAGCACGTCGGCGATCGCGGCGGTGATTGCGACCACGCGTGGCCACGGCAAGAGCGGGAGGTGCTCGTCGACGCACGAACGAAGCGACGGGCCGTCGAGCAGCTCCATCGCGAGGTAGAGCCCACCCGCGTGCTCTCCGAAGTCGTGGATCGCGACCACGCCCGGATGCCGGAGCAGCGACGCGACGCGGGCCTCGCGGAGGAATCGTTCGCGCGCGGCGGGGCGATGCAGACGGTCGGGGCGGATGATCTTCAGCGCGACCTCGCGCTTGAGGCCGCGTTGCTCGGCGCGATACACGGCGCCCATGCCGCCTTCGCCGAGCAGCTCGCAGACGAGGTACCGATCGGCGACCACCGCGCCGGGCACGAGGTAGCCCTTGGCGTCGTCCGCCGGATCGAGGGTGTCCTTCTCGTCGCTCACGTGCGCAGCTCCCACAGGTGCACGGGCGCCGCACGGCCGGTGAGCGCGCGGGGACCGAGGTCGACGAGGTCGAAGCGATCCGGTCCGGCCGCGGCCCGCGCATCCGAGGTCACGAGCACCTGCATCGGACGCGCGATCGCTTCGAGACGCGCGGCGACGTTGACGGTGTCGCCGATCGCCGTGAACTCCATGCGGGTCTCGCTACCGACGTTGCCCACGATCGCTTCGCCGCTGTGGATCCCGATCGCGAGCTCGATCTTCACGCCGAACTTCGCCTCCCAGCTCGCGTTCCCCGCTTCGAGCCAGCGCATCATGTCCTCCGCCGCCGCGAGCGCGCGCGCAGCGTGGTCGTCCTGCGGCGTCGGCGCGCCCCACATCGCCATCACGCAGTCGCCGACGAACTTGTCGAGGGTGCCGCCGTGGCGGAAGACGATCTCGGTGAGGATCGTGAAGAGCTCGTTGAGCAACGCGACCACGTCCTCGGCCGCGAGGCGATCGGTGATCGGCGTGAAGCCGACGACGTCCGCGAAGAGCACGGTGATCGTCCGCCGTTTGCCGCCGAGCGCCATGTCCTGCTCGCGTTTGACCACCGCGTCGACGATCTCGGCGGGCAAGTAGCGCCCGAGATCCGTGCGGATGGCGACCTCTTCGGCGATGCGCGCCTCGCTCGCTTCGAGGTCGGCCGCCGCGTGGCTCATCGCGTCCCCGAGCATGCCGAGCTCGTCGCGGGTCTCGATCGTCACGCGCCGATCGAAGCGTCGCGCCGCGAGATCGCGCGCGAACGAAGAGAGCGCCTCGATGGGGCGCGTGATCTGCTTGGCGACCACGAACGCCACGAAGAGCGCGAGAAGGAGCACGACGCCGAGCGTGCCGAGCACGATGGTGCGCATGCGGAAGAGCGACGCGTAGACGATCTCTTCCGGACGCCGCACCACGACCACCCACGGGCGCGCGTCGAGGCCCACGACCGAGCCCACGTAGGTGCGTCCGTCGTGCACGTGCTCACCCGATCGCTGCAGGCGCCCGAGCGCGCCGAGCTCGAGGCCTTCGAGCGCGGGATCGGCCGACGCGTCACGGAAGATCTCGTTCGGATCCGCAGACGCGATCACGAGGCCCTGCTCGTCGACCACGAAGAGCTCGCTCGCGCTCGCGCGCTGGAAGCGCACCTCGCCGAGCCGCTCGACGCGCGCCTGCAACGACGCGAGCGAGAGGCGCGTGAGCACGAACCCCGAGAGCGCGTCGCCCACCCGGAGCGGCACCACGATCGGCGCACGCGGCGCTTCTCCCGCGACGCGCTCCACCGGCCCCGTCGCGACGCGGTGCGTCTCGGCCTCCTGACGCCACGCAACGGGCAGCGTCTCCGGCACCACCGCGCGCGCGCCGTCTTCCTTGATCACGTCGATGAGCGCTCCGTCGGCCGCGTAGACCGCGACGTGATCGAGCTCTTCGGATCCCGACACCAGCGCCGTCGCGAGCGCGAGCGTCGCGTCCTCCGGCAACGACCGATCGACGAGCACGCGACCGATCGCGTCGAGCGCGTCCTGCGCCGACACGAAGCTGCTCGCGAGCGTGCGCGAGACGTCGTCCGCGACCGCGAGGTCGTGCTCGCGCGCGTGGGTGCGCACCGCGTCCGCGTTCACATCGAGCAGGAGCCACCCCACGATCGCGAGCGGCACGAGCGCGAGCAGCGCGCCCGCGAGCGTGAGCTTGAGTCGAAACGGGAAGACGGCGCGACGCGTCATCGGGACCTACGCAGCCGACAACCGTACGCCTTTCGCGGGCCCCACGCGCAAGAGGTGCGCAGGAGTACCGCCCAGGGCCCCGGCCCCGCGAGCCATTCCGTGCCAACTCCTGCGGCACGCGCGCTGCTACGTTGTCGGGCGATGCGCTCGCTCTCGGTGCTCCTCTTCTTGGTCTTCGCGTGTGGTGACTCCAGCAACGAGCCCGCGACCGACGGCGGACGTCGCGACGCCGCCCCCGACGAGGACGCGGCACCGATCACGTGTCTTCCTCTCCGGGACGGCGATGGCGCCCCCGAGGTGATCGAAGGTGGGCTCGAGATCGGCGAGTACCGCGACGGCACCTTCGTTCCCTACGCCCCCGACGACGTCGCGACGCTGGTCTTCGGGTTCCAAGGCGGCGTGATGATCACGCCGGTGGTGCGCTTCTCCGACGAGCTCGCGGCGAGCGGCGACTGCGTGGAGGTCGAGGTGCGGCACCTCGAAGATCCCGCACATCCGGGGCAGCTCGCGGATCTCACGAGCTTCCCGAGCTACGTCGAGCGCACGTACGTCGCGGACGTCGCAGGTCAGCCGCAGGTCGAGACGAGCGCACTCCAAGATCAGGTCGGTTGGGCGCCCTTCCACGCGCGCTTCGTGCTCGACGTCACGGTGCGCAGCAACACCTTCGCGCGTCACGTCGCGATCCCCTTGCAGCTCGGTAGCGAGAACGCATGCGACGACCTCGTCGAGACTCCGTGCCCCGGCTGCTGCTACCGCGCCTACCCCGGCGAAGCGGTGATCGAGGCGGTGGGCGAGGTCGGTGCGGGTTGTGACGACACCACGACCGTGACCTACCGCTTCGAGCCGTCGAGCGAGGTCGCGAGTTGCTTCGCGACGGAGACGCCGCCGACCTTCCCCGACGCGACGGAGCTCACGATGAGCCGCGGCTGCCTCGACACGTACGCGATCGCGGCCGGGAGTCGCTTCGACACTACGTGGCGAATGATCGCGTCGGGCTCCTGCTCCCCCTTCGTCGTCGAGCCTGCGCTGCCGCTCGTGGGGTGCCCGTGCGAGTGACGACGCCGACGCACGAGGAGATGTGTGGGTCGCGTCACGCGAACGAGCGCGAGCACACGACGCGCTTGCAGAGGCCCCGCGCGAAGACGCCGTTCGTCCTGTGTGCGGTGCTCGCGACGCTCTTCGGGTGCGACAGCGCTCCCGTCGACCCGAGCGACGCCGGCATGGACGCGCCCTTCGAGGAGCTCGAGTGCGACGCCGCGTGCTGGCCACGCCGCTGCGCCTACCTCGACTACGACGAGAGCGAGCCGCTCGACGGTCTCGAGGTCGGCGCGATGGTCGACGGCGTCTTCGTGCCGTGGGGCGACGGCGACGACGTGACGTACGTCTTCGGCTTCCAAGGCGGCGCGATGATCCAGCCGATCGTGCGGGTGCCCGAGTCGATGGCGGGCGACGGCTGCGTACGAGTCGACGTCGCGCACGCGCGCGACGATGCGTTTCCCGAGGGACCCGAGGGCGAGCTCGACGACTTTTCGAGCGCGAGCTTCTTCCAAGCCTTCCGCCGCGACGGGAGCGGCAACGTGATCGCGGGGCCGGTCGACGATCAGCTCGGCTGGAACGCTCCCGATGGCCTCCGTCTCGTGCTCACCGTCACCGCGCGAACCACGACGTGGGCCCGCAGCCGCACGGTGCGCGTGCGGGTGGTCGACGCGGACGGCTTCCAGGAGTGCGACCTCGTGCCGTCGCAAGGCCTCGCGGGCTGCACCTATCGCGTGTTCCATGGGCAGGCGACGGTGACCGCGATCGACGCGCCGGAGGACGCGCCGTGCAGCAACGAGCGCGTGGCGGTGCAGTACACCTTCGCGCCGAACGACACCTCCATCGCGGGGTGCATCGACGAAGACGTCACCGGCACCACCGACTTCGCGCACTCGGTCTCGATGAGCCTCGGATGCATCGCCGAAGCCGGTCTCGCGATCGGAGAGAGCTTCCCGATCCAATGGCGCCTCGGCAGCACCCCGTCGTGTCCGCCCTTCGAGGCGTGGCCCGACGTGACCATCGGCGGCTGCCCCTGCGGGGAGTGACTGCGTGGCCGTGAGTCAGGAGCGACTCGCGGCGGGTGACCGCGGTGAGCGACCTGCAACGAGCGATGCGAACGTCCTCGCGCAGATCGTTTGAAAGAAATCCGATCCCGCGGCCACGGAAGGTGCATGAGGCCGACGTCGTACGCTTCGCGGGTCTTGCTCTCCGTGGGTTTCGCGAGCGTGCTCCTCGGCCGCCCCGCGTTCGCGCAAGAGAGCGGCGCGGCGCTCGACGGACCACGGCGCGTCACCGAAGCGAGCACGCGGGACACCGCGCCCGCATCGACCGATCGCCCGACGAACGCGGACGATTCGAGCGACACGACCGACGTCTCAGAGCGAGCCACATGCCGCGTCGGCGTCGAGGTGATGCTCGGCACCACCGCGCCGCTCGACGTCGGCGTGAGCGCGCGCCTCGTGCTCTTCGAGCGCCTCTACGTCTACGGCGGTCTCGGCGTCGGCGTGTACGGCGGCGTCTACGACGCGGTCGCGAGCGGCCTCGTGAACGACGACGCGGGCTCCATCGCGCGCTCGCTCGGCAACGGCGCGTTCGTGGGTCGCATCGGCGTCGGCGTGCGCCCCTTCGGCGAAGGGCTCGAGCTCTCGATCGGCTACCTCGGCATCCGACGCGGCGTGTCGGTGGACGCGAGCACCGTCGCTGCCGCGGCCGGCATGAGCGCGCAGCCACGCGACGTCGACGCCTCGATGCGCATCGCGGCGATCCACGTCGAGCTCGGCTGGACCCTGCGCCTCGGGGAGCGTGTGCTCCTCCGCCCCACCATCGGCTGGGCGCACGGCCTCGGCGCGCGGGTCGGTCTCTCCTCCGAAGGCGCGAGCGCGACCGAGCGCGCGGCGATCGCGTCGATCGAAGAGTCGCTGACGCGCGGCCTCCGCGATCGTGCACGCACGCCGACGCTCGGCCTCCAGGTCGGCATGCGGTTTTGAGCGTAACGCTCGGGCGCGGGGTCGCGTACTCGCGCGTCATGAACCGACCCCTCGTCTCTTCCTTCGTGACCTCGCTCGTCCTCCTCACCGCATGTGGCGACGGGTCGTCGATGGTGGGCGACGGTGCCGATCAGCGACCCCCGAGCGACGTGACGCTCTTCGGCGCGTGGATCGACACCGAGCCCTACCTCACGTGGGAGTGCGAAGAGCTCATCACGCCGGCCGAGGAGCCGTCGCCTCATGGCGACAAGCGGATCTGTTGGAACGACGCGGTGGTCGGCGCGCGCGGAGGGAGCGGCGAATGGCCCGTCGGCGCGACGATCGTGAAGCTCCACCACACCGGGGAGACCGTCACCGCGATCAGCTTGGAGACGCGCGTGGCGGACGCCGACGGCCCGTGGTTCTTCTGGCGCCGCGCGCAGAGCGGCACCGTCACCAACGGCTTGGATCGCACGCACGCCCAGACCCTCTGCGTGGGCTGCCACGAGGACGCCCCGCGCGACCTCGTGTGGGAATCGGGCGAATGAGGCGCCTCGGCCCTCGGGGGGTGGGCTCGGTCATGAAAAAACGCCGGGCGCTCTCCGCGGAGGCGTAACGAAACCTCGTTCGCCGACGAAAGGGCGCCGTGCCCACGGTGGACGAAGAGGACCTCATGCGCCGCTATCTCGCGGGGGATCGCGCGGCGTTCTCGGCGTTGTTCACCGCGATGGCGCCGCGCGTGCATGGCTTCTTTCTCCGTTCTTTCGGGGCGAAAGACGTGGCCGACGACCTCCTTCAAACGACGTTCCTCAAGATCCATCGGGCGCGCGACACGTTCCGTCCGGGCGCGAAGGTTCGGCCGTGGGTGTTCGGGATCGCGGCTCGCGTCCGAGCGGACGAGCTGCGTCGGCGCTACCGGGTGCCCCGCTCGGTCGGGGACGAAGCGCTCGACGATCTCCGATTCAGCGTCCCCCCGCCTCGCCCCGAAGCCGGACAAGTCGCAGCGCGCGTGCAGACCGCCATCGCGGAGCTCCCCGAGAGTCAGCGGGTGGTCGTCCTCCTTCATCGTTTCGAAGGGCTGACCTTCGCGGAGATCGGCGACGCGCTCGGCGCAGCCGAAGGTGCAAACGTACTTCGTCGCGACGCGCACGAGACGCTCCACCCACACATCCCACACATCCCGCGGGACGGCGAGGTGCGCTTGATCGACCTGCACGCCTTCTTCGCGCACGCCGGGGCGTTCCTCGTCCGCGGCGAAGGCACCGCCGAATCGGTCGAGGCCGCGCTCGGTCCGAGCCCGAGCGGCACCGCGCGCCTCGCCCTCTACGCGCGGCTCGTGGAGCGTCAGCAACGCGAGGCCCTCGAAGCGCTCTTCCCCGCGACGCGCCGCGCGCTCGAGCACCTCGTGCCGCGCGCGTTCGCCGAGCTCTGCCTTCGCTTCGCGTGCACCCATCGATCCGCGATCGCTCATCCGGGAGGGCTCGGCGCGCCCTTCGTCGAGTTCCTCGCCGATCCCACGAACGTCGCGTGGATCGAGGAGCGCACGGCCAACGATGCCGCCTGGCTGGCCGAGCTCGCCGACTTCGAGCGTGTCCGCTACGAGCTCGCGACCTCCGACGCGCCCTTCCCGACCGGCGCCGATCCCCTGGTCGTGACGCGGCGCTACGCGCACGCCGTGCATCGTGCGAACGACGACTCACCCGTCCCGCGCCCCGAAGCGGTGAGCCTGTTGCTCGTCCGCGTTCGCGACACGCTGCGCGTGCGCTGGCTGGAGGTCGGCGCGGCCGAGCTCGTGATCGTGGGCGTCGTCACCGGCCAGCTCGACCGAGACGCCGGCGGCCGGCTCGGCTTGTCCGAAGAGATGCTCGCGGCCGCGCGCGAACGCCTTCGACGCGTCGGTTGGTTGCGCGACGCACCCGACGACGTGGCGTGACTTTCTTCGCGTCCACGCATACCACCACGCCATGGAGCTGCTCGAGACGCCCGAGGCGCGCTTCGCGAACGTGCCCGACTTCCCGTGGACCCCGCGCTACGTGACCGTCGATCCGAGCGGCGCGCGCGTCGCGTACCTCGACGAAGGTCCGCGCGATGCGCCGGTCGTGCTCCTGATGCACGGTGAGCCGACCTGGTCGTTCCTCTACCGCAAGATGATCCCCGGGTTGCTCGACGCGGGTCTGCGCGTCGTCGCGCCCGATCTGATCGGCTTCGGTCGCTCCTCGAAGCCGACGAAGGTCTCCGATCACTCGTACGCACGGCACGTCGCGTGGATCGGCCGCTTCCTCGACGAGACACGCCTCTCCGACGTCACGCTTTTCGCGCAAGACTGGGGCTCGCTCATCGGCCTTCGCCTCGTCGGCGAGCGCCCCGACCTCTTCGCGCGCGTCGCGATCGGCAACGGCTTCCTTCCCAAGGGCGATCCGCCGCCGCGCACGAAAGACGGCCTGCGCTCGCTCGCGGCCTTCCTCACCTGGCGCACCGTCGCGCTCTACACCCCCGTCTTCGTCTGCTCGCGCGTCGTCGCGTTCGGCTCCGCGACGAAGCTCTCCGACTCCGAGCGCCGCGCGTACGACGCGCCCTTCCCCGACCGTCGTTACCTCGCCGGCCCTCGTGCAATGCCCAGCCTCGTGCCCATCACCCCGCGCGATCCGGCGCGCGCCGCGAACCTCGCGGCTTGGCGCACCCTCGAGACCTTCGACAAACCCTTCGTGACGCTCTTCTCCACGGGCGACCCGATCACCGGCGGCCTCGATCGCCTCTTGCAGCGCGCGATCCCCGGTGCGCAGGGCCAGCCACACCACCGCGTGCGCGGCGGACACTTCCTCCAAGAGGACGCGGGCCCCGAGCTCGCGGGTCGTCTCGTGAGCTTCGTGCGCGAGCGCTGAGATCGCACGTCGTTCTCGTCGACGACAGACGGCGTAAGACCCGCGACCGGATCTGGGTGCAGACTCCGCGGATGACGCACGCGGGTACGGCGCAGACTGGCGGTAGAGCTCCGGCTCGATGGTCTCTCGTGCTCTTGGCCGCCGGCTCGATCACCTGTCGCTCGTCGTCGCCCGAGCCGCACGACGCGGGCGACGACGCCGACGTGACGGACGCGGGCACGATCGACGCGAGCCCACGAGACTCCGGCGCGTCGCGCGACGCGGGGAGCCGCGTGCCCGTCGATCCCGATCCGCCGCTCGGCCCCGACGTGCCCGCCGGATGCGACTACGGTCGACGTCCGCTCGTCGACGACGACCCACTCCCACACGCGTCGGGCGATCGCGAGAC
>Ga0075012_10006558_pt1 | contig 10548 bp, 8 predicted proteins | sample All_14_2_FD_71474 | JGI IMG/M metagenome (GOLD analysis project Ga0075012, IMG submission 71474) | Freshwater microbial communities in response to fracking from Pennsylvania, USA - Allegheny Zone_MetaG_DW_15 | ecosystem: Environmental > Aquatic > Deep subsurface > Groundwater > Drilled... | reverse complement strand
CAGCGGCGGAGCGTGGGGGCTGTTCAGCGCGCTTCGCGCAGTTCGGCGATGGCGCTGCGCAGGTCCTGCGCCCAGGCGCGGCGGTCGCGGCCGTCGACGGTCTGCGGGGCGCCGTGGTGCACCACCGCCTGCAGGTCCACCGCGCGCAGGGTGGACCAGATGGACTGCAGCAAGGTGGTGTCGCCGATGAACAGCGGCGCCTCGCTGCGCTCGCCGCTGCTGCCGTCGACGAAGTCCAGCGCCACCGGCATGACCGGCGCGTGCGCCGAAATGGCGGCCTGGATCAGGTTGGCGTGGAAGGGCAGCAGGTCACGCCCGTCGCCGGTGGTGCCTTCGGGGAACACGGCCACCGTGTCGCCGGCCTTCAGGGCATCGGCCATCTGGTGCACCACTCGCATGGCGTCGCGCCGGCTTTCGCGCTCGATGTAGAGCGTGCCCGCGCCGGTGATGAGCGCTCCCAGCACCGGCCAGTGCTTGACGTCGGCCTTGGACACGAAGCGCGCCGGGTGCGCGGCGTTCATGACCAGGATGTCCAGCCACGAGATGTGGTTGGCCACCAGCAGCACCGGCCCACGCTCGGGCGCGTGGCCCCGCAGCACCAGTTCCACACCCATGATCGCCAGCATCTGGCGCGACCAGGTGCGCACCAGCAGCGCGCAGGCGTCGGGCGTGAGGCGGCCGAACTCGGTGCGGATCACCCACAGTCCGCGCAGCACATGGCCGACGGCGCGCAGCAGGCGCCAGGCTGCCGACAGGTGAGAACGGCGGGCACCGCTCACGCAGCGGTCCGGCGTGCCTCGTAGGCCACCTGGCCGGCCACCAGCGTGGCGCGCACGCGCACCGGTAGTTCGTGGCCGTCGAACGGCGTGTGTTTGCCCTGGCTGCGCAGGCCGGCGGCGTCCACGCGCCAGCTGGCGTTGGGGTCGAAGATGCACAGGTCGGCCTGGCCGCCGACGCTGATCTGGCCCACGCTGTGCTGCAGCGTGCCCAGGCTGTGACCCAGCACGCGCTGCGGGCCGGCGGTCAGCACGGCCAGCGCCTGCATCAGGCCCAGGCCGTCCTGCTGCGCCCACTTGGTGGCCAGGCCCAGCAGCAGTTCCACACCGGTGGCACCGGGCTCGGCTTCGGCAAAGGGCAGCACCTTGGCGTCGGCGTCCACCGGGTTGTGGTCGGACACCAGGGCGTCGATGCTGCCGTCGGCCAGGCCGGCGCGCAGGGCTTCGCGGTCGCGCTGCTGGCGCACCGGCGGCTGCAGGCGCAGGCGGCTGTCGTAGTAGCCGATGTCCACGTCGGTGAGGTGCAGGTTGTGCACGCTCACGTCGCAGCTGATGGGCAGGCCCTCGGCCTTGGCCTGGCGCACCAGGGCCAGGCCAGCGGCGCTGCTGATGCGGCACAGGTGCACGCGCACGCCTTTGTCGCCCTCGCTGCGGGCCGCGCCGTGCACGCCGCGCAGCAGTTCGATCAGCGTGTGCAGCGCGATGGTTTCGGCCACGACCGGCACACCGGCCAGGCCCATGCGCGTGGCCAGCGGGCCGCTGGCGGCCACGCCCTTGCCGAGCCAGAAGTCCTGCGGGCGCAGCCACACCGTGTAGCCGAAGGTGGCGGCGTACTGCAGCGCGCGCTGCAGCACCTGGTGGTTGACCACCGGCACTTCGGCCTGGCCGAAGCCGATGCAGCCGGACTCGGTGAGCTCCGCCATCTCGGTCAGCACCTCGCCCTTGAGGCCGCGCGTGAGCGCACCCAGCGGGAACACGCGCGACTGGTGCAGCTTCTCGGCGCGGAACTTGAGCATGTCGACCAGGCCGGGTTCGTCGAGCACGGGTTCGGTGTCGGGCGGGCAGACCAGCGAGGTCACGCCACCGGCCACGGCCGCGGCCATTTCGCTCTCCAGCATGCCCGCGTGTTCCTGGCCGGGTTCGCGCAGGCGCACGGCCAGGTCCACCAGGCCGGGGGCGACTATGCAGCCGCTGGCGTCGAGGGTGCGGTTGGGGTGGAAGTCGGGCGCGACCTTGCCGATGGCGATGATGCGGCCCGCCGCGATGGCGATGTCGGCCAGCTCGTCGCGGCCGCTGGCCGGGTCCATGACGCGGCCGTTCTGGATCAGGATCTTCATGGTGTGCCTATCGGTGCGGAGATCGTTTCCCCGGCGGACGGGGGCGTGGACAGGATGTGGCGCAGCGCGTCGACCAGGGCCTCGCACTCGGCCTGGGTGCCGATGGTGATGCGCAGGTGGTTGTCGATGCGGGGCTGTTTGAAGTGGCGCACGAGGATGCGGCGCTCGCGCAGGGCGGAGAACAGGTCGGCTGCGCGCGCGCTGGTGTGACGTGCGAACACGAAGTTGGCGCTGGACGGCAGGCAGTCAAAGCCCAGGGCGGCCAGCTGCTGCACCAGCCACTGGCGGCTGGCGGTGATTTGCCCGGCCAGGGTCTGCAGGTGGGCGTCGTCCTCGATCGCGGCCTGCGCGCCGGCCAGGGCCAGCCGGTCCAGCGGGTAGGAGTTGAAGCTGTTCTTGACGACGTTCAGGGCCTCGATCAGCGAGGCCTGGCCCATGGCGAAGCCGACCCGCAAGCCGGCCAGCGCGGCCGACTTGGACAGCGTGCGCACCACCAGCAGCTGCGGGAAGCGATCGATCAGCGTCACGGCGCTGTCGGCGCCGAAATCCACATAGGCCTCGTCGACGATCACCACCGAGCCGGGGTTGCCTTCGAGCAGCTGGGTCAGGTCGGACAGCGGCAGCGCGATGCCGGTGGGCGCGTTCGGGTTGGGCTGCACGATGCCGCCGTTGCCACGGCGGTAGTCGGCCACGCGCACGCGGAAGTCGGCGTCCAGCGGCACCGGCTGCGGGTCGATGCCGTACAGCGCGCAGTACACCGGGTAGAACGAGTAGCTGATGTCCGGGAACAGCACCGGCCGGCCGTGGCGCAGCAGCGCACAAAAGGCGTGGGCCAGCACCTCGTCGGAACCGTTGCCGACGAAGACCTGCTGCGGCGTCAGGCCGAAACGTTGCGCGATGGTCTGGCGCAGCGCCAGCGCGGTCGGGTCCGGATACAGGCGCAGGCGTTCGTCGGCCGCCTCGCGCACCGCCTCCAGCACGCGCGGCGACGGCGGGTAGGGGCATTCGTTGGTGTTGAGCTTGATCCAGCCCGTGCCCTGCGGCTGCTCGCCCGGCACGTAGGCCTGCAGCCCGCGAACCGCCGGGCTCCAGAACGAACGCGCCTCGGCGTCCTCCCGCTGGCTCATGCCTCGTTCCCGGCCACGATGCCGAGCACGGCCATGCGCACCGCGATGCCGAAGGTGACCTGCGGCAGGATCACGCTTTGCGGTCCGTCCACCACGGCGGACTCGATCTCGACGCCGCGGTTGATCGGGCCCGGGTGCATGACGATGGCGTCGGGCTTGGCCCAGCGCAAGCGTTCGGTGGTCAGGCCGAAGCTCTTGAAATACTCCTGGCTGGACGGCAGCAGCGCGCCGCTCATGCGCTCGTTCTGCAGGCGCAGGGTGATGACCACATCGCAGTCCTTGATGCCTTCTTCCAGGGTGTGGCACACACGCACGCCCAGTTGCGACAGGTCGCTGGGCACCAGGGTGCGCGGGCCGACCACGCGCACGTCGGGGCAGCCCAGCGTGGTCAGGGCGTGGATGTCGGAGCGTGCCACGCGCGAGTGCAGCACGTCGCCGACGATGGCCACCGACAGGTTGGAGAAGTCCTTCTTGTAGTGCCGGATGGTGTACATGTCCAGCAGGCCCTGCGTGGGGTGCGCGTGGCGGCCGTCACCGGCATTGACCACGTGCACGTGCGGCGCGACGTGCTGCGAGATCAGGTAGGGCGCGCCCGATTCGCTGTGGCGCACCACGAAGATGTCGGCCGCCATCGCCGACAGGTTGGCGATGGTGTCGAGCAGCGATTCGCCCTTGGCGGTGGAGCTGCGCGCGATGTCCAGCGTGTACACGTCGGCCGACAGGCGGGTCGCCGCGATGTCGAAGGTGGTGCGGGTGCGGGTGCTGTTCTCGAAGAACAGGTTGAACACGCTCTTGCCGCGCAGCAGCGGCACTTTCTTGACCTCGCGGTCGCTCACGCTCACGAAGCTGGACGCGGTGTCCAGGATCTGGGTGAGGATGTCGCGCGACAGGCCTTCGGTGGAGAGCAGGTGGATCAGCTCGCCGTTCTTGTTGAGTTGCGGGTTGCGGGCCATGGGATCAGGCCTCCTTCTTGTTCTCGACCACGAAGCTCAGGCGCCCATCCTCGGCGCGCGCCAGCTCCAGCGACTGCTGCTCGGGCAGGGACACGGTGGCGGCGCAGACGTCGGCCTGGATCGGCAGCTCGCGCCCGCCTCGGTCCACCAGCACGGCCAGCTTCACGCAGGCCGGGCGGCCGTAGTCGAACAGTTCGTTGATGACGGCGCGCAGGGTGCGGCCGGTGTAGAGCACGTCGTCGACCAGCAGCACATGGGCGCCGGTCACGTCGAACGGCAGCTGCGTCTGCGCCGTCACGGCCAGGCCGCGGCGGCCGAAGTCGTCGCGGTGCATGGACGACGACACCACGCCCGCGGCCCCGGGCAGGCCCAGGTCGCGCTGCAGGCGCTCGGCCAGCCAGGCGCCGCCGGAGGTGACGCCCGCCAGGCGCACCGGTTGCCCCAGCGTGGCCACCAGGCCGCGCACCCCGCGCAGCAGCTGCGCGTACAGCTGCTCCGCATCCAATGACAGTTGGCTCAATCCAGACTCCTCAAAAACTGTTCCAGGATGATGGCCGCGGCAGCCGCGTCCGCATCCCGAGCGCCCAGGCTGTGGGCTTCGGTGGTGCTGTAGCGCTCGTCCACCTCGTACACCGGCAGGCCGTGGCGCCCGCGCAGCTGGCGGGCAAACTTCTGCGCCCGCAAGGTGTTCTCGTGCGGTGCGCCGTCGGGGTGGTAGGGCACGCCCACCACCAGCGCGTCGGGCGCCCACTCCTTGATGCGTTCGGCGATCTTCGGAAAGCGCGCCTCGCCTTCGGCGGCGATGGTGCCGCGCGGCGTGGCGGTGCCGGTCAGCCGGTTGCCACTGGCCACGCCGGTGCGCTTGAGCCCGTAGTCGAACGCCAGAAAGGTCTGACAGCTCGCGGGTACGTCGGTCATCGGGTCACCCCAGACGGTCCACCGCAGCGCCGCCCCCAGGCGGACCAGCCCCCACGGGGGGCAGCGACCCGCGCAGCGGTAGAGCGTGGGGGCGTGTCCGTCATGCGTGGCCCGCGTCCGGCGACAGCATCCAGGGCTGCAGGCCCAGCAGGGCCATGGCCTTCTCGTAGCGCTCGGCCACCGGCGTGTCGAAAATCAGCGCCGGGTCGGCTTCGACGGTGAGCCAGCTGTTTTCGGTGATTTCCGACTCCAGCTGACCCTTGCCCCAGGATGCGTAGCCCAGGGTGACGAACACGCGGCGCGGGCCGGCGCCAGAGGCCATGGCTTCGAGCACATCCTTGGAGGTGGTCATTTCCAGTCCACCCGGGATGGTCATGGTCGAGGCGTAGACCGATTCACCCTCGGTGCCGGCCTCGATGGCGTCGTGCAACACGAAACCGCGCTCGGTCTGCACCGGGCCGCCCTGGAACACCGGCTGCTGCGCCAGATCGGCGCGGCCCAGCGGCAGGTCCACTTTCTCAAACAGGCGGGGCAGCAGGATGTCGCTGGGCTTGTTGATCACCAGGCCCAGTGCGCCGCGGTCGCTGTGTTCGCACATGTAGACGACGCTGCGACCGAAAAGCTCGTCGCTGAGGCCGGGCATCGCAATCAGGAAATGATTGGTCAGGTTGATGGGGGCAGAATCAGCGGACATGCGGCGATTTTAAGCCGCGGCCCCGCGCCAAAGCCCTCAACCAGACCTTTCCCACGCCGCGCATGAACACCTACGACCAAGGCCTGATGTGGTTCCGCCGCGACCTGCGCACGCAGGACAACGCCGCCCTGTACCACGCGCTCAAGGCCTGCCGCCGCGTCTGGTGCGTGTTCGTCTTCGACACCGACATCCTGGACCCGCTGATCACGCGTGGCCTGCGGGCCGACCGGCGGGTGGAATTCATCCGCGAATCGCTGGTGGAGCTGGACGAGCAGCTCCGGACCCTCGGCCTGGAACACGGCGCCCAGGGCGTGGGCCTGATCGTGCGCCACGGCCGCGCGCAACAAGAGATCGCCCAACTGGCCCAGCACCTGCACGTGCAGGCGGTGTTCGCCAACCACGACGACGAGCCCCATGCCCACGCGCGCGACGCCCAGGTGCGCGGCGACCTGGCGCACGCCGGCATCATGTTCCACGGTCACAAGGACCACGTGATCTTCGAGCGGCGCGAGGTGCTGACCCAGATGGGCCATGCCTACGGCGTGTTCACGCCCTACAAAAACGCCTGGCTGCGGCAGCTGGACGACTTCCAGCTCAAGCCCTACCCGGTGCAGCGCTACGCGGGTGCGCTCGCGCCGGTGCCCGCCGCGCTGGCCGCGCCGGTGCCCACGCTGGCCGACATCGGCTTCGCGCCCACCAACCTGTCGCAACTGCCGCTGCCCACCGGCAGCCGCGGCGCCACGCAGCTGCTGGAAGACTTTGTGGAGCGCATCGACCGCTACCACGACGCGCGCGATTTCCCAGCCATCAAGGGCCCGAGCTATCTGAGCGTGCACCTGCGTTTTGGCACCATTTCGGTCCGCCAGCTCGCGCGCGTGGCCTACCCTTTGCACCTGCAGGGCATCCAGGGCGCCAGCACCTGGCTGAGCGAACTGGTCTGGCGCGACTTCTACCACCAGATCCTGGCCAACTTCCCGCACGTGGCGGACAAGGCGTTCAAGCCCGAATACGACGCCATCAAGTTCGAGCACGGCAAACACGCCGAGACCCTGTTCGCCGCCTGGTGCGAGGGCCGCACCGGCTACCCGCTGGTGGACGCGGCCATGGCCCAGATCAACCAGACCGGCTACATGCACAACCGCCTGCGCATGGTGGTGGCGAGCTTTCTGGTCAAGGACCTGGGGCTGCACTGGCGGCGTGGTGAGCAGTACTTCGCCGACCACCTGATCGACTTCGACCTGGCCGCCAACAACGGCGGCTGGCAGTGGGCCAGCTCCAGCGGCTGCGATGCGCAGCCCTACTTCCGCATCTTCAACCCGGTGAGCCAGAGCGAAAAGTTCGACCCGCAAGGCAAGTTCATCAAGCGCTACCTGCCGCAACTGGCCGACCTGCCCGAGAGCTGCGTGCACGCGCCCTGGCAGGCGCGCGAACTGGAGCTGGCCGCCGCCGGCGTCGAGCTGGGCAAGACCTACCCCCGACCCATCGTGGACCACGCCGAGGCGCGCGAGCGCACCCTGCTGCGTTACGCGGTGGTCAAAAAGCCCGGCGCGACGCCAAAATGAAAAACCCCGGCGTGCGGCCGGGGTTCGGGCGCGAGCGAAGGACGGTCCGGCGCCGGGCCGCCCCAAGCCAGATCAGCCTCCCCGGGGAGGGCAGCGCCCCGCACAGCGGTGGGGCGTGGGGGCTCACACCCCCACAGCCACCTTCGCGTAATGCGCAATCAGCGCCAGCAGCTCGTCTTCCGAATACGGCTTGCCCAGGTAGTGGTCCACGCCGAGTTCGCGCGCATGCTCGCGGTGCTTTTCGGCGATGCGCGAGGTGATCATGATCACCGGCAGGGACGCCAGGCGCGGGTCGCTGCGGATGTTGCGCACCAGGTCGAAGCCGTCCATGCGCGGCATCTCGATGTCGGACAGCACCACGGTCGGCCGCTCGGTCTGCAAGCGCTCCAGGGCCTGCAGACCATCGGCCGCCATCGACACACGGTAGCCCTCGCGCTGCAGCAGGCGCTGCGTGACGCGGCGCACGGTGATGGAGTCGTCCACCACCAGCACCAGCGGCACGCCGCTGACCGCCAAGTCCACCGCCGGCGTTTCGTCGTCGGCCACCACCGGCTTGACGCGGTGGGCCTGCGCGGCCACCCAGTCGGGCACCTGCGCGCCGTACACCGTGGCCAGCGCCACCGGGTTGTAGATCAGCGCCACCGCGCCCGAGGCCAGCACCGACATGCCGGCCAGACCGGGCAGGCGCGAGAGCTGCGGCCCCAGGTTCTTGACGACCACTTCCTGGTTGCCCAGCACCTCGTCCACGTGCATGGCCACGCGCTGCGCGGCCGAGCGGAAAATCACCACCGGCAGCGTGCGCCCTTGCGCCTGCAGCGACTGCGCCGATGATTGCAGCAACGCGCCGGCCCAATAGAACGGCACCGCTTCACCGGCCACCGTGATCTGGCCCTGGGCATAGGCCTGGGCGAGTTCGGCGGCGCTCAGGCGGCGCACCACTTCCACCAGGTTGGACGGCACGCCCATCGTCAGCGCACCGGCGCGCACCATCACCACCTGCGTCACCGCGGTGGTCAGCGGCAGCACCAGCTTGAAGCGGGCGCCCTTGCCAGAGCGCGTGGACGTTTCGATGCGGCCACCGAGTGCGACCACGTCGTTGCGCACCACGTCCATGCCGACGCCGCGGCCGGCCAGGGACGACACTTCGTTGGCCGTGCTCAGGCCGGGTGTGAAGACCAGTTGCGCGGCTTCGTCGTCGCTGAGTTCCGCGCCCTGCGCGACAAAGCCCTGGGCGACCGCTTTGTCGCGCAGACGGACGAGGTCCAGACCAGCGCCGTCGTCCTCGAACACCACCGACACGTCGTTGAGTTCCTGCGCCAGTCGGATGTCGATGCGGCCTTCGGCCGACTTGCCCGCGGCCAGACGCGCTTCAGGCGTCTCGATGCCGTGCACCACGCTGTTGCGCAGCAGGTGTTCGAACGCGGCGGTCATGCGGTCGAGCACGCCGCGGTCCATTTCGATGTGGCCGCCGGAGATGTCCAGCCGCACCTGCTTGCCGGTTTCCTTGGAGGCCTGGCGCACCACGCGGTACAGGCGCTCCGAAATGCCTTCGAACTCCACCATGCGCGTGCGCAGCAGGTCGCGCTGCAGTTCACGCGTCTGGCGCGCCTGGGCCACCAGGCCGTCTTCGGTGGACTCCACCGCGCGCTGCAGGTTGCGCTGCACCGTGGCCACGTCGTTGACCGACTCGGCCATCATGCGGGTGAGTTCCTGCACGCGGGTGAAGCGGTCGAATTCCAGAGGGTCGAACGACTGGTCGGCGTCCCGCGCCTGCGCCAGGCGCGACTGCATCTGCGTCTCGGCCTGCAGCTCCAGGTCGCGCAGCTGCTGGCGCAGGCGGTCCAGGTTGCCCGTCAGGTCCTTGAGCGAGCCGCGCAGTGTGAGCAGTTCGGACTCCATGCGCGAGCGCGAAATCATCACCTCGCCGGTCTGGTTGACCAGGCGATCCAGCAGCTCCGGGCGCACGCGCACGGCAGCCCCGGCGCGCGTGGGCGCGGGCACCGGTGCCTGCGGCAGGGCCAGGCCGGTGAGGCCGACACTGGACAGGGCCGCAGCGGCGGGTGCGGGAGCAGCGGCATCCGGCGTGACCATGGCGGTCACCGCGTCCTCCTGCGGCGAAGCGTCCAGAGGCCCGGGCTCTGCCACGGACGTGGACTGCAGCACGTCGGCCAGCGGCACCACCCCCGCGGGGGCCAGTTCGGGTGCGGTCTGCAGCACGCCATGCGAAGCCGGATCGGTGTTGCGCAACAGGTCAAAACGCGCGGCGATGGCGTCGAACGCCGCGGTCAGCGGTTCGATGTCGGCACCGACCAGGTTGTCCGACCCCAGGCGCTCGGCGTCGGTCTCCATGCGGTGGGCCATCTCGCCCAGGCGCAGCGCACCGGCCAGACGGGCGCTGCCCTTGAGGGTGTGCAGGTTGCGCAGCACCTCGGCGCGCGCGCTGGTGTTGTCGGGCCGGGCGGCCCACTGGCGCAGGGCCCCGGCCAGTTGCGGCAGCAGTTCCTGCGCTTCGTCGGCAAAGATCGGGAACAGGTCGACGTCAATCGTGTCCAGCGCGTCGATGTCGTCGTCGATGTCCTGCACCGGCCCCTTGCGCACGGCGGGCAGGGGCGCGAACTCGGTGGCGTCCGCACCGAAGGTGGAGGCTTCGAAATCGGGCGGCGCAAAGGCCGACGGCACCTCGTCGGGCGCCACGCCGCCGACCAGCGGCGGCTCGGGCACCGGCGCCACACCCCACTGGGTGTTGAGCACGATGTCGAGATCCTCGTCGGACGCCGCCACCGGTGCCTCGGCCGAGCCGTCGGGCAGGGGCACCGGCGTGTGGATCACACGCTCGAGCGCGGCCAGCAGGTCCGGGTTGGGCTCCTTGTAGAAACCGGCGGCGAACTGGTGCAGCAGGCGGCGGATGGCTTCCGATGCATCGACAAACAACTGCGCCTGTTCGGCGCTGGCCGGGTGACCGGCCTCCTGGTGCAGGCTGACGGTGCTGATCGCGTGCTCCAGCGCACGGGCGATATCGGACAACGGCTGGAAACCCACCGTGGCCGAGGCACCCGCGAGCGAATGCGCCAGCGCTTCGGCCTGGTCGTGCACCGGCTCGTGCCGCTCCAACGCCCATTCGGCCAGCCCGTTGCACAGGCGGCGCGACCACTCATCGGCTTCGTTGAGGTAGACGTTGTAG
>Ga0075012_10006557_pt1 | contig 10550 bp, 10 predicted proteins | sample All_14_2_FD_71474 | JGI IMG/M metagenome (GOLD analysis project Ga0075012, IMG submission 71474) | Freshwater microbial communities in response to fracking from Pennsylvania, USA - Allegheny Zone_MetaG_DW_15 | ecosystem: Environmental > Aquatic > Deep subsurface > Groundwater > Drilled... | reverse complement strand
CAGGTTCGCCTGTACGGCGGGGGCCCTGGCCGCGACACGGCCGGGGGCACAGCCCTCGATGCCCTCGCGGGCCTCGGTCGAGGCGTTGCTGATGAAGACGCAGGAGGACGCATGACGCTGGAACGCACCCGCCGCGCCGACTATCGCCGCTTCGAGCCGATCGAGACGCGGTGGTCGGACAACGACGTCTATGGCCACGTCAACAACGTGGTCTACTATACCTGGTTCGACACGGCGGTGAACCGGATGCTGATCGCCGAGGGGCTGCTGGACATCCACGGGGGCGACAGCATCGGCCTGGTCGTCGAGACCGGCTGTCGCTATTTCGCCTCCACCGCCTTTCCCGATCGGATCACGGCCGGGATCCGGGTGGCGAAACTGGGGACCTCCAGCGTCCGCTACGAGATCGGCCTGTTCCGGGGCGACGAGGACGAGGCCGCGGCGGTTGGGTTCTTCGTCCACGTCTATGTGGATCGCGGGACGCGGCGGCCGAAGGCCCTTGGGGATTTGATGCGGGCTTTTCTGGAAGGGCTGGCGGCGTAATACGCAATCATGGGGAGGGGTGAGCGATGCCGCATGGTGCTTCTGCCGGAACTTGCGTGCTCATAGCGTACGTGTTCCCCGCGATCTGCAGTGTTGGCATCGATCCCTTCCACTCTCCCGCCGGGAGAGGGATTTGCAGGCGCTAGTCGTCCAGATAGCCGATCAGCGTCAGCGCCCCTACGGCCGTCAGCACGCCCAGGGCGAACGCGGCGACCAGGGAGCCGGTGGCGACGGCGGCGGAGACATTGACGGGCCGGGCCTCGTACCATTCGACGATGTCGGCCTCGTCATCGGTCTGGTCCTCATGGAGGGTTTCTTCGGCGTGCATGGCGGGCTCCGGGGCGGTTGCCCGTTGAACCCTTCGCCAGCCTGACGGTTCCGCCGGGCCTGCACACCGCAGCGCGTCGTGACAGGCGCGCGGTCATCGGCTAGACGCCCTGCCTGATCCAAACCCGTCGCGCCTGACCCGCGGACACGGAGCGCGCTCAAGCAGCGAGGCTCCGCGAGCCGAGCGATAGCGCCCCCAAGAGACAAAAATGGCCGGCCATTCCAAGTTCAAGAACATCATGCACCGCAAGGGACGCGCCGATGCGGTGCGCTCCAAGCTCTTCTCCAAACTGTCGCGCGACATCACCGTGGCGGCCAAGGGGGGGATGCCCGACCCGGCCCTGAACCCGCGCCTGCGCCTGGCGATCAACAACGCCAAGGCCGAGAGCCTGCCCAAGGACGTGATCACCCGCGCCATCAACAAGGCCGCAGGCGGCGACGTCGATACGATGGAAGAGGTCCGCTACGAAGGGCGGGGCCCCGGCGGCGTCGGCATCATCGTCGAGGCCCTGACCGACAACAGGAACCGCGCGGCCTCCAACATCGGCACGGCCTTCAAGAAGAACGGCGGCGCGCTCAGCGAGATGAACTCGGTCGCCTTCATGTGGGACAAGGTCGGCCAGATCATCTATCCGGCCGAGGCGGGCACCGAGGACGCGGTCATGGAGGCCGCCATCGAGGCGGGGGCCCAGGACGTCGAGAGCGACCTGGTCAAGCCCGACATCTACGAGGACGCGCCGGGCCACACCATCTGGACCGCCTTCGAGGACCTGAACGAGGTCGCCGAGGCCATGTCCAAGATCCTGGGCGACGCCAAATCCACCGCCATCGTCTGGAAGCCCCAGACCGAGGTCCAGGTCACCGGCGAGGCCGTCACCACCCTGATGAAACTGCTCGACGCCCTCGACGCCGAGGACGACGTCTCCTCCGTCTATTCCAACGAGGACATCTCCGAAGACGAAATGGCCAAATACGGGGGTTGAGGGTCGGTCGTTTTAGGCGCTGATAGGTAGTATTTCTCAACAGAACACGCTAGGATGTTTTGATGAGGAGGCGACAAATGCCGAGTCAAAACTTGCCACATTGCCAGCGATGCGGTGCCGAACCCGGCGAACCGGATCCGTACGAGCCCGGCAGGCCCATCCTCGTCGCGGTCGACTGGGAACCTTTGGATGACCAGGGCTCCATTTATCCCAGGTATGTTTGTTCGCTGTGTAGCGAGGGTGCTCGCAACCTGGTGCTGGAGCGTCCATCGGCAGATGACCTTCTGATCCAGATCCGACGGGCCTCAGCCGCCGATCAGTTCAAGGTCCTGGGCTGGCTGAGGACGAAGTTTCCCGACCATTGAATCGTTTGCGTTCGTCAGGCGTATCCTGCGAAGGCCTCTCGGTGCCGTTCGATATATTTTGGATGCGGCCACGCCTGTCGGTCCTTGGGCAGGCGGATGCGTTCCATCTGGTTCTGGAAAAGGCCGCGAAGTTCGCTGGGCACGCGGTTATGGGCCACCAGCAGCCGATAGTCGTCTGTGAGTGAGATCAGATGGCGATCGAACAGCCAGTGAACGGTGCCCGAAAGAGCGATCCCGTTCTGGACGACGTCCGGACCCCCACCCTCAACTGACCAGATATGTGCGGCCTGAACCTCGGAGCGCCCGCCGCCATTGATGATGCGCAGCCCCGTCACGGCGCAGGTATCGTCATAGGCCCGGCACACAAGCCGACGAAATGTGGCATCGCGAATCTTGCGGTTCACCAGGCTCTGTTCGATGCGGCGAACGAATTCATCGCCTGGTAGGTCAGGGTAGCCTGTCAGAGGCATGCTGGGCATCTCGCCCATGCCCGGGCCGTAGCGGATGATGTTTTCCTTCGTCAGCGTCTCGGTAAGGGCGGCGTCCACAATGGCGGCAAAGTCCCGGTCCTCAAGTGCCCTGAGCGACTTCCCCTGGAGCGACTGACCGGCTCGGCTGGGAGGCAAGGCTTGTAGCGGCGTTTCCCAATATCGGCCTTGCGGTGACCCTGCGAACGGAACGACGGGATCAAACGGAAGATAGTTGGATATCCGGGCATAGGCGTGTTTCGCTGATCGTTCGTCCGGCTCTATGGCATCGACCTGCGCGGCCCCGACATAGGCCTGCCGTCCGCCGTTGCGTCGTGGCTCGCGATAGACAATCCAGTCACCGACCACCGAACGCGCGACGTCCAGATAAGGCCGGGTGGCCGGAAAATGGTATCGGTCGGCGAGGCTGTCGTCATAGCCCGAACCGGGTTTCGTATCGAAAACGGCCTTCACAGCTGCCCCCGATGATGGCGCGAACTTGTTACCTTCCGTTCTATTCAGTTTTTCAGGGACGTACAGCGATATGCCTTTTGGCTGGTCCTCTCGTTAGCAGGGCCGAACCCCGCTCTCGAAGGATCGCCCCGTCAGGTTTCGTCGCTGACGCATCCCGTCCGGCGAGCTATCGTGTGCGCATGGACAGGCGGCTGAACGGATCGGTCTGGGCGGCGGTCGGCGCAGCGGTAGCGCTGGCCTGCGCAGGCGGGCCTGTGCGGGCTCAGGACGCGCCGACCGCCCCGACACCCGCCGAGGCCGTCATTGCGGCGCGCAATGCGTGGCGGGCGGCGGCCAAGCCTGCGGGGGGCGATACTCCGGCGGCGTTGACGGCGGAATGGCGGCTGGCCATCGCCCTGACCGGGGCGGGTGCCATGGCCGAGGCCGAGGGTCACTGGCGGCGGATGCTGCCGGTGGTGCGGGCGCGGACCGGCGAGACCTCGCTGGAGACCCTGACGATCATGGCCTGGCTGGGCGAGAACGCCGTGAGCCAGGGCGCGGCCGAGCCCGAGGGCATGGCCCTGGCGCAGCAGGGCTATGAGGCGACCTTGAGGATCCTCGGCCCCGACCACGACCTGACCGAGCGTGTCCGGCTGCCCTATGGCACGGCCCTGTTCGTGGCCGGGCGTTATGCCGAGGCCGAGCCTCTGGTCCGGGCTTCGTTCGACTACTGGTTCGGGCGAGAAGGCCCCGGCGGGAACGCCGCGACCATGGCCCCGTCCCTGGCCGTTCTGTATCAGGCCCTGGGCCGTGAGGACGAGGCGCGACAGGTCCTCTCGCGGGTCCAGGCCCGGGACGCCGAGGCCGGGGCGTCGGCACGACTGGCCCTGCTGGAAGACGCCGGGGACTGGGCCGGTGTGCTTGACCTGGCCCGGCGCACGGCAGCGCAGCGCCGGGTCCGCCCTGACGCCGAGGCCCGGTTCGATGCCCAGGCCGCCGAACTGACGGCCGCCAACGCCCTGCTGCGACTGGCCACTGACGGCGACGATCCGCGCCTGGTCGAGGCCGAGCGCTTGATCCAGACGGTCATGGTCGAGCGGCGCGCGGACCCGGCCGGGCGCGGCCTGGACCTGGCGGTCGACGCCCTGTCGGACCTCTATCTCCAGTGGCCGGGTCGCCGTGACCTGACCCGGGCCCTGGCGCTGAAGCGCGAGGCGGTCGCCCTGACGACGGCGGTGTTCGGGCCGGACCACCCCCAGACGCTGAAGCGGCAGCTGACCCTGGCCATGATGCTGGCCGGCAACGGCGGCGGACCCGAGGCCCAGGCGGCGCTGGACGCCTATGGCCGTGCCGCGGCCGTGCCTGGCGCGGCGACGGCGGACGAACGCGCCTTTGCCGCCCTGGCCAGCGCGGTGGTCAGCTATGGGGGTGGCGACACGCGCGGGGCCTGGACCCGGCTGGCCGAGGCCTCTCGGCTGTTTCGCCAGTATGCTGTGGAGCCCGGACGGCGCGACACCGCCCACGCCTATCTGAAACGCCAGAGCGACATCTTCCGCGTCCAGGTCACGATGGGCTGGCGCTATGCCCACGACGGCCCGACCCGTCGGACAGTGCCGACGCCAAACGACGGAACCCGCGCGCCGGTCGGGGATTAGACAGGCTTCACCGTAACGTCCCTTTTCCCGGACGCCCGAGGCCGACCCCATGGACATCACCCAGCTGATCCTCGACGACCATGCCGAACAGCGTCGGCTGTTTGCCATCCTGGAACAGATCGGCCCCGATGACGTGGAGGCCCTGACCCAGGTGTGGTGGCGGCTGTCGGCGTTTCTGGAAGTCCATGCCGAGGCCGAGGAGCAGTTCTTCTATCCCGAACTGCTCAAACTGGGCGAGGGGGCCAATGACGCCGAGGACGGCACGGCCCAGGGCGAGACCAGGGACGCCATCGAGGATCACAACACGCTGCGCGACGCGGTCCGGGCGGCAAACAAGCTCAAGATCGGCACCGGGGCCTGGATCGAGGCGGTGGGCCGGGCCAACGTCGTCAACTCAAAGCATATGGGCGAGGAAGAGCGTCAGGGCCTGACCGACTTTCGCCGCCATGCGCCGGTCCAGACGCGGCATGACCTGGCGATCCGGTTCGCCGCCTTCGAGGCCGAACACCTTCTGGGGATCCGCCCGGTCAACAAGGACCCTGAGGCCTATGTCGAGGCGCACGGCTGACACCGTCAGGTTCCGTCGTCCCATTCCCCGCCCCGTGATGTAGGATGGCGGCGAACAGGGGATTGCGCGGGTGGCCGGACGTTTGGGGATGAAGGGGGTGGCGCTGCTGGCGGCCGTTCCGCTGCTGGCCCTGGCCTGGCCTGCTTCGGCGACCCCTGACCCGTCGGCACCGCAACAGACCACCGCCCCGCGTCCCGCGTCCCGCCATGCCCTGGGCCAGACCGCCGCCCCGAGGGGAGGCACCCCCGAAGACATTGCCCTGGCCGCCCTGATCCGCCGGGCCGAACGCGACATCTCGCTCGGCCATCTGGACGCGGCCGAGCGCGGGCTGCGTCAGGCCTCGGCCGAACTGGCGGCCCGGCCGGTGCCCGACCGCGACCGGATCCTGGCGGTCGACAGCTGGCTGGCCATGACCCTGGCCAATCGGGGGCAAGGCGCGGAGGCCGAGGCCATCGCCCGGGCCATCGAGGCGCAAGCCCCCCGGCTGGGTGTCGATCACCCGGCGGTCCAGAGGGCCAGCCTGTCCCTGGCGGTAGTGGCCGCCCTCGGAGGCAGGTTCGACGAAGCCTCGGACCGGCTGCGTCGGCTGGTCGACCTCGCGGTCCTCGCCGCCGACCCCGAGACCGCCGGCCAGCTGTCGCTGATGCTGTCAGAGGCCTATCGCGTCCAGGGCCGGTTTCAGGACGCCACCGACGCCCTGGCCCTGGCCACCTTGCCGGGCGGGGCGATGGCCGAGTTGGGACGGTTGCGCCAGGCCCTGGATCGCGGCGACGACACGGGGGCCATCACCGCGGCTGATGCCCTGCTCGCGGACCCTGAAACCCCTGACGGGATCCGGGCGATTGCCCTGCCCCTGCGCGCGACCGCCCTGAGACGCCAGGCCGAGCGCGGCGATGCGGCCGCCCTGGTCGAGGCCGAGGTCTCGGTGCGCCGGGCCCTCGACGGCGGCCTGGCGGCTGACAACCCCATGATGCCACTGCTGTTGCAGGAGTCCCTGGCCATGACCCTGCTGGTCGGGGCGGAGGAGGGGTCTGAGTCCCCTCGCATCACCGAGGCCCTGGCGCTGTTGCGCCAGATCGCCGAACGGCGCGAGGCGTTAGTGGGCCGCGACCACCCGGGCGCGGTCGGGGCCCGCATGGATTATGGCGTCTGGCTGTCGGTCGTGGGGCGGCGGCGCGAGGCGGGCAAGATCTTCGAGGCCCTGGCCGCGCGCGACGACGCCTCGCCTGGCCTGCTGGCGCTCGACCGCCGCGCCCTGCTGGACGTCAGCCGCGCCACGGTGATGATGCGCGACCTGCAACTGGCACAGGGCTATCGCACCCTGCGCGACGCCAGCCGACGGTTCCAGATCTATGCCCTGGCGGCGGAACGCCGCGATGGCGCGCGTCAGGCCCTGGCCCAGAGGTCCAGCGTCTATCGCAACCAGGTCCTGATCGGCTGGGTCTATGCGAACGCGCTGACGGCGCGCCAGACCGCGCCACGCGGCGATTGAGCCTGCCGCGTTCAGGCCTCAGTCGGCCTGCATCGCATACAGTTTGACCACCTCGAACAGGAAGTCGCGACCTTCATAGAGCGACCGCACCCGCAGACGTTCGTTCAGGCCATGCACCCCGTTGCCGTCGGGGTCGGTGAACATCCCGGTCATGCCATAGGTCGTGATGCCGGCCGCATTGGTGAAACGGCCGTCGGTCGCCCCGGTCGACAGGGTCGGCACCACCGGCACGCCCGGCCAGATCCGCCCTGCGACCTCACGCGCCGGGTCCAGGATGGCCGGGCTCAGCGGCGGCGGCGGCGAGGTCGGGCTGGGCTCGCCGACCGTCGACACGGTCATGCCAGGCAGGGCCATGACGCTGACGATCTGGGCTTGGGTCTCCGCGACCGTATGGCCGGGCAGGATGCGGCAGTTGACGTTGACCGTGACCTTCTGGGGCTGGGCATTGGGGGCGTGGCCGCCGGTGATCAGGGTCGGGATACAGGTGGTGCGCATCATCGCATTCCACACCGGATTGGCCGCGCCGAGCCGCAGGGCCGCCGCCGCATCGGGCGTCTCCCCCGCCGTCAGGGCCCGCAGGTCCTGTGCATACTGGGGCGAGGCCTCGATCAGGGCGGTGAAATAGGCCCGCGTCACCGGCGTCAGCTCGAGCGGAAAGTCATGTTTCACCAGCCGGTCGAGCGCGGCCCCCATCGCCCCGATGGCATTGTCCTTTCGCGGCCTGGCGCTGTGTCCGCCCGGATTGGTCAGCTCCAGGGTCAAGTCCTGATAGACCTTCTCACCGGCCTGGATGTTGAGCACCAGCCGGTTGCCGGCCGCGTCCAGATTGCCGCCCGCCCCCTCGTTGAGGGCGAACCCGGCGCGCAGCGTCTCGGGCCGGTGCTCCAGCAACCACTGGACCCCGTTCCAGTGGTCGGCGGTCTCCTCGCCACAGGTCAGGGCGATCTTGATGTCGCGCACGGGCCGGAACCCCTCGGCCTTCAGCCGCACCAAGGTATCGACCCAGACCGAGGCCTGGGCCTTGTCGTCGCTGGCCCCGCGCGCATAGAAATAGCCGTCCTCCTCGACCAGGGTGAAGGGATCGCGTTGCCAGTCCGAGCGCCTGGCCTCGACCACATCGATATGGGCCAGCAACAGAATCGCCGGGGCCGTGGCATCCGATCCCCGCAGCGTGGCGACCAGCGACCCGAACTTCGGCTGATCCTCGGGCACGATGACCTCGACATCGGGCGCGCCATAACCGACCGCCGTCAATCGCGCCGCCATCCTCTCGGCCGCCAGGGTGCAGCAGCCTTCGGACAGGGTGGTATTGGTCTCGACCAGTTCCTCGTACAGGGCCCGGAAGGCCAGCTGGTCGGGGCGCGGTGCCGTCTGCGGCGCGGGCTCGGCCTTTGCGATCGTCACGGCCGCGCCGATGATGATGACGGCGGCGATGCCGAACAGGCTCAGGATCAGGCGACTGGTCCGCAGATTCCGCATCTCGGCATAGGCGGCCTCGTCCAGCCAGTATCGCCCGGACCCGGCCTCGACCACGGCCTTGCGGCGCATCAGGCGACGCAGGGCCCCGCGCTGGATCAGCCGGCCCTGCTCCAGGGCGATCGCGGTTTCCGCTGACTGTGCGTCGGCGGCCTTCAGCGTCTGGACGATCCGCTTCTCGGCCTGCATCGACGCTGCCGCCACCGCTCCGCTCATAGTCATGCCGTCGCTCCTGTTCAGGATCAGCCTAGCGCGGCCGGTGAGCCCTGTCGCGCGGGTTCGGATCAGACCGCAGCCAGGGCCTCAAGGGCGGCCTTCAGTGCCGGGGCCAGATCGCCGCGCCCGACGACGACGACCGTATCCAGCTCCAGCCACTGCGCCATCCGTCGCAGTTCGCCGGCCAGCCGTGCGGCTGTGTCGGCATTGGTCTCTGGCTCGGTCCAGGCGGCCTGAACCAGAAGGGTACGGACCTGCCGATTGGCCTTCAGGTCGACGCAGGCGGTGATGGCCTCGTCCTGGAGGAAGGGCAGCACATAATAGCCCCGTTCGCGCTTGTGCGCCGGGGTATAGATCTCGAGCCGCACCCGCACCCCGAACAGACGCTCGGTCCGGTCCCGGAACCAGATCAGGTTGTCGAACGGCGAGAGCAACGCCGAGGCCTCGACGCGACGGGGCTTCCTCGCCTCGGGATGCAGATAGGCGGACTTCGACCATCCTCGCACCGTGACGGGGATCAGGGCCCCTGCCTCGACCAGTTCGGCCAGCCGCGCCCGGGAGTCTTGAAGCGACAGGCGGAAATAGTCGCGCAGGTCGGCTGCCGTGGCGATCCCCATGGCGCGTGCGGCGATCAGGATCAGCCCCCTCTGGGCTTCCGCATCGTCGGGCGTGGGGGCGTCGGCGACGGCCGCAGGCAGGACACGCTCGGTGATGTCATAGACCCGCTCGAACCCCCGTCGGGTGCGCGTGGTGATGAAGCCCGACCAGAACAGCCACTCCAGCGCCCGTTTGCCGTCCGACCATTCCCACCAGCCGGGTTTGCCGCCCGAACTCTGGGCATTGGGCCCGGCGGCGAAATCGGCCCCCGTGACCGGCCCGCGCCGCTCGATCTCGGCCAGGACGCCATCGATATAGTCCCGCCGCTCGCGCCCGAACCGCGCCAGCCCGGTCCACAGCTCCCCGTCCCTTGCCCGCACCATCCGCCAGCGCAGCAACGGCTGGCTCTCTATCGGCAGAAGTGACGCCTCATGGCCCCAGTATTCGAACAGGACGCGCCGGCCCGGCCCCCAGGCCGCGCTTTCCAGATGGCCCCGGTCATAGGCCCCGAGACGCGAGAACAACGGCAGGTAATGCGTTCGGCTGACGACGTTGACACTGTCGATCTGGACCACGCCCAGTCGGCGGATCAGGTCGTTGACCTGGCGTTGCCCCGGCTGTGCGGGCGCGGGCCGGCCAAAGCCCTGTGCGGCCAGGGCGATGCGGCGGGCCTGGGCTGAGGTGATCTCCATCGTCATCCGGCCATCGTGTCTCAAGTCGAGGGGGCCGTCATCGGGTCGGTCAGCGGAAATCGGACTTCGCATCCGGTCATTGTTCGGTAACCCCGATTGAGGCATGACAGGAACGAATGACGAACGCGACGATTCATCTCGGGATGGCCAACGGCCCGGTCCGCATCCTGGGTCTCGACCCGGGCCTGCGCCGGACCGGCTGGGGCGTGGTCGTGTCCGAGGGGTCGCGGCTGCGCTGGATCGCCCACGGGGTCGTGACCCCGAACGACAAGGCCCCGTTCAGCGAGCGGTTGCTGCACCTGCTCGAGGCCGTTGGCGAAATCTGCGTCGCCTACGCCTGCGAGGAGGCGGCGATCGAGGAGGTCTTCGTCAACGTCAACCCGGTCTCGACCCTGAAACTGGGCCATGCCCGGGCGGCGGTCATGCTGGCCCCGGCCCGCTGCGGCCTGCCGGTCGCGGAATATTCGCCCAACCTGATCAAGAAGGCGGTGGTCGGCGCGGGCCATGCCGACAAGGGTCAGGTGGCCTTCATGGTCAAACGGCTGCTGCCCGCCTCGGGGGACGTGAAGGCCGACGCGGCCGATGCCCTGGCCGTCGCCATCACCCACGCGCAGTTGAGGAAACGAACGATCCTCACCCGCATCGCGGGGGAGGGGGACCGCGGCGGCCGCCTGGCCGCCGGGGTGGAGGAGGCGACCCCGGCCACGGTGCCTGGC
>Ga0075012_10006556_pt1 | contig 10550 bp, 7 predicted proteins | sample All_14_2_FD_71474 | JGI IMG/M metagenome (GOLD analysis project Ga0075012, IMG submission 71474) | Freshwater microbial communities in response to fracking from Pennsylvania, USA - Allegheny Zone_MetaG_DW_15 | ecosystem: Environmental > Aquatic > Deep subsurface > Groundwater > Drilled... | reverse complement strand
GGCTATGTCGCGCCCAGCGTCATGCTGGAGTTCGGCGCCCGCTCGACGGGCGAACCGGCGAGCCTGCGCGACGTCGTCTGCGATGCGGCCGGCCTGATCGACGGTCTGATATTCCCGACGGCGCGACCGCGCGTCATGCACGCGGAGCGCACCTTCTGGGAGAAGGCGACCGCCATCCATGTCTTCTGCCTCCAGGAACGGCTGCGCGGCGACCGCTTCGCACGACACTGGCACGATGTCGTCCGACTGGATGAAGCCGGCTTCGCGGAGGCCGCTTTCGTCGATCGCGAACTGGCCAACGCTGTCGCCCGCCACAAGTCGATGTTCTTCGCGGAGAAGGCCGCCGACCGCACGCCGATCGACTACGCAGCGGCCGTCAACGGCGGCTTGCAGCTCGTGCCGGCCGGCGATGGCGCGAAGGCGCTGGAGGACGACTATGCCCGCATGGTCGAGGATGGACTGCTCTTCGATGACGCGGAGCCGTTCGAGGCGCTCATGGCGCGGTGCGCCGATATAGCCGCGCGCGCGAACAGCGCGGCCAAATAAGAAACTGGGGGGATCGGGGGTATATGAGCGAAGTCGGAGACGAACGAAAATTCCAGTTTCTGCGGAACGGCGATGCCGATCCATCGGAACTCGACTGGAACAAGGGGATCGAGAGCGCCCGCCAGGCGATTTCCGAGGCCATGAACGCCAAGAATATCGCGTTTTTGCTCGGCGCTGGATGTTCCTCCCTGATGAGGGACGAAAAGGAACTCGGCATTGCGACCATGGCGCCCCTGGCCAAGGAGTTCTGCGGGGAAACCCTCGCGGCGCGGGCGGCGGGATTCTACGGTGATCCGCCGGTCGTCGGCGCTGCCCCGGCGCCGTGGCGGCTGACCAAGGGCGAACTCGACTATCTCGATGCGCTCGGGATCGACTTGGCGAAGGACTACAGCCGGAACCTGGAACGCTTGATGGAGGTGTTGTTTGCGCAGCGGTTCGTGCTGCGCCAGAGCGAGAATCCCGATCTTCACCCCTACCGCGCTGTTCTCGACGGCATCATAAAGAAGGTCCAGGACTTCCTATGGACCCGTGTCACCCAAGGGGCCTTCGCTACGGAGGGCGACAGCACCGTGCGCGACCTCTACGAGCGGTTCTACAAGAAGCTGGTCCTGCGAGATCGGTCCTTGCCCCGGCCGTGGGTGTTCACGACCAACTACGATCATTTCAGCGAATTGGCGATGGATCGGCTGGGCATTCCCTATGCCAACGGCTTTTCCGGCGTCGTGGAACGTCGCTTCAATCCGGCGATCTTCCGCTATGCCCTGGCCGAGCAGCTCGACGTCGCCAGCCGCAAGTGGACCGCCGTCGACGCCTTCGTCTATCTCTGCAAATTGCATGGCTCGGTCACTTGGACCGAGGACGATCATGGCCTGTTCCCGATCAAGGAGGTCTGGCCGCCGGAATCCACGAACCAGATGCTGATCTATCCGACGCCGGCGAAGCAGAACTCTTCGCTCGGCTCGCCCTACGCGGACCTGTTCCGGGAATTTCAGTCCCGGATCGTGCGCGAGCAGAGCGTTCTCATCACGGCGGGCTACGCCTTCGGCGATGAGCACCTGAACAATATCATCTACCAGGCGCTGACGATCCCGACGTTCCGTCTGGTGATCTTCGCGGCGCCGGATACGGCCGGTGAGATCGCCAAGCTGCGGGCGCTGCGCGACCCGCGCATTTGGATCATTGGAGGCGACGGTCCTGCCGAGGGAACGAGGGCGCACTACTTCGACATGATCGTCGAGCATTTCATGCCGCAGCGTCCCAGCGACAGGATCGATGACGCCGTTCGCAAGGTGTTGTCCGATTTGGCGCCGAAGAAGGACGACGAGATGAAGGATGGCGAGGCATGAGCCACGACGATCGCAAACGCGCGATCGGCAAGGTGGTCTCGGTCGCGGCCGACCGCTTCGTCGTCGAGATGCACGCCGGCACCGACAATTTCACGGTCGTCGGCTTCGACGGCGTGCATTATGTGGCGCGGCTGGGATCGTTCCTGATGATCCCGTCGCAGTCGGAATATGTCGTGGTCGAGGTTGTCGGCCTGCGTGAGCGCGACGCGAGCACTCCATCCGAGCGAGGCGACTTCGATCGGGCTGGCTCCTCAAAATATCTGGATGTGGTGCCGGTCGGCATGTTGCCGATGCGTGGTGGGGCGTTCCGCTTCGGTGTGTCCGTTTTCCCGTCCCTGTATGCGGACGCGCTCTACGCGCTGGACGGCGAACTCGACCGCATCTTCGAGACCGAGGCCGCCGTCGAACCTTCAGTCGGCCTGAACGGCGGCGCCTGCGAACCCGAAGGGGCCACGCGCTACCGGGTGCTGCCGATCGGCAAATCGGTGGTGTTCGAGAACTACGACATCAAGGTCCGGCTGAATGAGTTCTTCGGCGGTCATGTCGCCGTCCTGGGCAACACCGGCAGCGGCAAGTCCTGCACGGTCGCCTCGGTCTTGCAGTCCCTTTTCAGCAAGCCGGAGGAGCATCACGCCCGTGGCGCGACCTTCGTCGTCTTCGACGTCAATGGCGAGTATCACGCCGCTCTGGCCGCTTCCGCGAAGGAGGGAGCCATCGGGGTCGAGCGTGTCGTCCTTGACGGCACGGCGGCAGGCTTCCGCTTGCCGCACTGGTTTCTGGAACTGGCGGAATGGGAGCTGTTGCTGCAAGCCAGCGAGCGCACCCAGGTTCCCATCCTGCGCATGGCGCTCGGGCTCTCCACCTTGTTCTCAAATGTGGGGGCCGCAGAACTCAACAGCGTCCGCAATCACATCCTCGCCAAGTGCATCACCCAGATCATGCGCGACGACTCTTCGAGCCCGTCCAAGCATGATCGGATCATTGGCATCCTTCAGCGCTTCAGCACGAACGAGATCAACGCCGCAAAAATCCGGCCATTCATTGCGATCAACTTTGGCCAAATGGCCAACCCTGCGGGGCTGGATGCTTATCTGGTCGGCCCGAACGGCTTCGAGTTGGAGGATCTGAAGCTCCCAGACTATCAGAATCTGCCTTTTGATTTTTCCGCCCTCGGAGACGCGATAGACCTCGCCATCTTGTATGCGGAGGCGCACGGCAATCGGCAGATCCGTGACTACTGCTCCCAGATGGTGACGCGCTTTCAGGCGCTGGAAGATCGTCGGGAGTATGAATTTCTTCGCCACGAGGCGGTCGGTGCTGCCGCCGACAATGGAGAGCTGGAGTTTCTGACCCGCCTGGTCGGGCTGGTTGGCAAGGAAGTCGGTCACACCAAGGCCAATCAGATCATCATCATCGACATGAACGATGTCGAGGACGAGGTGGTCGAGCTGGTCAGCGCGGTGATTGCGCGGATGCTGTTTCGCCTGCTCCGGCGAGCCGATCCGCGTAACCGCTTCCCGATCCACCTCCTGCTGGAAGAGGCTCACCGTTACATCTCGGCGACGCCATCCCGCTATGCCGTGGACGCGACCAAGATATTCGAGCGCATCGCCAAGGAAGGGCGCAAGTACGGCATGTTCGTGCTCTTGGCGTCCCAGCGCCCGAGCGAGCTGTCCAAGACGGTTCTCAGCCAGTGCTCCAACTTCCTGGTTCACCGCATCCAGAACCCCGACGATCTTTCTCAGATTCGGCAGATGACGCCGTTCATTTCAGAATCGGTCCTGAAGCGGTTGCCGTCATTGCCTCGGCAACACGCGCTGGTGTTCGGAACCTCGGTCAATCTCCCGACGACATTCAAGGTGCGGGAGGCATCGCCACGGCCGCGCAGCGACGATACCGCCGTGGTCGATTTGTGGTTCCACGAAGAAGGTCGAGCCGCTGACATTCGCCTCGCGCTCCGCCCGGCCGACGCCGCTGCGGCGGCGGCTGAAGGGGAGCCGATGGCGGTAGATGAAGCGCCAGACGATGACTTCTGACCATCTGGAGACCCTGGCGCAGACACTGGAAGCTACGGGAGATTACCGGGTCATCCGGCGTCTCAAGCCGCGCTCTCGCACCATTCCGCCTCCCGGCACGCCGCTGCGCCTTGGCCTGGTGGTCGATGTGGAGACCACGGGGCTCGATCCTCAGCGCGACGAGATCATCGAGCTGGCCATGACGCCATTCCACTACGGTTTGGATGGCACCATTTTCAGCGTGGGCGACAGCTTCCAAGGGCTGCGTCAGCCGAGTGAGCCGATCACGCCGGAAATCACCGCGATCACCGGCATCACGAATGAAATGGTGGCCGGCCAGGTCATCGATCCCGCCGAGGTCGCCAAATTCGCGGCGCCGGCCTCGCTCGTCATCGCGCACAACGCGGCGTTCGACCGTCGCTTCCTCGAACGCTTCAGCGACGTGTTCTCGACGAAGCCCTGGGCCTGCTCGTTCAGCCAGATCGACTGGGCAGCGGAAGGATTCGAGGGCGCGAAGCTCGCCTACCTCGCTCAGACCGCCGGCTTCTTCTATGACCGCCACCGCGCGATGCACGATTGTCTTGCGACGATCGAGCTGCTGGCGATGCGGTTGCCCCGATCCGGTGTTACGGGCCTTAGCCGACTACTGGATGGCGCTCGTACTGTCGCCTGGCGCATCTGGGCGGAGAACTCGCCCTTCGACCTCAAGGATGTTCTCAAGGCGCGAGGATACCGCTGGAACGGCGATCCCGGTCCGCAGCCCCGCGCTTGGTATATCGACGTTCCCGAAGCCCAGCGCGAGGCCGAGCTGCGGTTCTTGAGAACGGAGATCTATCGGTATGAGGCCGACCCTCCCGTCCGGCGGATTGATGCCTATGATCGGTTTTCAGATCGCATCTAAGCGCTACCAAAGGTCTGGCTAACGCTTGCTCTGGTGGTATCCGTTGCCGCCCTCGACGTTTCCGACCGCCTTCAATAAATCTCCGATGGAGCGTCCGCCGATCCGGCAGGTGGCCACCACACGGTCGTATGACTTATGGTTGGCGACGCACTCCGCGTTCCGGCCCATGGCAAGTCTTTCCAGCGCGGCCTTGGCAGCAGGGCCGGTGGGGGAGTGGAGTTCGGGCGCGTAGAAATCCTCCAGCCGGATCTCCACCCAGTTGGCCGGCCCTTGACCGACGGCCACGCACAAGGAGTCGCCGTCACCGACATAGACCACGGGACCGGAGAAGTGCGCGCCGCGATGGAGATAGGACGGCATCGGGCCGCGGTCGGGAATGGCCTTGCAGGGGTCGGCCTTGGCCGCCGTCGCCGTGGTCAGTGCGGCCAGCACGGCCAGCCCCATTACGATACGCATAGTCGTTTTTCACTTCCGCCTTTTATGGTGCGCCGGAGGCTTATGCCGCCGCTTTCAGGCGCTTCTTGGCGAGCATGGCGCGGACGAACTTGTCCCATTTCGCCATGCCCGCGCGCTTTTCCACCATGTAGTGCCAGCGGTCATAGTGCTTGGAGCTGACGTCCTGCAACGCATGGTTCTGGAGGCGGTCGCGGATTTCCTTCGAGATCCCCGCCTTGCCGGTCAGCGTCTTGAAGGTCCGGCGCAGGTCGCGGTTCGTCACATAGGGGATCACGCCGCGGTCCCGCTGGCGCCACATGAACGAGTAAAGCGTGCCGTGGCTGACAGGCTTGGACGGGTCTGTGGCCGACGGGAAGAACCAGCCATATTCGTTGACGTTGATGGACGCGAGTAGCTCTGCGGCCAGTTCAGGCACCGGAACGGCATGGGGCTGATTGTTCTTGGTCTTCGACCAGTCGATGATCTTTTCCTTCGCGTCCCACTGGTCGATGTGAAGGCTCGCGATCTCCTGGACGCGCTGGCCGGTCAGCATGATGATCCTGACGGCGCGGGTATAGGGCGGGTGAACCGGCGTGTCGGGGCATTCCAGCCAACGATAGAGCTGCACGAACTCGTCTTCGTCGAGCCAGCGGGTGCCCTTGACCTTCGGTTCGGTCGGAATGCCTGTCGCCGGATTGAAGGGGATGCGAAAGCGGCGAGCCGACTGCTGCCGATAGTCGTTGTCCGACTTCATGCCCCAGCCAAAGGCCGCGTGCATATAGGAACGCACATGGTCGGCCATCGACTTGGCGCCGCGCTCATAGATCGGGCGGATCAGCTCGACGATTTCCTCGGCCTCGATCTCACGGGCCAGGCGGTTGCGCCCAAGGGTGTTGGCGATCTTGTTGAGGCCCTTCTCCGTCTCCTTCCAGGAGGGCTTGCCAGCGGCTTTGAGCGAAGCGACGTAGCCCTCGAAGAGGTCGGCGACGGTGCCGGGGCGGGTGTCGGATGCGATCTTGATGCTCCGGCCCTTCTGGATGACGTCGGCATAGTCGCGCTTGAAAATCTCGCGAGCCTGCGCGAGCGACATCGAGGGGTAGGCGCCGATCTTTTTCTTGGTGCGTTTGCCGTCACGCCATTGCTGCGCCATCCAGTCGGCGGTGACGCGCTTCGGCATTGGCTTGAGGACGAGGACGAGTCGGCCGGTGCCGCGCCCCTCGCCATCGGCCAGATTTTCCTGCTTGCGGCTGATCTCGACGCGCTTCAGCGCATGTCGGATCGTGGTGTCGGTCAGGGCTGGCATGCGTTCCTCCTTGTCCGCAACTGGGATCGGTCGAGGAGAAACGGGGATCGTTTGCTGGGAGCGGAAAGCCGTTTTCTATCCCTTCAACCGCCCCCAATTTGCCAAAACCGTCTCCACTACGCAATGCCAAAAAACGCTGATTTACCTAGTGTTTCAACGGGATTGAGCGTGATCCTGCGGGATCGAAATCAATGAGTGGGGTGGTTGTGGACGAGGATCAGGGCGGCTGCATTCAAGGCCAGCGCCCGCTTCACCACCTCCCGCGGATAGACCGGCGTGTGGTCGATGGTGCCGCGCTGCTGCACCTCGTCGGCGATCAGCACGTTCTTGCGGTCGAGGAACAGGATGCGGAACTGCTCGGTCTTCTCGTGGGCGAGGGCGGTGTGGCAATAGTCGATGAGCTGCTGCCAGTTGGTCAGGACCGGCATGTCCTTGACCTTGCGCTCGGCCAGTCGCCGCCCGACCTCGCGCATCGCCTTGAAGTGGACCAGCGTGCGCTGGTCGATTTCGAATTCGCGCAGCTGCGCCGGCTCGGCAGCAAAGACGTCGCCCAGTGTGCCGAAGCGTTCCAGCAGCGCCTTGGCCATCGGCTTGGTGTCGATCCGCTCGATCGAATAGAAGAGCAGCAGTTCCAGCAGCTCGTAGTCGGCCAGCGGCTCGACGCCCGCCTTCAGCACGCGCTCGCGCACCCTGCCGCGATGGCCGTGATAGTGCGGCTTGGGAGCCGCGGGCTCGCCGCTGTTGTGGCCGGTGGTGGCCGGTGGTGCGGCCTCCAGCGCCGCGGCCAGCCGGATGGTCGGATCCTCGCCCGCAAAATCCCAGCACTGGTCGAGCCGGTTCCAAGTCCCACCGGCCTCGCGCAGCAGGGTGCGGTGGGGAAGTGTGTTGCCGCTCACACGCCACAGGCCGTCCGACGATTGCAGCCGGAGGCCCTGGGCCAGCAGCGTCAACAAAGCCGCATCGTCGGGAGCCGTTGCGGGAGCGGGTGGCTCGACGGGCTTGAGGTGAGGGCGAGTCTTTGCCATGCCGCGCAACCTTGCCGGGTGAGCAAGGCAAAATCGCGGCGGTCGGCCGTTGTGATAAGATCCCCTCATGTCCGACCCAGAGTACCCGGCGACCGTGCTCGCCGAGATCGACGTGGCCTCTGCCGCCTTCGCCGAACAGGAACGCATTCCGGGCCTCGCCCTGGGGATCGTCCGGGATGGAGGTCTCGTCCATGCGACGACCGTCGGCCTGGCCGACCGCGAGGCCGGCCACCCGGTCACGAACGGGACCGCCTTCCGCATCGCCTCGATGACCAAGAACATGACGGCGCTGGCCATCCTGTCGCTGCGCGACCGGGGGTGGCTGCAGCTCGACGCGCCGTTGGCCCACTACGTGCCGCAGTTTGCGGCTGTGAAACCGGCCACGCTCGATAGTCCCCCGGTCACCGTGCGCCATCTGCTGACGCACACAGCGGGCTTCGTCACCGACGATCCGTGGGGCGATCGCGTCCTCGGCATGACACCGGGCGAGCTCGATGCGGTGATCGCCACCGGCCACCTGTTCGCGCGCCCGCCGGGGCTCGCCTTCGAATACAGCAACCTGGGCTACGCGCTGCTGGGGCGCGTCCTGACCAACGTGAGCGGCGAGCCCTACCAGGCCTATATGCGTCGCACCTTCCTCGAGCCGCTGGGCATGGCGCACACGACGTTCGATGCGCCGGCCGCCGCGGCGCGCGGCGACTATGCCTTCGGCTACCGGCTGGACGTGGATCAGGACGGTGGGGAGACCTGGTCGCGCGAGCGTATCGAGCCGGACGGGGAGGTCGGCGCCATGGGCGGCCTCGCCACCACCGTGCCGGACTATGCACGCTACGTTTCGTTCCTGCTGAGCGCCTGGCCGGCGCGCGACGAACCTGAATCGGGTCCGGTGCGCCGCGCGAGCGTGCGCGAGATGGTGCTGTGGCACGCGCCACCGTTCGCACCCGAGACGGCACTCGGCGCGCGTGCCGGGCAGCCCAGCGCCTACGGCTACGGCCTCACCCATTCGACCGACGCGCTGCTCGGCATGCGGATCCATCATGCCGGCGGCCTGCCGGGCTACGGCTCGCACGTGCTGATGCTGCCGGAGCGCGGCTGGGGCGTCTTCGCTTTCGGCAATCGCACCTATGCGCCGATGTCGCGGCTGACTCTCGACGTCGCGGAGAGGCTGCACGCCGCTGCGCTGCCGGCCGCTCCCGCAGACCCCTCGCGCGCGCTGCTGCGGGCGGTGAACGCGGTCGTCGCCGCTTATGTCTCCGGGCGCATCGAGGGCGGCGACCGGCCGTTCGCGGTGAACTTCCTGCTCGACACGCCAGCGCCGCTGCGGGACGCCGAACTCGCGTCGCTGAAGCAGCGTCTTGGCGAGGGGCGTCTCGACCGCATCGAGCCGATCCATGCGCTGGCCGGCCGATTCGCGATCGTCTGCCAGCGTGGACGTCTGAACGGCACCGTCACCCTGTCGCCCGAGGCGGACGGCGGCATCCAGAAGCTGGTCCTGACGCCCGCAAGCGGCTGACGCGATCAGTCGCCGGCCAGCACGGCCGGCACCCTTCCGGCCATGCCCGCCGCGACGTCGCCGAGCTTCACGGCCTGCAGCACCGTCGCTTTCGGATCGGCACGGGTGAATTCGTACCGGTGGAGGGCGGCCGTCCCGTCGGCGGACACGCCGCTCACCAGCAGATGGGCGCCCGTCGTGGTGCTGGTCGCAGCCACGTGCACGCCGGCCGTGCCCTCGAAAGGGGAGAAGGCTGCGATCTCGCGGAACGCCGCGCCGTGCCCGTGATGGACCGGGCTGTGCAGGTACATGGCCGGCCCGCCATCGAGCGCCGAGCCGCTGGAATAGACCTTCACCTGCGCCCCGTCGGCCAGCCGGCCGACGACGATGCGCTTGGCGCCGCCCAGCGTGCCGGCCAGCCAGCCGGTGGCCAGCGAGACGCCGCCGCGATAGTCGCTGCCGAACGGTTCAAAACGGGCCGTCATGCCGGGCTGCGGCGAGGTGACCGGCGAGTCGCCGATCTGCTGCAGGAGCGGGAAGACGAAGATCTTCACCTCGGCGGTGCTGCCGGGGCCGGGGGCCGTGACGATACTGTTGCGGCCGGTCGAGAAGTCGACGAAGCCCGTCGCCAGCGTGACGCCCGCGGAATCGTCATAGGGCGCGAACGAGGTAAAGAGCGCCGGGGCCGCGCCCGGCTTCGGCAGGGTCGCGCCATAGACCCTGATCTCGCTCGCGATGCCGGGTCCCGATCCCACGACGATGTTGTCCGACGTGGCGCCGTCGATCTGTGCGGCGGCAACGCTGATCCCGCCGCGTGCTTCGGGGCCGAACGCCTGGAAGCGGGCCAATTCGGTCGAGAAGGCGGGTTTGCCGGGTTTCGCGACGCCCGCGTAGGCGACGACTTCCGGCGCGTGATCCTGGCCGGCGCCGACCACGAGGTCGAGCACCCCGTCGCCATCGAGATCGCCCAGCGCGATGCTCACGCCGCCCTCGTGGCCTGGAAACGGCGTAACGGTGGCCAGCAGCCGGTCGCCGCTGGCGTCGAGCACCCGCACCGTGGTCGCCCGGCCGCCGCCGCCCGGCACCACGACCGCATAGGCCGAGACGGCGGGGATCACGTTGACCAGGGCCATCAGCCCGTTGTCCTCGTGGTTCAGGCGATGACAGTGCATCACATAGAGGCCGATGAAATCCTCGAAGCGCGTGCGCATCGCCATGTAGCCCGGCTGCACCACGGTCTCGTCGGGCATCAGGACCGGCGCCGGCACGTTGGCATTGTCGACGAGAAACGGGTCGGGCCCGGTGCGGAGGCCGGTGGTCGGGTCGTGATAATCCGTCACCTGGAAGTCGTTCACGTGAACGTGGATCGGGTGCTCGTCGTTGTTGTGGTTGATGAACTGCCACTCCTCGATCGAGCCCAGCCGCGGCTGCACCAGCGGCATGTTGGGGAAGGCGGCCGCGTCGAAGGCGTAGGTATAGGACATCGG
>Ga0075012_10006555_pt1 | contig 10550 bp, 13 predicted proteins | sample All_14_2_FD_71474 | JGI IMG/M metagenome (GOLD analysis project Ga0075012, IMG submission 71474) | Freshwater microbial communities in response to fracking from Pennsylvania, USA - Allegheny Zone_MetaG_DW_15 | ecosystem: Environmental > Aquatic > Deep subsurface > Groundwater > Drilled... | reverse complement strand
TCGCTCTCGACCCCAAGCGCATCATCGCGAAACATCTCTGCTGCCGCATGGGCCCATTCGACATCAGTCGGAAGCCGCCAGACCTCGCCGGTCTGCTCCGAGAGCCAGGCGGCGTAGGCCTGAGCATCATACCAGTTCACCGCCGTGACCGGCAGATCGGGCTGTGCGGCGATCTGGCCGGGGGCCGCGCAGGCACCTGCCACCACACAGTCCATCCAGTCGGCATGGCTGACCGGGACCGCCATGATCTCGACCGGAGCCGGGATCGAGACGACAGCCATTGGCGCATCTGCGGGCAGGCCGTTCCTTTGCCAGTCGCCATCGATGCGATGTTCAAACGGCTGAGGGTCGAGCCGCACCACCCGAGGTCCCTCCGGCAAGGGTTCGCTGGCCGTTCCGGGCAGCGCGAGCGGCAAGAGGCCCGTAAGGGCGGTCACGACGCCCGAAAGGAACAGGGTGCCGATTTGCATGGCAGATCTCCCGTGGAAGATGGTCCGCTGCACATGGCCTGCGCAGCGGGCGGGGATGTGGGCGGATCAGATCGGCCCGGGTCAGATCGGAGTGGGTCAGATCGGACTGGGGGGCAGGACCTGCATCATCAGATCGTCATTCCATTCGCCCTCGACCACCACATGGGCGGCGGCGCCAAGCTCGAAGGCCTCGATCAGATTGTGGTTCACATAGGCGTAAACCCCGGGCTGTTCGAAAGTATAGACCATCAGGCCAGCGGTCCCGCCGGGAATGAACCAGGTTTCCAGCCCCCGCTCGGGCGGGTTGTTGAACTTGCCGGTCGCCCAGACATAATCGCCATGCCCGCCGATCAGGTGGGGCCGCGTGTCGCGGTTCGCCTGACCATGGATGAAGGCGACCGTCTCGCCGACTTTCGCCTTCATCGCATGGTCGCCGGTCAGGGCACCCACCGCGCCGTTGAACACCACATGGGTGGGTGTCAGCGTGCGCATCACAGCCAGCGTATCCTCATAGCTTTCGCCGGGGCTGTCATATTGCTTCCAGTTGCCGGCCTCGTCGCGCGGCACATAGAAATCCTGTTCGCCGATGTAATAGACCTTGTCATATTTCACCGGCTCGCCCTCGCGGCCTTTCAGCCCGTCGCGCGGCAGCACCATGATGGCGCCATTCATCCCCGAGACGACATGCCAGGCCACCATGCCCGGAGGGGCGCAGTGATAGACAAAGACGCCCGGTTTCGTGGCCTTCCAGCGCAGCACCGTCTTTTCGCCCGGGTTCACCTGGGTCAGCGCCCCGCCGCCAAGCGCGCCGGTCGAGCTGTGGAAGTCGATATTGTGCATCAGCTCATTCGAGGCCGGGTTGATCAGCGTGAGTTCGACATAATCCCCCTCATGCACCACCATCAGCGGCCCCGGCACCGTGCCGTTGAAGGTCGAGGCCCAATAGGTCGCGCCAGAGTCATCAAGGGTGATCTTCTTCTCGATGATGGTCATCTCGAATTCGACCACTTTCGGGCCGCCGGTCGCGACCTGTTCATGTTCATGGACAAAGGGCGGATCAACCAGCTTGACCTTCACGCGCGGCAGGCTGGTGATGTCGGTCGCGACCACCGGGGTCAGCACCTCTTTCGTCTCGGCGGCGGCCTTGCGGATCTGGGTCATCGCGCCTGCAATGGCGGCGCCTGCAAGGATGGTGCGGCGGCTTACGGGCAGTGTGGGCATGGCTGGTTCCTTTCGCTCATGTCACTGAATTGGTTCCGGTTCTGATCCGGTTAAGCCAATCATGCCCTGGTCTTGCGCCCCCTTCGTTGAGCCGGATCAACCTTTGCCCCGTGAACTGCCTCCTTGCTTGCGACAGCACAAAGAGCAGAGAGATTTCCGCTCTAGCTGTTGGACAAATCGCCCAGGGCACCGAAAGAACCAGCACCATGACCGACTCAAAACGCCCCCGTATCCCGCGCGGCCTGAAACAGGACGGGCTCGCGATCTGGTCCTATGGGTTCCGCCCCTTCTTCCTTGGCGGCGCGGTCTGGGCCGTGCTGACCATGATCTTGTGGATCCTCGCGCTGGCGAAGGGGCTGCCTTTGGGCGGTGATTTCGGCGCGCCGCTCTGGCACGCGCATGAGATGGTCTTCGGCTTTGCGCCTGCCGTATTGGCGGGGTTCCTGCTGACGGCGATCCCGAACTGGACCGGCAGCCTGCCGGTCTCGGGCCGACCGCTGATCGGGCTGGTTGCCCTGTGGCTGGCCGGTCGCATCGCCATGGCCTGCGCGGGCGTGACGGGCACCGCACTCGCCTCGGTGCTGGATGCAGCCTTCCTGCCCGTCTTCCTTGCGCTTTGCGCGCGAGAGATCATCCGGGGCCGCAAATGGAATGACCTGAAGGTGCTGGCGGGAGTGTTTGCGATCTGCCTCGGCAATCTCGGCTTTCACCTGTCGCTGCATCTGGGCGGCGACCCGCATCTGTGGCTGCGCGGAGCAGTGGCGGGCTATGTGGCGCTAATCCTGATCATCGGCGGCCGCATCATCCCGAGCTTCACCCGCAACTGGCTGAACCAGCGCGGGGTGAGCCTGATGCCGGTGGCTTATAACCGCTTTGACATGGGGGTAATCGTCTTTTCGGTCCTCGTGCTGGCGGCATGGGTCTTCGCGCCCGAAGAACGCCTGATCGCCGCGCCCGCGCTGGTTGCGGGGGCGTTGAACATGGCGCGGCTGATGCGCTGGCGCGGGGCGTCGGTCAGGGCGGAAGGGCTGCTTCTGGTGCTGCATCTCGCCTATGCTTTCATGCCGCTCGGGCTGATTGCCATCGCCCTGGCCACGCTCGGGGTGATCCAACCGGTCTCGGCGCTGCATGTGCTGACGGTCGGTGTGATCGCCACGATGATGCTGGCGGTGATGACACGGGCGACGCGGGGCCATACCGGCAGACCTCTGACCGCGACAAGGCTGACGGTGGCCTCCTATCTGAGCCTTTTCGCGGCGGCGCTGGCGCGGCCCCTGGCGGATCTGACAGGCTGGCCGCATGTGATGGAGGCCTCGGGGGCGCTCTGGATCCTCGCCTTTGGCCTCTTCATCCTGGAATATGGCCCGATGCTGATCCTTGTCCGCAGGAAGCCGCGCGGGGATAGCGCCTGATCAGGGCAGGTATCAAAAAGGGCAGCTATGGCTGCCCTTTTTCGTTCAGAAGCTCAGCGGTTCCATCCGGTCGGGTGTCCAGGGCGGATCCCAGGTGAGGCTGACCTCGGCCGCGCTGATCCCCGGTATTGCCAGCAACGCCGCCTCGACGCCGAGGCGCAGCATCTCGGTCAAAGGGCAGCCGCGCGTCGTGGTGGTCATGGTGACATGGGCGGAAGTGCCGTCGAGCCGCGCCTCATAAATCATGCCCATCGCGATCAGGTCGCGCCCGGTTTCCGGGTCGCAAACCCCGCGCAGCGCCTGATGCAGCGCGTCAGTCATCCTTCGCCCCCGCCCGCACCATCAGCCGGTAGCTCTGGCCATCGCCTGCGTAATTCCCCGCCCATTCATGGCCGCGCTGCGCCAGTTCAGGGAAGAGAAACATCGGCTCCCGGTCAAGGAGCGCAAACAGAACCTGGCCGGGTTCCAGCAGCGTGACCTCTTCGAGGATACGCACCATCGGCTCGGGCGGTTCCAGCCCGATCAGCTCCAGCTCCAGCACCGGATCGGGCCAGAAACCGGCACCGGGGGCCGACCCCGGCGCCATGCCCGCATCCTGAAGACCGTCACCCTGGGGGGTAAAAGTCACCTCCCAGACGCCATCGTCACGCCGTCGGTCGGCGCAGTCAAAACCACGATTGGCCATGACCTTGAAGAGGGGCGCGGGCCGGAACGGCGCCAGCATCCGCAGCGCCTGGCCGGGTTCGAGCGCATCAATCGCCGCCATAATGGCTCCGAATGGTTCTTCGCCACGGGCAAGAATCGGGCGGACATCAAGCTCATGGGGAGGGGGCATTGTCATATCTGGGTCTCTGCGGAATGCGGGGGTTTCATAAAGTTTGGCAGGATCAGGGGCGGCAGGCGTGCTGGGCGTTCGGGTGGTGACAGATGTGAGAGGCAGCGGATCGCGCCCAGCTCGCACAGGATCTGTGTTGCGGCAATCAGCAGGCCGCAAAGCGCGAGACGAAAGCCCGTGTGAAAGCCGGTTGCGAGCGAAAGCGTGCCTATCCCGGCAGAGAGGCTCCAGATCGTCAGCGCGAGGCCCGCGCGGCGCGGATGGGTCAGGCTTTGCACGACAGGTACCTTGCGCCGCCCGATCAGCGGCGCGAAAACCTGGATCCAGGTCAGGAAGGCGGTGATGCGGATCATCTGCGCAAGGGTCAGTGTCGACAGCCAACCCACAAGCGCCGCGAAGACGCTGGCCCGGGCCAGCGCGCCGCCTTGCCAGACCGCAAAGGGCAAAAGCAGCACCGAAAGCGCGAGGAAGCCAAGCGCCACCCGGCTCCAGGACATGTTCAGCTCGGGGACGGGGCGTCTGCGCGCGCGCCAGAGGCGACGGACATCGTCGAGATAGAGCGCGCATCCCACCAGGGAGATCGCGCAAACTCCGATCAACAGGGGGGCCAGGCTGCCAGCCCCCGCGAGCATGACAAGCCCGGTCAGCATCAGCCCTGCCATCAGCGCCGCCAGGGAAAATACTGCGCGGCGCTGCCAGCTGGCGGCTTCAGGGGCCAGCAGGAACATGGCAAAGAGCTTATAGCTGACGCCGCAGGCCGCAAAAGTCAGGAACCCGCCGATTCCGAACAGCATATGCAGGGGAAGTGCCTGGCTTATATCAACCGCGAGGTGGCTGCCCGTCAGGGTCGAGACCATCGCGGCCCCGCTCAGCCACAGACCGGCGAGCCCGGCCAGCGCGACAATCACCATCCTGACCTCGGGCAGGCGCAGGGTTTGTCGGGTGATCAGGGTCGACAGGATCATTACTGCCAGCATCGCAAAGCTGAGCCCCAGAGCAACCGGTCCCAGCAGAAAGAAGGGCCGGGCAATCTCATAGCCGTCAAGGCTGAGAAATCCGCCCGCCAGTGTCACTGTGCCGAAGCACGAGCAGAGCAAGGCAGGCAGCGCAAGGCGCGAAAAGGCCAGGGGGCGGGCGGCCAGAACCGGCACGAATTGCACCAGCGCCCCCAGCATGACCTGTGTCAACCAGCCAAGGGCAAAGAGATGCACGATGGCCAGCGCCTCTGGCCGGTCGAGATTTTCCGGTCCGATCCCCGTCGCCAGGGCAAGCAGGAGCGACAGCAAGAGCGCGATCATCGCGGCTCCGAACCAGCTCAGCGTCCAGGGTGAAAGTGACTTTCCCAGCATCCTCTTCCCTCGGAAATCCAGTCCCGAGGATACAAGGATGCTAAGCAGCGTCATTGCGCCGCATCAAACAGACGCGCAAGAGCGCGGGAAATGACACAAGGCCCGGTTTGCGCAGGCGGTCGGCAGAACGGGACGGCGCGCCTGTGCCCGCCAGCACAGTGGCAAAGGGCTGAAGGTCCGCAAAGATGGGCATCTCCTGTTTGCCGCATGGAAAAGAGTGGCGCGTGAGGGGCAAGCCAGCAGTTGGAGGGGCTACATTGCGCATCTGGATCTTTGCCCGGATGCCGGAGTATGTGATGATCGTGGCGTCAGAGGCCGGGACCGATACGCTCTGCCCACTGGTGCCGGATAAGAGCACGGGGGAGAGACTGTACCGGACGAAGGGGACTGCGCCACCCGCGTCGCACCGCGAAAGAGACCAGGCAGCCAGATCGGCTTCAGGTGCCCAGGGCGGTCCTTGAGCCAAGGTGTTCTGTCCAAGCAATAGCTTGATGGATCAGTCTGTCGCGTCTTCCGAAATGCGGTTTCAAGACAGCCTTTCCTGAGGTCGCCGTGCCCATCCCCTCTGCCGCAACCAGGGTTTCCGGCTCGGGTGCCGGCATGGCCCGACGGGCGCAGATGGTGCCGCCCGTCCGCGCCCGTCCCCATGCCCATATCGTGCTGAGAGGATGAACCCTGGTCGGTGATGATCATGCCCGACGAGTTCGACCTGCCGGTCGAAAATGCCGATCATGGCAAAGAGCATCAGGATGCTGGGTTCCTTCTGCGGCGCCCGCGTCAACATCACCCAGGCCATCCCGAGCCCTGGACGAGACCTGTGGCAGAACATCCTGGCTGGCAGATTGTCTTTGTCGCAGAGATGTTTCCGGGCAATGCCCCTGCTGTGTGCTAGGAAACTGGGGGCACCTCACAGTAACTGTTGAGCCTTGGCTCTGGTTACCGAAGGTCAGTCATCAGCTCGTAGACCGATGCCTCCTTGGAGATGACCGCCAGGTCACACATCGCTTCGAACATCAGGATGTCTGCCTCTCTTTTCGGGAGGGAGCCGAAGGCCGGGCGAGAAAAAGCAGTCAGCAGACGCAAAACAACGTTCCGAAGATCATCCTCTGAAGCAGCAGCAACGGCAGCCTGAATGTCCATGTTGGGTCTTTCAAGAACTTACATTAACAAATCTGTTGGTTCAAAGAAGGTAGTCAAGCCATTTCGTTGACCCGACCCAGGTGACCGATGACTTGAGGTCGGAATGCGCAACTCTTTCTGGGCACGGCCAATGACCGTAAACCGCCCTCTGTGTCTGATTATGCAACATAATTACTATTAGAGGAAAAATTAACATATTGGAAATAATGATAAATCATACTTCTAGCCTTGGACTAGGCCTCCCCGGTTCCTACCTCACGACTGGCTCAACCAATTCTCGAGTTCAAGACCCCGAACGCGGCCGAACTCACCAGTGTTGGCCGTGACCAACACGGCCTTGAGCACATAGGCATGGGCCGCGATCAGAAGATCGTTTGGTCCAATCGGCTTCCCAGCGGCCTCCAACTCGGCACGGATCCCACCATACTCTGCATCTGCCGGCACGTCGAAAGCGATCACCTGGATGCTGCCGAGAATGGCTTCGACATTGGCTAGCAACTTGGCGGACCCCTTCCGCGCGCAGCCATAGCGAAGTTCGGCCGCGGTGATGATGCTGACGCAGACAGACTCGGATCCGACCCTTGCGATATGCCGCGTGACCGGACCATGCGGATTGCGAACCAGATCGGACACGATGTTCGTGTCCAGCATGTAAAGTTGGCTCACAGATCGACCTCACGCAGGCCCAAGAGCGTATCGTCGACGTCCGGAAACTGATCTTCCGGACCAAGCGGCTCAAGATCTGCCAACACGGCCAGAAGGTTCCGTCGCCGAACGGGTTCAAGGATGAGGCGATCACCGTCGCGGTGGATCATCACGCGATCACCTGGCATTTCAAAATCCGCCGGGATGCGGACGGCTTGGCTCTTGTTGTTGCGGAAGAGCTTGGCTTCGCGGCCCGGAGGGTGATCATGATTGTGAGCTTGGGGCATGGCAACCTCTGATGTATATGCAAAAACATATACAGTGACACGATGAGAGTTTCAAGCGTGGAGCATGGACCGGACTCTAGTCGCAGATGGAGGAATAATCCCGTGGCAGGTCATTCCGCTTCGACGCGCTGGCAGAGGGCTTCCAAAGTACCGAAGATGTGCTCGACGCCTATGAAGCGGAGCAAGAGGTCAGTGACACGGGTGACGACCTGATCGCCGCTCTCGCCCTCGATGTGGAAGCAGAAGGCGCAGGTTCCGAAGAAGATGACGAACAGGAGGAAGAAGACCTCGATCTGGCCTGATCTTGTGTCGGGTTCGACATGGCTGGTCCACAGGCCAGTCATGTCATGACAATCCACGACAGCCGCGCCCTCATCGCGTCCCCTTCCGCCACTCCCAAGGCATCACAAAAGTGCTGGCCCAGATACCGCGAGCGGCCCCTCGCGCCTGATCTTCGGCGCCGACATATTCGGTCCCATATTGCCGATAGGCAACCGCCCATCCCTTCTTCACCAACCAGCGACCAAGATCCGTACGGCGCTGGATACAGCGGGCGACAGCGCGTCCATATCGATCTCTATCCAGCACCTCGCAGGAGACAGGCGCCTGCCCGATCCGGTCTGCCAGCGCCAGCGCGGCGTCGCGCCCGCAGCGCCAGGCACTGCCGTCGGGCAGGGTGCAGCGCTGCCCGGCCTCTGGCGCATCGACGGCATGAAGGCGGATGCGCTGACCGTGGATTTCCAGCGTGTCTGCATCTATCACCGCGGCGGTGCCGGTGATCCTGCTGACAGCTACGGGGTTGATAGGGGAAAGGGCCAACAGGGCGGGGATGATGAAGGCGCGGATCATCCAGCGCCCTTGCGTCATACCCCGGTCGAACGCAAGTCCTACACCTGCGTCAGGCAGCCACCAAGCCATGTGCCTCCCTGCCGTCAGAGCGGTAAGGCCACGATTATGCGCCTGCCCGCAGCCCGTGTGGCGGCCTACGGCCTGCAGGTCAGCCCCAAGGCTTGGAAGGCACCGGGACGCTGCCGCTCTCACCCGCCTGCGGGGTCCGCAGCGCATCACGGATCGCGGCATTCACGAAGGCAGACTTGTTGCCCAGCTCCTTGAGCCGGTCGGCAATATCCGCGTCGATCATCAGGTTCATCCGCACCTTGCGCTCATCCGGCAGCATCGCGGGCCGCCCGCGCTTGGCCCGCGCAAAGAACCCGGCATCCAGTTCCCGCACCTCGCCATCATCGGCAATCAGCTTGTCACGCTTCATCGTAAAGCCTCCTTTCCCGTGCATTCGCCTCCCGCAGGCTGATGACCCGCAGCGCATCGCCCCGCCTGCACCATGCCACGACACAGAGCCGGGCATGGATCGACACAAGGCTGACAAAGCGGGTCTCCCCATATTCGGCCCGGCTGTCTTCCACCGTCAGCGCCGCATTCCATTCGGCATCGGCCACCGAGGCGAAATCCAGACCGCGTTCCCGCAGCGTCCGATCGCGCTTGTCATCGTCCCATTCGATCTTCATAGGATTACTATACACACATAAAATATGAGCGCCATATCCCGTGTATAAAAATCCTCGACAGAGCAGCCTTCCTGATTCGGTGAAAGGTCCGGATGTGCTGCCGTCGCGCTTTGGTCGCTCAATCTCCCACGGGGGATCCCGTTGGTGCGTGAAAGGACCTCGCCATATCAGCAGCCGAAACGCCTTTGAGGGCCTGCAAAGCCTCTTCGTTGCCACTTCAGCCCGAAGGCGCCTTCTCGCCATCCAATCGCTCGATCCAGAGCAGCCCGCGGATTTCAGTTTCGGGCACGTGCCAGACCACCTGCGTCGCGCCCTCAGCGGTTCGAAACCCCTCCGCCACAAGTCGCTGTTGCCCATCCCGGACCTGCCATGCGCGCAGCTCTACAAGCGGCAGAAGACCACCTTCGCATTCATTCGGCATGACTGCCTCCTCGGCCATGCTTCTGCGCACCGGCCTGCGGCATGGACAGCGCCGATATCAAAACATATCCATTGATTTCATAAGATGTGATTTGACGCTGCAAAGGCGCAACAGAAGGATGGTCAAATCGATGCATGGTTCCTCTCTTCTCCTTGGCGTAATGGCGGCGCTGACCGTTTCCGGCATGGCCCGCGCCGATGCGACCTGGATCAGCCGCACCGAACGCGGCCTGCCGGTGATCCGGGCCGAGACCGCAGAGGGGGCGTTGCAGGTGACCTGCGATCCGGACCGGGTGTTCGGTCCGACGCCCAATGGCTCGGTGAAGATCGACCTGCCGCAGGACGCTGATCCGCAGATGATCGTGTTTCTGGCCAGAGACGGCGCGCAGGCGCGGTTGTCGGTGCAAGGCGGCATCGCGACACAGGCCGCCACCGATCCGCAGGACTGGGCAAAGATGGTCGCCATGCTGCAGGCCGGTGGCGCATTCGCCGTGGTGTCGAGCAAGGACAGTCTGACCTTCGACATGCCCGCCCTGCCAGACCTGGCCTGCAACTGAGCGGTCCGCGGATCGGCAGCTATCCTTCATCCGCCACCCTCCGCCCGCCGCGCCGCGATCCGGCGGATCACGATGGCCGTTAGGAAGGCGCCAACGACCGTGGCGCGGGGCTCGATCCGCCAGGGATCGCCCAAGGCGTCATGCATTGCCTCAAGGACTGTCAGCCGCAGGTAGACGGTCATGGCCTCTCCTGTCGTCATCTGGTCGGCTGTCAGATTGCGGATCTGCCGCGCAGATGGTGCGAGCGCATGGGCATCCTCTGCGCCGATAAGCTGTCGCAGGGTCGCCCTACCCTCCTTGGCCAGCGCTTTGATGACATAGTCCGGCGGCAGACCTGATGCGGCTGCGACAAGCGAAATATCTGCGACTGCGGCAACTGGGAGCCGGAATAGAACAACCATTTTCCGCTTCGGGGTCTTGGGCGGCGTTTTTGGTTTCCCGGAGAGCATGCCATCAGATGCTGCTTGGGGAGCAGGTTGGGGCGCAACAACCTGTTCCGCGGCAACCGGTGCCGGCTTCGGCGACAAGGGCTCAGGGGCAGGCACAGCACCACCCCGGCCGCGTCGCTCCTCCAGCAACTTCGCCTGCGCCTCGCGCGACGAGCGCAGACGGGACGCCGCATTCTGCTGTCCCGGTTCCTCGGTGGCAGGCGACGGTGCCACCCGCGGCGGCAGGCGATAGCGGCTCATCG
>Ga0075012_10006553_pt1 | contig 10552 bp, 10 predicted proteins | sample All_14_2_FD_71474 | JGI IMG/M metagenome (GOLD analysis project Ga0075012, IMG submission 71474) | Freshwater microbial communities in response to fracking from Pennsylvania, USA - Allegheny Zone_MetaG_DW_15 | ecosystem: Environmental > Aquatic > Deep subsurface > Groundwater > Drilled... | reverse complement strand
GCGACCAATGCGCTCTTCGTGGACGCAGAACGCCCTTCCCACATCATCCTGCCGGTTATCCCGACATGAACGTTCCTCCCCCTCCGCCCACGCTGAACACGCACCGCTTCTACGTCGGCGGCGCATGGGTAGCGCCGCATGGCCGGGAGACCCAGGATGTCATCGACCCGGCACGTGATGAAGCTCTGGCAACCATCGCGCTGGCCGACGCCGTCGACGTCGACCGCGCAGTCATGGCGGCGAGGTCCGCCTTTGATGGCTTCGCCCGAACAAGCCAAGACGAACGGGCCGCGCTGATCGAGCGCATCATCGCCCTCTACGAACGGCGCAAGGAGGAGATCGCGACAACGATCATGCGCGAGATGGGTGCGCCTTTGACTTTGGCGCGTGGGCCCCATGTCGATCAGCCTATCGCGCATCTTCGCGAGGCAATGGCCGTGCTCAGGACATTTCCGTTCGCGGAGCAGCGGGCCCGCACACGTATCGTGCACGAGCCCATTGGCGTCGCCGCGCTGATAACGCCGTGGAACTGGCCGATGAGCCTCATCGCCTGCAAAGTCGCGCCCGCCCTGGCCGCCGGCTGCACGATGGTTCTCAAGGCTAGCGAGCTCGCGCCGTTGAACGCCCTGCTCTTCGCCGAGATCATTCATGAGGCCGGCGTGCCGGCCGGCGTTTTCAATCTCATCAATGGCGCAGGCCCTGTCGCGGGCGAGGCTTTGGCGCGGCACGCGGAGGTCGACTTTCTGTCTCTGACCGGATCGAATCGCGCAGGCGTGGCCGTCTCGAAGGCGGCGGCCGACACGGTCAAGCGGGTTGCGCTGGAACTTGGCGGCAAGTCGGCTTGCATTCTTCTCGACGATGTCGATGTCGCGGGGGCAGCGCGGGAGGTCACCCTGCGCTCGTTCCGCAATAGCGGACAGTCCTGCGCCGCGCTGACGCGGCTGTTGGTGCCCGCGGCCGCTCGCGATCAGGCGATCGCCGGCGCAAGAGCCGCGGCCGCAGAGGTCGTCATCGGTGAGCCCTCGGATCCCCGCACGACACTCGGGCCTGTCGCGAGCGCAGCGCAGTATGCCCGCGTCCAGTCCTATATCGCCGCCGGTATGGCGGAAGGGGCCGCGCTCGTTGCGGGCGGGCCGGGAAAGCCGCCGGGCCTCGAGCGCGGCGCCTATGTCCGACCCACGGTTTTTGCAGACGTGACACCGGATATGCGCATCGCGCGCGAAGAGATCTTCGGTCCTGTGCTCTGCCTCATGACCTATCGGACCGAGGCCGAGGCGATCCAGATGGCCAATGCTACCAGCTACGGCCTCTCCGGCGCGGTCCGGTCTGCGGACAGGGCCCGGGCGATCCGTATAGCCAGCCAGATGCGAACCGGAATTGTCCACATCAACGACACCGCGCCCGACTATGGGGCGCCCTTCGGCGGCTACAAGCAGTCGGGCAACGGCCGAGAATGGGGGGCCTGGGGCCTTCGCGAGTTCCTGGACACCAAAGCTCTGATGGGAGTGACGGCGGAGGATCGTTAGCGATCTCAGGATCCGCCGCCGGTCGCCTCAAGAGTCGGCCGCGGATGGATAGCTAAAGGCTTGGAGCATCCGCCTGACGCGCGGCGGCTAGTATGCCTCTTCACGGTGGGCGAGCTCGCTCAGCGCGCTGGCATTGCGAACAGTGATCGACCGATAGCCCTTGGCGACATAGCCTCCCGCCACAAGCCTTTTCAGAGCAGCATTCACGCGCTTGCGTGATACGCCGGACATTTCGCCCAGCACGGCCTGCGTGAGCGGAACGGACCCATGCGTGTCGGTGGAAAGCCTCAGAAGCGCCAGCGCAACGCGCCGTTCGTCGTCTGGGTCCTGGATGTCATAGAAGGCGCGCACCAGGATATCGAGGTTCATCGCCAGTATCCGGATGAAGCACCGCATCGCCGCGGGATCTTCACGGACAATCTGCTCCATCGCCTCCAGCGAGAGGCGGACGGCCCACGTCTCGATCGCAGCGTACATGCTCACGCGGCGGGCCTCGCCGGTCAGAAACGGCCCCTCTCCGATCCAGCTTCCCGCCAGCCCGATATGGAAGGGGCGCGGAATTTCGGTCGGCGGCGACAGCATGACCGTGACCGCACCGCGGACAATCCCGTAGACGCCGCCCGGCGGATCGCCCAGAAGAAAAAGCGGCTCATTGGCCGCATAGTGCACCAGCCTGCCTCGCCGCAGAACTTCGGCCTGAAACGATTCCGACTGCAGAGATAACCAGCCGACACGCGTCAGGACGGTGCGGATTTCCTGCGAACTGACCAAGCGAAGCCCCGCGCATTTGTGGGCCAGAAATGTCGCCGATCCTGCGTGCCGAGACAACGGCTGTCGCCGGCGCCGCCCAAACGTCCCCCGGGGCGTCTCTCCCCAAGGCAAGTGCATTTGCCCCGACCCTCTAGCGCAATGTCGGGGCCTGGTCGTGGGCGAAGCGCCAAAGCGCCGGGATGTTGTCTACCGTGACCGACCGGTAGCCCTTTTTCACCCACCCTGCCGACATAAAGCGCTGCAGCACAGCGTTCACTTGCTTACGGGAGGCGGCGGACATTGCGCCAATCTCGGCCTGGGTTAGCGGGATCGATGTTCCGGGCTCGGGCGCGATGCGAAGCAGGGTGGAGGCGATACGTCGCGCATCGTCCGGGTCCTGCAGGTCGGAATAGGCCCGCAACAGTATGTCGACGCTTGCCAACAGGACTTTCGCGAAGCGTTCAATGCTCGATGCCTCGAGACGCACGATCTCTTCCATGGCATCGAACGGCAGACGCATCATCCATGTCTCGACAACGGCCTGCAGGCCAATCCGGCCCGGCTCGCGCGCCAGAAAGCTGCCGTCGCCGACCCAGCTTCCCGGCAGTGCAATGTGCAGCAGGTGGGGGCCGGACGCATTGCCGGCCACGGTCACCGTCACTGCACCTTCAACGAGTCCGAATATGCCACCAGGAGGATCGCCGGGGCTGAAGATCACGTGCCCAGCGTTGAAGCGCTTCAGCATGCAGCTTCCCAATACGCGCTGCTGGAACGCTTCGGCCTGCTGCGACAGCCAACCCGTGCGTGTCAGCAACCGCCTCGCCTGCTGAATGTTCGCCATGCTGAGCGCCCCCCGGACCCGAGACCGCGACGCTACATCTGATGGCGCATAAGGATTGTCGCCCCGGCGACAGTTCTGGCGCTAATGCCACTCCCTTGCTTGTCCCGCGCCGCCGGAAGCAGCCGCGCAGGGAATATTTCGAGCAATTGTCCGATCTGGAACAATGAAGCCCTTCAGCAAGCGATAGCTGACCTCCGCAACGCTCGAACGGAATGCGGGCATTCGGAGGGACGATGACAAGCTGGTCGAAAAAACTCGCCATTGCGCTGCTGATGACATCGGCGCTGACGGCCCAGGCCGAGCAGCCGCCGGCCTATTCAGCCAACGTCCCGGACGCCATCCGCACACCCGACACCGTCGAGACGCAGACGCTCGGCACGCTGAAGTTCTTTGACGGCATGCCGAGCGCAGAGACGGTCACGAAGACCTACGATTATCTCGATGTCGCGCGCGGCGTTGAGGCATTTCTGGCCGGCGTGCCCGCCGCCTCGGTCTACTCTGTCATCCAGGGCTTCAGGGATGTGGGGCTCGCGTCCTGCGATCTCGGCATGTCCGAGACCCTGCTCGATGCCCGTTCGCTGTTCCTGACGCCGAACACGTCGACGGTCTATGCCATGCTGGACTTCGATGTGAAGGACGGCCCGGTCGTCATTGACGTGCCGGCCGGTGTGCTCGGGCCCGTGCAGGATGCATTCTTCCGCTATGTCGTCGATTTCGGTGTGGTGGGGCCGGATCAGGGCAAGGGCGGCAAGTATGTCATCGCGCACAAGGACTATACGGGCCCTCTGCCCGAAGGCGCTTTCGTGGTGCGCTCGCCGTCCTACCGGAATGTCGCCTTCTTCCGTGTGTTCTCGAAAGACGGTGACCTGACGAAAGCCGTCGCGTCGGCGAAGGCGGGCTTCCATTGCTATCCCCTGGCGCAGGCCGGCAACCCGCCGGCGCAGAAATTCGTCAACGTCTCGGGCAAGCAGTTCAACACGATCCACGCCAACACCTTCCACTTCTTCGATGAGCTGAACGAGGTCATTCAGTACGAGCCCTCTGACGTCACCGATCCCGTGACGCTTGGCCTCTTCGCGTCGGTCGGCATCAAGAAGGGCAAGCCGTTCGCGCCCGACGAGCGGATGGCCCGGCTGCTGACCGAAGGCGTGGCGATCGGCAACGCCGCAGCGCGTTCGATCTCCTTCGCGAACCGCGACAGGAGCGTCTAGTACTATCCGGACCGTCAGTGGTACGCGTCGTTCGCGGGCACACATGACTTCATCGACAATGGTGCGCTCGATTCCGACAAGCGCGTCATGTGGCTCTACAACGCCACCGGCGTTACGCCCGCCATGTCGACACCCAAGGTTGGTACCGGCTCGGTCTATCCGATGGTTGCCCGGGATTCGAAGGGCGAATATCTCGATGGCGGCAAAACCTATGCGGTGACGCTTCCGGCGCCGATTCCGGTCAACAATTTCTGGGCCTTCACCGTCTATGACGGCCAGACCCGGAGCCTGCTCGAAACCGATCAGAAGACGGCTGGCCTCGACAGCAACAGCAAAGATCTGAAGGCCAACAGCGACGGCTCGTACACCGTCTATTTCGGCCCCAGCGCGCCCGCCGGTAACGAAGGCAACTGGGTCCAGACCAGGCCCGGCAAGAGCTACTTCGTGTTTCTCCGCCTGTATGGCCCGCTCGAAGCCTGGTTCGACAAGAGCTGGAAGCCGGGCGACCTCGAGCCCGTGAACTAACCAGCGCCAAGCACAAAGACATGAGGGAGACGTCATGACCATCAATCGCAGACAGCTGCTGTCCACACTCTCGCTTGCGGCGCTCTCAATGGGCGTTCCATCACTCATCGCCCGCGCGGCCGGGGCCGGCCTTGCGCCGGAGGTTGTGCACGACGCCTATGCCTATCTCATCGGGCGGGCCCTGTTGGTGCGGCAGGAGCAGATCGACGTCTCGGAGCCGGGCATCGGCTACAACGTCATCAAGTACAATCCGCTCGGATCGGCCGATTTCGCCAACCCGAACCTGGACGTCGCCTATCTCGAGGCCTGGATCGCGGTAGATGACGCCACCCCGGTCGTTCTGGACGTGCCCGAGATCACCGGCCGCTATTACGTCGCCCAGATCATGGACGAGTGGGGCGAGGTCATCACCAACATCAACGAGCGCAATTACCCGTCGCACCCTTACGGCAAGTTCGCCTTCGTTGCGCCAGGATCGACGGCCGCCATTCCCGAGGACGCCGTCCGCATCGAACTGACGTCCCGCAAGGCCAAGATGCTTGGCCGGGTGGAGTTGATGACCGATCGCGACGGCGCCGTCGCCCTCCAGAAGAAGTTCACGCTGACCCCGATGGGGACGCCGGCGATCCAGCCCGCCGTGCCCCTGCCCACCTTCGGCAATTCGGTGCCTGACCTCATCGGCGTGGAGATCTTCGATTATGCGGATGCGCTGATCGCGAGTGCGCACGACATTTGCCCTCTCGCACCCGAGCTGCAGGCGCAGGTGCGCGACGTAGCCCGTGAGGCAGCGAAACCGGAGGCGCGCGCCGCGCTTGGCGAGCTGATCCGAAAGGACGTCATCCCGGCGTTCGTGCAATACGCCGTGACCAAGTCGGGCATTTTCAAGAATAACTGGCTCGCCACGATCGGCACCGGCAATTACGGGGCGAACTACCGGATCCGAAGCTCCGCCAATCTCGTCGGCATCTGGGCGAACACGAACGAAGAAGTCGTCTACTTCGTCGGAACGCGGGACGCTGACGGCCAGCCGCTTAACGGCAGCAATGACTATGTGATCGAGTTCTCGAAAGCCGAGCTGCCCGACACGGTGGTCGACGGCTACTGGTCGGTCATCCTTGTCGATGTGCCCGACTACCGCGTCGTTCCCAATCCGCTCAACCGCTTCAACTTCAACAACCATTCGCCGCTGACCTATGGCGAGGACGGTTCTTTGAAGATCCTGCTCGCGAGCAAGCCAGGTCACGGCATTCCGGAAAGCAACTGGCTGCCGTCACCGGCCGGGAAGGGCTTCTCGCTCAACCTGCGAACCTACGTGCCCAAGGATCAGATCAAGCGGGGCGAGTGGTTTCCCCCTGCCGTCAAGAAAATCTAGAGGCGGCTCGCACGCCCGCCCGGTGAGGACAGAGATGCATAACCCGATCGCCCAGCGCCAAGCGGGCCGCACAGGCGCCGCATGCGTACCCCATGACCGGCATGGGAGAACGGCGCTTTGGCCGCGCAACGTGCTGGCGTGCGCAGCCGGCATCGTGATGCTTGGAAGCGCTGCGGCGGACGACCAGTGGACCGTCCGGACGACCATGTATGGCTGGCTGCCCAGCATCACAGGCTCTGCCTCGGTCAACGGGAACGAGATCGGGATCGATGCCGACTTCTCGGACACGGCCTCGGAAATGGACTCCCTCGTCGCTCTGATGGGCTACACCGAAGCGCGCAAGAACGCGTGGGGCGTCTATTTCGATCTCGTCTATGCGAGCATCGGCTTCACCGGCGGTGACGTTTACGAGCGCACCCCTATCCCAGGTCTCGATCTCTCGGCCAGTTCCAGTTCGGGCGCCGATCTTTCTCTGTTGATCGTCGAACTCGGCGGGACCTACGAGCTCGGCGCCTGGAAGAGCAACGGTGACGGCACGACCGGCCTCGATGTGCTGGCGGGCGGGCGTTATTTCCGAAGCTCGGTCGATCTTACCTATGAGATCACTGGCGCCGTCGATCTGCCGCCCCTGGGCCTCAGCCCCGAGGGATCGTTCGCCGTTGCGCGATCCGGCGACCTCGACTGGGTCGATCCGATCGTCGGGCTCCGACTGCGTCACGACTTCGCCTCGGGCGATCGCGTTCAGCTTCGCGGTGACATCGGTGGTTTTGGTGTCGGCAGCGACTTCACCTGGCAGGTTCTCGCCGCCTATGCCCACGATTTCCACTGGGGCGACTCGCTGATGTCCGTCGCACTCGGCTATCGCATCCTTGATATCGACTACAGCACGGGCGGGGGCGTCAATGAGTTCGGTCTCAACGCCACCATCCACGGCCCGCTCCTCGGCCTCACCTTCAGATGGTGACTTCGATGAAAGCCCAGGCCCACGGCGTCGCGGCAGCGGCGCTCCTGATCTCCTCCGCCGCAGCGGCGCCTGATTTCTCGCTCGTCAACGCGAAGCTGGAGGAACGTATTGACGGGATGCTCGCCATTATGGGCTTCCAGGTCATCCCGGATGTCACGACGACGTCACTGTCGATCAACAGCGAAGCCAGCGGCAATCCCACGCTGCTTCTTTCGCAGTTGGGCGCAGGCTTCACGTGGGGCGACGAGATGCCGCTCTATCTTGAGGGCATGCTCGCCTATTCCAGGTTCGATCCGAAGTTCGTCGCAACCGACGGCACGGAGCAGCGTGAGGTTCCGCTGAAATGGAACAGCGCGGCGCTGACCGCCGGCATCGGCTGGGATTTCAAGCTCTCGGATACGCTCGTATTGCGGCCGATCGCGAATGCGACGCTTGGCTATCTTGCGTCAGACCTGACGGTCGGAAGCCTTGTGATCGAGGATCGCCTCGACAAGGAGCTCGACTTCGCACGCCGTGGCGACATGAAAGCCTGGGGCTATGGCGGCTCGCTGGTGCTCGATTACGACTTCGACACCGCTACTGACGAGTTCGATGTCGAGCTTCGCTACAGCTACATGCACCTCAAGACGTTCGACGGGATTGCCGAACTGACCGGCAACGCCGATGTCGGAAGCCTGAACCTGTGGGCGCGCTGGCGGGCCCCGCTGTCCGACTGGACCGCATTCGGAAATCCGGTGAGACACGTGGTCGAGCTGACCTATTCCGAATTCCTCGGCGACCAGCGCGGCGCGCTCGGGTTCGAGCGGCTGGTCTCGCTGGGAGCGGGTGTGGAGCTGGACCTCAACCGCAGCGAGATCGTCGATCGTGCGCGCGTCATGCTGCGCTATGTGAGCGGCGACAATGTATCCGGCCTATCTGTCGGATTCGCTGTGACGTTCTGACCGATAACGCGGGGCTGGGCGGAAAGCTTCTCACGCTCTCACTTTCAACGGCGGCCCGACGGCATGGCGTACATCACCAAACGCCCAGGAGAGAAATAGAGATGACGCCCAAGAGCGAGATGAAAGAGTCGAAGCGCGGCCACGTCACACACGCTCTGATGATCGCCCTTGGTACAACCCTGGCGGCGATAGGCCCTGCGCGCGCTGCCGAGGATCCCAGCGCAGATCTGGCGAAGAAGCTCTCCAATCCGATTGCCAGCCTGATCAGCGTGCCGGTCAAAGTGAACTGGGATACCGGCATCGGATCGGACGGGGCTGACCGCTTCACGTTTCTGTTCCAACCGGTCGCGCCATTCTCGCTGAGCGACGATTGGAATTTGATCACCCGAACGATCGTTCCCTACATCGACACCGAGTCGCCTGTCATTGGGGGCGGCAGCGAGGCGGGTCTCGGCGACATCACCCAGAGCTTCTTCTTTTCGCCCAAAGCGCCGACAAATTCGGGATGGGTGTGGGGTGCCGGCCCTGTCTTCCTCTATCCGAGCGCGACGAACGGGATGGGCAGCGGGAAATGGGGCGCAGGGCTGACGGCGGTTGCGCTGCGGCAGAGCAATGGGTGGACGACCGGGATTCTCGCAAACCACATCTGGTCATTCGCGGGGCGTGAGAATCGAGGCGATATCAGCCTGACGTTCCTTCAGCCTTTCGTCTCCTACACAACGAAAGGCGCGACGACCTTCAGCCTGAACACTGAGTCCACCTATGACTGGTCAAACGAGCAGTGGACGGTGCCGGTCAACGTTTCGGTGAGCCAACTTGTCGTTCTGGACACTCAGCCTATCAGCCTTTCCGCAGGGGCCAGGACCTATCTGGAGCGCCCGGAGAATGGCCCCGACTGGGGACTGAGCTTCACCGTCACCCTTCTGTTTCCGACCTGACCCGATTGGCCGGCGCGAAATCGCCAATGAGGCGCGCGTGAAGCCGCGCCCGGCGCGGCTTCACCATGTCCGGCGGCCTGCCCCGGATTGTCAGTCACCCGTTAAGGCGGTGACGCCTGCCTGCCGATCAGGCGATCAAGCCGCTTTCAGGGCCGCGAAGGCCCCGTCGGCTGCCTCGACGGCGCTGGCGATGTCAGCGTCGGTCATTGCATTGCAGATGAACATGTTGTGCCACGGGTGCAGATAGATGCCGCGACGCATCATGTCCGCGCACCAGAAGTAGCCCTTCTTGAGACCCGGATCCTCATCGAACATGATGAGGGGAAGTTCGGCCGGGCCGGTCTGGCGCAACGTAAAGCCGTGCCGCGCGGCCGCCGCATCGAACCCTTCGCGCAGCGCCTGGCCCAGGCGCTGGGTGTGCTCGAGGTAGTCTGTCTCGCGGATCAGTTTGAGGGTCTCCAGCCCGGCCGCCATGGCAGCGGCGGCGAACCAGTATGATCCCGTCACGTAAATAGAAGACGCGGCCTTGCGCGCCACTTCAGAGCCGAGAAGGGCCGAGATCGGATGGCCGTTGGCGATCGCCTTGCCCCAGCTTGAAAGATCCGGCTTCACGCCGACGAGTGACCACGAGCAGTCGCGCGCGAGACGAAAGCCGGCGCGAACGTCGTCGACCACCAGCAGAGCGCCGGCCTCGTCGCACAAGCGCCGCGCGGCAGCGGCGTATTCCGGTGTCGGACGCTGCTGATCGACAAAGACGTCGTGCTTGATGGGCGAGGCGAAGATTGCAGCCAGATCGTCGCCGGCCTCCTTCACAGCCTGCTCCAGGCTTTCCACGTCATTGTAGTCATAGAAAATCTGGTTCGCGCGATCCGAGGGCGTCGTTCCGGCCGGAACGGGCGTCGACCATGGCTGCGCGCCATGATAGGCGCCACGCGCCAGCACGACGGTCTTGCGCCCCGTATGAGCTCGCGCCGTCATCAGCGCCATCGTGTTCGCATCGGAACCGTTCTTGCAGAACATGGCCCAGTCGGCATGCGCCACCTGTTTGACCATGGCTTCGGCAAACTCGACCATGACGCCGGACGGACCGGTCATGGCATCGCCCCTGTGCAGCTGGTCGATATACGCGCCATCGACTGCGGCATTGGCATAGCCGAACAGGTTGGGTCCGTAGCCGCACATGAAGTCGAGGTAGCGGTTACCATCGACATCCCAGAGATACGCGCCTTCGGCGCGCGCAAAGAACTGGGGATAGCCCTCCGGCAACAGTGCCACCGACTGGTGCCCATACATGCCGCCGGGGATTACCGCCTCGGCTCTCGTCCTTAACTCAAGGTCCATGCTGTTCACGCGAGACATCAGCGCCCCCACCAGTGCCGGCTGGCACCCTATAAAAGATAGCTTTGACTACTATAATCGACGCGCGGTATCAACGCGCTGGCAAACCAGGAAAGAAAAAAATCGATGACCGACCTGTTGTGCAT
>Ga0075012_10006551_pt1 | contig 10554 bp, 11 predicted proteins | sample All_14_2_FD_71474 | JGI IMG/M metagenome (GOLD analysis project Ga0075012, IMG submission 71474) | Freshwater microbial communities in response to fracking from Pennsylvania, USA - Allegheny Zone_MetaG_DW_15 | ecosystem: Environmental > Aquatic > Deep subsurface > Groundwater > Drilled... | reverse complement strand
GCGCGCGACGAAGCGGTCCAGGCCGCGGTACTTCTCGGGCGCGTTGTCGTTGATGGTGGCGTTGAGGTGCAGCACGCCGATGATGGGCAGCTGGTGGCGCTGGCCGACGGCGTAGTCGTTCGCGTCGTGGGCGGGCGTGACCTTGACCACGCCCGTGCCGAATGCGCGGTCCACGTACTCGTCGGCGATCACCGGGATCTCGCGGTCGCACAGCGGCAGCTTCACGTACTGGCCGATCAGGGCGCTGTAGCGCTCGTCTTCGGGATGCACCATCACGGCCACGTCACCCAGCAGGGTTTCGGGGCGGGTGGTGGCCACGGTCAGGTGCCCGCTACCGTTGACCAGCGGGTAGGCGATGTGCCAGAGCGAACCGTCTTCCTCTTCGCTCTCCACCTCCAGATCGGACACGGCCGACATCAGCACCGGGTCCCAGTTGACCAGGCGCTTGCCGCGGTAGATCAGGCCCTGCTGGTAGAGCTTGACGAAGGTTTCGGTCACCACGGTCGAGAGCTTCTCGTCCATGGTGAAGTACTCGCGGCTCCAGTCCACGCTGTCGCCCATGCGGCGCATCTGCGTGGTGATGGTGTTGCCCGACTGCTCTTTCCACTCCCAGACCTTGTCGACGAAGTTCTTGCGGCCCAGGTCGTGGCGGCTGAGCTTCTGCTCCTGCAACTGGCGTTCCACCACGATCTGCGTTGCGATGCCGGCGTGGTCGGTGCCCGGTATCCAGGCGGTGTTGAAGCCGCTCATCCGGTGGTAGCGCGTCAGCGAGTCCATGATGGTCTGGTTGAACGCATGGCCCATGTGCAGCGTGCCCGTCACATTGGGTGGCGGCAGCTGGATGGCGAAGTTCTTGCCCTGCAGGGCAGCGTCGGCATTGGGTGCCGAGGTGCCGCGGAAGCCGGCGACGCCGTAGCCGCGTTTTTCCCACTCGGGGCCCCAGTGGGCTTCGAGCGCGGCCGGCTCGAAGGATTTGGACAGGCTGTTCAGACCGGGTTGCTGCAGGGTGTCGGACATGGCGAGGGGCGCAAAAAGTGCAGCGGCGCCCCGCAGGGCGCCGCTGGGAAAAAGGTCGGGAAGTGCTTGATTTTATTCGAGTGCCGCTGCATCGCCGGACCGCCGTCGGGCGCGTCGCAAGGGCCCCTGCGGTCCCCCGGACCGCAGCGCCCACACGGGGTTTTCCCTGGTTGGTGGGGTGCTGTTGCGAACGGTTATCACCTGCTCCCCCTTGATAGCCGCCGGTAATGCACTGCATAGCCTGCGGCTACTGGACCCGGCTGCCCGGCTGGCGTAGCTTTGCCCCTGTCTCAGCGGGCCAGCCCCGGCAAAAGGGGGTCGGCTGGACGCCTTCATCCACCCACGAACAGGAGATACCCCATGGCTGCATTGAAAGGTTCGAAAACCGAACAGTGCCTGAAGGACGCCTTTGCTGGCGAATCCCAGGCCAACCGCCGTTACCTGTATTTCGCGAACAAGGCCGACGTGGAAGGCCAGAACGACGTGGCGGCGCTGTTCCGCTCCACCGCAGAAGGTGAAACGGGCCATGCCCACGGCCATCTGGAGTTTCTGGAGCAGTCGGGCGACCCGGCCACCGGCCTGCCGATCGGCAGCACGCGCCAGAACCTTGCGTCGGCCGTGGCCGGCGAAACCCACGAGTACACCGACATGTACCCGGGCATGGCCAAGACCGCACGTGAGGAGGGCTTTGACGAGATCGCCGACTGGTTCGAAACCCTGGCCAAGGCCGAGCGTTCGCACGCCAACCGTTATCAGAAAGCTTTGAACGAGCTGGTGGACTGAACGAGCCACCCCCTGCGCCGCTGACGCGGCTTCCCCCTGGAAGGGGGACGACACCTGCGGCCCGGCGAAGCCGGTTCCGCGGTGTCCCTGGAAGGGCTTCCCCTCGATCGGCGGCCCCTTCTGCAAGCGTTCGGTTGAGCGTTTGCAGAAGCCCGAGAGACAACCCCCACGATCAGTCGCGCCGCAGAGCGCGAGAAGAGGAGTGAGCATGGCCACCGAAGGCAACCTGCAGGCGCCCACGCGCCACCCGCTGGACTGGCAGAACCCCGACTTCTACGACGAGGAGAAGTGCTTCGTCGAACTGGAGCGGATCTTCGACATCTGCCACGGCTGCCGGCGCTGTGTGAGCCTGTGCGGGTCGTTCCCCACGCTGTTCGACCTCGTCGACGAGAGCAAGACCATGGAAGTCGACGGCGTCGCCAAGCAGGACTACTGGAAGGTGGTGGACCAGTGCTACATGTGCGACCTCTGCTACATGACCAAGTGCCCGTACACGCCACCGCACGAATGGAACCTGGACTTCCCGCACACCATGCTGCGGGCCAAGGCCATCAAGTTCAAGAAGGGTGAGGTCAAGACCAGTGAGAAGCTGCTGGCGTCGACCGACGTGCACGGCCAGTTCGCGGGCATCCCGATCGTGGTGCAGGTGGCCAACGCGGTGAACAAGACGAAGTTCGCCCGCGGCGTGATGGAGAACGTGCTGGGTGTGGACAAGGACGCCTGGCTGCCCGAGTTGGCGACCAAGAAGTTCCGCTCGGCTGCGCCCGACGCGCAGGCCGCCCAGGTGTTGGACGGCGAGAAGACGCCGGGCAAGGTGGCGATTTTTTCCACCTGCTACATCAACTACAACGAGCCCGGCATCGGCCTGGACCTGCTCAAGATCCTGGATCACAACGGCATCCCCTACACCCTGGTCGAGAAGGAAAAATGCTGCGGCATGCCCAAGCTGGAGCTGGGCGACCTGGACTCGGTGAAGGCCAGCAAGGAGGCCAACATCCCGGTGCTCGCAAAATACGCACGCGACGGTTTCGCCATCCTCGCCGCTGTGCCCAGCTGCGCGCTGATGTTCAAGCAGGAGATCCCGCTCATGTTCCCCCATGATGCTGATACGCAGCTGGTGAAAGAGCACATGTGGGACCCGTTCGAGTACCTGATGGCGCGCAAGCGCGACGGCCTGCTCAAGACCGACTTCCCGCAGGCGCTGGGCAACATCAGCTACCAGATCCCCTGCCACGGCCGGGTGCAGAACATCGGCAAGAAGACCGAAGAAATGCTCAAGATGGTGCCGGGCACCACGGTCAACACCATCGAACGCTGCTCGGGCCATGCCGGTACCTTCGGCGTCAAGAAGGGCTCGCACCAGCAGGCCATGAAGATCGGCAAACCGGTGTTCAAGGCCATGGCGACCATGAAGGACGGTGCGAAGCCCGACTTCATCAGCTCCGACTGCCCGCTCGGCGGCCACCACATCGCGCAGGGCTTTGAGGTGAACGGTCTCGGCGCACCGGAACTCAACCACCCGCTGACCCTGGTCCGCAAGGCCTATGGATTGAAATGACCTGCGGGTCCCGCCCGGAGCGCGCAGCGCCCGGAAGCGGTCCCGCGGCAAACCCCTGAAGGAGTCCCACCATGCAACTCACCGGCCACATCACCCCCGACAGCCTCATGAGCCTGGAGGCCTACAGCAAATGGCGCAAGACGCACAAGGGCGAGGTCATCGCGCACCGCCAGCTGCGCAGCGTGGCGCTGGGCGAGCACCTGAACGTTCAGTTCGAGAGCGAGCTGACCATCCGTTACCAGATCCAGGAGATGCTGCGCATCGAGAAGATCTTCGAGGAAGAGGGCATCCAGCAGGAGATCGAGGCCTACGCGCCCCTGGTGCCCGATGGCCACAACTGGAAGGCCACGGTGCTGATCGAGTACACCGATATCAACGAACGCAAGCGCGAGCTGGCCCGGCTGATCGGCGTGGAAGACCGGCTGTTCGTCGAGGTCGAGGGCTATGACCGCGTGTACGCCATCGCCGACGAAGACCTGGACCGCGAGAACGACGAAAAAACCAGCGCGGTGCACTTCGTGCGCTTCGAGTTCACACCAACCATGCGCGCGTCGGTGCGCGCCGGCGCGGCCGTCAAGCTCGGCTGCGATCACACGCATTACCCGGTGCACCAGCAGATCCGGCCCGAGACGCTGGCCAGCCTGGCGGGGGACCTGCGCTGAGCCTTCAGGCAGCCGGGTAGGTGGCCCAGAGGCCCCATTCGGGGCCGGCGGGTGCGCGGATGTCCAGCGTCGTCCCGGTCACCGGGTGCGTCATCGACAGGGCCGCGGCGTGCAGCCAGAGGCGTTGCTCACCCAGCAACGCCGCCACCGCCCGGTTCAGCGGCCCTTTGCCGTGTGTCGCGTCGCCGATGATGGGATGGGCGATGTGTTTGCAGTGGCGGCGCAGCTGGTGGCGCCGGCCGGTCAGGGGCTGCAGTTCCAGCAGGGCGCAGCGGGTGGTGGCGAAGCCGCCTTGCGACAGGGGCAGTTCGTAGCGCTCCAGCGTCCGGAAGCGGGTCACCGCCTCCTGCACCTCTTCGCGTTCGGTGCGCATGTCGTCGGGCATGCGCCTGAGCGGGTGGTCGATCAGGCCTTCGCCGGCCGGCCAGCCGCGCACCACGGCCTGGTAGGTCTTGCGCAGGCCCTCGCCTGCTTCAAAGGCCAGGCCCAGGGTGCGGGCGGTGCTCGCGTCCAGCGCGAACAGCAGCACGCCGCTGGTGCCCTTGTCCAGCCGGTGCACCGGCCATACGGGCTGGCCCAGCTGGTCGCGCAGCAGCTGCAGGGCGAAGCGGGTTTCACCCGCGTCCAGACCGGTGCGATGCACCAGCAGGCCCGGCGGTTTGTGGACCGCTGCCAGATAATCGTCGCGAAAAAGGATCTGCAGCATGTTGTTTCTATTGTCCCCGGCCAAAGCGCTCGACTACGAGACGCCGCCCCACATCAAGACCCACACCCAGCCGCTGTTCGTGCCCCAGGCCAGCGAGCTGATCGCCGTGCTGCGCGAGAAGTCGCCGCAGCAGATCGCCGAACTCATGGACCTGTCGGACCAGCTCTCGGGTCTGAACGTGGCGCGTTACCAGGCGTGGCGCCCGAAGTTCACCGCCCAGAACGCCAAGCAGGCCGTGCTGGCCTTTGATGGCGACGTGTACGGCGGCCTGGACGCGAAGACGCTGGGTGAAGCCGAGCTCGACTGGCTGCAGCAGCACCTGTGCATCCTCAGCGGCCTGTACGGCGTGCTGCGCCCGCTGGACTGGATGCAGCCCTACCGGCTGGAGATGGGCACGCGCCTGGTCACGCCCAAGGGCAAGAACCTTTACCAGTTCTGGGGCCGCCAGATCGCGGAGTACCTGAACGAACGCGCCCAGGCCGACAAGACGCCGGTGGTGATCAACCTGGCCAGCGAGGAGTACTTCAAGGTGGTGGACCGCAAGGCGCTGCTGCCGCGCGTGGTGACCTGTGCCTTCGAAGAGCGCAAGGGCGACCAGTACAAGGTGGTCAGCTTCTTCGCCAAGCGCGCGCGCGGGCTGATGGTGCGCCACGCGGTGCAGCACCGCATCACACGCGTCGAGCAGCTCAAGGACTTCGCGCAGGAGGGTTACCGCTTCGCGCCCGCCGCGTCTGAGCCCGACCACCTGGTGTTCCGCCGCGATCAGGCCTGACGAGGCGTGCCATGAACGGACCTTCCGCCATGGGGCAGACCATCACCGCCCAACTGCGCCTCTGGCTGCAGCAACAAATCGGTGCGGGTGTGGACCATAAGACCATGCTGGATGCGCTGGTGCAGGCCGGCTGGACCCCGGAATTGGCCGAACGCGCCATCCGCGGCGCCCGGGACGAGCACGGCGCGCGCGTGGTGGTCGTGCCTCAAGTCCCGGCGGCTCCGGGGGGCGTGGTGCCGGCCATTCATCTGGGCGCAGCGTCGCGGGAGACGCTGGTCGAAGGACAGTCGGTGCGCGTGGTGGCCAGCCTGAATCTGCCACGTGTGGTGGTGCTCGCCGGCCTGCTGAGCGACGAGGAGTGCGACGCGCTGATCGCGGCGGCCCGTCCGCGCCTGGCGCGTTCGCTCACGGTGCAGACGCGGACCGGTGGCGAGGAGCTCAACCCCGACCGCACCAGCGACGGCATGTTCTTCAACCGGGGTGAAACCGAGCTGGTGCGCCGCATCGAGGCGCGCATCGCCGCGCTGGTGCACTGGCCGGTGGAAAACGGCGAAGGCATGCAGGTGCTGCACTACCGCGCCGGCGCCGAATACAAGCCGCACTACGACTACTTCGATCCCGCCGAGCCGGGCACACCCACCATCCTGCGCCGTGGCGGCCAGCGCGTGGGGACGCTGGTGATGTACCTCAACAACCCGACGCGCGGCGGCAGCACGGTGTTCCCCGACGCGGGTTTCGAGGTGATGCCGCAGCGCGGTCACGCGGTGTTTTTCAGCTACGAACGGCCTTCGCCGGCCACGCGCACCCTGCACGGTGGCGCACCGGTGATCGAGGGCGAGAAATGGATCGCGACCAAGTGGTTGCGCGAACGAGAATTCACATGACGCCTCTGAACACGCCAGAACATTCCCAGCTCGGCAAGGTCTCCGCCTACGTCGACCGCTACGACGCATCGCTGCTCTTCCCCCTGCCTCGCGAAACCAAGCGGCGTGAGATCGGCATCACCGGCAGCATCCCCTTCCTGGGCGCCGACCTCTGGACCGCTTTCGAGCTGAGCTGGCTCAACCCGCGCGGCAAGCCGCAGGTGGCGCTGGCGCACATCACCATTCCCTGCGAGAGCACGCACATCGTCGAGAGCAAGTCCTTCAAGCTCTACCTCAACAGCTTCAACAACACGGCCTTCGACTCGGCCGACGCGGTGCGCGAGCGCATCCGCGCCGACGTGAGCGCGGCCATCTGGCACGGGGGCCCGGTCATGGCCGGCGCCGGTGTGAAGCTGCTGCTGCCCGAGGCCTTCGACCGCGAGCCGGTGCACGAGCTGAGCGGCCTGAGCATCGACCGGCTGGACGTGGAATGCACGCACTACCAGCCCGCACCCGAGCTGCTGAGCGCGGCGCTGGACGAGCAGCCCGTGACCGAAACGCTGACCAGCCACCTGCTCAAGAGCAACTGCCTGGTGACCGGTCAGCCCGACTGGGGCAGTGTGCAGATCAGCTACACCGGCCCGCAGATCGACCAGGCCGGTTTGCTGCGGTACATCGTGAGCTTTCGCAACCACAACGAATTCCACGAGCAGTGCGTCGAGCGCATCTACATGGATGTGATGGCGCGCTGCAAACCCACCAAGCTGGCGGTGTACGCGCGCTACACCCGCCGTGGTGGGCTGGACATCAACCCCTGGCGCACCAGCCACCCGCAGCAGCCGCCGGGCAACGTGCGCACCGCGCGGCAGTGATCACAGCAGCTTGCGGATCAGGGCGCCCTTGAACAGCACCGGTCCGGTGGGGCCGGTCTCGCTCGGCACGCCGCCCTTGGGCTCCAGGCTGATCGCGAGGGCTGGCACACCACCCACCGCCTGCTGATCGGTCGCCAGCTGCAGCAGCTTGTCCTGGCTCAGCACACCGAGCGATCGCGGTGCTGCGCCGGGCGGCAGGGCCCACAGCTGCAGCGACTTGTCGGCCGCTTCCTGGTAACCGCCCACGCGCTGCAGCGTCAGCTGGCGGTTCTTCGGGTCGAAGGTGACGAGCATGGACGCGCTGGCCTGATCGTCGTTGAGCACGGCCACGTATTCGATTTGCGGCTGGGCCTCCAGGCGGGCCTGCAGGTCGCCGATCTGGGCACCCAGGTCGTCGCGCAGTCCGACGGCGGTGACCACGGCCACCACCGTGGCCAGCGCGCCGGCCGCCGTGGTGCCGCGCCACAGGGGCAGGCTGCGCCACCATCCGCCGCGGGAGGACTTGGGTTCGGTGCGGGCCTGGATCATCACCTGTTGCTCGCGCTCGGCGCGCACCAGGTTGTGAATGCGGGTCCATACGGCCGCGGGGGGCTGTGCGGGCGTCTGCAGTTCGTTCACGCTGAGCATGCGGCTTTGCCACACCAGGGCGGCGGCGCGCACCGGCGCGCGCTCGCGGGCCAGGGTTTCAAAGCGGCGGCGGGCGCCGCCGCGCAGCGTGCCCAGCGCGTAGGCGGCGGCCAGCCGGTCCAGCAGTTCGGGGTGGCGGTGGATATCCATGGTTCAACCCCTCCTCACGCAAACCGTGCCATGCAGGCGCGCAGCTGGTCCAGCCCGCGGCGGATCCAGCTCTTGACCGTGCCCAGCGGCAGCTTGAGCTGCTGGGCCAGTTCGCCGTGGCTGAGGTCGCGCAGGTAGGCCAGGCTGACCACCTCGCGCTGCTTGTTCTCCAGCCGGGTCAGGCACTGGTGCAGCGCCCAGGCCTGCTGGCTGGCCAGGCTGGTGTCCATCGGGTTGGCGCTGTCGCCCTCCAGCGTGTCGGCCAGCGCATCGTCCAGCTCGTCGGTCAGGTGTTCGCGTTCGGCCTTGTGGCGGCGCAACTGGTCCAGCGCGCGGCTGCGCACGATCAGGCCGAGCCATGCCATGGGGGGACTGAGGCTGGCGCGGTAGTCGGCGGTGTTTTTCCAGACCTGCAGAAAGGCTTCCTGCAGCGCGTCCTCGGCCCACTCGCGGTTCGCGGTCACGCGCAGGGCCAGGCCGTAGAGCTTGCCCGAGGTCTGGTCGTACAGCGCCTTGAGAGCGGCTTCCTCGCGCGCGGCCACGCGGTCGATCAGCGCCATGAGCAGGTGGTCGGGTTCGTCTTGCATGGGCGCATTGTGGTGCAGCGTAATGGCCCTCGCCAGCCGCCGCCTTTGCCACGGGCTGCGCCAGGCCATCACAGCCGGCGCCGACGCGGCACCACCTGGGTGGGCACGGTGGCGGTGGACACCGCCTGCACCTGTACCGGGACGGGGGCACCCTCGACCAGCTGGTCCGCGTGCCACACGCGCACGCGCGCCGCGCCTTCGGGCACGTCGCCCAGGGTGGCCATGCCTTGCGCGTCGGTCTTGACCACCCACGGCGTGTCGGCCACGTAGACGAAACCGCGCATCGATCCGTGCAGGTGACAGCCCAGCTGCAGCGGTCCGGGCTGGCCCATCACCACCTCGGTGCTGGCCGCTGGCTGGCCGCTCACCTGGCCGGACAGGCGCAGTTCAAAGCCCGCGCCTGTCGAAGCGGTCAGGCCGGCCATGCCCGCGGGCACGCCGCGCACGTGGTGGTCCCAGCCGTCCTGGTTGGTGAAGCGCACGCGCGAACCCACCGGCACCACACTGACCGCGGGCACGAACTGCATCTTGTGCTGCGCGATGTGGGTCTGCACCGGCGGCGGCGCCTTGCCGCGCGCACCGCTGGCCGGTTCCACCTGCACCACCGCGTCGGGCAGGGGCAGGCCGTCCTTGCCGGTCACGGTGATCTGCAGCGTGCCGGCCGTGGCCCAGGTGGTGCCCAGTGCGACCAGCAGGGCAGCGGCGAGACCGCGGAGGTGGTGCCGGTTCATCGCGTGTTCACCACGTCGCGGTGCATGGGCGCCAGCAGGGCCAGCAGCTGGTTCTGCCGCGCGAACGGCACGCCGCGCGCGTCCATGCTGACTTGCAGCACTTCCACCAGGGCGTTGAAGTGGGCGCGCGTCACGTCCATGTTGGCGTGGGCTTCTTTCATGTCCGGGCCTTTGTAAACGCAGGGGCCGCCCGCGAGCTGGCAGACCTGGTCGGTCAGCTGGCTGGCCAGCGCGTCGAGCTTCGTGTCCTTGAATTGCTCGCCGATGCGCGCGTCGGCCCGCAGGCGCTGGGTGAAGTCGTCCATCAGGCTGCGGATGCCGGCCTTCTGGCCCAGCGCATCGAACAGCCCCGGCGCCGGTGCCACAGGGTAGGCCGAGGCGGGCGAGGGCTGGGGCGCCATGGGCTGAGCCATGCCCTGGGCGATGGCGTGGCCGCTGGCCATGGCCAGCAGGGTGAGGGTGGTGGCGGTGATGAGGTGTTTCATGGGGGGTGTCCGGGGGGATGTGAAGCGTCAGAAGGCGAACTGGGCCGAGGTGTAGAAGCCGGTCTGCTGGCGGCCGGCGGTGGTGGCGGGCACGACGCGGCCCAGGTTCACCCACGCGGCGGTGAGCGAGACGTTTTTGCTGGGCGCCCAGGCGACGAACAGGTCCATCCAGTCGTCGGCGCGCAGCCCGTTGCCCAGGCCGGCGGCCGCGCCGGCGCGCTCCAGCTGGTTCGGCATGCCGCGGTATTCCAGGCCCACGGCCAGGTCCTTGCGCAGCAGCCAGGCGACCGAGACTTCCGGCACCAGTTCGTAGCCGTCGTCCGCCCCGCCCAGCGTGGCCCCGTGGCCCAGCAGGCCGCCCTGGTTGGCGCGCGTGGCGCGCAGCGTGCCGTTGACCAGCACTCCCTGGGCCAGGAAGAGCTTGGTCGCGCTCACATACACATCGGTGCCGCTGCGATCGGCGCCCAGGGCGGCCAGCGTGCCGTCCAGCCCGCTGGACCGCAGGCGCTTGTGCTGCACGCCCACGGCGATCTGCGGCATCAGCGTGTCGCTGTCGACGATGGCGTCGCCCGCCACGCGCCACTTGGCGCCCAGCACGTCCTGCTTCAGGTGCAGGCCAGGCAGGCCGAGCGAGGTGCCGGTGGCGCGGGTGTTGAAGTCCTGGTGGCCGAAGGAGAGTTCGACCCGGTCGTTCAGGCCGATGGCCACGCCCGCGGCCGTCAGGCCGTAATCGCGCGTGAC
>Ga0075012_10006549_pt1 | contig 10555 bp, 5 predicted proteins | sample All_14_2_FD_71474 | JGI IMG/M metagenome (GOLD analysis project Ga0075012, IMG submission 71474) | Freshwater microbial communities in response to fracking from Pennsylvania, USA - Allegheny Zone_MetaG_DW_15 | ecosystem: Environmental > Aquatic > Deep subsurface > Groundwater > Drilled... | reverse complement strand
CGAGCACGCGGTCATTGCGCGCATCGCTCACGAGCCACAGGGCGGGAAGGGTGTTGGCGCGGCGCACCCTGCGGCTATAGAGCGCCGCCATGGAAAAGGCAGCATCCCGTCTCGAAGCCGTGCGCGCCAATATCGCGCGCATGTGCAAGCCTGCGCGCCGCGCGCCCGCAGACATCACCCTGATCGCGGTGAGCAAGACCCACGGCCCCGAGGCGATCCGCCCCTTGATCGCCGCCGGGCAGCGCGTGTTCGGCGAGAACCGGGTGCAGGAGGCCGCGGCCAAGTGGCCGGCGCTGCGCGAGGCCCATGGCGAGCTTGCGCTCCACCTTGTCGGCCAGCTGCAATCGAACAAGGCCGAGGAGGCCGTGGCGCTGTTCGACTGCATCCATTCGCTCGACCGGCCGAGCCTGCTGGCCGCGCTCGCCAAGGCGATGGACAAGCAGGGGCGGCGCGTGCCCTGCTTCGTCCAGGTCAATATCGGGGCCGAGCCGCAGAAGGGCGGCTGCGCGATCGATGCCCTGCCGGCCTTCCTTGCCGAGGTGCGCCGGGCCGAAATCCCGCTCGCCGGGCTGATGTGCGTGCCCCCGGCAGGGATCGAGGCGGCGCCCTTCTTCGCGCTGCTCGCCAAGCTTGCCGCCGACAACGGGGTGCGCGGCCTCAGCATGGGGATGAGCGATGACTATGAGGCCGCGGTGATGCTGGGCGCGACGCACGTGCGCATCGGCAGCGCGCTGTTCGGCCCGCGCGGCTGATCCGCCCCACCAAAAGGAAAGAGCGCCCCGTTGCCGGAGCGCCCCCCTTTCGCACAGGCCCGTGCGCGGCAGGCCCGCTCAGTAGTTGAACCTCGCGGTGATCCCGTAGGTGCGCGGTTCGCCGAGGAAGTGCGAGAAGATCTGCCGCCCGCCCGGGAACTGCGGATCGACGAAGGGCGCCGAGGTCGTGCCCGCCTGGAACGGCGAGTTGAAGGCGACCTGGGCAAAATCCTCGTTGAAGATGTTCTGCCCCCACAGCTCCACCGACCACTTGAGGTCCGGCCCGCGCAGGCCGATGCGGGCGTTGAACACCGCGAAATCATCCTGCTCCTTCTGCGGGAACAGGTCAGACCCGGTGTTGAACTGCGAAGTCCAGCGCCCGTCGATGTAGAACAGCGCCGAAAGCCCGTTCCCGCCGATCTCCGGCGTCCAGGCGATGCTGCCCGTCACCACATATTCGGGCGCGTTGGACAGGTTGTCGCCCGGCAGCTTGCGCAGCGCCGGATCGAGCGGAGCACCGGCGCTGTTGCCCACCAGATCATCGCGATACCTGGTGTTCGCATAGGTGAAGCCGGCGGTGAGGTTGAGATCGGCGGTGGGGTTGAGCTGGGTTTCGAGTTCCACGCCCTCGGTGCGCACGCCCCAGCTGACATTGCCCGGCGCGCACGAGCCGGTGGCAGCGCTGGTGTCGGTATCGCTGTCGGGCCCGCCGACAAGACCGCCCTTGCAGCCGTTGACGTTTTGCACGAGGTACACCGCGCCGTTGAAGGTGTTGAGCTGGAAGTTGCTGAAATCCGAACGGAAAGCAGCAAGGCTTACACTGAAAGGCCCGGTCGCATACTTGGCGCCCAGCTCATAGCTGTCGACCAGCTCGGGCTCGAACTGGAGGTTGCCGACCAGCGCCTGGGCCCCGCCGGGGGTCGCGGCAAAGGGCAGGATCGGCGACTTGAGCGCCGAGCGATCGAGGTTGAAGCCCCCCGCCTTGTAGCCGCGGGCATAGCTGGCATAGAGCAGCAGATCGTCGGTCGCCTTGTAGGAGAGGATCGCCGTGCCGGTCCATTCGTCCTCGCTGCGCTCGTCGCGGATCGAGACGTTGTTGAGCTCGGCGGTCGAATTGCCCTGGCACGACAGGCCGATCAGCGCCCCGGCCAGCGCCCGGGCGGTGGCGTTGGGGCTGGACAGATCGTCGAGCACCAGCCCCTGCACCGTGGTGCACACGGTGTTGTCATTGCCGAAGGTGGCAGAGAAGTCCTTGTCGTCATTGGTGTAACGCAGGCCCAGGGTCAGCGCCAGGCGATCGGTGATGTTGATGATGTTGTGGGTGAACAGCGCCCAGTTGGTGCCGTCCTGGAAATAGCGGTCATTGGTCGAACCGCGGTTGTTGAGCCCATCGAGCGCGGTGAAGGCGGCCACGATATCCGCCCCCGAGGCCCCGGTGGCCGCAGCGATCGTCGCCGGGCCGACCCCGGGCGCGACGCAGAGCGGGTTGGTGGGCGAATAGAGCCCGGCAAGGCCCCCGCCCGAGATGATCCGGCAGGTGGCAAAGCGCCCATACTGGTTGCCGAAGCGCAGGTTGTCGCGCACCGTCAGCTTCTCGTTGGCGAAGAAGCCGCCCACCAGCCAGTCGAGCGTTCCGTCGAAGGCCTCGCCCTGCAGGCGGATTTCCTGGGTGAAGGTGTGGAACTGGCGATAGGCATCATCGCTGGGGGCGCGGAACAGGATATCGACCGTGCCGTAATCGGTGTCCGAGCCCTCGCCCGAACGGTATTCGCGATAGGCGGTGATCGAGGTCAGGCTTGCCCCGCCCAGATCCCAATCGACCTGGGCGGAAAAGCCATAGTCCTTGGTCTCGCCGGCATAGCTGCGGCCCGGGGTGACCGAGACGGTGCGGCGATAGCCCTGGTTGAAGGCCGCCAGCGACTGGCCAAGATCGCGCAGCACGTTGATGATGTTGTTGCCGTTGGGCTGCAGCGGCGAGAGCGGGGTGGAGGGATTGTTGAGATTGCCGATCAGCGGGTTGATGCTGCTGTCGACATAGGTGGCCGCGCAGCATTTCTCGTCACGATAGGTGTAATCGGCGATCAGGCGCACCGAGAGATTGTCGGTCGGCTCAAACAGCAATTGTCCGCGCAGGAAGAAGCGATCGCGATCATTGATATCGGTGTTGTTGGCCGGATCGAAATAGAAGCCGTCGCGCCGGACATAAACGCCATCGAGCCGCGCGGCGAGGTTCTCGCTCAGCGGCCCGGTGATGCTGCCGCCGATGCGGAAGAAATCATAATTGCCATAGGTCACTTCGCCGACCGCGCCGAAATCGAAATCGGGCTTCTTGGAGAAGATGCTGATGAGACCGGCCGAGGAGTTGCGCCCGCCCAGCGTGCCCTGCGGCCCGCGCTGCACCTCGACCCGGTCGATCTCGCCCAGTTCGTTAAGGCCGATGCCCGAGCGCGAGCGATAGACCCCGTCGATGAACACCGGCACCGAGCTTTCAAGCCCCGGGTTGTCCCCCACGGTGCCGATACCGCGGATGCGCGCCGCGCCATTGGCTTCGGTGCCGGTCGAGGAGACCAGCAGCGAGGGCGCCACCTGGTTGAGCTGGCGGATGTCGTTGACCCCGCTGTTGAGCAGGGTTTCCTGGCTGATCGCGGAAATCGCCACCGGCACATCGGCCAGCGCCTGCTGGCGGCCCTGGGCGGTGACGATGATGACGTTCTCGGGGGCCGGTTCAGCGCCCTGTTCCTGCGCCTCCTGCGCAAGCGCGGCCGAGGGCGCCATGGCCATGCCGGCTCCCAGCAGGGCCAGGGCACGAAGCGAAGTCGAACATTTCATCCTTGGTCTCTCCCATCCTCATTGTTTTGAGGGTTGATTATGCCAAGCGCCGCGGCGCGCAAGGCCGCTTGCGCAGGGTTCATGCAAATTGTGACGCAGGTGTTGCACTTATGCCTGTGCCAGCTCGGGCTGGGGCTGCTCGCGCGCGGCCTCGAGCAGCGCCGCCTCGATCTCGGCCAGCCTTTGGGTGCCCTTGATCTTCGCGCCGGTCAGATCGGTGACATAGAAGGTGTCGGCCGCGGCCTCGCCATAGGCGGTGATATGGGCCGATTGGACGATGAGGTTGGCCTTGAACAGCGCATAGGCGAGGCGGTTGAGCAGCGCCGGCCGGTCACGCGCGGTCACCTCGATCACGGTGAAGTGGTTCGAGGCATCATTGTCGAAGCCCACCCGCGGGGCGACATCGAAGGCGCGGGCGCGCGAATGGGCGAGCGGGCGCGCGGCCAGGCGCGGCACCAGTTCCACCTTGGCGAGCAGGGCATCGCGGATGCCCTTGTCGATCCGGGCCATCTGCGCCGGCTCGCGAAATGGCTGGGCGGCATGGTCCTGCACCAGGAAATTGTCGAAGGCATAGCCATTCTTCGCGGTGTGGATGCGCGCATCGATGATATTGCCGCCGGCAAGGTGAATGCCCCCGGCCATGCGGTAGAACAGCCCAGGATGATCGAGCGCGATCACGCTCACCCGGGTGGCGCCGCGCGCCTCGTCCACCTCGCAATGGATCGACAGCGCCTCGCCCGCCGCGCGCGCCGCGGCATATTGGGCAAGGTTGCTGGCGATCACCTCCTCGGGCTCGGCGATCCAGTAGGCATCGCCGAGCAGCGCCCCGGCGCTCTCCACCAGATCGGCCTTCTCGCCAAGCAGCCGCGCCGCCGCCTCCTTCTTCGCCGCCACCCGCTGGGCGCGGCCCGTGCCCTTGTGGCCGAGCCGCAAGCGCTCCTCGGCGGCATCGTATAGCTCGCCCAGAAGCTGGGCCTTCCAGCTGTTCCAGGTGCCCGGGCCGACCGCACGGATATCCACCGCGGTGAGGATTGCAAGGTTGCGCAGCCGCTCGAGGCTCTGCACCTCGGCAACGAAATCCTCGATCGTCTTGGGATCGGTAAGGTCGCGCTTCTGCGCGGTGCGGCTCATGAGGAGGTGGCGCAGCACCAGCCAGGCGACGAGATCAGTCTCCTTCTCGCTGAGGCCGAAGCGCGGGCACAGGCGCTGCGCAACCTCGGCTCCCAGCACCGAATGATCCCCCCCGCGCCCCTTGGCGATATCGTGCAGCAGCACCGCGACATAGAGCGCCCGGCGCGAGGCGACCTTGCCGATCTCGCGGGTGGCGCGCGGGTGATCGGAACCGAGCAGCCCGCGCTCGATCTGGCTGAGCAGCCCGATCGCGCGGATGGTGTGCTCATCGACGGTGTAGTGGTGATACATGTCGAACTGCATCTGCGCGTTGACCCGGCCGAAATCGGGCACGAAGCGGCCGAACACCCCGGCCTCGTTCATCCACCGCAAGGCGGTTTCAGGATCGCGGCGCCCGGCGAGCAGCTCGAGGAACAGCGCATTGGCGCGCCGGTCGCGGCGCACCGCGCCATCGATGAGGCGCGCATCGCGCCCGGCCTGGCGCATGGTTTCGGGGTGGATTTCAAGCCCCTCGGCCTCGGCCAGCTGGAACAGCTCGATGAGCCGCACGGGATCGGCGCGGAACCAGTCATCCCCCGGCGCGCGCAGCCGCCCGCCTTCGACGATATAGCCCTTGAACCGGCGCGGGCGCTGGGTCCAGCCGGCAAAGAAGCCGGTGCGCGCGCGCTTCTTCGCCATTTCCTCCTCGAGATGGGCGAGGAACACGCCCGTCAGGCTGCCCACCCGTTTCACCTGGAGGAAGTAATATTGCATGAAGCGCTCGACCGCGCTCTTGCCCGGGCGCTCGGCAAACTGCATCCGCTCGGCCACGGCGCGCTGCAGATCGAAGGTCAGCCGGTCCTCGGCCCGCCCGGTGATGATGTGCATGTGGCAGCGCACCGCGAGGAGAAAGCCCTCGGCGCGGCGAAAGCTGCGGTATTCGCTCGCAGTGAGCAGCCCGACATCGACCAGCGCGGCGGCATTTTCCACCCGGTGGATATATTTGCCGATCCAGTAGAGCGTCTGGAGGTCGCGCAAGGCTCCCTTGCCTTCCTTGACATTGGGTTCGACCACATAGCGGCTATCGCCCATGCGCTTGTGGCGCGCCTCGCGCTCGGCCAGCTTCTCGCTCAGGAACTGGCGTTCCGATCCGCGCGCCACCTCGTTCCAGAAGCGGGCGCGCAGCTCCTCGAACAGCGCCTGTTCGCCCCACACCATCCGGCTTTCAAGCAGGGCGGTGCGGATGGTCAGATCCTCGCGCGCCATGCGCAGGGCATCGCCGATGGTGCGGCTCGAATGGCCGACCTTGAGGCCCAGGTCCCACAGCAGGTAGAGCATGGTCTCGATCACCTGCTCGCACCAGGGCGCGCGCCGGTGCGGGGTGATGAAGGCGACATCGATATCCGAATGCGGCGCCATCTCGGCCCGGCCATAGCCCCCCACCGCAAGGATCGCGAGCCGTTCGGCCTGGGTGCGGTTGGGCACCGGGTAAAGATGCGTGGTGACGTGATCGTGGATCACCCGCAGCAATTGATCGATGAGGAAGGCATAGCCCGCGGTCACCTCGTGTCCGGCCGAGGGGGCGGCAGCCAGCCGTTGCGCAAGTTCCGCCCGACCGTGATCGAGCGCCGCGCGCAGCGCCGCCAGGATCGCCGGGCGCGCCGCGGCGCCCTCGGCAGCGTGGAGCGCGGCGATCTCCTCGGCGAGCGCGCGCCGGTCGATGATCGCGCGCTGGCCCGGGACGCGCGGCGCGCGGGTGGGCGCCATCACCATGCGTTTATGCGCGCTCTCACGCGGCCACGGCCCCGCTGCCTGCGGTTTCGAGATAGCGGGCCTTGACGCTGCGCTTGTCGATCTTCTGCGTGCCGAGCCGGGGCAGCGGCTCCTCGGTCAGCCAGATCTGGTGTTCGAGCGGCACCTTGAAGGGGGCGATGCGCTCGAGCAGGAAGGCGCGCAGCTCGCCCGGGGTGATCGGCGCGCGGCCCTCCTTCATGCGATAGACCGCCGCGGGCACCTCGCCGAAGCGCTCATCGGGAAGGCCGAAGACCGAACATTCGCCGATATCGTCATGGGCATAGATCGCATCCTCGACCTCGATGCAGGAGATGTTCTCGCCCCCGCGGATGATGATGTCCTTCTTGCGATCGACGATGTAGAGATAATCATCCTCATCGAGATAGCCGAGATCGCCGGTGCGGAAATAGCCATCCTTGGTGAAGGCGGCGCGGGTGGCCTCCTCGTTGCGCCAATAGCCGCGGAAATTGGCGACCGAGCGGATGCACACCTCGCCCACCTGGCCCTGGGGCACGGGATTTCCGGCATCATCGAGGATTGCCAGATCGACCATCGGCTTGGTGGGCCGTCCGGTAGAGCCGGGCTTGGCGAGGTAGTTCTCGTTGAAATTGCCGCAGCCCACCGCGTTGGTTTCTGTGAGGCCATAGCCGAGCAGCGGGAAGCCCTGGGGGAAGGCCTCCTTGATCCGCGTCACATGCTCCACCGGGCGCGGCGCCCCGCCCGCGGCAAAGCTCTTGCAGGCCGAAAGATCATATTTGTCGCGATCGGGGTGGTTGGCGATCTCGTAGCTCATCAGCGGCACGCCGACGAAATAGGTGACCTTCTCCTCGGCCATGAGCCTGAGCGCCGCTCCCGCATCCCACTTGGGCATCAGCACCAGCTTGCGCGCCAGGGCAAAGCTCTGCAGGAACAGCGGGATCTCGCCCGTCACATGGAACAGCGGCACCGCCACCAGGGCGCAGGGCTGATCGGTGATCGGGCCTTCCTGGCTCTCGACATAGACCTTGGCCATGGCGCTGATGCTGACATAGCTCATCACCCCGTGCACCACGCCGCGGTGATCCGAAAAGGCGCCCTTGGACTTGCCGGTGGAACCCGAAGTGAACAGGATCGTGGCAAGATCATCGGGCCCAAGCTCGCCCAGCATCGCCATCGCCACGCCCGTGCCCTCAGGCTCGGCCCAGACTTCGGCAAGGCCCTCGGCCGGGGCATTGCCATGGCTGAAGAGCACCACCTGCGCGCCATGCGCATGGCCCTCGAGCCGCGCTGCGCGCGGCGCATCGGCCAGCACCAGCCGGCACTCGGCCAGATTGATCGCATGGGCCAGTTCCTCGCCGCTCGAAAAGCCGTTGATCAGCGTCGCGCAGCCGCCGGCCATGAGGATGCCCATATAGGCGATCATCCAATTGGCCGAATTGCGCGCCGCGATCCCCACCCGGTCGCCCTTGGCAATGCCGTGGCGGCGCACCAGCCCCTCGGCCACCCGGGTGGCGGCGGCATAGGTCTCGCCAAAGGTGAGCCGCACCTCGCCATCGACAAGGAAGGGGATGTCCTTGTTCTCGTTGCAGAAATGAGCAAAGTAATGAGCGAGGCTCGGCGGCGCTGCGGCAAAGGCGGGCATTTCCACCCCGTCGCGCACGAAGGGCACGGTGGCAAAGGGCTGACCGGGGGCGGTGAGTGCGGCGGTGATCGTATCGAGCGCGGTGTCGAGCGCGGTGGGCATTGTTGTGGCGTCCTCTCTCAAACATTGCGGCGCCGGGCGCGCCGGCGCGCGCCGCGGGCAGCCTGTCCCAAGCCGCGGCTGGCCCTTGCGCCCCTTCCCCTCCCCCGCGCGCTGTGCCAGAAGCACCGCCACGCGAGGGCCATGACGGGGCCACCGTTACGGCATATCATTGTCAATAAGAGGTTCGCTCCGTGCTGTCACTACTCGCCGCAAGCGGCGGTGCCGATCCGATCCACTTTGCCGATCTGGGCCTGGTGCGGGGCATCGACCTCGGCTTTTTCACCCTGAGGTTCTATTCGCTGGCCTATCTGTTCGGGGTGATCTTTGCCTATTGGCACACCTCGAAAATGATCCGCCAGCCCGGTGCCCCGATGGCGCAGCGCCATGTCGATGACCTGTTCTTCTACTGCACGCTCGGGGTGATCATCGGCGGGCGGCTGGGCTATGCCGCCTTTTACACCGGGGGGGAGACGGGCATCCCCAGCGCCTTTACCGATTTTTCGGGCGAGGGGCTGATCAAGTGGCAATTGCTGCGCCTGTGGGACGGGGGGATGAGCTTCCACGGCGGGCTCATTGGGGTGACGCTGGCGATGGCCTATGTCGCCTGGCGCGACCGGCTCAATTTCATCCGCGTGGTCGATTATGTCAGCGTCGGCGTGCCGATGGGGATGCTGCTCGGGCGGCTCGCCAATTTCGTCAATGGCGAGCTGTGGGGCCGGGTGAGCGATGTGCCCTGGGCCATCGTGTTCCCCGGCGCGGGCGATCTGCCGCGCCACCCCAGCCAGCTTTACCAGGCGGGGCTGGAAGGGCTGGCGATGCTGGTCATCATGCTGCTGCTGTTCTGGAAGACCGGGGCGCGCTATCGCCCCGGGCTGCTCGCCGGCGTGTTCACCCTGGGCATTGGCACGGCGCGCTTCATCAACGAATTTTTCCGCGAACCCGATGCACAATTGGCTGACTTTGCCGCGCGCACCGGGCTATCGATGGGCCAATGGCTGACCATTCCGCTGATCCTGACTGGATTGATTGTCGTGCTCTACGCGCTGCGCAGCAAGCCGCTGACGGCGGGCCCGCAGGCGCGCGCCTGAACGAGGGCGCGCGCGCGTGGCGCAGCGCGCTCAGGCTGATCGACCCGCCGGCTGAGACGCCCGCGGCGCCCGTCCCGGCGCCCGCCGCGCGCGAGGCAGACAAGGCCGAGGCCGCCGCGCGCGCCCGGGCCGAGCGCGAGGCGCGCGCGCAGGCGATCGCCGCCGAACGGGCGCGCAAGGAGGCCGCGGCAGAGGCTGCGGCACGCGCCGCCGCCGAGGCGCGCGCACGGGCCGCCGAGGAAGCACGCCAGCGCAAGGAGGCCAAGGAGCGCGCCCTTGCCGAACAGCGCGCCCGGCGCGCGGCAGAGGCTGCGGCCAAGGCCAAGGCCGCGGCCGAGGCCAAGGCGCGCCGCGAGGCCGAGGCGCGCGCGCGCAAGGAGGCCGAAGCCGCCGCCAGGGCACGCGCCGCCGAGGAAGAACGGCGCCGCGCGGAAGCCGCCGCCGAGGCGCGCGCCAAGGCCGAAGCCGAAGCCAGGGCCAGGGCCGAAGCCGAGGCCAGGGCGCGCAAGGCCGCCGAGGAGAAGGCCCGCCGCGAGGCCGAGGCCAAGGCCAAGGCCGCAGCCCGCGAGGCCGCCCGGCGCGCGGCTGAGGCGCGCGCTGCCGAGGAAGCGCGGCAAAAGCAGGAAGCCGAGGAGGCCGCCCGCCGCGCAGCAGAAGCGCGCGCTGCCGAGGAACGCGCCCGCGCCGAGGCCGCAGAGGCCGCGCGCCGCGAGGCCGAGGAACAGGCCCGCCGCGCCGCCGAGGACGCCGCAGCCGAGGCCGCAAGGCAGGCGGCCGAACGCGAGGCCGAGCTTGCCGCGCGCGCCACGCGCGATGTCGGCGAGAGCCTCAGGCGCCTCATCCGCGAGGCCGGCCCGATCAGCCTGGCCCAATTCATGGGCGAAAGCAACGCGCGCTACTATGCCAGCCGCGATCCGCTCGGCGCCGAGGGCGACTTCATCACCGCGCCCGAGATCAGCCAGATGTTCGGCGAACTCATCGGCCTGTGGCTGGCTGACCTGTGGGTGCGGATGAAGAGCCGCAAGCACATCCACTATGTCGAGCTTGGCCCGGGGCGCGGCACGCTCGCCAGGGACGCGCTCGGCAGCGCCGGTCGCTATGGCTTTGCCCCGCAGATCCATTTCGTCGAGACCTCGCCGGCGCTGCGGCGGCTCCAGCGCGAGGCCTTCCCCGCCTGCCACCACCACCACGATCTTTCCACCCTGCCCGAGGATGCCCCGCTGCTCATCGTCGCCAACGAGTTCTTCGATGCCCTGCCG
>Ga0075012_10006548_pt1 | contig 10555 bp, 12 predicted proteins | sample All_14_2_FD_71474 | JGI IMG/M metagenome (GOLD analysis project Ga0075012, IMG submission 71474) | Freshwater microbial communities in response to fracking from Pennsylvania, USA - Allegheny Zone_MetaG_DW_15 | ecosystem: Environmental > Aquatic > Deep subsurface > Groundwater > Drilled... | reverse complement strand
AGGTTGCTGGTCCAGCATTGGGCGTCCTCCATCGCGCCAAAGGCCGTTTCGATCTGCCGAGTCTTGGAAATCAACTCCGCCTCGGTGTCGGCCCAAACGTGGACGACATAATCATACGAGATGGGAACCACATCGCCTTGGGCGAGATGCCTGATGCGTTCCTCCTTGACCGCTTTCGAGGTGAGCAACGACTGCTTGCCCTCGGCGGCATAATCGCCGCGCACGCGCTCCAGCGAACGTTCTGTCCGGTTGATTTCCCGGCGGACATTCTGCGGATAGAGATTGACCGTGACGGAATAATCGAGGAACGGCAGCGAAGTCAGCGCCCAGAAGATCCCGCGCCGGGTCCGTTGCGGACGCCGTTTCAGGATCAGAAGGTTGTGATAGAATCCATCGGAGAAGAACCCGAAGGCTTTGCCGCCCTGCACGCCTTGATGCCAGCAGTTTTGATGAATGGTCTCCTCTTCGCGGAACTGCCCAATGGGGTCGTAGTTGTCGCGTCGGAGATAGGACGGATTGAAGAATGTCGCATAGTAGCGGAATAAATCCGCCTTGGACATGGACGATACGCGACATCCGTGCGGCTCGAACAACGACGCCAGAACGCGCCCATGCTGTTCAAATCCCTCGTTGTACTGGGCCAGGATGCGACCGTAATGCTCGGCGAGCATTTCCCGGCTCCCGCCGGCGGGAGCGTTCACCGTGATGCGGCGAGATAAAAACAACACCAACTTTTCCCGGCGCAGCTTGCCGTCCTGCATGGCTCGCCAATAGCGATTGAATCGCTCGTTGCGAGAAATGGCCGCCCAGGAGCCGGGTTCACATTTCTCGTCGGTAACGGTTTTGTAGGCGGTCAACTCGTCCCGGTAATTGGAATCGACCGACCAGCGGATCTGGGCGCGGGTGTTTTCGTCCAGCGTGTGCAAAAATTGCCGGACCGATTGATAGAACGCATCCAGCGCGTGCTCGCTCGCGTGACGAAGATCGGGCACATCGAGAGTGAAGCCTTTGGAAACGAAACCACGTTTGTCGATCTCGTTCCAGACAATGAGGTCGTGGGTGAACCAGCCGTTAGGGGCGTGCATGAGGGAAAAGGGGATTGCGGGGTTGATGAGCGGGCGGCAGCCAGCCGGTGCCGGAGGAGAACGTTTCGAGCAAATCGCTATCGAAGGATTTCGGTTTGCCCTGTCGGAGCGCGAACACGTAGCCGGTGACGACCGCGAGCGGCACCGCGCCCGCGCCGACGCTGAACGTCGGCGCGTGGTGACGCGAAAGCAGGAGAGCAAGGCCGATGCTGAGAAGGAGTGCCGCCAGCAGGAACAGGATGTTCACGCCCTCGACGCCCCAAATCTTGCCGTCGCTGTCGTCCCCGGCATGGGTCTGGACAAGGCCCTTGCTCATTAGCGGGAGATTCCGATGGTGGGCATTCCCCCCGCGTTGAAAAGGGCTTCGGCGATGACTACGGCGAGGCCGAGAAGCAGGCCACCGACAATGGACATCTTGCCCTGGTCGGCGTTGCCGCTGCGAATCTGCCAGCCGCCATGCGCGATAACGACGACGGCCACGATGAAAAGAAAACGGGCGATGATTCCGAGACCTTCGGACATTGCGCCGTCCAGTGATGCTTGAGCGAGGATGAGTGTGTTCATACGCTCGCGATAGTGGAGGCAAAATTGGCGGTGGCTGTTCCGAGCTGGGAACAACTTAAAAGTCCCAAAACAAAGGCCCCGAAACGGGAGGCTTTCGAGCTGGTAATCGCGTCATAGAGCCGCTTCGCGCCACGAATGAAGTCGGGGTAAAGCTGCTCAGTGCTGACGCCGAGCGCACGGGAGATGTAAATCAGATCCTCGTCGGCGATCCACACCCGGCGCGTTTCGATCTTGGCGATCTTGCACCGGGAGGCGTGTTCCATCCCGAGGATTTGGAGTTTGATAGCGAGGTCGTTTTGCGACCATCCCTTGCCGCTGCGCAAACGACGCACCTGCGGCCCGACGACATTGAAACGCTGAATTGCCATGTGGGCAACTCACTCCGGATGTAAAGGGACTGCTGGTAAGAATGCCGAAGCCGCCCAAGAAGATGCCGAAGCGGCTCGAAACCGCGCAAAAAACTAAGGAAGGGAAATCGCGTGAAGCGCCTTGCGCAACCGCCGCGCCGCCATGCGGCGAAGTTCCAGCGGTTCGTCAACGCCGTGGAAATGCACGAGGGCGTGACGGTTTTCCAAGGAAACAATGTCTCGCACGGAAGCCAGGTTGATAATGGTCGAACGGTCGAGGCGAAGGAAGAGTTCAGCGGTCAGCAGCCGGTTCCATTCGGAGATTTTCCTCAGCATCATGACGGCCTTGTGGGCGACGAGATGCACCAGACAGTGATTGTGCTCGGCCTTGATGTGGGTGATTTCCATCGCCGACACCACTCGTGTCTCGTGATCGGTGTAGAGGAAAATCGGAATATCCTTGGTGAAGGGTTTTGCCTTGCGTTTGGGAGGGCGAGCAAGACGAGCCAGGGAGAGCGCCAGCCGGTCGGCCAGGATCGGTTTGAGGAGGAAGTCCACGGCATTGACCTCGAAGGCTTTGACGGCGAACGAATCATACGCGGTCGTAAAAATGATGTCCGGCACGGGCCGCAATTCCGGCAAAAGGGAAAAGCCGTCGCGCTTGGGCATCTGGACATCGAGGAAAATCAGATTCGGTTGCTCGGAATGAAAGAGCCGCAAAGCCTCCGGCACGTCGGCAGCCTCTCCCACAATTTCCACTTCGGGATGGTTCGCCAGCAAACGGCGAAGGCGAAGGCGTGCATCGGATTCATCATCCACAATCAGGGCGCGGCGAATAGTATTCATAAGGTGGGAAGAACGAGCGTGACGGTGACAAAGCCGTCCCGACTGGCGATGTCCATGCGATGTTGGCCGGGATAAATCAGACCAAGGCGATGGCGAAGGTTTTCCAAACCCAGATGGCTTTCCTTGCCGCGAGGCGCGGGTTCCAGCCACTCCCCGGAATTGCGGACTTCGATTTCCACGGCGGAGAGATCGGGACAGGAAATCAATACGCTGACGCGCACGGGAAATTCCGATGTGTCCCGTCCATACTTGATGGCATTTTCCACCAGCGGTTGCAGGATGATACCGGGGACGAGAATGTTCCGGGCGGCCTCGTCGATCTGGCATTGAACTTCCAGTTCTCCCTGAAAGCGTCCCTGCTCGACGGCCAGATAGGCCACCATCGCGTCGAATTCGTGGCCCAGCGGAATGAAGTCCTGCTGGGTATGATCGAGGGAGAACCGCAGAAAGGTGGTGAGCGATTGCACTACGCGGCCCAAAGCCGGGTTGATGGCTTCCACATGGGTCTGAATGGAGTTGAGCGCATTGAACAGAAAATGCGGATTCATTTGCGCCCGGAGCATCTGGAGTTCCGCGCCCTGCTGGGCACTCTTGGCCAAGGCCAGTTCCAACTGATGCTGCTTGCTCTGCAAGGCATGGCGCATGCCGAGATAAAGAAAGCTCCAGCCATAAAGCAGGCCGATGCGTTCGTAGAGGACGCTGAAGGCAATCGAGCGGTGGCGAAAAATTTCGCCTTCGAGGGGAAAGATTTCCCGAAGGAGGAAAAACAACCCAGACTGCAAGACCCCAGCCACGGTGCAACCGACAATGACCAGCCCGGCCATTTGGCCCGCGTTCTCCGTCCAGTATTTGCGATACAGGCTCCGCAGGGCCAGCGTGAGCAAAAAGCTGCTGCCGTCACGAACGAGGCAGAGAAAAAATGCGGCACCTGGTGCTCCGGTGAGTTCAAGTTTCAGCGGAAACGTGACGACCACGAAGGCGGTCCAGCCCAAGATCTGAAATTGCCAGAATGGGGAAAGTCGCGACCAGAACGGCATCACGAAACGTCCTCCTTCGAGGCCTCGTCCCCGGATGGTTGATGATGATAAGGGTTCCAGAAATCCCGCTCAAAAGTTGCGCCGAAGACCTCACGGAAATAATAAACCTCCTCACTGCGAAGCGAGGCCGCACCGACTTCGATTTGCGAAAGCAGACTGCGCTTGCAGCGGTCGAACCCGGCTTTCCGCAGGAGAGTGACAAGCTCCTGCTGGGTCCAGTTTCGATCCATCCGCAATTTTCGGATGAGAACCCCGAGCCGTTTGCGCAAATGACGCGGCCCCGCGGTCATGCCCACCTCCTCCCGGTTTTGCTCGAAATACAGAGCAATCCATGAGCCGTTCTCCCCGCTGGATAAGTCAGCGGAAAGAGGCGGGTTTTCAAAGGCGGTTAATGTGGAGCGGTTCGGAGCTTTGAGCGCAGCGTGAAAGTGCGGGCGTCCTTCTGGCGGATACGCTCCTTGAGGGCATCGGGAGAGCTGGCTTGAAAGTAGGCTTCGGCATTGCGAGTGCCGATTACGGTCAGGGTGACTTCGACGTAGGTTTCGTTGGTTGCGCCGGTGGGATTGGAAATCTCGGCTAGGTCTGCGTCGAGCACCTTCACCGTGAAATCCAGAACGTTGTTGGCGACGGGCTCCGTAGCCGGGGCATCGGGGGAAAAATCCGCCGCATCCATGAGCGTGGCGGCACCGCTTTCCATGCGGGAATACGTTTCGTCGCTCGGAATGAGGCTGCGGTAGAGAGCGCGACCGGTGAAGGATGAATTGGTTTGATCGGCCACGAAATAGCCAGCCATGCAAATATCGCTCGGCGCATTGGCGGATGGCTGGGATGCCTGGGAGAGTTCGGTAATGAAGGCCAGGGAGCCATTGGTGCCGGGCTGCACCTCGATGCGGGGCATGGGCACGGCATTCGTATTCGTGAGGAAACGGCTCGTGTCCACGAGGGCATCGAGTTCACCGGCCATCAGATGCAGGGCGGCGCGCCCGTCGCGGAAACTGTCGGAGCGGGATTCGGTTTGCTGGTAGGTCGCCGCCACCGAGGAAAAAACGTTGAAAAGCAGCAGCACGAGGAGCATGAGCAACACACAGGCCACCAGCAATTCGACCAGCGTAAACCCGGAATTCCGACTCTCGTTCATGGCGTGGCATTCTGAGGGGTGATACGGGAGACAAACCGGAACGGTGCCGCCGTGGGTTGCGCGACGGGACGAATATCGATTTGCAACTGGCTCACCTTGCGGGCGGGAATGACTCCCGCAGCGGCCTCGTTGGTGATGAGCATGATTTTGATGTCCGCCTTGAAAACGGCGTCGCTCGCGCTGGCCGCCACCGGCAACCCTTCGGCGGAATACGTGGCGGAATTCGTGGAGGCGGTGGCGGGAAAAAGCGGCACTTGCACGACATTGGGCGTGAGCAAAATCCCCTGATCGACCGTGGCCCGCGCGGTGCCGGTCATCGTATCCGGGTCCGGCGTGAGATCGTCGGCAATTTGCCGGGCGATATGGGCAGAGCGGGTTTCCATCCATGATTCCTTTGAGGAGTTCATGACCGAGCCGAGCAGGCCGAAGATGACCAGGATACAAAACGCAAAGATGCCCAAAGCCAGCACCATCTCCACGAGGGAAAAGGCCGAGTGCCGAGCGAGGTGACATCTTGCATTCATGAGCATCAGGATTTGTTGGAATCGACGGTTTCCTGCCGAGGAGCGGCCGCGGGGGCCGGGTTCGTATCCTCGGGCAGGTCGGCTACGGTGGAGCGAACCAGTACCTTGCCGCGACGAGTCCATTCGTCCACCAGCCGTTGGACTTTTTCGGTGTGTTGCTTGAGCACCCGAACCATGCGGGTGCGGTCGGGCGGAGGAAGGAAAACGACGATCACGAAAGACGCGCCATTTTCGTCATCGGCAAAGGGAATGGCGCTCACCTCAAAAGACGGCGTGCTGCCGCGACCGACTGGCGCGGTGGGATTGATGCGGTCGGTTTTGACCAGCCCGGTGCGAAAAGTTTCCTGCACCAGTTCGTGAAGATTGGCATCGCCCAGCGCGTCCTGAATCGACCGTTTGAGGGGACTTTGCTGGAGTTGGTAAATGTTCAGCAACTCCGAGTTGACGAGGGTGACTTCCATTTTCTGGTTCACGACCAGAACGCCCTCAAGGAGGCTGCCGAGAACGCAATCCTGCACATGCGTCGAATCGGCCTTCTCCTGCTCAAGGACGCGAATGCGCTCGCGCATTTGATCCATCTTTTCGGAAGCGCCGCGAGCCTCGTCGTGCGCCTTACGCAGCCAGAACCGCCAGCCTACGTCCGGCTTTTCGGAAATGGGTTCCCCGTTGGCGAGGCGGGCAAACCAATGTTCCGCCATGCGAGCGGATTTGCTTCCGGCCAGGTGGAAGGTGACGGTGACGGCGGCTGCAAGAAGCAGGACAATAAGCGGGAATGAATCCATTGTCGGTTTTGGGTTTGGGTAGTGAAAGATTAGTTCTTACGGTAAAAGCGAAGGTTGGCGGCGACGAGCAAAACGGTGCTGAGGGTCACAGTGCAAACACTCATGGCCATCGCCTGGGCAAAATCGCCCTGCTCGAATTGACTGAAGATAAAACTGCCCACGGTCTGGGCGCCGGGTGGCAATAGCATAATGGAGGCCACCCAATCGCGCAGGCACATGACGAAAATGGAAATCCACGCCACGAAGAGGCTGGGAAAGAGCATGGGGAAAACGATGCGGCGAAGGATGGACCATCGCGGAGTGCCGAGACAGGCGGCGGCCTGTTCCAGTCGGAGGGCGAGTTGGCGCATGCCCGCATCGGCGAAACGCAGGGCCACGGCCTGATAAATCGCGACATAGGCGAGGAACAAAATGGCCAGCGTGCCGTAAATGCGAACAGGCAGCCACGATGCGTTCCACGCGAGGATGAATCCCACCGCAATGACCAGATTGGGCAGCACACGCGGCAGCATGCTCAAATGGTCGAGCGCGGAAACCCCGCGCCCCTGATAGCGGGTGAGCGCATAAGCGGTGATGCCGCCAAGAGCGGCACAGGCTGTGGCCGCAAGGACGCTGAGGCCCGCGCTGGTAGAGAGCGCCTGCATGCCGCCCGATCCCCATTGCAGGATCGCCGCATAGTGCTTGAGAGTGAAGACGGGATTTCCGCCCTGCCAGCGTTCGATCAGGCTCATCAGGCAAACTGTCGCGTTGGGCAGCAACGAACTGAAAAAGAAGAGGACGGCAAAAAAGCCAAACGCGGCCAGCATGGCCGGGCGGCCAAGCTGGGTCAGCCGTCCGGCGGGCACGCGACCGTTGGCGAGAACACGGATGCCGATGTAGAAGCGGGCCGCCGTTACCAGCACGACCGCCGCCAAGGCGAGAATCGAGGAAATCGCGGCGGCTCGCGGCACGTCGGCGGGCCAGGTGGTCAGCATTTCGTAGATGACAGCGGGCAAAAGCACGAGATCCGAACGCGGCCCGAGGATCGCGGCGATGCCGAAGTTGGAGAGCGTGTCGATGAACACGAGCACGCCGCTATTGACCAGCGCAGGCACCAGCATGGGCAACGTGACATGCCGGAAAATCGAAGCCGGAGGAACGCGCAGGCAGCGGGCCGCATCCTCCAGCCGGGTCGAGACATTTTGCAGCGAGGCTTCGACCAGAAGCGCAACCGTGCCAAAACTGGTCAGTCCCATGACGAAGGCCACGCCGCCCATGCCGAAAAAGCTCTTGCGGATAACCTCGGGCAATGGCCCGACAAAGGTATCCACCAGACCGTGATCGTTGAGCAGAAGCACGTAGGCCAGCGCGAGCAGATACGGCGGCGACATCACCGGAAGCAACAGGCTCACGCGCAGAAGCGATTTGCCGGGGAGGTTGGTCCGGGCCATGAGCCAGCCCGCGGGTAGCCCCAGCGCCCAGGCAAAGAGCGTGGTCAGAACCGCGCAACTGAGCGAATTGTTCCACATCCGCCAGAGTCCGTCCGTGGCGGCAACCTCTGCATACGGGCGCAACGCCCCCGCGAACGAGGATTCGCCGATGGCGGGAAAGACGCTCTGCAAAAACAGCATTGCCACCGGAAATCCAATCGTCACGAGAACGGCGGCAAGGCCGATCCACACCGGCCACGGCGAATTGCCGATTTCGGATTGATTTCCGGGCTTCGACTTTCGTTGGCCGGTCGCAAGCGTAGGCCGTCTGGTCTGTGTCGATTCTACGGACGCGCTGCTCATCGGACCTTCTTTTCCACCTCGTATTTGAACCGCATGAGCGTGTCGCGCTGAGCGGCCAGCGCGGTGGCCACATCATAAGGCATGGCAGCAGCCATTTCCGCCTGCTGGCGTAGCGGACTGAGCGGGACGCCCGGATCAGCCGGAAGCAAATGTTCTGCGGCGATGCGCTGTTGGGCTTCGGGCGAAAAGCAGAATCGCACGAAAGCATCGGCCGCCTCCTGATTGATCGTGCCCTTGAGAATGGCAATCGGACGCGGAATCACCGGGCACCCGGAAGCCGGGAAGTGCATCGCCAGCGGTTCGCCTTTTTCGATCTGCTTGAAAACGAGGTAATCCGCCGAGGCCAGCACGGCATCGTGCGAGCGCAGAATCAAGCCATTGAGGGCCTGACTATTGGGGCCGGAAATTTGCAGGCCATGCTGTTTGGCATTTTTGAGCCCCTGCCAAAAGGCGTCGCCCATCTTCCCACTGAAGGCGATGATGAATTCCCCGCTCGTGCCGGACTGCTGGGGAGAAGGCATGAGCATTTTTCCCTGGAATTTGCCGGAAAACACATCCGCCCATTCCAAATTGGGATCGAATTGATCCTTGCGCACGGCGATACCGAGGGCGCTGGCGGCGGTGCCCGCGTAAAATTCGTTTGACCACTCGGGCCGGGTCGGCAAACCGGAGGGCAGAGACAGAAGCATCTTTTCCTGTTTGAGCGCCTCCGCCGCCGTGGGACTGGCGAGAATCACGACATCGGCCTGCGGGTGGTATTTTTCGGCCATGAGCTTGGCCATCACCTCGCCCGTCGTGGCGGAATAGAGTTTTGTTTTCCGGCCTGTTTCCTTCTCGAAGGTTTGGCAAAGCCATTCCGCCAGGCTGCGCGGTCCCGCCGCATAGACGACGAGCGTATTCGGGTCGCGTTGCTCGCAGCCGGAAAACAGCAAACTCAAAAGCAGTAATAAGAAAAAGCCGGAGGCTTTCATTTTTCGACGCAGATGGTTTGGTGCGGGTCGAACTGGACGAAGACCGGGCTATCGAGCGGGATGGGATGCGGCGTGAAGGTGCGGAAAATCTCGCCCTTGTGCGTCATGGCGTGCACGTCATAGACGAGGCCGGTGAAGGCGCTTTTGATGCAAACCGCCTTCCAGCGAATCATGCCGTCCCCGGAAAATTCCGCTTGTTGCGCCTGTGGAAAAATCCGCACGTCCTCGCGGCGCACGACGAGATAGCCGCGTTCCTTGCGTTTTGGATTCCACGGAAACAATGGCTGCTGGGCATCGTCGCGCAGGCTCTCCAATTCGGAGGTAAAGGGAATCGAACTGGCCGAACCGAGGAACGAGGCCACGAAGGTCGTTTCCGGGTAGCGGTGGATTTCGTCCGGGGTGGCGATCTGCTCGATGCGGCCCTTGTTCATCACGGCGATCTGATGGGCCACGGTGGTTGCCTCCAGATGATCGTGGGTTACATACACGGTCGTGATGCCGAGACGGCGGATGAGCGCCGCGATGTCGTCACGGAGTGTTTCGCGCAACTGCGTATCGAGGGAAGCCAGCGGCTCGTCCATCAACAGGACGGACGGTTCCACCACGATAGCCCGCGCAATAGCCACGCGCTGCTGCTGCCCGCCGGAGAGCATGGAGGGTAGGCGCTTGCGCAATTCGAGCATCCCGACGCGCTGCAAGACGTGGTGGATGCGTTGCTTCTTTTCTTCGCGGTTCAGGCGGATGGGAAGATAGTCGAGGCCGAAGGCCACGTTTTGTTCCACCGTCATGTGCGGCCACAGGCTCAAATCCTGAAAGACCATCGCAAAGCCTCGTTCCTGCGCCGAACGACCCGTGTGGGTTTCCGCGTCCTCGATGATATCGGTTCCGAGTTGGATCGTGCCGCCATCGGCGGGCATCAATCCGGCGAGAATATTCAGCAGAGTCGATTTCCCGCAGCCCGAGGGCCCTAGCAGCGCGAGGCACTGGCCTTTTTCCACGCCAAAGGACACGTCATCAAGCACGACGGTATCCCCATAGCTTTTGCGGAGGTTTTTCCCCACAAGGTAGGGATTGGGTGTGCGAACTATGTCGCCTTCATAGCCGGGAATGTCACGAATCATGGTGTGGTGGTCTGGGCGAGTTGCAGCCGCCCGGTCAGGCGGTAAATTTTGATGGCGAAATCTCCGGCTTCAGCTCCCTTGCGGATCAGGTTTTTGCCTGCCGGGTTATAGACCGCCTCCATCACGGTGAGCTGCGGCACGACATCGACCGGCAGGCCGGTTACTTGTCCCAACGAACCGAACTCGACCGCCTTCACGTTCTGTGGTTTGCCGGGCAGTCCGTTGCCCGGCACGTCCAGCGTCATGTTGGCCAGTTTATCGGGATCGAAATAAAATCCCTGCGGCAGCTTTTCCCACCGGGTCAGCGGCACCATGTCGTCGTTCTGCGAGGCGGCCTTTTCCTGGGCTGTCTGCGTGCGGAATAGGAT
>Ga0075012_10006547_pt1 | contig 10555 bp, 5 predicted proteins | sample All_14_2_FD_71474 | JGI IMG/M metagenome (GOLD analysis project Ga0075012, IMG submission 71474) | Freshwater microbial communities in response to fracking from Pennsylvania, USA - Allegheny Zone_MetaG_DW_15 | ecosystem: Environmental > Aquatic > Deep subsurface > Groundwater > Drilled... | reverse complement strand
CCGCCCTGGCGCCGGGCGTCCGCGTCTCGGTGAACGAGCAGGAACAGACCATCACCGCCGGCGGTCAGCGCGCCGAGTCGGTCAACGCCTTCATCGACGGCGCCAGCCTCAAGTCCAACGTCATCGCGGGCGGCATCATCGGTCAGGACGACAGCCGCGGGAACCCGTTCCCCCAGGCCGGCATCCAGGAGTTCCGGGTCATCAGCCAGAACTTCAAGGCCGAGTATGAACAGGCCTCCTCGGCCATCATCACGGCCGTGACCCGCTCGGGCACCAATGAGTTCGAAGGCGAAATCTTCGGATCCTACCGTGACGAGAGCATGATCGAGCAGGACGTCTTCGCGCAGCGCCGTGGTGATGAAAAAGCCGATCTCAGCGTCGAGCAGTGGGGCGTCGCCTTCGGCGGCCCGATCATCCGTGACCGTCTGCACTTCTTCGGCACCTATGAGCGCAAGGAAGAGAACCGCGCGGCCGTGGTCAATCTGGGCCGTCAGGATCCGCGCTTCCAGACCCAGTTCGGCCAATACATTGGCACCTTTGCGGCGCCGTTCGAGGAAGACCTGTTCTTCGGCAAGCTCAGCTGGCAGCCGCGCGAAGGCCATCTGGTCGACTGGAGCGTCACCTATCGTGACGAGTTCGATATCCGCGATTTCGGCGGGGCCAACGCCTATGAGCGTGCGACCAACCTCAGCCAGCAGACGCTGACCAGCAACCTGCGCTGGCAGTGGCAGGGCGACGGCTTCCTCAACGAACTGGCCGTCGACTACCGCGATTACAACTACGCGCCGGGGGCTCTGAACTTCTCCGACGTGGGGGAAAGCTATCGCCTGTTCGAAAACGACACCAACCCGGGTATGCCGGGCTTCCAGCCCGACTATTTCGGCGGGGCCACGATCCTCAACCTGGGCGGTCGTGACAGTGCCCAGGACATCCACGACCGCGCCTTCACGGTCCGCAACGACCTGACGTTCGATCAGCTGGAAATGAACGGCTTCCACACCGTCAAGATCGGCGGCAAGATCTCGATGCAGAACTATGAGGTCCTGAAGCAGTTCGGTCGCAACCCGCAGTTCTACTATGACGTGGACGGCCGTCCGGAATTGAGCGGTTCGACCACGGTCCCGTACCGCGTCGAACTGGGCCGGTCCTTCCCGAACGTCGACCTCGATAACACCGTCATCGGCCTGTACGTCCAGGACGACTGGCGGATCACCGACCAGCTGGAAATCAACCTCGGTATCCGCTGGGACTATGAGTCGAACGCCGGCAACAAGGACTACGTCACCCCGGCGAGTGTGATCGCCGGCCTGGACCAGTGGATCGCCTCCACCGACGGCGGCAAGCCGGCCGGCTACTTCCCCAGCTGGTTCAACCGCGACGACTATATCTCGACGGGTGATAACCGGGACCCGTTCATGGGTGCTTTCCAGCCCCGGATCGGCTTCTCGTATGATGTGTTCGGGGACCGCGGGACGGTGATCTTCGGCGGCGCCGGTCGCTACTACGACCGGATCAACTTCAACTTCTCGTACGACGAGGTCGTCAAGCCGAACGATATCCGCCAGAACGTCTTCTTCAGCACCACGGGCGGGCCGCTGGGCGTGGCGTCCGGCTCTGCCGGTGATCCCATCCTGTGGCAGGAGTCCTACCGGACGGCCGCCGGCCTGGATCCGGTGTTCGCGACGATCGCCGGCCGGGGTGAGGCCTTCCTGCTCCAGAACGAGTGGGAACCGCCGCGCACCGACCAGTTCAACCTGGGTGTCCGTCAGCGCGTTGGCGACTGGCAGACCGAGTTCACCCTGGCCTACGGCAAGACCGAAAACGAGTTCACCTGGCAGTATCTGAACCGCTGCCGCGAACCTACGTTCGGCAACGACGGTGGTGGCTTCGGCGACAACGGTGGCTTCTGCTCGCCGAGCGGCTCGAACCCGTACCGGACCTACCTGGTCTCGGACCACAACAAGGAGCGCGAGTTCACCGCCCTCTACGTCAAGCTCGACAAGCCTTACACGCGTGAGTCCGGCTGGGGCATGAACGTCGCCTACACCTGGTCGGAATCGACCCAGAACGGCGGCAACGACGCCTTCTGCTTCGATTGCTTCAGCGTCGAGACCTCGCCGACCCGGCCTTCGGCCAACGACGAGGAACACCGTATCGTCGCCAACGGCATCGTCGACCTGCCGTGGGATTTCCAGCTGTCGGGTATCCTGACGCTGGGCTCGGGCACGCCGTTCAACGTGTTCGACGGCACCGGTTCGCGCTTCTATTTCCGCCCGTATGGCGGCGAGCCTGAGAAGTACAGCTTCATCATTCCGAACGCCTTTGCGTACCGGAATCTGGACCTGCGCCTGACCAAGGACATCGGCCTGCCGAACGGGTCGGAGCTGTCGGTCTATCTCGACGCGATCAACGTGTTCAACTTCGACAACTACAACGGCTTCGATGGTGGAACCGGCTCGGCAGCGAGCCCCAACCCGAACTTCGGCCAGCCCTCGTCGGTCCTCTTCCCGACCCGGACCTTCCAGATCGGCGCGCGCTACAAGTTCTGATCTCCTGAGCCTGGGGCCGCCTCTCACCGTGCGTGGGGGGCGGCCCCTCTTTTTTGTGTTTTCGGGTTTGGCCCGACAGTCGCGTAAGGTGTGAGTATGGATCGCAGACGGTTTCTTCTGGCTTCGGTGGCGGGTGCGGGTCTGGCTGGACTTGCCGCCTGTGGACGCGGCCAGAATAGCGGCACTGCGACCCCTGTGGCCCTCGATGCCGATGTCGAGGAGCTGCAAAAGCGCACCTTCGGCTGGTTCCGCCATGTCACCGACCCGCGCACCGGCCTGACGCCGGACCGCTGGCCCACCCCTTCATTTTCGTCGGTCGCGGCCGTGGGCTTTGCCCTGGCCTGCTGGCCGGTCGGCGTCGAGCGCGGCTGGATGACGCGCGAGGAAGCCCGCGACATCACCCTGAACACCGTGCGCTTCTTCCATGATGCGCCCCAGGGGCCCGAGGCCACCGGCGTCACCGGCTACAAGGGCTTCTTCTACCACTTCCTCGACATGGACACCGGCCACCGCTTCGGCACGACCGAGCTGTCGACGGTCGACACCGCCCTGCTGCTGGGCGGCATGCTGTTCGCGGCCCGCTATTTCGACGGCGAGGACGCCGGCGAGACCGAAATCCGCGAGAAGGCCCAGGCCATCTACGACCGCGTCGAATGGGACTGGGTCCAGGTCCGGCCGCGCCGCATCAGCATGGGCTGGCACCCCGAGACCGGCTTCATCGAGGCCGACTGGCATGTCTACAACGAGGGCATGATCGTCCTGCTGCTGGCAATGGGCAGCGCGACCCACCCCGTCGGCCCCGAGGTCTGGGAGGAGTGGTGCTCGGTCTACGACGACAGCTGGACCGACGCATACGGCACGCCGCACCTGCATTTCGCCCCGATGTTCGGCCACCAGTACAGCCATATGTTCATCGACTTCCGCGGCATCCGCGATGCCTGGATGCGCGAGAAATCCGCCGAGATCGGCGACTTCGACTATTTCCAGAACAGCGTCCGCGCCGCCGAGGGACAGCAGTATTACGCCCGCACCAACCCCATGGGCTGGGTCGGTTATGACGACCAGGTCTGGGGCCTGACCGCCTGCGACGGCCCGGGCGATTTCACCCAGACCATCGACGGCCGTGAGCGTGAGTTCTTCAGCTATTCGGCGCGTGGCCCCGGCGAGCGCGACGACGGCACCATCGCCCCGACCGCCGCCATGGCCTCCATGCCGTTCGCGCCGGATGCGGTAACGACCTGCCTCAAGGCGATGAAGGCCCGCTATGGCGAGGCCCTCTACACCCAATGGGGCTTCCTCGACTCCTTCAACCCGACGCTCACCGAACGCGACGGTCCGCTCCGCCACGGCCAGATCGTGCCCGGCATCGGCTGGGTCAACGGCGACTATCTGGGCATCGATCAGGGACCCATCGTGGTCATGATCGAGAACCACCGCACGAACCTGGTCTGGACCCACATGCACGGCGAGCCCAATCTGATCCGGGGCCTGCAGCGCGCCGGGTTCGAGGGCGGCTGGCTGGACCGCGCATGACACTGATCCGGCCCGACCGCAGGACGGCACTGGGCTGGCTGGCCGGATCGACGGCAGCGCTTGCGACCGCCGGCTGTTCGGGCCGCAGCGATGGACGCACGCCCCTGACCTTCTGGGCCATGGGCGCCGAGGGCACGGCCGTGCCGCAGCTGGTGCCCGAGTTCGAGCGCCGCAATCCCGGCATCGCGGTCGAGGTCCAGGCCGTGCCCTGGACCGCCGCCCACCAGAAGCTGCTGACCGCCTATGCCGGCGACTCCCTCCCGGACATCAGCCAGATCGGCAACACCTGGGTGTCGGAAATGGCGGCCATCGGGGCCCTGTCGCCGACGCCGGCTTTTGCCTCTGACCTGCTGACCGATCAGTTCGCGGCCGTGCTGGAAACCAATCGCGTCGACGGTCAGGCCGTCGCCACACCCTGGTATGTCGACACCCGCCTGCTGTTCTGCCGCACCGATATCCTGTCCCGCGCGGGCTATGACACCGTCCCCACCACCTGGGCCGAGTGGAAGGCCTCCATGCACGCCATCAAGCGCGTGGCGGGCGAGGGCAACTATGCAATCCTGTTGCCGGTCAATGAGTTCGAGCAGCTTCTGACCTTCGGACTTCAGGCCGACGAACCCCTGCTGGCCGATCAGGCGACGCGCGGCAACTTCTCCAGCCCGGGCTTCATCGCGGCGCTGGCCTTCTACAAGAGCCTGTTCGACGAGGGCCTGGCCCCGCTGGTCTCCGCCACCCAGATCTCGAACGTCTGGACCGAGTTCCAGCGCGGCTATTTCAGCTTCTACTTCTCCGGGCCGTGGTCGATCGGGGACTTCCGCCGTCGCCTGCCGCCCGAGACCCAGTGGGCCACCGCCGGTATCCCCGGCCCGGACGGTCCCGGTGCCTCGGCGCCCGGCGGCTCGTCGCTGGCCGTGTTCCGCTCCACCCGCCACCCGGAGGCCGCCTGGGCCTGGGTCCGCTATCTGCTGGAGCCCGAAACCCAGGTTCGCTTCAACCAGATCACCGGCAGCCTTCCCGCGCGGGAAAGCGCCTGGTCCGCGCCCGCTCTGGCCTCCGATCCCATGATCCAGCCCTTCAAGGCCCAGCTGGCCCGCGCCGAGGCCGTGCCCAAGGCCCCCGAATGGGAGCGGATCGTGACCGAGATGCAGATCGTCGCCGAGCGTATGGTGCGCGGCGAATATACGCCCGAGACCGCCGCCGCCGAGATCGACCGTCGCGCCAACCGCCTGCTTGAAAAACGCCGCTGGATGCTGGAGCGGGGAGGGGCCTCATGACCATGCAGACCGTCACGGCCCCCGCCGCCACGCGCGAGGCGACCCGTCCGCCCCGCCACTCGGACCACCGCAAGCGCACCCGCGCCGCCTGGGGTTTTGTCGCCCCGTCCCTGATCGCCATCGGCCTGTTCTTCGTCATTCCGATGGTCTCGGCCCTGCTGCTCAGCCTGACCGATTTCGACATCTATGCGCTGGCCGATCTGAACAACCTGCGCTTCGTCGGACTCGACAACTACCAGAACCTGCTGGGCAATGCCCTGTTCTGGGGGGCGATGAAGAACACCGTCTGGTTCAGCGTGCTGGGCGTGCCGCTGACGCTGGCCGTGTCGCTGGCCGCCGCCGTCATCCTCAACGCCCGCATGGTGCTGTGGCGGCCGATCTGGCGGGTGATGTTCTTTGCCCCCTATGTCACCACCCTGGTCGCCACGGCGGTGCTCTGGAACTATCTGCTGCACACCCGCTACGGCATCATCAACTGGGGCCTGACCTCGGTCGGCCTGCCCGCCGTCGACTGGCTGGGCCAGCCCTCGACCTCCATCCCCGCCATCCTGATGTTCGTGGTGTGGAAGACCTTCGGCTACAATATGCTGATCTTCCTCGCCGTGCTTCAGACCGTCCCGGATGAGCTGTACGAGGCCGCCCGCATCGACGGCGCCGGCCCCTGGAAACAGTTCCGCCACGTGACCCTGCCGGCCATTGCGCCGACGTTGCTGCTCGTCAGCATCATCTCTGTCGCCGCCTTCTTCCAGCTGTTCGCCGAGCCCTATGTGATGACGCAAGGGGGGCCCGCCCAGTCGACCGTGACCGTCCTCTACTTCATGTACGAAGAGGGCTTCAAATGGTGGAACCTCGGCTCCGCCTCGGCCGTCGCCTTCATCCTGTTCCTGTGCATCTTCGCCATCACCCTGATCCAGCTGTGGGTGTCGAAGCGTCTGGGGGCCACGTCATGAAGCTCAAGCCCCGCGTCATCGCCCTGAACCTCGCCGTTGGCTTCATCGCCCTGATGGTGCTGTTCCCGCTGGCCTGGATGGTCTCGGTCAGCTTCATGCAGACCGGCGAGGCCGCGACCTTCCCGCCGCCGCTGCTGCCCGACAGCTGGACGCTCGAGCACTACCGCACCCTGTTCGTCACCCAGGGCATGGGCCAGTACCTGTGGAACAGCTTTGCGCTGGCCACCATGGCCACTGTACTGGCGCTCAGTTTCACGGTCCCGGCCGGCTATGCCTTCGCCAAGCTGAAGTTCGCCGGCCGCGACCGGCTGTTTCAACTGTTGATCGGGGCGCTGGTCATTCCGGCCCAGATCGGCACCCTGCCGCTGTTCCTGATGCTCAAGGGCATGGGGCTGGTGAACACCTATGCCGGGGCGCTGGTGCCCTGGCTGGCCTCCATCTTCGGCCTGTTTCTGGTGCGCCAGTACGCCCTGTCGATCCCCGACGAAATGCTGGAAGCCGCCCGCGTCGACGGCGCCAGCGAGGGCCAGATCTTCCGCCGCGTGGTCCTGCCGACCATGCAGCCGATCATCGTGACGCTGGGCCTGTTCGTCTTCCTCGGCAGCTGGAACGACTTCCTCTGGCCGCTGATCATCCTGACGGACCAGTCCAACTACACCCTGCCGGTCGCGCTGGCCGCCATGTCGCGCGAGCATGTGCAGGACATCGAAATGATGATGGCCGGATCGGTCATCACCGTCGCCCCCGTGCTGATCCTCTTCCTCGCGCTGCAGCGCTACTACATCCGGGGAATGCTGGCCGGCAGCGTCAAGGGCTGAGTAAGGAGTGTTGCGTATGTCCATGATCCGAAATGGCCTTTTCGGTGTCGTCGCCTGTCTTCTGGCTGCTGCACCGGCGCTGGCCCAGGACACCCGCGTACTCGACGCCTTCGAGACCACCGGCGCGTGGGAAGCCGACGCCTCGACCGATGTGACCTCCACCATCCGCACCGTGCCGGGCCGGGAAGGCCAGGCGCTGCGCCTCGACTTCGACTTCAACGGCCGCGCCGGCTACGCCTTTGCCGCGCGCGAGATCGACCTCGTTCTGCCCGAGAACTACGAGATCAGTTTCTGGGTGCGCGGCGTCGGGCCGTCCAACACCTTCGAGGTCAAATTCACCGACGCGGAGAACGAGAATGTCTGGTGGCGCCAGACCACCCGCTATGACTTCCCCGACGACTGGACCCTGTTCACCATCAAGCGCCGTCAGGTGACCAAGGCCTGGGGCCCGGGCGAGGATCCGGTCCTGCGTCAGGCTGCGCGGATGGAGTTCGTCGTGGTCGCGGCCGAGGGCGGATCCGGCCACATCGAGATCGACCAGCTGACCCTGCGCGAGCTGCCGCCTGAACCGTCGGTCCCGCCTCTCCCGGTCGCCACGGCCTCCTCGGTCGCCGAAGGCTTCGCCGCCCCCAACGCGGTCGATGGCGACCCCTCCACCGTCTGGCGCACCGAACAGGGCACCTTCCAGACCCTGACGCTCGACCTCGGCTATGAGCGCGAGTTCGGCGGCCTGACCCTGCAGTGGGAGCGCGACCGGGCCGCCACCCGCTACCGCGTCGAGGCCTCGACCGACGGCACCACCTGGCAGGAACTGGCAGCAGTCGAGGCTGCCGATGGCGGCACCGACTGGCTGCGCACGCCCGAGGCCTCGGCCCGCTATCTGCGCCTCATGCTGTTCGAGGGGGACGACACCTACGGGCTGGCCGACCTTAAGGTCCAGCCTCTGGCCTTCGGCGCCTCCCGGACCGCCTTTGTGACCGCCATCGCGTCGGACTCGCGGCGCGGCCAGTATCCGCGCGGCTTCCATGGCGAACAGTCCTACTGGACCCTGGTCGGCGTCGACGGCGGCGGCGAAAGCGGCCTGATGGGCGAGGACGGCGCCATTGAACTGCGCCGCGGCGGCCCCTCCATCGAACCTTTCATTCTGGAAGACGGCCGCCTGACCACCTGGGCCGACGTCAACATCAGCCAGGGGCTGCGCGACGACGACCTGCCCATGCCCTGGGTCCAGTGGCAGACGGACGGTCTGGCTCTGCGGATCGAGTCCTTTGCCGATGGCACGCCCGAGAACTCCCGCCTGTTCGGCCGCTACCATCTGACCAACACCTCGGACCGCGCCCGCACCGTCACTCTGGCCCTGATGGCGCGGCCCTATCAGGTCAACGGCCCCCGCCAGTTCCTCGCCGTGCCTGGCGGCGTCGGCCCGGTCGCCCAGATCGACTGGACCGGTGGCGAGCTGGTGCTGAACGACGACACGCGCGTGCGCCCGCTGGTCATGCCCGATACCGTCGCCGCGTCGCGCTTCGCCTCCGGGGCCGACCCCCACAGCCTGCTGACCCAGCCGGATCGTCGCCAACCGGTGGACGAGCGCCTCGTCCAGTCCGACGATGGCCTGATGGCAGGCGCTCTCTTCTATGAGGTCACGCTTCAGCCCGGCGAAACCCGCCAGGTCGGCTGGATGCTGCCCATGGCCGGCACGCCCGATCCCCTGCCGGTCACAGCTTCGGTCGAGGCTGCGCTGGATGCCGTCGAAGACCGCGTCGCCGCCGACTGGCGCGCCAAAATCGACCGCGTCGAGCTGATCCTGCCGCCCCAGGCCCAGGTGGTCGAGGATGTGCTGAAATCCTCGCTGGCCCACATTCTGATGTCGCGTCAGGGGCCGATCCTTCAGCCGGGCACCCGCTCCTATAACCGCTCCTGGATCCGCGACGGCGCCATGATCGCGGAAGGCCTGAACCGCCTCGGCCATGCCGATATCTCGGCCGACTATCTGCGCTGGTTCGCCCCCTATGTGTTCGACAACGGCAAGGTGCCCTGCTGCGTCGACGCGCGCGGTGCCGACCCGGTGCCCGAGAACGACAGCCACGGCGAGTTCGTCTTCCTCGCCGCTGAAGTCTATCGCTACACCGGCGACCGCGCCCTGCTGCGCGACGTCTGGCCCCAGGTCGAGGGTGCCATCGACTATATGGACGAACTCCGCGCCGAGACCCGCACGGCCGAGTTCCAGACCCCCGACACCCGCCACCTCTACGGCCTGCTGCCCCCGACGATCAGCCACGAGGGCTATTCGGACAAGATCGCCTATTCCTATTGGGACGACTTCTGGGGTCTGGTCGGCTATCGCGATGCCGTCTTCATCGCCGACGTGCTGGGCGAGGACGTCGCCCGTACCCGCTTCGCCGCCGGCCGCGACCAGTTCAGCGCCGACATCTCCGCCGCCATCGTCGCCACCGCCGAACACCACGACATCGACTGGATCGCGGGCGCCGCCGATCGGGGCGATTTCGACGCCACCTCGACCACCATCGCCCTGTCGCCCGGCGGCCTGATCGACGTCCTGCCCCAGGACCTCCTGCGCCGGACCTTCGATCTCTACTGGCTGAATTTCGAGGCCCGCCGCACCGGCGACTGGTCAGCGCTTACGGCCCAGGGCTGGGACGCCCGTCCCGACTGGCCCGACTACACCCCCTACGAACTGCGCGCGGTCGGGGCCTTCGTGCGCCTCGGCCAACGCGACCGGGCGCTGGGTGCACTCGACTATTTCTTCGGCGACATGCGCCCTGTCGCCTGGAACGGCTGGGCCGAGGTCGTCGGCCGCCACGAGCGCGAGCCGCGCTTCATCGGCGACATGCCCCACGCCTGGATCAGCTCCGACTATATCCGCTCGGCGCTGGACCTGTTCGTGCACGAGCGCGACCGCGACCACGCCCTGGTGCTGGCCGCCGGCATCCCGCTGGACTGGATCGAGACGGTGGAGGGCGTCGGCATCGCCAACCTGCGCACCGCCTGGGGCCCGGTCAGCTGGCACCTCCGGCAGGAGGGCCGCGGCTATGTGCTCGACCTCGACACCACGGCCACGCCCCCGGGCGGCTTCGTCCTCGCCTGGCCCGGCGGGAGCGATGCCCGCACCGCCCGCATCGACGGCCGCGCGGTCGACTGGTCGGGCGGCGAGCTGGTCCTGCCCCCCGGCACCCGACGCGTGGAGCTGCGCTAAACAGGTTTCATCACAGCGACCACGGCGATTTTACAGCGATCACGTGCTCGCTGTGATGAACCTCTTTCTTCTTTTCTTCGTCATTCTCGGGCTTGACCCGAGGATCGGTCCGGGCAGGCCGTATCGTGATCCTTCTCCCCTTGTGGGAGAAGGTGCCCCCTGAGAAGGGGGCGGATGAGGGGTTGAGCTGCCATCGGCCGTCATCGCGCAGGTTGAA
>Ga0075012_10006544_pt1 | contig 10560 bp, 25 predicted proteins | sample All_14_2_FD_71474 | JGI IMG/M metagenome (GOLD analysis project Ga0075012, IMG submission 71474) | Freshwater microbial communities in response to fracking from Pennsylvania, USA - Allegheny Zone_MetaG_DW_15 | ecosystem: Environmental > Aquatic > Deep subsurface > Groundwater > Drilled... | reverse complement strand
GCCTTATGAAGCTGGTTGATCTCACGTCGGGTGGCCCGGCGTGTCATCTGGGCGGGACGGTTCGGCTGTCCCGCGCGGGCGTTCTTACGAGCCATTGTGGCCCCCTTCGTCAGGGCTGGAAGTTCCAACCGGAGGTTAGGTTACTGCTTGTCTTCTTCGTGCCTAGCCGAACGAACATCCACCCGGCGAGCGACCTCCCAGAGGGCCTCGGTGGCGATGTGCGGGCCGAACACCCGACGACCGTTCCACTGGAACGTCTCGCGAGCTTCGTGCTCGTAGAAGCCCTTGTAGAGGCCGAAGACGGTCTGCACCAGCTCGGAGTCGCTGGCGTGCTGGGAAAGGTACGCCTTACCCCCGAACCCGTAGCCCATCTCCCCGGTGATCACGTCCTTGCGGTACGAGACGATCTGGAAGAAGAGGCGACCGTTGGGCACCTCCTGGTCCTGGTCGATCCTGACCGAGAAGCCCTCGGACAGCTCGATTTGGCTGACGATGCGGTCGAGCCGCTCCCTGAATCCGGTCATCGGGTGTACCCCGCCTCACGGATCGAGCAGTTGGCCTCGTCGGCGCTGTTGCCGAAGTTGACCCACGAGAACCCGCAGAGCAGCTCCACGTCCTGACCCTCCTGGGTGAGGATGCGCGAGTCTTCCATGCGGAGCGGGATGTCGGTCGAGTCGAGCGTGACGATGAAGACCTCGGTCGTGTAATCGCCGTTCTCCAGGATGTTGTCGATCTTCACGACGTTGCCCTGGATGGTGTACCAATTCAGGTACTTCTCCTGGTAGGGGGTGAGCAGGAGGGCCTGGACGATCAGTACTGCCAGAGCGACGAACCCGGCGATAATGGAGGTACCCCACCACCCGCTGAAGTCGGTGCCCCGGACGTAGTACGACCCGTAGTTGTAGCCGTAGGGGTCATCCACCTTGGCCTTCCGGTCGAGGTACGCCTGCTTGCGCTTCTCTTCGCGGAGCTTGTCGATGCGCTTGTGGATGAACCACCCGACGAGCGGGAGGATCGAGATGCTGACGAGCACCGCGCTGACGATGAAGCCGATCACCCACGGGGTGCTCAGGCCGATGTTCTCGAAACCGTTCACTTCTGTTCTCCTTCGTTCGGGTTGTAAGTTCCAACCGTTTCTGCCCACCACACCTTGCGCGATGGGTCGATCACCTGCTCCCACGACAGTACCTCGCGGATACACGTCGTGGTGTCGGTGAATAGGAGCTGATGCCAGCCCACCACCACCATGTTGTCGGGCACGTCGATGCGGACGGGGAAGTACCCATCCTTGTGGAGCACGTCTTCGAAGCCACTGAACCAGTCAAGGAGCTGACTGACGGACTCGAAACCGCACTTCTCCCACTCTTGGGGGTACGGCAACCCGTCGTTTTCGGGGTACGGGTGCCGATCCGTGTTGTCGATGCCGAGGTGGACCAGCTCCATGCACCGGGAGTAGAAAGCACCGTCGTAACGACGACCCTCTCCAAAGTACGGGCCACGCCCATACTCATCCTCGACGCGGAAGACGATCACCAGCCACCCCACCGCCACTGAGCTACCCTGTCACCTCGGATCGGGTCGCCATGACCTGCGGGCGCGAGGGTCTTGACCGAGACACCCTTGTCGGGATCGACATTCTGGGTGTACCGCTTGCGCATCCTTTCGAGATGCTCGGCCTCCGCACGCTCCATCTCGACCACCCATGCGGGCGGGTCCAGCTTGGTGAGGGGGTTGCCGGTGCGGTGATCCTCGCACGCCCACACTCGGACACGACGGGTTCCCACGAGGTAGTAACCGACGCCGTACGGGGCGGTGTTCTCGCAGCCATCGACCGGGCACGGGCGAGTGCAGGTCTCACGGTAGGCGATCCGAGCGAGGATGCGTCCCAGCTCCGTGTTGGGGTTGGGCTTGTAACTTCCAACCCGGATCGTCACGTCGAGAGTCACTGGTCGCTCCGAATCCCGATCACTCCCGCGTCCACGAAGCCACGAGCATGACCGCGCTCGAAGCCCTGGTCCTGGCCGAGGTCGAAGATGTCCTCGACCACACGCTGGGCGCGCTCGATCTCTTCCTGGGTGAGACCCTTGATGTCGTAGGCATCAGTGAAGATGCCCCACGGGGTCTTCGGAGGCGGCGGTACCGCCTTCTTGCGTGCTGCCATGTTCCTGCCCTCCTTTAGGGCTTCGAGGTTGGAACTTCCAACCCTTGGTTACTGCGACTTTGGCCGGTCACATCTATGACCACCAAACACCAGTCTAGCTGATGTATCAGTGAGAATCAAGTACCCAGTTAGACCGGGTGACTTGTCCAGCACTTGTGGGCCAGGCGACCGCACTTGTCGCATCGGTGCTGCCACTTCTTCCACTCCAGGCCCTCGGCAGCAGGGGCGCAGACGTTCTTGCTCACGGTGCAGTCCGAGATGCGGAACTCCACCGTTCCCGAGCAGGGGAACATCGGGTCGGCGTGGATCGACTCGCACTTCGCCTCATCGAACTCAGCGAGTTCGGACGCGAACGCGTCGATGTCTTCTTCCGTCAGAGGCGGGAGCTTCGCCTCGGTGTCGGTGTTCATGGCAGGTAGTCCTCCAACTTCTGGCTGAACTCGGGACGGGGGTTGAAGCGGTACCCCATCGTGGTGTTGTTGGCGAGGATGCGCTCGATGTCCTTCGGTTCCTTCACGATCGAGCGATACCAGTCACCCGCTGCGTAGAAATCCAGCGGGTAGGTGTCCTTCACGGGAACGAGGTTGGAAGTTACAACCTTGTCCTCGGGCGGATTGCCCAGCCAGCGGGGGATGAGGCGTGCGAGGATCACTTCTTGATGCCGATGATCCGGCGCAGCTCCGAGGGGCTGGCCTCGTGGATGATCGCCGGGTTGTGGGCGTAGTAGAAGCGCACGGCCTTATCGGTCACGCTCGTGATGGTGCCGATGTTCTCGACACCCCACGGCTTGAACGTGTCACCGACGCGGAACTTGCCGACCTTGCTCTCCGCCGTGATGGTGGAGAGGGTGGCACGGGCCTTGGGCGTGGTGGGGACGGCGGGCTTGTTCATGTTGCTTCCTCCTTTAGGATTGGTTGGAACTTACAACTTCTTGGGCTGCGGCTTATCGCAGGCACAACGAGTTGTTCGTGCCACGATACTATGGCATTTCGGGCAGAGAATCAAGGAGCGACCCCGAGACGGAACTCTGAGTACTCCTGCGGCGAATCCCACTCGCACTCGTGATACCTCATGTCACCCGAGTTGAGCATTCTGATCGTCTCGTTCAAGGTGTAGTCGTCCTCAACGAACGTCACCCGCTTGCTACGGATGTCGTAGACCAGCCGGTACTTGCAGCATCCCAAGTCTCCACAGGACGCCCACGCGCGCTGGTAGCGTTCGCTGACCACGACGGTTGGCACGCTAGTCGGCATCGGTCATCCCCCTCCTAATCACGACACGCTGCCAGGGATCAAGGTTCGCGTCGGTCTTCATCCACGACAGGTCGTGCCAGTGCATACGACCCGCGAGAAGGTCATCCAAAATCACCCGAACACTGTCCGAACTTGCCCGACTACAGAACTGGTTCAGGTGAACCCGACCGGTCTTGGTGTCGTGGATCGACCAGCAGTTGTCGAGCTCGGTACACGCAGCGACCCCTGCAATCACGAGGCGATAGCGGCCCTCAGGCACGACGCACCTCCAGCACGTGCAGCGAGGCGATCGGGACCCAGATACGGCAGTCGTGACGATGGAGGGTGCCCTCGTTCAGGGTCCGGGCTCGCGCGGCGGTACGGCCACCATCGCGGTCGTCCCAAATCCAGTTGAAACGGTGGACCTGCTCCGCCTTGGTGTCGTAGACACCCCAGCACCCGACATCCATCCGCTGGTCACGGCGGGTTGACCGTAGGATTTGGTACCGGGGGCTTGTCTCAGGCATCTTCACGCACCTCCATTACTCTCGTGGGCACCAACCAGATGTAGTCGTGCCAGTAGCTAATCCCGTCGTTGAGGTCGTTCAACCCCTCTTCACGGCTTCTCCGGGTCGACCACCACGTCACTCGCTGGGATTGCTTGTCGATGAGGTAGTAACGGACCACGTAGCAACCACACTCGCAGCGCCCCGTGGCCGTGAGGTATCTCGAAGTTCCAACAGGCACGGTCACCACACCTTCGGCAGAAGCCCGAGACAACCCAGGCAGATGAACAGAACCAGGGCCGTCACGCCCCAGATGATGAGTGCATCCTTCACAGCGTGCGTCCCTTCCCTGCGGGGTGATTACGCATCGACTTCTGTCGACGGTAATCATCCATGTTGGTTACGCGTGCGAGGGTCGCGAGACCATCCAGCGCCTCGTTGATTGCTCGGGCACGGCTCACCTGATTGGCGATGGTTACGATCGTGATGATCGTGATAGCCATGCCGAGGCACACCAGCCCGAAGATCGTGTTGGGGCTCACTTCTTGTCCTCCCTGGGCATCAGAACGGTTCTTCATCCATCGAAGCGACTTTCCGCATCCATCTCGTCCAACTCATCGAAGATGAGCGAGAGTTCGCGGTCGAAAAGCTCGACGGTGTGATCGGTCGCGTCCGACGAAAAATCTTGGACTGCGCGGTTGAAGTCCAGGATATCCGTTGGAACTTCCATCGCGTTCACGATCGGAACGGGATCGAAGCCTCTGATCGACGTGATCTTGTTCCAGTTGAAGTCGTGGACGTACGCCTTTCGGGTGTTCAGCCGACGCGCATGGTACAACGCCTGGACGAACGTCGTGGCATACCGGAACGCCCTCTCGGTCTGCTGGTCCACGATCAGGAATCCGGTCCTGCGTTGGTCCGCCGGGTTACGAACGATGTAGAACCGTTGCAGCGGTCCTACTGTCATCGCGTCCTCGATGGGTTCCGGGCGCGGGGGCAGCTCGTAACTCACCGGGAAGGTGGGCTGATCGTCGTAGTTCGGCTCCGACCAGTAGTAGTCGTCTCGAACGTCCGGGCTGTTCGGAGAGGCGTTGAGCGTGGCCGCACACGTCTGCGCGTTCTCCAACTCATCCACACCCCACTCCGACCAACGCACTTGACCGCTCTCGGGAGCCGTGTCCTCCACCCAGAAGACGCCCTCGGCGTCGATCGCTGCCCTGTATCGTTCAGGCATTAGGCCCTCCTCGCAACTCGTGTTCCGTTCGGCATCCACCAGCCGAAGTCGTGGAACTTGTAGACGCCGTTGTTGAGACGGCGAAGGTAGTCCTCCATGAGGCCCTTGAACTTGGCGTTGATCGTGATGGCTCCGGTCTTGGTGTCCTTGATACGCCAGGTGTCGTTCCACGAATCGTGGACCACCATCTCGTATCGGGGGTTGGAAGTTACAACATCAGGCGTTGACGGCTGCTCGGGCAAGGTCCAACACCTCCTCTCTTGTGTACTGGCAGGCAACCTTTTCGGTGCCCTCACCAAATGGGAACCACAGCACTTCGTGCCACTTCTTGTGGCCCGACTGCAACGCGGCTTTCAACGTCTCGGCAACGGAACGGCGTGTGGCCGGGTAGGTGTGGCTGACGCACATCGCGTAGGTGTCGAGCACCGTCCAATTGTCGTTGACCGCGCGGGTGTACCCCACGAAGTCGTTGAGCACGACGTAGCGCGGAAGTTCTTGCGGCATCAGTCTTCATCCCCTCGGTGTACTCGGGCCAGCCTACGAAACGGCCCGAAGTTGGTCGGGTTGTGGATCAAGTATCCGTACCGAAGATCGGCGTGTTCGCACTCCAAGATACGACCGTCAGAACGAACATAGTAGGGGTTATAGCCCTTTTCGAAAGGGAACTTCCGCGACGTATACCACCCGGGCTTGGTGGGTAGCTCTTCCCATTCGTAGTCAGGCACGGTACTCCCTTCCGGCGTCGGTTCGAGGGCCGGGAAAAGCCCCCACCGACTTGGTGAGGGCGTCCCGGAGCGTCTTCGCTCTCACTCGGGCTTCTCCCAGACCACCTGGAAGTCGCCACCCTCCGAGAACACGTATTTCTTGATGCCCAGACGCCTGGCCCATTCACGGATGATCCCGTCGAGGGCGAGGGAGTCCAGATTCTTGTTGAGCTGGCCCATTTGCCACCACATGCGGAATGCGTCCGACTTCATGGGGTGGGCGTTCTTGATCGCCCGTAGTTCGGCAGCGATTTCGATGACCTCGTTGTTGAGGCGTGCGATCGCCTCCGAAGGGGTCTCGCTCGCATCCTCCCAGCCGAGCACGATGATGTCAGCCGGTCCTCCGGGGGGCGAGAACGAGTCGCCCTCGTAGTCCTTGTGGCGTTGCTTCCACGCGCGCTCCGAGAAGATGCGGGTGTGTCCCGGGTGTCCGGGCTCGAAGAGGTCTCCGCTCACCGCGTGGCCTCCGCGTAGTAGTACACGCCGTCGATCACGACGAATGACGTGCCCTGGCCGTTCCCATGCGTGTTCACTTGCTCTCCCAGCAGAGCCAGAGGTCACCCTTGCGCGACGGACCATCGTAGTATCCGTTTCGCATGACGTACTTCACGCCGTAGAGACGACGCAGGTCCTGACCCGTTCCGTACGTCACATGACGAGCCACGAGAACCCAAGAACCGGGGTACTGCTTCACGTCCTCGACCACCGAAGCCCAGTCCGTGGTGTACGGGATCGGCGGCGGGGAACTCAGTACGATCCGCTGGTTCGGCGGGATGAGTTGCGTTTCCATGTTTGTTCCTCCTTGTAAGTTCCAACTATGCTACTATTGGTCTATGAAGACTTGCACAGTAGCAGAATGTACGAAGACCGCCAATGCTAGCGGTCGATACTGTTCGATGCACGCTGCCCGAATCTACCGTTACGGTGATGCAGACAACGCGGGGCGTACTCGCCCGAATGGCGCGGCCAAGCTTCGCAACGTCAACGGTGACAAGGAGTGCATCAAGTGTCACCAGTGGTTGTCCGAAGATCAGTTCGCAAGCCACTCGGGAGCCGCCGATGGGCTCCGTGGAACGTGCCGACTGTGTTCTCTCGTCAGCGCCTACAACATCACCCGCAACGAGTTTGAGTCGATGCGTGAGCAGCAGAATGGGGTGTGCGCTATCTGTGGCGACACACCCTCAGTCTTCGTCGTGGATCACGACCATGCCTGCTGTAACGGACGTAACTCCTGCGGATCGTGCGTTCGTGGCCTGATCTGTCACGGGTGCAACACGGGCCTGGGAGGGTTCAAGGACCGTCCCGACGCACTACTCGCAGCGGTCGTCTACCTCACTCGCTGAAGTAGTAGGTCCCGTCGATGACCACGAAGGAACGACCGACGTGGTTCCCTCTGACTTCGGCGTCCCAGTAGCAGTCGTACACGTCTCCGCTGTCCTCCTGCTCGCACGGAACCAGTGTGATGCTCGTCGGCAGGTCGAGCGGCAGCGCCTCCGGGTACTCCGTCGTCTCGGGTACGTGCGTGATCAAAGGGGGACTCGACGGCATGGTACCGTGCGTGTCCTCCTGCGGGGCGTTGATGCCCGCGAGTGCTCCGATAGTGACGATGCCCACCACGCAGCCCAAGGCGATCAGCCCGCTGTGCTCCTTGTTGCTCATGCTCTGTTCTCCTACTCTTGTCTGCGGCTCGGTAGAGTATTCCCGAGTTCGCTGCTTGTCTCATCAGCACCGGAGTAGCAATCTCCGATGGACGCCTCACGGCGTTTCGACTTGGTTGTAAGTTACAACGTGCTCCGCTTAGCAGTCGTCCAACTGGTGATGCTCGTTGCACCACACGTCCCGCTTGGTCGCGGGGATGGGGGCCAGGTTCTCCGTGTTCAGGATGTGGCCGATGACGCTGAGCTTTCCCTGCACGCGGGCACCGAGGATCGCGGCCTCCTTGGCACCCATGCGGAGGTCCTCCACGATGTGCGAGTCGTGCTCGTCGGAGTTGTCCGGGTACAGCGGGTGGATCAACTCCTTCAGGTAGTCCACCTGACGCTGGAGTTCGTTGAGTGCGTCCGATGCTCCCTGCATCTGCGCGTACGTGAGCTTCACGCCACGACCTCGTTCACGCCCGCGAGAGTGAAGAACTCGCCCCGCATGAGGAACGGGGCTTCCGCGTCGAGGTCGGGCCGGTAGGTGTACTCGTGTCCCGTTTCGGGGTCTCGAACGATCGTGCCCACCTTGTAGGGCTGCTCAACTTTGGGGAAGTCTCGCCACGAGTAGCTCACGCGGGTCTCGTGGCCCTCGTTCAGCTTGCGGGCCAGCGTGTCGGCGCTCACTCGTCCCTGAACCAGCATGTACTTCCCGGCGAACGTGTCGATCACCACGGGCTTGTTCTCGTAGCGGTCAGCCACAAACATGGCCGTCTTGTGCAGCGTCACGGGGTCACCTCTGCTGCGTAGGGGCGCAGTGCTTCCGCCAGGTCGGGCCCGTCTGCGGTGAGGTCGGTCTCGTGCCACACTTCTCCGTCAGGGCCAATCACCCGGTAGGAGATTTCCACCTTGGGGCGATGAAGCCCGAACCCCTCACTCATGTGGTCGAGGTCGTGTTGATCGAATCCGATATTCATTTCCGTGCCCCCTTCGGGCGTTGTAAGTTCCAACGTTCCATCTGGCTCGCTGGGTACTGCTTACACCACGGACCTCCCGTGATGCGCCAGGATCAGTGACATCCGATCCAGCATTTCAGCAACCGACATGTCGTGCTTCATGCGGTTGCAAGTCTTGTGTGTCCATCGCAGGTTCTCTACGGTGTTCTCACCCCCGAGGGAGCGAGGTACAACGTGATCCAACTCGGGCTTGGAAGTTCCAACCGCTTCTCCGCAGAGGTAGCAGTCGGCGTCCTCCGGTAGTCCCAGAGCCCGGAGCTGAGCCCCGGTGATCTTGGCACCACCCTTGACACTGATGTTGCTAGCGTACCGATTGAACCGCGACGACGGAGACTTCCGTGTCACGATGGAGGTACACTTCTTGCACCAAGCGTTGTACTTGGCCTGCTCCGTCCGAAACTTCCGATCCGGCCACCGCGTTGCGATGTACTGGAACTGATCTACCGGCTTGGATGTGGAGCACTTAGTACACGTCTTCTCGATCATGTACTAAGTGTACCATACCCCTCCGGTGAGGAGAGAGTTACTTCAGGCACCGGGTTGTGATCCCGAATGCGACCCCCGAAGGGGTTTCGCCGTTCAGCAGTTGCAGTCGGGACCACACCGCACGGGCTTAGCCCGCTTGGGCGTCACCAGCCCTTCCAGGATTTCGGCCAGCCCTCGCGCACCCTTGGCAGCGGCCTCGATGTCGCGCTGGCGTTCCTTCCGCTCGTTGATCTCCATGAGGTAGCTCTCGGCCAGGTTGCGGAGCTGCTCGTCGTTGGGGATCGTCTTCCCGAGCGCGATGCGTGCCGCCAGGAAAGTCGACGTGCGCTTGTTGGAAGTTACAACCCGCTGCGGCGTCTCCCGATCGAAGGTAGCCTCGAAGTCTCCCGCGTTCACAGGACCAGCTCCGCGCTGTTGCTGTTCGGGTCCAGCTCGCGCAGCCGACCGGCCACCGCGAACTCGGTCACGTCCCCGTTGGCCTCGGCCACCAGGATGACCCCGGTCAGGTGCTCACCCTCGAAGATCGGGTCGAGGTCGTTCACGTCTGTCCAGAGAGGCCCGACCATGCCGACGACCGCAACTCGCGGGTTGGAAGTTCCAACGGCGCTCATTTGCAGAACCCCAGCATCCCCGGCGTGGTGGCGTGGTTGACGACCTTCTCGCCGCAACCGTCGCAGACCATCCAGCCGTTCTCGTCCAAGTGTCCGAGGATCACCAACTTCTTACCCATGCTCCGTGCCCCTTTCAGGCATCTACCCCCGACTCCTGTCGGGTTGGTTGGAACTTACAACCCGGTGGGTCGCTCTCCATGTCGGATGCTGCCCACTGGGTAGGTCTAATCGCCGTCATTGGCAACTGACAAGTACACTCTACTCTCTTTTGGCCGAGTGTCAAGTAGTGTGTTTCGGGCGGTTCTTCCGTCCCATGTGCGTGCGCTCTCTTCCCCCGTGTTCAGGCATGGTACCGTGCGGTACTCCCTGGGGTGCTGTGCGTCACACCGTACTCCCTGTGGCGTAAGTGGGGATGGGGCCGGGTAGTTGGAAGTTCCAACTCAACCCGCACGAGTGTACTCAGATTCGCTGTGGAACATACAGAGAGTGTAAGTCGCGTACTATATAGGTGTATAGAAATAGCAGAAAGATACCTACACTTATACACTCAGTGTATAGAGTGGGTTATACACTTTCGGGGCTGATTTCAGGCGAATGTGTATAGGGGACGTACTCCGGTCTATACAGAATCGGGCTCTGAGTAACAGGAATAACAGGATTGCAGGGTACCCCTATAGATCATGTATAAGTGTATATATGTGATAGTACAGTTATATATAGAGCTAGGGGGTACCCTGCGATTTGGTGATTCCGGTTATTCTGTGTCTCGATGTTCACAGGACGTACTCAGCAGATCGTGACCGAATCGTTGTACGAGGTTCCGCCCGTTCACTGTGCGAGAGGCTCAAATGGAGCTCATCATACCCGGACGCGCAGAAAGCCGGATGTTTCCCCCTCAAACCCATGTTGGAAC
>Ga0075012_10006543_pt1 | contig 10561 bp, 2 predicted proteins | sample All_14_2_FD_71474 | JGI IMG/M metagenome (GOLD analysis project Ga0075012, IMG submission 71474) | Freshwater microbial communities in response to fracking from Pennsylvania, USA - Allegheny Zone_MetaG_DW_15 | ecosystem: Environmental > Aquatic > Deep subsurface > Groundwater > Drilled... | reverse complement strand
AAAGCGACGCATTGGTAATGCCCCTGTTAAATAGGGTCACCTCAAAGCGGTTCTGTTTGGCCAATGCTTCCAACAGCACCCGCCCAATAAAATTGGGCCCACCAATAATCAGTAATTTTTCCATAGCACTGCTTTGACACTAAATTTAACTAACGCCTAACAAGTGATTACCTATATTCGACCATCGGTGTTATTCTATGGATAACTAGCTGCGATACGATGATTTACGTTGCCATTAGCTCCTTCTTCGAAAAAAGTAAAAATTCTCATTGAAAAAATCGACTAGCCATTAGATAAAATAATCCTTAGACAACCCCTCAAGCATTCTGTGTATCTTTGGGTTATATGAGTAATTTAATGAAACAGCTAACCTTTTTTGCGTGCCTCTTGCTGGTGGGGGCAGTTGCGGCCCAAACCGTAACCCAAGGCCCCATAATTGGTGGGGTTACTACCCACAGCGCCCGCGCAGCCTTGTTTTGCAGTGGCCCAACCCTTGCGGGTATTGAGTTGGCCACCGATAGTGGTTTCACTAACAGCCGCCTTTTTCAAGCCCCTACTAATATTGCAAGCGGCAACGCAGCCCTTATTGACTTGGATAGCCTGCAGAGCAATACCAAATACTACTACCGCGCCATTATAAATGGCAGCCCGGCCAGCGATAGGCGCAGCTTTTATACGTACCCTTGCGAGGGCGAGAGTACCGTGTTCAGTTTTGGTATGGGCAGTTGCATGAACGAAAACCGCAACGACGATGCGGTATTTGATGAGGCCAAAAACTACCCGCTTCGTTTTTTTATGCATGTGGGCGATTGGGGCTACCCCGACGATACGGACGATTTCCCGAACGATAACGACTACTTTGCCGCCGACTACAACCGTGTAATACAGAGTTACAAAGACAAGTACAGCTACCGCTACCTGAGCACTTTCCTTAAAAACGTGCCCATTGATTATGTGTGGGACGACCACGACTATGTAAACGATAACAGCTCGGCCAATACCGCCTCGCACACCGATTTTGGGCTCATAAACAGTACCGTTATCGAAGACCCTTTTCCGCCCGGCACGCGCCGAAACGCCATAAAAGGATACTATGATATGTTTCCGGGCTATGCGCCCGTTGATTCGTCGCAGGGCATTTACCACAAATTCCGTTACGGCAATATTGAGGTGTTCGTGCTCGATGACCGTGCCAGCCGCTCGCCCAATACCGATGCGCTGGTAAAAGTGGGCAACCAATGGACCTTCAATCCGCCCGCTGGGCACACTATTATTGGCGATGCCCAACGCGAATGGTTGTTGGAGGGCTTGCGCACCAGCACCGCCCCTTGGAAATTTGTAGTAACCTCAACTGCCTTCAACAAAACCTACCGCAATGCCATTAATGGCCTGCTAAACCTGCCCTCGCTGGCAGGACTGCCCCTAGCTGCTGCCTTGATTGATTGCTGGAGCGGTTTCCCGATGGACCAAGACTCGATATTGAATGCCGTGAACCAAGATAATATTGATGGCGTAATAATGATGAGCGGCGATACCCATACCGCAGCTATTGACAATGGACAAGCGGGTGGTCTGCCCGAGATAATGGCCGGTGGCTTGTCGCAATCAAACTCCACCTTATATACCACGGTGCCCCTGTTGGCATACGGCCTTACCTGGAACGAAGGCGGACAAGGCATTAATGGCAACGTAAACGTAAGCGATGCCTTTGCCAACATACAAGTAAACGGCGATGACTATGTAACCTTAGAGCTACGAAGCGAAAACGGTAATGTAATAGCCAGCTACACCCACTACAGTTGCAGCTACCTTAGTGGCCTTACCTTTGGTGTGGATAGCCTTACGCATGTATATTGCGGTGGCGATAGCACTGGCGAAATACACCTTACCGCCAGCGGTGGCACACCGCCCTACCAATATACCTTGGATGGCAAAAATTTCCAAAGCTCCAACATCATTACCAACTTGCCCGCTGGTATATGGAAACCAGCCGTAAAAGATGCAGCCGGCTGCACTAAAGAGCTGTGCGTTACCATCCTTCAGCCAGAACCGATTGCAGTAGCACAAGTGGTTAACAACGCTACTTGCTTCGGCAGCAATACGGGCGCTATTGATGTAACCGCAACCGGTGGCACCGGCACCTTGCAATACCGCTGGGCCGATGGCGATACCGTGGCAGACCGAGATAGCCTCTTGGCGGGCTTATACACCGTTACGGTTTCGGATAGGCGCCAATGCCAAGTAGTAGTACAAACCAGTATTTCCCAATCATTAGCATTAGGATCCAACAATTTTACCCAAAACCCCCGTTGCAATGGCGGTGCCAATGGTGTGGCTATTGTTACCCCCACTGGTGGTGTGGCGCCTTACGCTGTGCAATGGTCGAACGGTAGCAGTGTGACAACCCAAAACACCTTAACCGCAGGCAACTACTACCTTACCATAACCGATGGACAAGGCTGCATTTATAACGATAGTGTTACTATTGCCGAGCCCGACCCTATTGACCCCAATGCCAGCATAAGCCCCGACTATGGCAATGCAAACGGCAGCATAACCCTAAACCCCACGGGAGGCTATAGCCCTTATACCTTTAACTGGTACGATGGTAGCACGGGCAATTCAATAGGCAATTTAGCTACAGGCGTTTACCCGGTTACCATTACCGATTTATACAACTGCTCCATCGATACTTCTTTGTTGGTTAGTTTTGCCTCTTTTGTTGACGATTTGGCAACGTTGAACCTAGAGGTGTACCCCAACCCAGCCAAAGACCAAGTACTGGTGAGTTATAACATGCCCTTTAGCGCGTCGGTTACCATTAAGTTGTATAGCCTAATAGGCGCCGCGCTGTATTCCCAAACCCTTCCGGAGGCGGCCAGTGGCAGCCATATTTTACCGCTCAATGGCTATGCTTCGGGCACGTATATCTTGCTTATTGAGTCGGATAAGTTTAGGGTCCAGAAAAAGTTGGTGGTGGAATAATCGATTAGGCGTCCATCTTCAGAATTAAACTATTTCTGTAACTTTAAGGTATGTACCGTTTAGACAGAACCGCTTTCAAGATCCAGTCGTTTAAGGAGGCCGATAACAACCGGGCTTATTGGCTTAGCAAAACCCCAGCTGAAAGGTGGGCTGCCGCTTGGTATCTTACTTGTTGTGCCTATGGAATCGATTACAAAAACCCACCTAGGCTAGACCGAACTTGTTTTTCAATGCGAAAACATGGGTAATGTACTATTCTGTTTTGTTGTAATAGTAACGCCTTACCTCGGTTATGTAATCCCAAACTACCTCTTGGGGCCATTTTCCTTGCGAAGTACGACTTTGCAATAAGCCATTAGGGTAATAATGGTACAAATCACGGGAGGTGGGAAGCCATGCATCCTTTATATTCCAGCCATATAGCTCTTCAACCAGCAGGCTATCCTCATTATACCAATAGTAAGTAGAGGGCAATGTTTCTATGGTATCTTTTCGAATAAACTCAAAGTACTTAAATGCACGTAAACTTCCTAAATACTCATATTTGAATCGAATTTGCAAGGTATCATTTTCCCCTTTGCCTAGATACTCATATTGTAGCCTTCCATTGCTATCATACTCATAGGTTTTAGGGTAACCAAACATCGGTGAAAACTCATCATAAGAAGCCGTACTTTCCCAGTTTTCATACGTCATTTGACCATTTTCGTTCCAACCATACACCCTCCTGTTCATATCCACCCAACTACCATTTCTCCATCCTTGGTACAAAACGGTATCCACCAAACCCTTTTGGTAATGGTACAAATATCGCCCATTGGTATCCGTTTTATCCGCTGTAAAGTTAAAACTGGTTACTGAGGCTAAACTGCCATCACTGAAATACGTTAACTCATATCTATGGCTCCAATAATCTTGGTTTGTAGATTCGTGCTCCAACAACATTAATCTACCTAATCTGTCATAATGGTGGATAAAAGTAGCATCCAAATAAAAACCATTGTCATTGGCTTGGTGCCAATCCGTTTTACTAATCTTACCCGAGGCACTATAGTATAATACAATAGAGTCAATATCATATTCCGATTCGCCAGCTACAAAGGCGGATACCTTTAAATCATTGCCCACATTAAACCGCAAAGTATCAAGGTGCCGTTGTAGTTCAACCAATAGGTTATACCGGTCCATTTCCTGCTCCATGTATATCCGCTGGGCAAAACCATGCCACGTGCTCCAAAAGCAGCATAGCAAACACACCAATCCTATTTTAATACTGATGGTTCTCATACCTCCATAACCCACTATTGCTAAAAAAATGCAGGGCCACCTTTTGGGCAGCCCTGCAAAGCACTAATAGTTGGTTAGTGTTTTATTATTTTAAGAGTGTTACGCTGCCTTTTTTGTATCCCTCTTGGCCATCAAGATATTCGGCTTTCACCAAGAAAACGTATACGCCCGGAGGCATAGCCACCCCTTTAAACGTGCCATCCCAGCCCACTTTAGGGTCGGTGGTTTCGAACATTTTCTCGCCCCAGCGGTCAAATACCTGGAACAGCATGGTTTCGAAACCATAGCCATATACATTAAACTCGTCGTTTACCCCATCGCCGTTCGGTGTAAATACGTTCGGTACCCAAAGCACGCGGTCGTATAGGTCAACTACCACGGTTACCCTAGCCACGGCTTCGCAACCATTATCATCGGCTATGCGCACGGTATAGATGTACGAAGATTCCACTAATGGGCCAGCCATTGGGTCGGCACAATCAATACAATCCAAGTTTTCGTTCGGCGACCATTCGTAAACAGGTGTACCGATAACACCACTGCCTGGGGTTGCCGTTAGCTGCACGCTCTCACCAAACTTAACGGTATCGGCACTTGCTGCCAACGAGATAAATAGCTGAGAAGGACTAGTTAGGGTTTCTGACAACGTTACACTACAATTGTTGGCATCAGTAACAGTTACTGAGTATCCGCCTTGTATCAAACCAGTAGCGCTACCTGAGTTAAGCGTATTGCTATGGCTCCAGGTATAGGCAAGATTACCGGTGCCGCCAGCTGCTGTTACCACTACGCTACCATCAGGTGTATCGTAACACCTTGGGTTCACGGCCACGGCCGATGCGGTAAGCAACGGCACATTGGCTACTATGGCCGTATCTAAAGCCGTGCAACCTGCACCATCGGTAACGGTTACAATATACTGCCCAGGCCTCAAATTGTTTACCGCTGCGCTGTTTTGCACTGGTGTGGTGTTCCATGCATACGTAACCGCACCTGTAGCACCGGTTACCACAGCATTTACCGAACCAGTAGGTGTATCGAAACACTGTACATTGGTGGCAATGGCATTTACCGCCACACTTCCCGGAGGGTTAATTACATAGCTACCACTAACGGTACAGCTATTCAAATCAGTTACCACTACGGAGTAATTGCCTTGTCCCAATCCAGTAAGGGTTGGACCAGTAGCGGTAGTATTCCACAAAAAGCCATAAGTACCAGTGCCACCAGTTATGGCAAGGCTAATAGAGCCTGTATTGCCGCTACCACAAGTTATAGGCACAATGGTTTCGGTAATAACTATGGCATTCGGTTGTGTTATCAGTACACTATCTCTCTTTTGGCAAGTACGCGAATCGGTGACCGTTACCACTGCCCAGCCCGCACTGCGGTTTGGCGAAGTAGCTGCTGTGCCACCACCGCTGTTCCAAGCATAGGTAAAGCCCGGCGAACCACCAGCGGCAGCCACAGTTGCACTACCATTGGTACCTCCGTTACAATCAACATTGGTACCCGTTACATTGGTAGTAATGCCAATCGGCTGCAATACGGTAGCATTGGCGGTTGCGGTACAACCGTTGCCGTCGCGCACGGTAATGGTATATGGCCCAGCGGCAAGGTTGTTGAGCACATTGGTTGGTGCAAAAGTTACCCCATCGCGGCTATATTGATAACCAGGGCTACCGCCTGCACCCGTGGCGGTAATAAACCCATCGGCAACACCGAAACAATTGGCGCTATCCTGCACGGCAGTCACGCTAAGGGCAGTAGGTTGCAGCACGGTTATGTTTCCAGTGGTATTACAACCCGCTACATCGCGTACCGAAACAGTATAGTTTGCAGCAGTAAGACCATTGAAGGTGCCAGATGCTTGATAGTTTACGCCATCAATGCTGTATTGCAATGCACCGCTTCCGCCTGCACCTACCGCAATCACCTGTCCATCGTTGCCAGCGTTACAGTTTACACTGTCTTGGGTGAGGGTTACAGTTACCGGCGCTGCCGCTTGCACGGTTGCGTTGGTAGTTGCCGCACAACCATTGGCATCGTTTACATCAATAGTATAGGTATTGGCCGTAAGGTTGGCAAACGTGCCCGATGCTTGGAAGGCACCGCTATTGAAACTATACTGATACGGGGCACTGCCACCTGCACCAGTTGCGGTAATTTGCCCGTCGTTGGTGCTGTTGCAGCTAATATCAATCACCACAGTGTTTACAGTGAGCACGGCAGGTTGCAGTACGCTGGTGCTGGCCGTTTGGGTACAGCCGTTTCCATCGCGTAGGGTAACCGTATATGGCCCAGCGGCCAAAGCCGTAAATAGGTTTGATACTTGGTAGTTGGTTCCATCCAAGCTATACTCATATACCCCATTGCCACCACCTGCGGTTGCGGTTATAGTACCATCGCTTAGGCCGTTGCAACTTACACTATCCTGCACCAAGGTTAAAGTTAGTGCCGTTGGCTGGCCAACGTTTACGGTAGTAGTTGCGGTACAGTTGTTGCCATCTCTAAGCGTAACGGTATAAGTAGCCGAAGCCAAGTTGGTAAAGGTGTTCGATACTTGGAAATTAGTGCCATCAATACTGTATTGATATGCAGCCGAACCACCACCTGCCGTAACCACAATACCACCAGTTGGGCCACCGGCGCAGCTAGAGGCCGTAGCCGCAGCCGATACCGTTAATGCCGCCGGTTGCAACACAGCTATTACTACCTGAGCCTGACAATTGTTCTGGTCGGTTACATCAATAGTGTAGCTAGCGGCACCAAGCGCATTAAATACATTGGACGCTTGCGGGGCGCCGGCATTAAGGCTATAAGTAAAGCTTGGCGATCCGCCGCTAGCAGTTACGGTAATAACACCATCGGTGCCACCGTTACAGTTTACACTGTCTTGCACGGCAGAAGCGGCAATAGCCGCAGGCTGACCGACTATTACGTTAGCCGAAGCCACACAAAGGTTGGCATCCCTAATGGTAACGGTATAATTGCCCGCATTGAGCGCGCTAAATATATTCGATACCTGGAAGTTGGTACCATCAATACTATACTCTAAGCCACCCGCAGCGCTGCTAGCGGTTACGGTAATTACCCCATCAGCAGCACCGTTACACGAGAGGCTATCGGCAACCAAACTTATCGTAATGCCCGAAGTAGAACCTACTGTTATGGTTGTTGATTGTGTACACCCATTGCCATCAACCACATTTACCGTATAGGTAGCTGCGCTGAGGTTGCTAAACAAGTTGCTCGATTGTGGCGTGCCACCATTCAAATTATAACTATAAGGCAAAGAACCCCCTGTTGCGGTAACCGTTATGCTACCATCGGTGGTGCTGTTGCAGCTCACGTCTACTTTGGTAGCACTAACCCCCAATACTGTGGGTTGCAATACACTTATATTGCCCGTTATTTGGCAAAACTGGGCATCGCGTATGGTAATAGTGTATGGCCCTGCGGCTTGTCCATTAAATATATTCGATGGTTGGAAGGTTGTTCCATCCAAACTATACTCATAAGTTGGCGAGCCGCCACCCGCTGTTACAGTAATCACCCCATCGCTGGCCCCAAAGCAAGAGGCACTATCCTGCACGGTAGCAATAGTAAGGGCGACAGGCTCCAATACCGAAATGTTTACCGTTTGAGTACAAGCATTGGCATCACGCACCGTTACGGTGTAAGGCCCAGCGGTCAATCCGGTAAATATATTGCTCACCTGGAATGTAGTGCCATTAATACTATACTGATAATTTGGGGTTCCGCCACTGGCCGTTACTACCAACGAACCATCGTTGCCGCCACCGCAATTAACACTGTCTTGAACGGCACTTACTACCAAGGCTGTTGGAGTGGATACTACAATGCTCGATGTTTCGGTACATCCGTTTTGGTCGCGCACGGTTACGTTATAAGTGTTAGGCGCAAGGCTAGTAAATACATTGGATGGGCCAAAAGCTCCCGCATTCAACTGGTATTGGTAACCCGGCGAACCGCCACCGGCTGTAGCCGTTATTTGGCCACCGCCAGCACCTGCGCAAGTTGCGCCACCTGCTACCAACGATAACGTTAAATCGGCCGGAGCCAATACATTAACGGTCAATGTGCGGGTACAGAAGTTGAAATCGCGCGCATCAATAGTATATGTTCCCGCCGTAAGGCCCGTAAAGGTGCCAGAAGATACAAATGCACCGCTATTGATGCTATATTGGTAACCACCTGAGCCACCAGTAGCGGTAGCGGTAATGCTGCCCGTGTTGCCACCAAAGCAGTTTACACTGTCCTGCACTGCTGTTAAGCCCAGTGCAGCAGGCTGCGCTACCGTAACCGGAATACTGAAAGTACATCCTTTGCTATCGCGTATAGCAGCATTGGGGAACGCCCCAGCCGCCAGCCCAGTAAATATGTTGGAAGTTTGGTTGCCCGAACCTAATGAATACTCATAAGGAGCCACGCCGCCACTTGCCGTAAATACGATAAACCCATCCGAATTGCCGTTACAATCCACACTGTCAACGGTGGCGGTGGCGGTAAGTTGGGTTGGTGCGCCAACTATCCCCACGGCAGTAGCGGTACAACCACCACCATCTTGCACTCCAATGGTGTAACTGCCAGCGGTTAAGTTGTTGAATACGTTAGCAGCACCGTATGCACCACTATTAATGTTGAAAGTATAACCTGCAGTACCACCATTTACCGTGGCGGTTATCCTGCCCGTGTTGCCACCAAAACAGGTTACGCTATCAACCACCAAAGTAAGTGGTATGGCCGCCACTGGGCCAATAGTTACAGTATCGAGAGCAAAGCAACCTCCTTGGTCGTATGCCCTTACGGTATAGAAACCTGCTGTTAAACCATTGAATATACCGGTACCATTTAACGGTCCTCCGTTGATGTTATAGAAATAACCCGGCAAGCCACCTGAACCTGTTGCTACAATACTACCTGTTGGATTGCCACAACCAATGCCCGTTACTGCCAACGAAATGCCAACACCACCAGGTGCTGCTACGGTTACGGTATCGTACACAAGGCAACCTTTACCATCGCGCAAAATCAAGGTGTAGGTTCCGGTAGTTAGGTTCAAGAAATTCGGTGATGATTGGAAAGCGCCATTGTTCAAACTTACCTGGTAAGGCAAGCTACCGCCCGATGGGTTGGTAGCGATGGCACCCGTTGGGTTTGTTGGGCAAGTTAAGTCATCAATAACCGGGTTCATGGCAAGTGCGGTAGGCTGCCTTACGGTAATCGTTCCTGAACCGGCACAACCGTTAGTATCCAGCACATTGATAGTGTATGAGCCTGCAGACAAGCCAGCAAATACACCCGAGCTTTGATAATTGGCACCGCCATTAATCGAATATCTAAAAGGCGCTGTTCCGCCTATTGCCGTGGCAGTAATAAAACCATCGGTTCCACCATTACAATCAACGCTATCTTGCACCAACCCAACGGTAAGCACGGCAGGTTGTCGCACGGCCAAGCTGGCTGTGGCGGTGCAACCAAAGTTATCGCTTATGGTAACGGTATAACTAGCCGCCGATAGACCGGTAAATACATTATTAGCACTAAATGGCCCGCCACCCGAAATCCTGAATTGGTATGGCGATGTACCTCCCGTGCCGGTAGCCGTTATGCTACCATCGTTGCCACCGTTACAGCTTACGCTATCCTGGGCCAACGCCACGCTCAGCGAGCCGGGGGCTGCAAGCGTTACCGTATCGGTAAGGGTACAACCTACTGCATCGCGCACCCAAACTATGTACGTGCCCGCTGGTAATACGGTAAAGTTGTTATTGGCCGTGTATGGGCCTACTCCTAACCTATATTGCAGTGCACCAGTGCCGCCAGTACCCGTGGCAAGTATGCTGCCCGTAGTACCACCGCTACAACCAATTGGAGTTACCGTGGTGGTTAAACTGAAAGGCGGTGGTGTAGTAAAGGTAAAATTATAGGTAGTGTCGCAACCATTGGCATCGGTAATCAATATACTGTGTGCCCCCGGCGGTACATTTGTAAATGCACCGGTAGCTTGCGGTGTGCCTCCATCAAGCGCATACGTTTTGGTGCCGGTGCCGCCTATAGCATTAATGGTTATGGAGCCATTGGTTCCGCCGCAAGTGGTATTTACAAACGAGGTTTGAGAAAGCACAAATGGAGGTGGCGAGCTAATGGCAGCATTGCGGGTAACACTGCAACCGTTTGCATCGGTTACGGTTACGGAATAGTTGCCAGGCGCCAAGTTAACAAGCGTATCGTTTGTTTGCGGCGGAGTGGTGCTCCACACAAT
>Ga0075012_10006542_pt1 | contig 10562 bp, 9 predicted proteins | sample All_14_2_FD_71474 | JGI IMG/M metagenome (GOLD analysis project Ga0075012, IMG submission 71474) | Freshwater microbial communities in response to fracking from Pennsylvania, USA - Allegheny Zone_MetaG_DW_15 | ecosystem: Environmental > Aquatic > Deep subsurface > Groundwater > Drilled... | reverse complement strand
CTTTGCCCACCATTTCGGCCATCTCACCCAGGTCCTCGGAAAAATCTGTCCCGTCCTTCGACTTCTCTCGTCCGCCGGCGTCCGGCTTTTTGGGGTCGCCTGCACCGAGAGCGCCACCCATGGCCCCCGTTGGTCCGCTGCCAGAGGAACTGCGCAATCTTGAAATTCCAATATCCACAACCGGAGTCTCCTTCGCCGCTGAGAAATGTGTGTGACTACAAGCACAGCCTAGCAGTGGAGCAAACGTCGGGATTTAAATCGACCCGGCAAATGTATCAGGAAGGTTAATTTTCCAGGTGGGTCCGCTCGTCCAGGGAAAAGCCAGGAGCTCTTTGGTTGGGTGTTTAAGGCCAGTTTATGGCTATCAAACCCAGGGTGATCATCGCCGGTACCGGTCAGAGCGGACGCGCGCTTAGCGCCCGCCTTCAGGCGCTTTGGGACGTGGTGGTGGTCGACCTGGAGGAGGGGAAAGAGGCCCTGCTCCCGGGGGTTACCTTTCTAGCCGGCGACGCGACCAGTTCGCTGGTGCTCAAACAGGCGGGCATGGAGGGAGCGGCGGCGGCCATCGCGCTCACGGGGCGGGACGAGGTGAATCTCGAGTTCTGCCGGTTGGCTTGCCGGATCTATCAAGTTCCTCAGGTGTTGTCCACGGCGCGCCAGAGTGACCAGCTGAAAGCCTTCGAAGAATTGGGGGTGTTGACCATGAGTCGACCCGATTCGGTGGCCTCCAACCTGCAGTCACGCCTCGAGCGCGGCAAGCGCACCACGGCCGATGTGGGCCTGGGTCAGGGCGAGATCCTGGAAGTGACCGTACTGCCCAACTCGCCGGTGATCGGCAAATCGATGATCGACCTGAGCCCGCAGGCCTGGTTGGTGGCCGCAATCTACCGTAAAGGCACTCTGGTGGTCCCGCACGGAGCGACCTGCGTGGAGGAAGGCGACCGCGTGCTGCTGGTGGGTGACCCTGCCATTCTTCCATCCATCGCCGACTTCTTCCGCGCCGGTGAATCCGAATTTCCCCTTCAGTTCGGCAACAAGATCGTGATTGGCCACCCCAAGGTCGAAGCCGAGGCTCATTATCTAGCCGAGCACACCAAAGCCCTGGGAACTACCGATTCGTATGAGGAGGCTGGTTGCGTTACTTTGCTGCCCCCCGCCAGGCACTGGTTAGACAACCTGGGGGTGAGTCGCAGCGCCTTTCTGCAACAGGTAGAGTCACACCGGGTTCCGGTGCTGCTGGCGCGCGGCACTTTCCCTTATCAAAGCATCGTTGTGGCGGTCAGTCAGGGGCGCGGGGGCGAGGTGGAACTGGCGATCGATGTCGCCCGCATGCTGGGAGTGCCCAAAATTACCGCGGTGGTGGTGCTTCCGCCCACTCTCGTCAGCGGCGCCGATCGCCTGCAGGAACTGGAGAATGCCCTGGAAAGGTCGGTGCGGTTGGGCAAGGCCTACCGCATGGAGGTGGTGCCGGTCACCCTGCAGGGCAATCCAGTGCATCAACTCCTCGAATTCTCCCGCGATTTCCACCTGCTGGTGATGGGCCACCGCCCCGGACGAGGGGTCAAACTGACGCGGCCCGATGTCTCTCGCCTGCTGCTCCTCAAGAGTCAGATCTCTACGTTGGTTTTATGCAAACGTGGCCGGTGATTTTTCCCTCACCACCTCGACTTCGTTGGTTTTCACCTCGCTAGGGGCTTTTGCCATCCCGTTGCTGTGCCGACCTCTACGCGTTCCGGCGGCGGTGGGGGAGATCGTCTACGGCATCCTGGTCGGACCTTACTTGCTCGGACTGGTGTCGGTTTCGCGCTTCATCTCCCAATTGTCTGAGTTGGGGATGCTCTTACTCATGTTTACAGCCGGTCTGGAGATCGATTTCCGCAGTTTGGAGGAGGCTGGCCGCGCCCCGGTGGTTCGGGCCACCCTGCGCGCCGCCGGCGTCTTCTTGACCGCACAGGCCATCGCTTGGGCCCTCGGCTGGCCGCCCTTCCTGGGGCTGGTCATCGGGGTGATTTCCATCGGGGTTCTGCTGGGAGTTCTCCAGGAACTGAAAATCATGAAGTCGACCCTGGGCCAAGAGTTGCTCCTCATGGGTTCCTTGGGGGAGTTTTTCTCCATCGTAGTGGCCACCGGCGTCGACGCTCACCAGCAAGCCCAGGGGTTGAACTGGGCCTTTGTGTTGCAATTCGGTCAGCTTGGTCTGGTTTTCGCACTGGCCTGGATCGTTCTGCTGGTCCTGCGTCTGTCGGTCTGGTGGAAAGCCGAATCCTTCGCACGTCTGGTGGAAACCCACGATTCTTCCGAGGTGGGGGTGCGCGCCGGCATGGCCCTCATGTTCATCTTTGTGGCCGTGGCCTCAGCCCTGCATATCGAGCCGATTCTAGGGGCTTTCATGGCGGGTAGCCTGTTCGCTTTTGTCTTTCGCGACCGAGGCGCCCTGGAACTCAAGTTTCTCAGCCTGGGCAACGGCTTCTTTGTTCCGGTCTTTTTCATCACCGTCGGGCTGCGCTTTGAAGTGCCCGCGCTGTGGAACAGCGACGTCACGCTCTTCCTGGAAATGCTGGTGGCCGTCTTGTTGACCCGGCTTCTGCCCATGTTCCTGTTTGGCGCAAAGGGGCGCGAGGGCTGGGCCGGCGCCCTGCTGCTGAGTTGTCCGCTCACCTTGATGGTCGTTTTTGCTGACCTGGGTGTGCGGCTGGAGCTCATCGACCCCCAGTTTCGCTCAACCATCGTGCTGCTGGCGGTCAGCACGGCCGTTATTTTTCCCTCGATCGCCCGCGCACTGTTGCAGGCCAGACCCCCCCGATAGATTGTCGCAGAACTGCGTCAGGCGGAGCCGGTGCGAACGTGTGCGAGGGCCTTGCGCAGGTGCTTGGGAAGGTGGCAGGCTCGTACATGCGCTGCTCCGTCATAGGCCTGCAGACTGGTGATGCCACGGTGGATAAGCTGTTGGTCGACGCCGTCGGCTGACACGAGCGAAGGGATCAACACGTTGCTGGCGGCCAAAAAACACCAGAGGCTGTGGTAGCACGGGATGTAGTCGACCATCGGGCAGAGTTTGGACCAGTGCTTGGCCAGCATACGGTAGTGGCGCAAAAAGGTTCCTTCCTGCTGAAGGCCGCCACTGCCAGCCTGCGTGCAAAAGAGTCCATCCAGTCCGAGGCGGAGCGAAACCAGACGATACAGTTCTTTGAAATCGAGTTCTTTGGGGCCAGCGTCGGTCAGGTCGGCCAGGATGACGTCGAAATGGCCTTTAGCATTCTCAAGATAGTGGATGGCATCGCCGATAATCATGCGGCAGCGTGGGTCGTGAAAGGCGCCCCCGTGAAACTCGGGAGCGAATTCCCGGCACACTTTCACGACGGTGGCGTCCTGTTCCACCAAGACCACCTCCTTAACGCATTCGTGACGAAGCACCTCGCGCAGTGTCGCTCCTTCGCCGCCACCCAGGATTAATACTCGCTGGGGTTGGGGGTGGGCCAGAACGCCCGGGTGTACCAGTAGCTCATGGTAGAAAGCGAAGTCGCTGGTCGAAGACTGCATATCTCCATCAAGCAAAAGGAATTTGCCCAGCGCCGAGTTTTCGGCCAGCAAAATTTCTTGGTAGGGGCTCTTTCCCTGCCAGAGCACCCGCTCGGCCAGGTGCTCAATGCGGGTCGGACCGGCGATGTTCTCTCGAATCCAATGGTCGATTGGGGCCATCATAAGGGGAGGACCCTGCCGGCCAGGGTTTGGGTGACAGAAAGGAGGAAAGCTAAGTAGATCAATGTAAAGCTATCATTAACCGGGTAGCAGCGAAACCTTCTGCCCAATCGCGAATGACTGCTGTTCAATTGCGCAAGGTCATCGAGCGCCTTCTGCGCAAAGCGCCAATCAGACTGCGCCAAAACGCAAAAGAGTGGTTCGCCCTCGGTCAGAAGCTAGCAGATAGTTTGTCCAATCACCGTAATAGACGTCAGGTACTTCACCGGCTCTCCCGTCGCTACACCTTCCTGCTCTCCGCGGTGGTTGGCATCTTGGCCGGCACACTGGCCGTCCTTTACAAAACCTGTGTCAATACGCTGACTCTGGCCGAGATCTACACCTCGACGCGGGTACCCCGAGATTGGTGGTGGCTGCCACTGTTGCTCGCTCCGCTGGGAGGCTTGTTGGGCTGGCTGGCCTGCCGCCTGACCAGCCGGTTTTGTCCTGAGGCGGGCGGCAGCGGAATCCCCCACGTCAAGTCCGTGCTGCTAGGCCTGCGCCGCATCCGGCCGCTGCCTCTGCTGGGAACCAAACTGACCGGTGGCCTGCTGGCCCTGGGTGCGGGGCTCTCGCTAGGCCGCGAGGGTCCTACGGTGCATATGGGGGCCGCCTGTGCCGACTGGCTGGGAGAGAGACTGGACGTGCCTCACCGCACCCGCAAGAGCCTGGTGGCCGCTGGAGCCGGGGCTGGTCTGGCGGCAGCCTTCAATGCGCCCCTGGCCGGCTTTCTCTTCATCATGGAGGAACTGCGCCGCGAGATGTCACGCGTAACCTACGGGAGCGCATTGGTGAGCACGGTGATGGCCGTTGCGGTGGCGCGACTGCTGCAAGGCCAGGCCAACAGTTTCGGGCTGGTGGAAGTCGCGCCCATACCCCTGGTACAGCTACCCGTCGTCATCGGAGTGGCCGCGGTGGCCGGCCTGCTCGGCTTGCTCTTCAATCGCAGTCTGCTTCTTTTGCTGGAGCTCCGGGATCGCAAGCGATGGCGGCCGGAGACGTTGGGAGTAGTGGTCGGTGTGGTGGGAATGTTGCTGCTCTGTTGGTGCACACCGTTGACCGGCGGTGGGCATCTTCTGACGCATTCGGCCCTCAGCGGCGAACTCCATTACTCTTTGCTCGCCCTGGCTGCTTTGTTCGTTGCTAAACTACTGTTTACGGTGGCGAGTTATGCCACCGGGGTTCCCGGTGGACTGTTTGCTCCCGTGCTTACGCTGGGAGCCCTGGTGGGAAGCCTGGCCGGGCAGTTGCTGGCCATCGGGCTCCCAACCTACAGCCCCCGGCCAGAGATGCTGGCCACGGTGGGAATGGCCGCTCTGCTGACCAGTTCGGTGCGGGCTCCTCTCACCGGTGTGGTTTTGATCGTAGAAATGACTGGCCAATACAATCTTCTTTACGCGCTGATGTTGGGCGCCTGGGTCGCCTACATGCTGGCCGAGTATATTGGCGACGAGCCTCTCTACGAGGCTCTGTTGCGGCGCGATCTTCACCATCAGCGCCGGCTTTGGAAGCATGAGGCCCGTGCCGTAGAGGTGCTGGTAGAACCCAATTCGGAGTGGGAGCACATCCCCCTGAGCCGCTTCCCCCGACATAAAGACTTGCTGGTGGCCCTGTTGGAACGAGACGGACACATGCACATTCCCCACGGCACCACCATGGTGGAGGCCGGAGACATGCTCACCCTGCTAGTGGGGCCGGACATGCCGGAATCGGATTTGAATGACTACCTGGAGATGGCCCGCGACCACTAGCCAGCTAAGTGACGATTTGCAGCCGGAGGAGGCGAACCTGCCTCCACGCGCCTTCTCCCAGAAGCGACTTCAGGCAGAGAGTAAGGCGAGGGTGCGTCTGCTGGTAGCGTTGCAGGATCTTCTCGCCATGACCGCGTTGTACCGGGACCGCGTAAATCGACAATCGCCGGCCGCGATAGTCGACCTCACCCTCCGGGTATTCCAGCAGATTCCGATACCACTGGGCTCGCTGCCCCCACCCGGATGCCACGATCAGATGAGACATGTTCTCGTCGTGGTCAATGACTTCGAGCATCACCTCGTGCATCTGCCCGGTGCGCCGTCCTCGATGGTGGAGGCGAAGCAAACGCGGGCCCAGCAAACGAGACAACCCGCAACGGTAAAACAGCAGGGGGATGCGAGCGACGGCCCTATAGAGATGCTTTTTCAGGAAATTGCGAAGGCGATTCGGCAAGCTGGACAATTTTCCGCAAGACCACCGCTGCTTTTGTGTAAAAACGCAGACACATTGTCGAATCGCGCAGGCCTGAAGGGCTGGAGGGTACAATCGGTAAGAGACTGCTGCGAGATTTAAGGATTTGAGTATGCGTTTAAAGCGAGTGGCCTTCATGGTCGACCTGGCCACTTCGTTTGGAAGAAAGGTTCTGGAGGGGGTTCATAGCCACCCCTCGCGCCAGCATTGGTCGCTTTTAGCCGAGTCCTGGGGAGACGTGGGCCGGGAAGACCTGCTCAGAGAGGGAACCCTGGACGGAATCATCGTGGACAGCGATGAGCCTCAGATGGTGCAGACCCTTCAGGCTTTTGACGGCCCCATCGTGGACCTGAGCGGAAGCTTGCGTCATCCACGTTGCTCGCGCGTAGCCGCCGACTACGCGCAGATCGGCCGAGTGGGGGCGGAGCATCTGCGTGACCGAGGCTTTCATCGATTGGGCTTTCTGGGTATTGGTCGTTGGCCCGCTTCCCGCGAAATCGAGAAGGGCTTCGCGGAGGCGGCCGGACAATTTGCCAGCCAACTCTCTCGTTACCAGAGCCCGCGCCGCTGGACCGGACACCAGACTCGCGAGCGCGAGAGCCTGGCCGAGTGGCTGAGTGGATTGCAGCGGCCCTGCGGCGTTCTCGCTGGAGACGATGTGGCCGGACGCCGTCTGCTCCAGGCCTGCCGCAGACTGGACCTGGCCGTTCCCGAGCAGGTGGCCGTGTTGGGGGTGGGAGATTATGAAATGGTCACCACCATCAGCGACCCGACTCTCTCCAGCGTAATCGTGCCGGCTCGCGAAATCGGGTTCCAGGCGGCCGATTCACTGCAGCGACTTTTCCATGACCCTACGGACCTGTCTCAACGAAAAGTGTCCTCCCCGTCGGTGGCCGCGCGGCGCTCGACCGACTCTTTGGCCTGGGAAGACCCGTTGCTCTGTGCCGCTCTTCAGTGGTTAAACGACCATGCTACCGAATCGCTGCGCGTGCCGGACCTGGCTCAGCACCTTTGTGTCTCGCGCAGGCTATTGGAGCAGCGCTTTCGGGATGCACTGGGCCACGGACCCGCCGAACAACTTCGCCGGGTCCGACTGCGCCGGGCCGAGTCTTTGTTGAGGGAAACCGACCTGGGCCTGGGCCCCATCGCAAAGATGTCCGGACTGGGCACCGCGGAAAGGCTCTGCGTGCTTTTTCGCCAGTATTTGCACATCACCCCAGGCACTTACCGGAGTTTGCTACCCCAAGCGCGAGTTGCCTCGCCTCCTCAAGCCTGAAGAAGTCTTCCGATCTGCGCAGTATCGTTTCCAAACTACGCAATCTCGTTGAGTAAGCGGGAGCCTTCGCCTAAAATAGGTCCATCCCAATGTCAGTATTCCAGGAGGTCGATTTTCCATGATTTTGCAAGCAACTCCCACCCCATCGTCTCTGCGTCAGCTGCGCGTGGCCTTTCCGCAGCAAAGCTTCCCGGTGGGGCAAGACGCGGAGTGGTGCGTGGTCTCTGATGGCGGGAGCTGGCGAGAGTTCCGTTTTCATGACTATGCCCAGATCTACGAGGTGCCCGGCCTCTATGAAAAGATCTTCATGGAGCATTTGAAGAGCCGCTCCCACCTGGTTATGGCCGAGGCCCTGGCTCGCGAACTAGAGCTACGCCATCGCCCTCTCAGTGAGTGCCGCATCCTGGATCTGGGTGCCGGCAACGGCCATGTTGGAGCCCATCTCCACGATTTGGGTGCTCGCCATCTTTGGGGCGTGGACGTGCTGCCCGAGGCTTGCCGCGCGGCTCGACGCGAGCACCCTCACGTCTATAGCGGCTACTCGCTGGTCTCGCCCGCACTCATGAAAGACCTGGAGGAATTCGAGGTCAACACCGTGATCTGCGTGGCTGCATTGGGGTTTGGCGACATCGATCCGGATCTGTTCGAGCAAGTCCTGGATGCTCTGCCCTCCCATTCGATGGTGGCCTTTAATATTAAGGAGCAATTCCTCAATGCCCTCGACCCCAGCGGTTTCAATCGGCTGTTCAGCCGGCTGCAGGATCAAGGAAAGCTGCGCTCCGTTCGCCAGTGGAGACATTTTCATCGCTACTCCACCTGGGGAGACCCGCTCCATTATCTGGGAGTAGTGGCCGAGACCTTAAAATCTTGCTGAAAGTGGAATCGGTCAGCAAGGCCTACGGGGGTCGGCCGGTTCTGAACGAGGTCTCCCTCGAGGTTGCGTCCGGCGAGACGATTGCACTCTTAGGGTGCAGTGGTTCGGGAAAAAGTACCTTGCTGCGCATCATCAATGGGTTGATCGAGCCGGATTCGGGACGGGTGGTTTTTCGCGGCTGGGATCTGGAAGGAGACGAGAGTTACGCCTACCGCCGCGAGATGGGTTATGTGCTGCAGGAGGGGGGACTGTTTCCCCATCTCACGCTGGAGGAAAACCTGACTTTGCTGGCGCGAGACCAGGGGTGGAGCTACGATCTACGACTGGAGCGAGTTTTGGAGCTGACGCGGCGTCTGCGCCTGCCCCCCGATTGCCTGGGTCGGTATCCGTCGCAACTGTCGGGCGGCCAACGACAGCGAGCCAGCATCGCTCGCGCGCTCTTTCTCTCGCCTCCCTTGCTGCTGCTGGACGAACCACTGGGAGCACTCGATCCTCCGGTGCGCAGACAACTTCAAGACGAGTTCAAGGAATTGTTCGCCCAACTTGGCTGCGGGGTTGTTTTAGTAACCCACGATCTGGCTGAGGCGGCTCATTTTGCTCATCGTATCGTGCTTCTGGAGGCGGGTCGTCTCGTCGACCAGGGAACTTTCGTTGAACTATCCTCGTCTGGATCCGTGGGATTCCAAACTATGTTGGCAAGTCATCGGAGCCTGCCGTGTTGAAAAGGTTCTTGCTATTGATTTGCCTGTGCGTCGGCTGCGTTGCTCCCGATCCCGTTCGAGTCGGTTCCAAGTCCTTCACCGAATCGGTGATTCTAGGTGAGATTGTCACCGACCAACTGAATCAGCATTCGATTGCCGCTCAACATCGTAGCCAATTGGGCGGAACGCGCGTGCTCTGGGAGGCCCTGCTGGCAGGCTCGATCGATGTGTATCCCGAGTACACGGGAACGTTGGCCCAGGAAATTCTTCACAAGCCAGGGCTGGACGATCCCAGTTTGCGTGTGCTGCTGGCCGAGAAGGGAATCGGAATGACCGGTAGCCTTGGCTTTAACAACACCTACGCGCTGGGAATGCGTTCTGAACGAGCCCGCCAACTCAACCTGAGCAAAATCTCTGAGCTCAAGTATTATCCCAACCTGCGCTTCGGCTTCGGACACGAATTTTTGCGCCGGTTGGATGGCTGGCCTCGTCTCGAACTGGCCTATGGCCTGCCCCAGACCAACCTGTCGGCAACCGACCACGACCTGGCCTACCGAGCATTGGCGGCCAACCAGTTGGACCTGGTTGACTGCTACGCCACAGACGCCGAGATTCAACACTATGATCTCACGCTACTGGAGGACGACCAGAAAGTTTTCCCCCAATACAACGCGGTGATTCTTTATCGGCTGGAGCACAGTGAACGACTGGGCAAACTGCTGCAGGCCTTGGAAGGACGTCTTGACCGCCAGCAAATGAGCTTGCTCAACCGCCAGGTGCGGCTGGATCGTCGCAGCGAGGCAGAGGTGGCGGCTGCCTGGCTGGGGTCGGCCGCGCCTCACTCTCCCGGTCTGCTGGAACGCTTGCTGCGCACCACCCTGGAGCATAGCCGTCTGGTGGGTGTGTCTCTGGGCCTGGGTTGCTTGATCGGTGTGCCTCTGGGCATGATTTGCCACGGAAGGCCCTCGGTGGGGCGACCGGTGCTGGGTGCGGTCAGCCTGCTGCAGACCATTCCCTCGCTGGCGCTGCTGGTCTTCCTTTTGCCCATTACCGGTTTGGGGGCGCGCACAGCCATCTTGGCGCTGACCCTTTATGCTTTGCTGCCGATTGTACAGGGCACTTTTCTGGGTCTGCAAACCATTCCCCAGGCGCTCCACGAATCCGCCCTGGCTCTGGGGCTGAGTCCGAAGACGCGCTGGCGGAGCATCGATTTGCCGCTGGCGATGCCCAGCATCGTCAACGGAATCCAGACGGCTGCCGTGATCGCGGTGGGCACGGCCACGCTGGCTGCCCTGATCGGCGCCGGTGGTTACGGTGAGCCGATCTTGAGCGGCGTGCGCCTGGCCCGCACCGACCTCTTGCTGGAAGGCGCCATTCCCTCGGCCTGTATGGCTCTGGCGGTGCAATGGGGATTTGCTCGCTGGCAGCAGGCCCTGACTCGCCGAAGGTGAGCCTATCCCAGGATTGAAAAAAAGCACGCGGGTTGGGTCCGCGTGCTTACTGGGGAAGAAGTGCTGGTCTCTTGATGATGTTTCTATTTGGCCTGTCGCCAGCAAATTCCTAGGAGAAATGGGATTCCTGCGCACTTTGACAATCACTGTTCGCAGGATCAGAATGCGGCGGCCATTCGAATTTCAGCGTGCGCGTCGGATAGGGTATATTCACGCCCGCCGCGTTCAGGGCTCCATAAATGCCGGCCAGCAACTGGCTGCGCGTGACCACCCATTGATCAAAATCGGCCGTCCAGACC
>Ga0075012_10006540_pt1 | contig 10566 bp, 8 predicted proteins | sample All_14_2_FD_71474 | JGI IMG/M metagenome (GOLD analysis project Ga0075012, IMG submission 71474) | Freshwater microbial communities in response to fracking from Pennsylvania, USA - Allegheny Zone_MetaG_DW_15 | ecosystem: Environmental > Aquatic > Deep subsurface > Groundwater > Drilled... | reverse complement strand
ATAATATACTACTGGCACGGTGAATCGACTATATTGTATCAATCGAATTGTCGTCCTCCTGGACCGCGCTTGGATGTTTGGACTTTCTGCTTGATGGAAGGAAACCCTTCCTTGTCATATTTTGAACCTTGTAGTTTAAGAAGCGGTAACGTAAGAATCTTCATCGATACCACGGGTAGCCACAAGGCAACGTCATTTATTCATCAGTCAACAGCTGACAATAACCTCCCTGACGACATCCTACTGCTGGCTGCTTCCGGATGCTACGTATCACCCCACGCATCGCATGCATTTCTCAGACCTCCCCGGTCTTCATAAAACGCATAGTTCGATCAGAGAGTAGAAACACCCTGACAACGTTAACCACTCTCCAAATGTCAGAACAGGGCGGTTCAGCGGATTTCGCTGGATACGACGAGGTTCTCTACCTGGAAGAGCCGATTCCGGCGGCACAAGTCAGGGTACGCTATGATCGTGAACGTTATGATGTCAAACGAAGTCCGCTGTTTGAAGCTAAAGTCAACGAGACTTGGGAACGGCGTCTGGCGGCCAATCCGCACTTGTTTAACGCGCTGAAGTTCCGCGTCGGGAGCGTTGAGAAGCGAATCGATAGTAGCGGTAAGACAATAGTCGATCTTGGTATTGGAATATGCGATTATGCTACTTTCTTGGGGACGAATAGACATCCTGATGCTACCTTCGTTCAAGAGTTGAAGAAGGAGGGTCAAAAGACTTTCAACGACCCATCAGCTCTCTTGGCCAGTCCTTTGGGGAATACCGCCCTGGTAATCACAAATGACGGATGCGTCCCGTTACAGAGGAGAAGCCTTCGTACTGCAGAGTTTGCGGGGTGGTGGGACACCCCCGGTGGACACCCAGAGCCGAGCAGAGTCGGAATCACAGATAGCAAAGCGACCATACCGAATCTGGAGCAGAGTATAGTCAAAGAACTTTTCTTAGCGATGCAAGAGGAGGTGCATAGTGAACTCAATGTACCTTACGAATTCATCGGTGAGCCATTATTCGGTGGTATTCTCGCTCACCAAGTCTCGCATGGCCGGCCTGGGGCTTTATTGTGCGTTTGAAGCGATTGCGAAATACAAAATGGTCTGATGAACTGACATCCGCTGTAGTAAGATCGAGGTCAATCTTTCTAGCGCTGAAATCGCTAAATTGTATCAAATGGGCGGTGGGGAAACCGATGAGTCCACTTGCTTGATCTTTATCCCGGTCGACGTGATTGCTCGTGGTAGCGGACCGATCAAGCTGGCGGTCGACGGGTCGCATCAAGATTCACAATCCGCCAAGGCTAGTCGGCCCGACAGGTACGAGGACATCAAACATATCATCGTGCCTTCAGGTGCCTTTGCCCTGGAGTACCTCCGGAGGCAAAACCTGACGATAAACAAGCACTAGCCAAAATTTGTAAAATATCTTGAAACAGGTTACAAACGCCTACTCTCAAATTTGGTATTCCGGATCAATCACATTTCTAACTGCTCCGCTGGTGCTTTGGCGACCTCCTGTAGATGGAGTAACGCTCGTTTCAGGTGAGACGGCCAAAGAAAGCGGACTTTGCCGTCGCTGCTTAGTTCTGCAGTAGGCGTGACGATCATCGTTACCGAGGCACCCGTTAGATCTACATTCAAGTGCTTTGTCAGATGGCTCGCTAACGCAGCAACTAGAGCGGGGTCTTTCCTTATCCGCATATTGTTGTCAGGCTCCAGGGCCTCGCCTTTCTCAACCAGTGTGTGCAGAGACCGCAGAGACTCCTCTTCGACTGTCACATGAATGGACTCCAGCTCGCCTGGTCTCGAACTCGTCGACGAAGCCCCTTCCGAAGCAGCAGGTGGGAGCGTGAACTCCATTTCGAGTCTTGTTAGCCGCTTGAATTTCCTTCCTTCTTCTCTTACAACGTCTTCGCCGTCGTCGTCTTCTTCGTCTAGATCTCGAGTCCATTCGCGAGCGAGGAAGACCAGGTGATGCGGGGCCACGCTCGCAGGTACCGCTTCACCGCCGAAAGTTCGCTTGATGAACTCAAGTGTGGATTTGATGATCGCGGTTCTTCCCCTTGTCAGAGCAAAGGCAAACCTGAATCCCTCGGGTGTTTCCTGTCCCAGGCAAAGGACGACATCGCAAACTGATGTTCGCGGGCCTAGTGTGGAGTCGATCTTGGCGTGGTCCGGGGCCACTCTTGATTCCACCACGCAAAACAGTCCTAGTTCGTCCCCCAATCCCCTCGCATCGTCTGTTCTAAGCTGTCTGAAAACGCCTATGGTTGCGTCCCTGTTCGCTTTCCGGGTAACCCTAAAGTCCCGCGTGAGGTGCTCGGTAAGCATCGCCGAGTACCTCTCAAAGTGCTCTGGGGCGAATCCATTTCCCCTGAATCGCGATAGGCGGGTCAGGTGAAAAACCGATGATTTCCGGGGTTGTAAGGAAAGGTCGCGGATGGCATGGAGAGGAGTAACCATTCTCTTGTGGTGATATACCTATAGCCACACCTAGAACGAATCTGGTTTTTCTGTTCTCTTTCCAAGTAGTGCATCAGCGTCAACGTCCTCTTGCTCCGATTTGAAAAAGTGTTTCAAGTACCGCGGTATATTGAAGACCAGGTGTAGCAGTGCTGCACAAGAACTCGATTTTGGATTGACTTTCTCGTACCGTCCGTGCGGAGGATGCCTGCATAGCATCAGCATGCATGATAAGGTTCGAATCTAAATGAGTTACAATAGGCCAAGATCAAGATCGCTTTTACATCAATATTTTTACGGAATGACCCTAGCGTTGTCTACACCTTGAGCTTATCCAACGCCGCCTGAACAGCTTGGTTGACGTCGACATTGTCGTCGGGGAAGTCAAAGTCCTTGCCAGTGATCAGCTCGTAGAGCATGATGTAGCGCCTTCCCAGCTCGACGACGATGTCCGCAGGGGCCTCAGGGAGAATCTCGTCCTTGTAAGGATCGCAGTGCTGCTTGAACCACAACCTAACGAACTCTTTGTCGATGTTGGCAGGCGGCTTTCCCGCGGCAACAGCCAGCTCGTACCCTGCAGCGAGCCAGTAACGAGACGAGTCTGGAGTGAAAAGCTCATCAATGAGGATGATTTCCCCGTTGGGAGCACGTCCCATTTCCATCTTGGTGTCAACCAGAATCAAGCCACGTTCCAAAGCCTTCTTCTGGGCGAAGTCGAACAGCTCGAGCGCCTTCGCTGAGCAATAATCCCACTCCTCCTGGGTCATGTACCCTCGCTCTACGATCTGCTCGGGGCTGATCAGTTCATCGTGCTCATCCGACTTGGTAGTCGGGGTGATAAGATTCTTCCACAATTTCTGGTTATGGACCATGCCATCTGGTAGCCTGATTCCGCAGTACTCTCTGACGCCATTCTGATAGTGAGTCCACATCGAAGTACCGGACGATCCGGTCATGTAGCCTCGGACGACAAACTCAATGGGGAAAGGCTTGACAGCCACACCGATGGTAACGTTCGGGTGAGGAACGGATAGGACATGGTTGTTGATGATATGCTTCGTCTCATCAAACCAGAACTTGGAAACCATGTTAAGCACCATTCCCTTGTATGGAATCTTGCACAACGGACGGTCGAAGCCCGTAAGACGATCCGTGGTGACCAAAACCACATTCTTGCCATCGTTGTAACGATCGCGCACCTTTCCAATGTACTTCTCAACAGAGGTGGCGCCGTTCTGAGGCGTGAGCTGCAGGTCAGTTTTGTCAAAGACGTGCTTCAGGTTCGCCTGGATGCGCGAGACGTAGCTTTGGCTTTTGATCTCGCAGTCCTGGACGTGCACCATCGAAGCATTCGCCTTTTGTGCCTTGCGGACGGCGTCAGCGGCCTTCGCATCGTACAGTCCAAAGATCTTGGCGCACGCTAAGGCGCAGTTAGCGGGCTCCATGACGAACAGCGGCGCGATTCCGCTTCCCGAGCGGAGCGAGCTGAACACGTCAGATCCAGAGAAGGTGTCGGAATAGGGCGGGCACGAGATCACCGGGCTGGCGACGTGACCGTCGATGAGTCCGCTCAGCGCGTTCGTCCTTCCCGCGCAGACGACATAGATCTTCGGGTTCGGCATTGCCTCATACCGCTCGACCGCTCGCAAGACCGTCTCAGGGTTCTTGTGAGCGGACACGACGCGCAATACAGACTCGATTCCGAACAAGGCCAGGTCCTTAGCGATCTTTTCGCAGTGCGGAAGGTCGCCCTTGGAGCTCATAAAGATGGGCACCAGGGGCTTGCTCGTCCGAGCAGAGGAGGAAGCCATTTTGGTAAACAACGAAAAACCTGTTGCCTCAGAATAAAGACGAAGAAAAGACGGAAAGTTGACAATGGAAACTGTACTAAGGCAGGAAAACAAAGTATCCTTCACTTGAATACACGTCAAAATCGTCAAGTGCGTGTCTGGATGTGACAACAAATGTGTGGAAGAAACTCTAGCTTTCGTTTGGGTAAGCCAGGTACCCATGGTATCTCCGCGGTACCTTGGTACTCGGCTGGATGAGTTCGCACAAGATCAAGACGTCAAACCATTTGACTGATTATTGATGTACTACATATGCTCCATGATCTTTAATCACAATCCTATCTATCCACTATCCTTTCTTGCATCTGAACTCTTCTCTAGCTACTACCCTCTGATAGTTCCGAATCGCAGCCTTAATCTCGGTGTACTTCGTAGCGTTTTTGGGCGTTTTCCCGCCAAAACTTTTGACAATCGTGTACTCTTGAAACAGTCACAGAGGGGGAGGAGTGGACGGACGCGGGAAGATGGCGAACATCCCCGTCATTCTGGCGGCATTGAACCATCCGTCAACGCCTGCTGCGACCCGCGCTGAGGCACTGCAGCAGCTGCAAGCTTTCAAGGACTCGAGGGATGCTTGGCGGACGTGCTGTGCGAACCTGTCCCTTCAAGCTGCAACAGACCTTTCAACTGCATTCTTCTTTCTGAACACCCTGGATGCCATATGCTCGTCCGTAACCAGATGGAAGGCCATCCACACCGAGGGCAGACGGGAGATCCGAGATTGCCTAGTGGTTTTGTCGCGGATGGCTGTCGATCCCGCTTTGAAGCGAAAAGCCTGTCAGGTATTGGTGATGGTGGGAAAGCAAGAGTATGCCACTACATGGGGCGATTTCGCTGATTTTGTCTGTCTGGAGTGTGAACAGGATCGATTTGAGCTCATGTTGGCGTGCTGCGAGCTTTTTTCAACAGAGTTTACGGCGGGAATGTCAAACTCGAGCAACCGATCGGTTAACTTGAGGCGATACGTTGTCGAGCTAGCCTCACCGAAATGGGTCCATATCCTCAGCTTGACCATGCACAAGTCGCCTGTGGCCATGCGAGCGGTGAATGCCTTGATCGACTGGGTCCCGCTTGATAGACTCAGCTTTGAGTTCGTCACTCGGCTCGTAGAGTCTTCCGCCCAGCCCGCGACCGCTGCGCTTGCGATGACGGCTTTGGCTCAGATAATGGACAGAAACTACTATCCGCCTGACGCTGAGCGATTTGTCGAGACGGTCGCAAAGCGCGTGTTTGAAGTATTAGCGACCACACCGCAAGAGCTGTACACTCGAGATGCCGATCTCACTAACGCCATTTTGGGGTTTGTGAGCTCATTTACGAGGCGCCATCTCAGGAAAGCCGAAAAATACTTTTCCGTCCCTCAGTTTCTCGAAGTGTTCTTCGTGTTTACGATGAACCTCAAAGATATTCGGTACTTTCTTCTCGCTCTAGAAACCTGGGACGGTTTCATTGAATCCTGCCAAGAGTTTGAATCCAGTCAGAACATCCCAAGCCCATACGGTGCCCCCGTCATTGGACCTCTTCTCTGGCGTTTGCTTGAACGCTTTCTTTATTGCAAATCGTCTCCGGAAGCCGTGCAGTTTCTCGATCGACTGGAATCCTCGCAGGAGTTGCTCGAAGAGGATGAGGACGACGACGAATCCTCAGCTATGCGTCGGAGCCTTGCGGAAGTAAGTGGCGCAGCAGAGACAGCGATGGGGGATGAGGAAAATGAGGACTCCGACCTGTCTCTAGTGGTATCAAAGGTGATTCGACTCGTCCAACGGGCCGCCCTACTCCCGGTATCGTCCGCCGCTAGTCTCGGTCAGATCCTGGACACCGCGTATCGAGAGATACAACAAGAAGCACCTAAGGCCGCGGGAGGTTCTCGCCATGCTGCTCGGGATGTCACAGTTCTTCTCCGGACCGTATCTGCATCGTCCACCCTCTTCTCCCGACCGGAGATATGCGCTATGCCAGCCATTGCCGATTTGGCAAACTGGACTTTGGAGCTGATTCGGCTATCTATCAAGGGTCGGTTGTGGTCAAGAGGTGCGGCCTTTGCAGATTTGCTCACTCAGTCGCTGTTCTGCGCGTTGAGCTTCTCCCCGTGGGCGAGCATGACGGGGAGGAAGGAGTACTCGGAGCAATGTGTGACCATTGCAATTGAGGCACTCAAGTGTCAGGGATGCCCTGAAGGTCCTAGACTTAAGGCGGTGGCACTACTTAGGGTGATTTCGCCCCCGTCGCTCTGGATAAACTATCTCCTCACTCCCACCTTATACGAGTTTACCGCTGACTTGACTGACTTTGTGAGGAGTCGCGTGTACTCTACTTTTGCACTTGCGGTGGCTCAACTGAACGCTCCCCAGACGTTGCAGGCGGGAATACAAAGGGATTTGGAGATCCTTAAGAGCTTAGATGTTCATCGTGTGAAACGAAGTATCCAATCTTTGCGGGCTGTTGTTCAATCGACTGCTCTTAGACCCGAGACTGCTTACAAGAACTTCATTTACCAAAGCACCGGAGTCGCTCTGATCGAGTCAGCGCTGGGTCTACTGGAGCGAAACGCGATCCCAAGGTTGGCCTTGATGGTTCTCGAAACATGTTTTTCATTGTTGAGGAGACAGATGGGGGATGAAATGTGTGGTAGAATCGTGGGCAGGTGTTTAGATGCATACCCACGACTGGACACGAGATGCAAAGAGGCCGTTTGGGGTCTTTTGGAAAAGGTCGTTGAGGAGAATACCAAAGCGTTTGATCCGCTGTTGGGTTCTGTGCTCAACCTCGTGTTGGCGAACTCAACGCAGCCATCAGATATGGACGACAGCATAGTCCGCATTTCCCGGCAATTGCTCGTGGGGCATTGGACATGGCTGGCGTCGCAGCCGCCTGATCGCATGTTTGCGCTGGCCAACTCTCTGCTGAAGCGGATTAGCATGCAATATCCCCCCGATGTCGTTCGCGTGACCTGTAGAGCGTTCGTTGATTCTTCCCGTCTTCTCAAGGCAGATGCGATCAAGTCGAGCGGGTTCCTGGCCCAACTGATAATGGCTGCGGTTACCTTAATCGCAACCAAGGAGCGAGAGCTCATCCTGGACGACTTGACTTTGTTGGCCTTCACCTGCGCCAGCGTGGACTGGGACTTCTTCTTCAACGTCGTCTTCCCGCAAATCGCATCGGCAGTCTCGCTCCCCGATCAGGTTCTCATGCTCAACCCGTCCATGGCCAAGGACCAGACCACTTTTGAGGAGGCCCTGCTTGCCCTTTGCGCTTCCGCCACATCGCGAACGGTCACACCGCTTGCATCATAAGGCGGATCATCCGATAACGCTGTCTTCAAGCATTGAGGTAGCTCGTCCATCGATGGTTTGTGTAAATCAGAATTATAGTTTGGCTTCGAACAGGTCATTGTCCATGTCTTCATTCCAAACGTACTCCGCGCGTCGCGAGATTTCTCTTGCCAACTCTCGTCCGAAGTCCCTTGCTATTATTTCAAGTGCCATATCCATCCCGGCAGCTATGCCCGACGAAGTTACAAACTTTCCATCGACGACCCACCTCGCCTTGGCGACCCATGCCACTTTGGAGCTCTGACTTGTCGCCCAGCCGAATGACCGTTTGTTCGATGTGGCCCGCCGTCCATCTAGCAATCCAGCCTTGGCCAGTAGCGCAGAGCCCGTACAGACCGAGGCAACGACTTTGCTTTTATCGCAGATTCGTCGCAACCTTTCCAAGAATCTTTCGTCGTTGACAAGGGTCCTCGCCCCCTGTCCACCCGGGATCAAAAGTAGGTCGGCAGCGAACTCCGAGTCACGGTGCTGATCAAGATACTCGTCCACGGTGAGGTTCGCATACGCGATGCCAGGACCTCCGCTTTCTTTCACGGCGCCACGCTTCGAATCAGCCACTACAGTAATCTGGTATCCGAACTCGGAAGTGATCCCCTGCTCAGGGCCGGTCTTGGAGACATAGGCAAAGAACTCTAGTGGTCCGAACACGTCGAGGATCTCGTACTCTGGGTACAGGAGGACCACCAGCCGTCTAGTATGCTGCTGTGTTACAGCAGACTTTCCGTTTGGGACCATCCCTTTGACGCTGGTCTCTTTCTTCGCCTTTAGTATTTGAAAACTGTTCGGCCATGAAAGAGCTATTGCACCGGGAAAGCGTGTAATGCCGACCGGAACACAAGGGGATCGTGAACAGTTTTATTTATAGACGTCGCGCTCCCCAGCAGTGTGCTCTGTTGACTTGTGATTGCTTCACGATGGGTTTCACGAAGGTGCATGTAGGAGTTTGTCTTGCGCAATATCTACAATATAGTAGAAATACATACAACGGACAGTCTACATACGTGTGCTTCACTCATACTCCAATTCCAAACCTCCTGAGATGAAGCTCAGTTCCGGAACCGGGGCCAAGGCCCTGAGCGCGATGGATACGGTCTTCTGGGCGGACCGTAATCGATGGCGCCGAGCCGGGGTCAACACTCTGCGCTGTCTCGCTGGGTGTTCCATCGGAGATTTCGGAATGCTGTTTGCTCTCCAAGCGGCTGGTTCGCCGTTCAGCCCGCACACGACGATGGCTTTGGCGATGGGGGCCGGACTGGCGACCTCATATGCATTTGAGGTTGGGTACCTGGTCCGCAAGGAGAAGATGACGTTCGAGAAGGCTAGAGAAACTGCAGTCAAAATGAGCCTGGTGAGCATGCTTTCTATGGAACTGGCCGAGACCTCTGTGGACCTGTTTCTGACCGGAGGGGTTCTCAATCCTGCCGATCCGATGTGGTGGGGTAGTTTGGGAGTTTCCCTCGTCGCAGGGTTCGTGGTTCCCTTGCCGTACAACTACTACATGCTGAAGAAATACAACAAATGCTGCCACTGACTCTAAAGCTTCGTTGGCGGGAGTCGTCGATCCTGAGGTGATCATCGGGAATGATGTCGGACCATTAGTTTTGCCCACATCACGCACGATCGTTGTAAGAAGGACCGCGGTCGCATGTTCTGTGACGTCTTTGGAGAAGCGTCGCTCGAGACTCCTTCAAGCCCTCTCTGACTGCTCTTGTGATGCAAGGTGGCCCCGGTTCGAGGTGAGCTGTAGTATTGACTTCATATGTACAAACCAACCACTCTTGATAATAAAACTTCCTTATGTGGAATGAAGAGAGTCTCTGAGCTGTATTATTGACTTCATATGTACAAACAAACCACTCTTGTTAACCTTATGTGTAATGAAGAGAGTGTTTCTAAAGAGACCTTGATCACATGATCCACGTTGTTAGCCGAAAGTTTACATGTCCAGGAACACACATCACCACCAATTCTATACCATAAAGCCCACTTTCGACACGAGGTCAGCCTAGACACCGCGAAGCTCCTCTACGATGCTCTGGGCGTCCTCGGCAGATAAGCACCCATTCTCCATCAGTCGACACGCGATTCTATTCACGAGCATCTTCTTTACCTTGGCAACGCGTTCCACGATCGCATTCTGGTTCGCACGTGAAAGCCTCATAAACTGCGACTGATGTCTCTCCGTCAAAGACCGTATTAGCTCATCCACAAAGTTGGCAGCCTCGGCCTTCGCAGCGTCTTCACTGGGTCTGACGGCACTCGGAACCGGCTCTGAGGATGTAGCAGTCGCTTCCGCGCGAAGCCGCTCCAATGCATCCTTCAGAGCTTCAGGCAGAGGCTTAATATCTACTTCCTCTTCTTCGCCATCCTCGTCGTCTTCTTCCTTTGGTTCCCAGTCCGTGCCTTCGTGTCTCCAAGCGAGCGATTCACCCGACTTGGTGTCGAGGATTAGGTGGTCTTCCAGGATGCAAACTTTCGACATCTCAGGGTTGGGAAAGTCCGGGGGCATTGCATCGTACCGAATCGAGTACACAGGAAGCTTTTGGAGCGCACCGGGCTCATCCTCCTCGTCCTCATTCTCGGGAAGATCGAAGAGCTCGTTCGTACGTCCGACTACAGTCGCGGGCCACCAGACCTCATTCTCGTTGACTTCTTGCTCGTTCTCCTCGCCGGGCTGTTCGAGAACCCACTTGACCTCAATACGTTTCATGGGGGAGAACCCTGTGAGCATCCCCAGATCGCCCTGGGCGAGGGACTCGGAGAGGAGCTCAACGGACTGCTTGTATCTCTTGTTGCTCTGGGGAGTGAGCTCCTCAGCCTTCTGAGCAGGATCGCTTTTGTTCTCCATCTTTAAAAAAGTTAACGACTCCAGACACTGCTATTTATCCCCCGCGACCGACACCAGTCTCCAGC
>Ga0075012_10006538_pt1 | contig 10566 bp, 11 predicted proteins | sample All_14_2_FD_71474 | JGI IMG/M metagenome (GOLD analysis project Ga0075012, IMG submission 71474) | Freshwater microbial communities in response to fracking from Pennsylvania, USA - Allegheny Zone_MetaG_DW_15 | ecosystem: Environmental > Aquatic > Deep subsurface > Groundwater > Drilled... | reverse complement strand
TGCCGCCCGGCCGCTACCGGATCGGCCTCGAGTTCTGCAACCGCCCCTTCCCCCAGATGCCGGCCGCGGCCCTGTCCAATGCCATCGAGCTTGTCGGCACATCACCGCCGTAAACACGACCGCCGGGCAGGGAATGCGTCCACCGGCGCCATCGCCACCTCTCAATCGCCGCCCCCGCCATCAACCCGCTCCCAGGCGATGCAGTCCTCGGGACAGAACCGGATCGCCTCGGCCACCTTGTCTGCCGGATAGGCCGGCAGATCGATCACCTCCATCAGTCCGGTCTGGTCGTTGTAGCGGAACACCTCGGGGGCGATCTCGATACACCCGCGGCACTCACTGCAACGGCCAAGGTCGATGACCGGCACCATCCGCATAACGCCTCCGTTTCCCTTCAGGAGCAGCAACCTGTCGATCTTGACAACAGGCGAAAAAGACCCACCTTGTGAGCAACTATTGCCATCAGCGGGGGAATGTCAATCGGCATCCAGCGGGGAAAGTTCGGTCCGGTCTTGTAATAACCGTTGCCGTATTCTAAACCGTTGCCGTATTCTAGTATGGAACCATCCTCTGCCCGTCACTGAAAAATTAACCTGTCACTGGAGGGGTAACATGCGCACAACCGAACTGACCAAAGGAATCTACTGGGTCGGCGCCATCGATTGGGATATCAGGGATTTTCATGGATATTCGACCGACCGGGGGACTACCTACAACGCCTACCTGGTCATCGACGACAAAGTCACCCTGTTCGATACGGTCAAACATTCGCACCTCGACGAGCTGCTGGGCCGCATCCGCGCCATCATCGACCCCGAGAAGATCGATTACCTGGTGGTCAACCACGTCGAGATGGACCATTCGGGCTCTCTGCCGGCGATGATGGAGATCATCAAGCCGGAGAAGCTGATCTGTTCACCGGCCGGGCACAAGGCCATCGTCGACCATTTTCACCGCGAGGACTGGCCGTTTACGGTCGTCAAGAGCGGTGATGAGATCTCCATCGGCCAGCGCACCATCCAGTTCCTCGAGACGAAGATGCTGCACTGGCCCGATTCGATGTTCTCCTATCTCAAGGAAGACGGCATCCTCATCTCCAGCGACGCCTTCGGCGAGCATTACGCCTCCAGCGAACGCTTCGACGACGAGGCCCCCCTCGGCGACGTGATGAGCGAGGCGGCCAAATACTATGCCAACATCCTCTACCTCTACTCGCCCCTGGTCGGCAAACTGCTGAAGACGGTGAGCGATATGCACCTCGACATCAAGATGATCGCCCCTGATCACGGGGTCATCTGGCGCAGCCATATCGATACCATCCTCAAGGCCTACGATCGCTGGAGCCGCCATCAGGCCGACAGGAAGGCCCTCGTCATCTACGACACCATGTGGCATTCGACCGAAAAGATGGCCGAGGCCGTGGCCCTCGGCCTGGAAGAGGCCGGGGTGCCGTACGCCATGATCAACCTCAAGCACCATCACCGCAGTGACGTGATGACCCAGATCCTTGGGGCCAGGGCCGTGGTCCTCGGCAGTTCGACCATGAACAACGGCCTCCTGCCCCGGATGGCCGGCTTCCTCAGTTACATGCGCGGCCTCAAGCCGACCGGCAAGTTCGGCGCCGCCTTCGGTTCTTTCGGCTGGAGCGGCGAGGCGGTCAACCTGCTGACCACCGCCCTGCAGGAGATGAAGATCGACGTGATCGAGGAAGGCCTGCGGCTGAAATACGTGCCGACCGCCGCCCAGCTCGAGGAATGCCGGGAGATGGGCAAACGGATCGGGCTGGCGGTGCTGAACAGCACGGACGGGGTAAACAGGTGAAACCGGAGGGAGCGGCGATGACCCGCATCGCCCAGCACAGGGTCCTTACCGCCGGCGATTCGTTCGCCACCTGCAGCCGGCAGGTCCGGCGGTTTTTCGACCTGACCTCGCTGGTCGCCTATGACTGTCTCGAAATCCGGCAGGACAGCTCACTTCCCGGCAACGACCCGGGATTCGCCGAGGCCCTGGCCGCCGCCGTCGCCGAGAACCGAAAGATCGTCGCTGCGCTGGTCGCCGACCTGGAAAAGACGGGAACTCACACCATCGCCGAGCTCTCCTCGCTGCCGCAGGGGTACCCAAGCAAGGTTCTGCACATCCTCACCCATTTCCTCGACGGTTTTGTCGGCATCGACTCGCATTTCTACAATCTGATCGACGACAGCCATTGGCTGCCGGAGGCGACGAGCACCGCCATCGGCACCGATCCCGGGAGGTACTGGCTCATCCGGCTCGACGGCTACTCGGCGACACCGGACCAGGCGGCGCTGCTCCACAAACACCGCCGGTCCGGCTAGCCGCCGCCGGCGACCCTGTCCGATGGGCCGGTCAATCTCCGGCAACCACACAACCCGCAATGAAAACTCCAATGAACTGGCAGTCGCTTTTCGCCCATGGCCGGGAGATAACCGCTGAGAAGGCCCGCGACTATATCGGCCATATGCCGCCGAACGACCTCCAGCTGATCGATGTCCGCCAGCCGAAAGAATATCGGGAGGCCCACATCCCCGGCGCCAAACTCATCCCCCTCAATGAACTGCCGCAGCGGCTGGACGAGATCGACGCCGCCAAAAACACCATCGTCTACTGTCGCAGCGGCAAGCGCAGCAGCACCGCCTGCCAGATCCTTGACCAGGCCGGCATCACCGGAGTCCTCAATCTGCGGGGCGGCATGCTGGAGTGGCAGGGAGGCCGCGCCGCCGGGGAGGAAACCGACGGACTTGCGTTCTTTGTCAGGGGTGATTTCCCCACCGCCGTGGCCATGGCCTGCAGCATGGAGGCCGGTCTCAAGCAGTTCTACCTCGCCGCCGCCGCCCAGACCGCCGATGCCTCGAGCCGGGACTTCCTTCTCGCCATGGCCCGGCTCGAGGACGGCCACCTGGCCCGGTTACAGGGGAAGCACGGCCTCGCCGAGGCCGATGCGGCAACCGGTATGCCGGCCGGGACGATCGAAGGGGGACTGCAGGCCGCCGACATCATCGGTGCCTTCCCCGCCTCCTTCACCGGCGTCGAATCCAGCATCGAGATGGCGATGATGTTCGAGGCCCAGGCGCTCGATCTCTACAGTCGTCTGGCCCGCCGCCGGGATGATCCCGAACTGCGGGATTTCTTCATCGAACTGGCCGGCGAAGAGCAGCGCCACCTCAGCAGACTCGCCCGGGAACTGGACAAGCTGCTGGCATGAGGGTATCATCGACCACGGACTGCAATCAGGCCGGATTTTCCCCAGCAACCTACTTCAAGGAGCGTCAATGAGTCTTTTCACCTATACGGCCGCCGAACTGTATTCCTGGGTCACCGGCAAGGAAGATATCGTCATCATCGATGTCCGCAACAACATCGATTTCAACAGATTCCACCTCGAATCGCCTTACCCGGTCGAAATGTACAATATCCCCTATTTCGATTTCATCGAAGACGAGAACGGCTGTGTCGCCAGGGTATCGCCGGCAAGGCGGGTCCGGATCGTCTGCGCCAAGGAAAGCTCGGCCCGGTTTGTCGCTGAGATCTTCGACCGCCATGGTTTCAGAGATGTCGGCTACCTTGAGGGCGGAATCAAAAACTGGGGCAACCTGCTCGTGCCGGTCCGGCTCAACCCCGGCGCCGAATTCGCGCTGTACCAGTTCATCCGCCCCGGCAAGGCCTCGTGCAGCTATGGCCTGATCTACCGGGATGAGTTGATGCTGTTCGACCCCTCACGCAACGTCAGGTTCTACCTCGACTTCGCCGCCGATCATCACTGCCGGCTGGTCGCCACCTTCGAGACCCACCTCCAGGCCGACTACATCGCCGGCAGCCGGCAGATCGCCGCCACCACCGGCGCCAGATTTTACGCCAACGCCGGCGATTTCGCCGATTCCAGGACAAACTACACAGCCGTCACCGACGGCGAGGTCCACACCTTCACCGCGGCCGGCGGCCCGACCGTCCGGGTCCTGTTCACCCCCGGGCATACCCCCGGCAGCACCAGCTTCATCGTCAACGACCAGTATTTGATTTCCGGCGATTCGATCTTCATCCATTCGATCGGCCGTCCCGATCTCGGCGGCAAGGTCGACGAGTGGTCCGGCACGCTGTTCCAGACCCTGCAGATGATGTGGGCCCTCGATGACCGGCTGATCGTCCTGCCGGCCCATTTCATGAGTTGGAACGAGGCCGACGACCACCTGACCTTTACCGCGACGCTGGCCAGGATCCGGGAATACAACCGCGATATCCACGCCATCGCCGACAGCGCCGCCTTCCTGGCCTTCATCAAGGCCAACATGCGCAAGCAGCCCGACGAATATGCGACAATCAGGCTGATCAACGCCAATCTCGAACAAGTCGACGACGAACGGGCGGAGGAACTCGATCTGGGCAAGAACGAGTGCGCGGCGGAGGCCTATGCCGCGATGAAGGCAGGGAAATAAGCGATGATTGAAGATATTCCCTTACCCTGTCTCCCGCTCGGACGACAGGGTAACGGGATCAGATCCTGGTTTCGGTCAGCCAGAAATCGTGGAGGTTGCAGAAGCTGGTGGCGACGACTACCCCGGTATAGCCCTTCGGCAGTTCATAGGTGGATACTGCCTCGGGATCCTTGGCGGTGAAGGTCCTGCTGCCCAGAACGACGCCGTCGGCCAGTACCAGGGTGTGGCGGACGATAAAATGCTTCTCCGTCATCGGGTGGTTGGTCTGCACCTTCACCTTGCCCCCATCGACGGTGATCACCGGCGCATGGCTGCCTTCCTTCTGCGTCCACCTGCCGGGATGCTCGGCGGTGTAGATAACGCTCCCCATCAACGACGAATCGGCGGCCTCGGCCGATCCCGTCCCCATCAAGGCGGCCGCGGCCGCGGCGAGGGAACTCTTCAGAAATGTTCTTCTATCCGGCATGTTCTCTCTCCCCTGCGATATACTCTGGCATCAACAGCAGTTAAGGTTGGTTGCAAATGGCAGGCCCTGCCGCAAAAAATAACTGATAATTATACCTTCATTTCTCGAAATGAAAAGTCTTTCGGCACAAAAGGAAGGGCAGCGGTCATAATCGCCCGGAACCTGCACCGCAACCTTCTGGCCTGCCGTTCAGTTCAAAGGTCGCAACTGTTCTTTCCCGCCTTGCGCCGGGCACAGCAAGCCTGTAGATAGCGTCTATGCACATCTATGAAGATTACAGCGATGAACCGGAGGATGTCTTCCTCCCCCTCTCCGACATGCTCTACAGCCGACTGTATGCAGTGGAGATGGCAGACTTTGCCGATGATTTCGGTTTCTATCGGGCGCATTTGCCGGCCGCCGGCGAGTTCCTCGAGATCGCCTGCGGCACCTGCCGGCTCGGCCAGGCGCTGGCCGCTTCCGCCCGACGGGCAACCGGGATCGACATCTCCCTGCCGATGCTGCGCCGGGCACGCGAGACAGGCCGGCCGAACTGCCGCCTGGCGGCCATGGACATGCGGCAACTCGCCTTCCGCACCCGCTTCGATGCCGTCATCATCGCCTACAACAGCCTCAACCTCCTCGTCGCCCCCGACGACATCCGCTCCTGCCTCGCCGGCTGCCGCGCCGTGTTGAAGGACCATGGCCGCCTGCTGCTGCAACTCTTCGTCCCGGGCGCTCAGCTGCTCCGACAGCCGGGCAGGAAGATCTTCCAGTTCCAGATCTTCGACGATCCGCAACTCGGCCGCATCGTCAAGGAGATCCTCCGCACCTACGATGCCGACCGCGAGCTGCTCCGGCTCGAAGAACGCTACCGGCTGCGCCCGACCCGGGACGGCGCCGCCAACGAAGACTTCTCGCACCACATGCGACTCCGGGCCTGGCCGGCGCAAAAATGGTTCGATATCCTCGCCGACTCGGGATTCTCCGTCAGCCGCTGCTTCGGCGGTTACGACCTGTCACCCTTCATTGCCGGGACCGGCAGCATCCTGCTGGTGGCCGCTGACCGCAACTGAACCCCGGTGCCGCCACTTTTCGAAAAAAAATCGCTTCTCTTGACCTAGATCAAGGGGAAGGCAGGGGCCCTCCTGTACGATCATTCTCATCAACGGACGAAAAACATCCAACCACGAACCACCATCAATTTGACAAGCAGCACCTAAAAAGCGTATCCATGAGGATAATCCCTTTACGGATACACAACACCAATCAGGAGGATGCCATGTTTTGTAATCAATGCGAACAGACTGCTCAAGGAACCGGCTGCACCAAGATAGGGGTATGCGGTAAGACCAACGAAGTCGCCGGGCTCCAGGATCTGCTCACCTACGCCCTGCAGGGCCTGTCGCTCGTTGCCGTCGAAGGCCGCAAGGTCGGCGTCGTCGATCAGGCCATCAACCGATTCACCGCTGAGGCGACGTTCGCCTGCCTGACCAACGTCGACTTCGATCCGCCCCGGTTCCAGAACTGGATCAACACCACCGTTCAACTCCGCGAGGATTTGAAGAAAAAAGTCGCTGGCGCCGGCGGCACGGTCGAGTTCGCGGCCGCCACGGCCACCTATACCCCGGCCGCCACCCTCGAGGGCCTGATTGCCCAGGGCCAGCAGCTCGACTTCATCACCACTCTCGATGCCAACCCCGATCTGCGGTCACTGAAGCAGATCACGGTCTACGGCCTGCGCGGACTTGCCGCCTACACCGACCATGCGGCGATCCTCGGCCAGGAGGACGACAGCGTCTACGCCTTCATCCATCAGGCCTTCGCCGACCTGACCCGCACCGACCTCGGTCTCGAGACCCTGGTCGGCCTGGCGCTCAAGTGCGGCGAGGTCAACCTCAAGGCGATGGGCCTGCTCGACGCCGGCAACACCGGCACTTACGGTCACCCGGTGCCGACCCCGGTGCCGCTCGGCTACAAAAAGGGCAAGGCGATCCTGGTCTCCGGCCACGACCTCAAGGACCTCGACCTGCTGCTGCAGCAGACCGAGGGCAAGGGCATCAATGTCTACACCCACGGCGAGATGCTGCCCTGCCACGGCTACCCGGGACTGAAGAAATACCCGCATTTCTTCGGCCACTACGGCACCGCCTGGCAGAACCAGCAGAAGGAGCTGCCCAACTTTCCCGGCGCCATTCTCTTCACCACCAACTGCATCCAGAAGCCGCAGGACTCCTACAAGGCCAACGTCTTCACCACCGGCCTCGTCGGCTGGCCGGATGTCGCCCATATCGGCCCGGACAAGGATTTCACCCCGGTGATCAATCGCGCCCTGGCCCTGCCCGGTTTTACTGAAGACGTCGATCGCGGCACGGTGCTGGCCGGATTCGCCCGCAACACCGTCCTGGGCGTGGCCGACAAGGTCATCGAGGCGGTCAAGAGCAAGGCCATCCGCCATTTCTTCCTGGTCGGCGGCTGCGACGGCGCCAAACCGGGCCGCAACTACTACACCGAGTTCGTCGAGCAGGTGCCGCAGGACTGCATGATCCTGACGCTCGCCTGCGGCAAGTTCCGCTTCTTCGACAAACAGCTCGGCGATATCGGCGGCATCCCCCGGCTGCTCGATGTCGGCCAGTGCAACGACGCCTACTCGGCGATCCAGATCGCCGTCGCCCTGGCCGGGGCCTTCAACTGCGGGGTCAACGATCTGCCGCTGTCGCTGGTCCTGTCGTGGTATGAGCAGAAGGCGGTGGTCATCCTGCTGACCCTGTTCAGCCTCGGGATCAAGGACATCCGCCTCGGACCGTCGCTGCCGGCCTTCATCACCCCGAACGTCCTCAACGTCCTGGTCGAGAATTTCGCGGTGAAACCGATTGCCGCCACCCCGGCCGAAGACCTGCGGGCAATCCTCGGCTGATCCCCTCTCGCCGCCGGCTGTCCGGCCGGGAACGCCATCCCCCCGGCCGGCGGTTCGAGATCCCGGCCCTGTTGGTCATGAACAGGGCCGGGCGGGCGAGGTGGAGGCGCTTCGTTCCCGGTCCGCCCCCGGGAGCATCAACCCCAGCATGATGGACAGATATTCCAGTTTCGCTGAATTAACCCGCGCCGAAGCGGATGGCGAGGACTTCACCATCCTCTTCCGGCACCGGGATTCCCCGTTCGCCGTCATCGCCCCCCATGGCGGAGGCATCGAGCCCGGGACGATGGACATCGCCGATGCCCTGGCCGGCAGCGATTTTTCCTTTTACGCCTTCAAGGGCATCAAGAAGACCGGCAACACGGTCCTGCACCTGACCAGCAACCGCTTCGATGAACCGGTCGGAGTGACGGTCGCCGGCGACGCCGCCATCGTCATTTCCGTCCATGGCACCCGCGACCACAGCGACACGATTCTGATCGGCGGCAGGCATCGGGAGCTGAAGCAGAGGCTGCTCGAGGCATTGAGGACCGCCGGCTTCACGGCGGCGATCAGCGAAACGACAGGTCTGCGCGGCCAGGATCCCGCCAATATCTGCAACCGCGGCCGCAGCGGCGAGGGGGTGCAGCTGGAGATCGCGCGGGGTCTGCGGGAAAAAATGTTTGACCATCTCGGCCATCGGCCGGTGCGCCAGCGCACCCATCTCTTCTACGACTTCGTCACCTCGATCCGGACGGTCCTGTCCCACTGGTATTGAGACGCTGAGGCCCGACCCGGTCGAAGCCGCCTTGCCCTTTTCCTCACTGATCGTAATGTTGTAATCAGAGACCATGGCAGCGGATGATCGGCCTGGTTGCGTCAAAGCTCCCGTTGCCGCCGAGGGATTCTCTTGAGAGGTTGGAAAATCGCCATCGATTGCACGAAAAAAATCCGCCAGTTGACCCAGGTCAAAGACCTTCAGCCATCATCGGCTATACTGGAGGCATACAAAGGCACTACCGACCAACCCCCTTACCCTGGAGAACACATATGAAGACTGTACGCAAAATCATCGAGATCAACGAAGAACTGTGCAACGGCTGCGGCCAATGCGTCCCCGACTGCGCCGAGGGCTCGCTGAAGATCATCGACGGCAAGGCGAAACTGGTGGCCGATAAATTCTGCGACGGGCTCGGCGCCTGTCTCGGCTCCTGCCCCACCGGGGCGCTGCAGATCGTCGAGCGGGAGGCGGAGGAATTCGACGAGGAGGCGGTCGAGCAATACCTCGAGGCGGAAAAGAAGCAGGCCGCCGCCCCGACCATGGACTGCGGCTGCGCCTCCAGCCATATCCAGACGCTGAAGCCGCTGTCGGCCTGTCAGCAGGCCAATATTCCGGCGAGCCATCAGGCGACGACGACGGAGGCGGCCTCGATGCTCGGTCACTGGCCGATCCAGATCCGTCTGGTGCCGCCGCAGGCCCCGTTCCTGCAGAACGCCGACCTGCTCGTCGCCGCCGACTGCACCGCGGTCGCCGCCCGCAATTTCCAGGACAAGTATCTCCAGGGCAAGGCGGTGCTGATGGGCTGTCCGAAGTTCGACGACGTCGACAGCTACGTCCGCCGTTTCGCCGAGATCATCGCCACCTGCCGGCTCAAGAGCCTGACGGTGCTGATCATGGAGGTCCCCTGCTGTTCGGCGATGAACTCCATCGTCAAGAAGGCCCGCGACCTGGCCGGGGTCGACCTGCCGATCGATCAGATCACCATCTCGGTACGCGGCGAGGAACTGGCGCGGAAACGCTGGTAACACCGGCTGCAGCCGGCCACATCAGGAAAGGGAAGACGGGACTGTTCCGGCAGGCGGAGCAGTCCCGTTGTCGGTTACGGCCACTGCAGGACCGGGCCGCGGGCGGACCGGCCGATCCGGACACCGAGCGGCCGCAGCAGTTGAAAGACCGGCCGGCCGAAGGCGAACAGTTCGAGCCCGAGGGACAGTCCCAGCCGCCGCACCGCCCGGTCGCGGAAGGCCAGATCCTGCTCCACCAACGCCTGCAACGCCGCCCGTTCCCCGTCGTCCAGCTGTGATGTTCCACTGGCCAGTCGCTCGAGATCGGGACAGGGGCACTGCCGCTCATGGTCGATGACCAGCGGCCGCAACGGATCGTCGGCGGCAACGATATCGAGGCGGCTGAGGACATCGGTTTCGACCAGGGCCAGGATGGCCGCCGTATCCCAGCATTGCAGCGCCTCGCAGGCCTGCGGCCGGTGACCGTAGATCCGGCATCCCCTGGCCGCCTCGTCATAGTAGCAGCAGCGCCAGTCGCCGCCGCTGCCGGCAATCTTCACCAGTTCGACCCGGGTCGCCCGGACCCCGCCGGCCACCGGGTTGTCGGCCAGCTCCCCCTTGCGGATGGTGATCAGCCGCTCGAGCGGGATGCCGCCGTCGCCGATCAGGGGCAGATCGGCCCGATGCAGGGCCGGACCGCCTGCCCGGCAGCAGCGGCCGCAGCGCCGGCAGGTGTCGGTCGTGATCATCGTTGCCATGAAGAAAGAGTGTGCACAGCTGACCTGACCCCTGTTCAGAAGTCCATGATATAGCTGAAGACATCCTCTTCGATCGAGGTCTTCACCTTCAGCCCGGAGTTGTTGAAGATGGCCTGCATCCGCTTGTTGTTGCGCAGCACCTCGGCGGTGAAGCCGCTGATGCCGCTGGCCATCGCGATATGCTGGAGATGCTTGAAGAGGAAGGAGCCGACGCCGAGATTCTGCCATTCG
>Ga0075012_10006536_pt1 | contig 10567 bp, 8 predicted proteins | sample All_14_2_FD_71474 | JGI IMG/M metagenome (GOLD analysis project Ga0075012, IMG submission 71474) | Freshwater microbial communities in response to fracking from Pennsylvania, USA - Allegheny Zone_MetaG_DW_15 | ecosystem: Environmental > Aquatic > Deep subsurface > Groundwater > Drilled... | reverse complement strand
AGCAGGGCAGATCTGATCCATGATAAACCATGACGAATGAGCGGGAATGGCAGAAAAGGAACCTGTCCTTGCGGCAGCGGTGAAGTCTTCAACCGTTGCTGCCTCGACCTTCCACCTTCTCCGGCTCACCAGTTGGAAGTCCGCTTGTGCGGAAAATTGTGTAATTTCGCCAAGCAAGTGAGGGGTTCGCGCTGGCTTAAAAAGGCCAGCGAGGAACTGAAGCTGGAGTTGGACGACCATGAGGTCTTCGAAAGCTGGTACTGGAACCTGGTTTGCTATCACTATTCCGGTCCCACGGACGACCAGCCCACCCTTTTTGAGTCCTTTCTAGCCACCCGCCCCCGGTTGTCCGCCGAAGAAAAAACCCTGGTTTGGGCCTTTCGCCAGGCGCGCGTCTCAATATTTCGAATTTTAGAGATTCAGGCTGGTCAGGCTGTACTTATGGAAGACCAACTTTGCCCCGCTCAGGCCTGGGTGGCGGAACCGGCCCTGGCCGAGCCCGACATGGTGAATGCCGTCATTCTGGGACGCCTGGCCCAAGTCGGCCAGGAAGTAGTTTTGGCGGGCATGTATGTGCGCCCGATGGCGGCCTGGAAGGCGCAAATGATCGTCCAGGAAATGCGCGCCGAGGCGGCTCTGTCACTGAGTCCCGAATTGCTGCGCCAACCGAAATGGGTGCGGCGCCTGAGCGAGCGTTGGCGTTTGGGCTTTCAAGAACTGGATGAATGCAGCATGCCGCTGCTGGTGACCGCCGAGGGTGAGGAGTTGTGCTGGGTGCGCGACCGCTACATTTTCCCCGCCGAAGAATACGGCAACGTCCGCCAGGCACTGGAGCAATTTCCCGAGCTTTACTGGGAAAGTCCTCGCGAAGCCCGCTGGATCGTAGGTCCCTCTGAACTGGGCTATTTGGCTTTTCAGGAAAACTCACTGGTGCTCGAATGCAATTCCGAGGGTCGAGCCGAGCGACTGGGCGAGAATTTGGTGGCGTTGGCCATTCCAGGCCTCAAACGCGCCCGCCGCATCCGCCGGGGTATCCACTCGGACGGGCGAACTCGCCAGGGCCTGCTACGGGACGAGGCCATTCGCAGGGCCTATCTACACTGGTCGCGTCAGTGGCCAGAAGAGGCTTTACCTGGTTTGGGTGGACTCACTCCTCGGCAGGCCATGCGCAGCGCGGTGGGCCGGCGCCAGGTGGAAGCGATGTTGCACGAATTTGAATTTTACCAGGCGACCTTGTCTCCTGCGCAGGCCATCAGCCTGGATGGGATTCGCCAACAACTGGGCCTGCCGCTGCCTGACTGAGCGAAGCCCACTCTTGCAACACAGGTAGCGCTTCCTCGCGCAGCAACTGGGTTTGGGGAATGTCAGACGAGAGTTGGCGCACGTCCGCGTAGTGCTCCACGTCCAAAAATCCGAACGCTTTGCCTAATTCGTAGGTATCTTGATTGCTCAGGGAATACACGATTCGCCGGATGCCGGCCCATTTGCAGGCCGAGTAACACATGGGGCAGGGCTGGCAATTGGTGTAGATGGTCGCACCCACAAGACCTTCCAGGTCGCCGCTCTTGCGAATGCCGTCGCGAATGGCCACCATTTCGCCGTGAGCGGTGATGTCCAGGTCGACCCGAATTCGGTTGTGGCCTTCGCCCAGGATGTGACCGTCACGCACAATCACGGCACCAATCGGGCCCATGTTGCCATTCTCCATGCCACGCCGGGACCACTCGATGGCCAGCCGCATGAAGTGTTCGTCTTTTTCCACGGGCGGCCGTTCGTTGAGAACGGGTTTTCCCCTGGAGCGTGGAAAAGCTGGCCAGTGAATTGGCCGCGCTATCGCCCCCAGGACTGGCTCAGAATGTTGATTCTGGGCTCTTTGTATCTGGTCTTAAGTGAGGCCATGTCGCGATTGTTCGCCGACCGGAGTTTGCCGATCTTAATCTGGCCGGCCAGTGGACTGGCTCTGGCCGGCCTGATGATGGGCGGGATGCGACTGTGGCCGGGTATCTTCGTGGGAGCGGTGGCCGGAGGCATTCTCAGCAAGTTGCCCCTGTGGATGGTGCTCTACGAGGGGCTGGGAAAAGCCTTCTCGGCGGTATTGGCGGCCTGGCTACTGCGCCGGCTGGGCGGCTTTGATCGCGATCTGACCGGTCCCTCCGACTATCTCTGGCTGGCCTTCTTTGGCTGCCTGGGGGCTTCTTTGAGCGCCCTGACGGGATGCTCGGCCCTGGTGATGGGAGGGATGCCCTGGGCGGCCGCTCCCATCACCTTCTTCAAGTGGTGGCAAGGCGACAGTTTGGGTGTGGTTTTGATCGCCCCGGTGCTGCTGGTGTGGCGCCGTTTCCCGCGCGGCTGGTTCTCCGAGTCCCGCGCACTGATGACCGTCCTGTGCTTTGGCCTGGCTTTACTGGCTGGCGGGGCCATTTTTCTGGACTGGTACAAGGTCCTGGTTGGTCCTTACACCTACAACTATTGGATGTTTCTGATCGTCGCCTGGGCGGCGGTCAGCTACGGGCGCCATGGGGCTTTGCTGGTGTGCACGCTGACCGGAATTCAGGCCCTGTGCGGGGCCGTGTACGGTCTGGGCAGCTTCCAGGATGATTTCCGCCAGACCGGATTGCTGAACCTGTGGTTCTACCTGTTCGCCTTAACCACCGTCGGCTTGATGTTAGCCATTATCATTCATGACCGAGAATTGGCCCGGGCCGGTCTGGCCGAAGCCAAGGAAGCGGCCGAATCGGCCAACGCGCTCAAGGGCGAATTCCTGGCCAACATGAGCCACGAAATCCGCACCCCCATGAACGCCATTCTGGGGCTAAGCCACCTGGCGTTGCGCACCCAGCTTACGCCCAAACAGCACGACTACCTGATCAAGATTCAGTCGTCTTCGCGCAACCTGCTCAATCTCATCAACGACATTCTGGACTTCTCCAAGATCGAAGCCGGCCGCCTGGATGTCGAGGTGGTCGCCTTTCATCTCAGCCAGGTCATCGAGAATGTGTCCAATATCCTGGCCCTGAAAGCCGACGAAAAGGGACTCGAGCTTATCTTTCGGGTCAATAAGGGCACGCCTCAGGCCCTGATGGGCGATCCGCTGCGCCTGGGTCAGGTCCTCCTCAATTTGGCCAGCAACGCCGTCAAGTTCACTGAGCGCGGCGAGGTGGTCGTCACCATCGAGGAAGAGGAGCCAGGCTTTCTGCGCTTTGTGGTGCGGGATACGGGCATCGGCATGACCGAAGCACAGGTCAGCAAGATCTTCTCGGCCTTCACTCAGGCCGACGGTTCCACCAGCCGCAAGTATGGCGGCACCGGACTGGGTCTGTCCATTTCCAAGCAGTTGGTGGAATTGATGGGCGGCGAGATCTCTGTGCTTAGCCACCCGGGTGTGGGAAGCACTTTTAGCTTCGTGCTACCTTTAGCGCTCGACACCAGCGGCCAGGAACGCGAGTTTTTGCCCCCTGCGGGCCTGGAGAACATTCGCGTGCTGGTGGTGGACGACAATGAAATCGCCCGCGAAACCCTGCAAGAAGAGCTTCTGGCCATGCGCTTCGCGGTGACCACGGCCGCCTCGGGCCGAGCCGGGGTAGCCGAACTGATCCGCGCCGGCGAAGCCGGTGAACGCCCCTACGATCTGGTGTTACTGGATTGGAAGATGCCGGAGTTTGACGGCCTGGAAACGGCCCGACGCATCAAGTCGGATGCCCACGTTCCCAAGCTACCCGTTATTTTTGTAGTCACCGGCGACGGACGCGATGAAATTCGCTTCCAGGCCGAGAGCATGGGCCTGCAAGCCTTCTTGCTCAAGCCGGTCAACCCGTCCATTCTGTTTGACCACATCGTGGCCGCCTTCGGAGGCACCCCCGCCGGCAATGTGATTATGGCCAAAACGGAAGAAGATTTCTCCGGAGATTTGTTCCAGGGAGTGCGCATTCTGGTGGCGGAAGACAACGCCATCAATCAACAGGTGGTGCGCGAGATTCTGGAGCGGCTGGGAGCCGAAATATCCATCGCCCCCAGCGGTCGCCATGCCGTCGATATGCTGCAAGATGATCCCCATTTCGCGGCGGTGCTGATGGACGTGCAAATGCCGATTATGGGCGGCTATGAGGCCACCCAGCTGATCCGCAACGAGCTAAAACTCACTCTGCCCATCATCGCGGTCACTGCGCATGCCGTCGAATCGGAACGAAAAAAATGCCTGGAGGCGGGGATGAACGACCACGTGGCCAAGCCCATCGAGCCGTTCCAGTTGGTATCCACGTTGTTGCGCTGGATCGACCCCTCCAAGGTGGTGGTTCTGGCCGAACAAGAAACGGGGCCCGACTGGCCCGAGTTACCTGGTGTGGACCTGAAGGCGGCCCTGCGGCGCGTCTCCGGGAACACCGTGCTGCTGCGCAGCCTGCTCAGTGATTTTTGCGAGTCCTGGGCCGATGCGGCGACCTTCGAAGAAGCCGGCGAGGATCGCAGAATCAGAATGCACACTCTGCGCGGGGCGGCGGCCACTCTGGGCATGGATGAAGTGGCTGAAGCGGCCGGCGAGTTGGAGTCCGGCGGCTCGGACACGAGCCGCTTGCAACGAGCTTTATCGGTCGTTCTGCCTGGATTGCGAAACCTGCCCCAGGCCGCGTCGAAGGCCCGGGTGGCTGAGGACGTGCCGGCCCTGCTGCAAGAGTTGGAGGGACTCCTGGCCTCGCAGGATTTCGACGCCACCGAACGGTTTGAAGTGCTTCGATCCAGCCTGGGCGAGGGACCCTGGTCTTCGGCCCTGGAGTGCCTGGCGCGCGACGTGGATCGGTTGGATTTCGGGGCTGCTCAAAATAGCTTGCGAGCCCTCAAAGATTTGTTGCCTTCGGGAGCGAATGAGGAGGCTGCATCATGAGTGAAAAATCTACCGTCCTGGCCATCGACGACGCGCCTTCTAATTTGAAGCTGTTAGGGCAAATTCTCAGCCCCCTCTATCGCTTTGTTTTCGCCACCAGCGGTGCGGACGGTTTGGAGATGGCCTCGACTCATCGCCCCGACCTGATCCTGACCGATGTGGTCATGCCCGAAATGGACGGGCATCAGGTGTGCAAGCAACTCAAGGCCAACCCCTTGACCGCTCAGATCCCGGTCATCTTCATCACCGCCTTGAAGGATGAGACGGACGAAGCCTATGGCCTGGAAATCGGAGCCATCGACTACATCACCAAGCCCTTCTCCCCCGCCATTGTGAAGGCGCGGGTGCGCAATCATTTGGAGCTGAAACACTACCGAGATTTGCTCGAGAGCCAGGCGGCCACCGATGGCCTGACGGGAATCCCCAACCGGCGGCATTTCAACGACTCGTTGGAGCGGGAATGGCGCAGCGCCATCCGACGCAAATCCCAGATCTCGCTGGTGCTGATGGATATCGATTGTTTTAAGCCCTACAACGACTTTTACGGACATCTGCAGGGCGACGAATGCCTGCGCGAGGTAGGACGAGCCCTGGTGGGGGCGGCGCGCCGCCCCTCCGAGCTGGTGGCGCGCTATGGGGGCGAGGAATTCGCCTGTGTGCTGCCCGATACCGATCTGGCCGGCGGGGTCCACGTGGCCAGCGAACTCCTGGACCGGGTGCGCTCGCTCCAGTTAAAGCACGAGAAATCGACCGTCTGCGATCACGTCACTCTGTCGCTGGGGGTGGCCTGCATGTCACCTGAGGTCGGTGACAATCCCGGCGAACTGATTCAAAAGGCCGACGCACAGCTCTATGTGGCCAAACGGGCGGGACGCAACCAGGTCTGCGGGCTTTAGCGCCGGGATCCGATCCATTCTTCCGCCACCGGGACCGGCTCGCGCGCGACCGGTTCGGGGCGAGGGGCCACCGGTTTGACCGGAGGATAATTCAACAGACTGCCCAGCCAGGCCCAGACCATGCCCGCCAGCACCACCAGGGGCGAGTGGACTGCGATCACCAGACCGATCAGCGCGCCTTCGGCGGGAGCGAAAGGAAGACTGAAGGCACCCGATACCGCCACCGACAAGATTGCCGCCAGTAGCAAGGCGGGGAGCCTGAGCCTCAGCGCCAATCGGTTGGCGGGCAGGGCCAACAGGCTGAAGACGGCGGCCGTGACCAGACCCGGAACCTCCGGGCGCAGGCGCAGAGGCAGTTCGGGAGGATAGTTCAGGTATTGGCCCATGAATTTGGCCAATACCCAACCGACCAATAGATTGCCCAGGAGGAAGCGCAACGCTCGCAGCATAGATTCTTCTTGCACACCAAAACGCCGGTTCCCGCCGTCCCGGCGGACCTGACGCCAACCTTACCTGGCCCTGATACCACCCTGCCACGCTCAGGCTAGGCTCAACAAATCAGTGGTGAAGGAGATACACAATGGCCGCAGAGTCGAAATCGACTTGGGGATGTCTGGCAATCTTCGGGCTCATCTGGCTATCGGGAGTGGCCGCCTTTGACTGCCTCACCTTTCCCGGCCTGGTCCGGCAATGGCGCGCCAGCTGGCAATACAGCAGTACTCAAGGCATCGTCCTGGAGTCCAGAGTCATCGAGGAAAAAGGCGACGAGTCTACCAGCTACCGTCCCCACATCCGCTATCAGTATCAGGTCGGCGAAACCAGCCTGAGCGGCGAGCGTTACCGATTCGGGATGAACACCCCCGGGCACAAGCTGGCCTTCCGCACCGTCCACGACCATCCCCCGGGCTCCCCAATCGAAGTCTGGTATTCCCCCGAAGACCCGGGCGTAGCCGTGTTGGATCGGGAGCTGTCCGGCCAGGACTTGTTCATACCGATGTTTTTGACGCCCTTTAACGTAGTCGGGTTGGGATTCTTGCTGGGGCCCTGGCTGGCCGCCCGCAAAGGCCCCGGTGGAGTGCCGGTAGTGCGGGAAGGTCTGGGATGGAGAGCCCGACTCAGTTACGGGCACCCTCTCAGCGCGGCCATTGCGAGCCTTGGTGGCCTGAGCTTTCTGGCCATCTTCGTGGTAGGTCTAAGCACCGGCATGAATCCTGGCGCTGAAGTCATGCGCCTCACCTGGACCGCGGTGCTGGGTCTGTCGGGTTACATCGGGTTGCGCACCGTCCAACACAACCAACTCGGCAAGACCGACCTGCGCATCGAACCGGGTCGGGTGGAATTCACTCCGGCTGGCGCCTTCGGGCAACGCCAGTCGGTGGCCACCTCGGAAATCGAGGGCCTGGAGATCGTAACCCACGAGCGCTGCGATTCCGAGGGCACGGTGACGCACACTTTTGAGCTGCAGCTCAAGCTTATCAGCGGCGAGAGCCACGGGCTTCGCCAGTGGAACAGCCGGGGGCAGGCCCAGGAATTTGCCAGCTGGCTCCAAGTTGTTGCCGGCCTGAAAGTCTCCTAGTACTCCTTGCCCGGCATTGCAGTACACCTGGCCCCCGCCAAGGGCAATCCTTCCGAGGTACTCTTAGAAGACTATCCGGAGGTATCTATGAACAAAAACTTTAGCTCAGCCCTTTTGGCCGCCAGCCTGTGTCTGCCCGTACTGGCGCAGCCAATCATTGCCAAATTGGACGGACAGCCGCTCCAATTTGATCAGCCCCCCGTAATGGTGGGAGGACGAGTCATGGTGCCCTTGCGCGGCATCTTTGAAAGTTTGGGAGCGAACGTCCGTTTTGAAGCCGCTACTCAAAAAATCCATGCCACTCGAGGCAGCAACGTGGTGGAACTGACGCTAGGCTCCAACCAGGCCCGTGTGGATGGCCAGCCGGTAAGTCTGGACAGCCCCGCCGCCACCATCGGTGGCCGCACCATGGTCCCCCTGCGCTTCGTCTCCGAGGCCTTGGGAACCGAAGTTCGCTGGCAGGAGGCCACCCAAACCGTGTTCCTGACCACCACCGGGGCGGTTTCCGAAGCTCCTATCACTCAGCCCCCCGCCCAGCCTCGCCAACCCAGGCAACCGCTGCAGCTCAACTCGGTCAGCCACAACGCGCGCGGCTCGCTGAATGGAGGCGACCGCCTGGTGGTGAGCGCCAGCGGAGCGCGCGGGGGCCGCGCCAATTTTGATATCCTGGGTGTGGTGAACAATCAGCCCATGCGCGAAACTCAGCCGGGCGAATACCGAGGCGACTTCACGGTCCCCAATCAGTTGCGGGTCTCTCAGGGGACTCTGGTGGTGCACCTGCGCAAACAGGGCCAAACCACCCAGTTGGAAGCCCAGCGCCCGGTCAGCTTTAACGCCCGCCAGGTACCAGGCACCCCAGGCGGACGACTGGACATCGGTCGACTCAATCTGCGCAACGGCCAGGTCGTAAGACCCTTGTTCGATGTGCAGGGACAGACCTTGCCAGGTGCCACCATCCAAATTACCGGCCGCAGCCCGCGTATTCCCGGGACGATTCAGGCTCAGGGCCAAGCGGACGGCAACGGCCGTTTCGGCATTCAGGTCAATGCCAACGTTGTGCCCGATAACGCGCCCCTGAATCTCACCATTCAAGCAATTGACCGCAATGGTCGTCAGGGAGCGCCCCGTCAGGTCCAACTCATCCGTCGCTAGCCTAGAATTGGCCCCGTCCTGCACTCGGTCGCGGCGGAGCCGCCGGAGACTTTAAGGCGAAGCCGTAAGTCTCTATACCACTCGCGCGATGGTTAGTGGGCCAATTTACGGCACAACCCGGTGAGCGGCTGTGCCGCTGCGCGTCACTAGCCGCTAATCGCATTTCTCCAAGCTCTTGTGGCCGGCCGAGCATCCCTCGGCCGGCCACAATGAGTTTTAGGGCGGGAAATCTAACCGGTCCGCCAGGACACATGTCCTCATTACGCCAGGATCCGCTCTTCTCGGATTATCCTGGCGAACCGACTACCCTGTTAAAAACGCAGGGGAAAGGCGGGTTCTTGGGGAGATGCAACCAGCGGTTACCGGGTTGGCCGGGCTGTTACTCCTGCTCTATCTCATCTATGGATTCAGCTGGATGGAACCGAATTTCCCCATCGGCATCGGATTCCTGGTGGCGATACCAGCATTGGGGCTGGCAGCCGCCTGCTGGCGGGGCGAAGGCAAGAGGCGTTTGAGGCGGAAGCCTCCTGGGTGAAACGTTGCCTGCTCCTATTTTTCCCGCTCTTCCTGACCTTGATCTCGGGGGCGGATGAGCGCCTGCTCAGCTTTAGTGTACTCATCGCTGCGGAACCTGGCGGAGGATTCTGTTGGCCCTACTACCTTTATGTACCTCCTCAGTGTGCTCAACCGGGGCAACAGGTTTTTCCCTTACTGGTCATACCCAACAACTCCGGCAAGGTCGACGACAACCCGGAGGTTCATCAGCAGGCAGCCGCCGAGGACCTGGCCAGCAGCCGCCGGCTGGCCGATACCCTGGGATGCCCGGTGCTGGTTCCAACTTTTCCGCGTCCCGCCACCCAATGGCAGCTCTACACCCACGCCCTGGACCGCGACACCTTGCTCCAGGGGTCGGGCGACCTTAACCGCGTCGACATCCAACTTCAGGCCATGATCCAGAACGCTCGTCTGCACCTGGACGCCCGCGGCATCAAGCTGCGACCGAAAATCTGGATGCAGGGGTTTTCGGCGGCAGGAATGTTTGCCAACCGCTTTGCCCTGCTTCATCCGGACAACGTGGAGGCGGTGGCGGTTGGTGCCCCGGGCGGCTGGCCCATGGCCCCGGTGCAAAAATTCTCCGGCAAAGACCTGCCTTACCCGGTGGGCTGTTCCGACCTGATCACCCTGACGGGAAAACCGCTGGAAATCCAGGCCGCCAAGGAGATCCACTTCTTTTTCTTCCAAGGGGACCAGGATGAGAACGACTCGGTTGCCTACGACGACGGCTACGATGCCAGTGACCGCCGGCTGGTTCAGGAACTGTTCGGACTGCGTCCGGTGGACCGCTGGCCTCACGCCCAAAGGCTTTACGCCCTGGCCCAACTTCAAGCCCAGTTCAAGCTCTATCCCGGAGTGGGACACGAAACCAACGCCGACATGCGCAAGGACATGGTGCAGTTCTTTCAGACCTTACCCGGCCAGTGAAAGAGCCCGGGTAAAATTACCTCCGCCCTGCCCAGGATCTCACGATGAAAGGCCGGGTTGGGAGGTTCCAGCGGTTCCAGGTTCACGATCAGGGTGCGGGCATCGTACATGTCCGCGCGACTGACCAGCCAGTTGGCCGGAGCTACACTTCCCGAGGTGCCGACCGCCAGAAAAAGGTCACAGCGCAACACCGCCCCAAAGGCAGCCGTCTCGGCCGCCTCGGGAATGCGTTCGCCAAAAAGCACAATATCAGGGCGGAGGAGCTCACCACAGGCCGGGCAGGGTCGTGGACCTCCATCCGGGTCCTCAAACGGCTCTAGATGGCAGCTAGAGCAACGGGTGCGCAGCAGCGAACCATGCAACTCCACCACGTTTTCAAATCCAGCCCGTTGATGCAGCCCATCCACATTCTGGGTCACCAAACGTACGTCGCATCCCGACTCTTTTTGCAGTCGAGCCAGGGCGTAGTGGGCCGCATTAGGGACCGCCTCCTGCATCGGCTTGCGCAGCCGACCGTAAATCTGCCAGATAAGCTCGGGATTCGTCAGTAAATCAGGAGAAACGGCAGCGCGTTCGGCCTCCGGG
>Ga0075012_10006532_pt1 | contig 10569 bp, 6 predicted proteins | sample All_14_2_FD_71474 | JGI IMG/M metagenome (GOLD analysis project Ga0075012, IMG submission 71474) | Freshwater microbial communities in response to fracking from Pennsylvania, USA - Allegheny Zone_MetaG_DW_15 | ecosystem: Environmental > Aquatic > Deep subsurface > Groundwater > Drilled... | reverse complement strand
TCTTGCCTCTGAAACCCGAGACACTGCCAGACGGGTTTTTGCCCACCGGGGTCACATCACCCCGGTGTCAGGCATTCGCTCGAGCGCAGTTGCCGACGCGTGGCAAGTGCGCCGAACGGCACAAGGGACATCGTACCGGATTGCGCGTGACCATGATCTCGTTGCTTCGATCCTCGACAGGGCAGGCCCGTTGAAGTCCGACATCCTCGTGCTTCTCAGGTTGATTGAGGAGACAGTACCGGTGCAGCGCATCTGGCTCGATACGGCAGAAGACAAGGAAACGCCGAGAACTGGATTTGCAGGGGCGCCCGACAGCGAAGTGATGGAAACCCTGTCTTCGATGTTTGAAGCCCTGGTGAAGTTCCGAGGGCTCAGCCCGACCGAGGCACGCGAGCGGCTTGGTCGCACGCCCCCATTCGACCGCCACCTAAATCTAGTTGCGGCACTTGAAGTGAAAGATTCCAAATGACGATTTCAAACCAGAAGGCCTTCGACTCGATCCTTTCCATGGCGCAGAACATGCTGCGACTCGCGGCAGAGCGCGCCCAAAGCCCGGTCACGCCGGAAATGATCGAGAAGGAACTCAACAAGCTTGCGATCATGATGGAGGACGATTTCGTGCTCGTCGATCGTGACGCGCTAGTTGATGAACTGATCCGCCGTTCAAGCCGCACCGTCGGCGACAATGCTACCCTTTCCAGCGGAGAGGACCATGTCGCGTGGCTTGATGCGGAGAGGAAGAAGGGCTGGACCTATTGGCAGCGCTACTCTGAGTACATGGAAGCGCGGATCCCCTGGACCGCCCTCGATGCCCTAGATGTGGCCACGGACGAAGTCCTCTCACAGCTTGAGGACCCTACCAGGGAGGGTGCATGGGATCGCCGCGGGTTGGTCGTGGGCCATGTCCAGTCGGGAAAGACCGGCAACTACACCGGCCTGATCTGCAAGGCCGCTGACGCTGGTTACAAGATCATCATCGTGCTGGCCGGTCTGCACAACAACCTCAGAGCCCAGACACAAATCCGCCTCGACGAAGGGTTTCTTGGCTTTGCAACCATCGCTGACGCTGACGAGCTCCCCGCAGTTGGGGTAGGGCTGATCGACAAGGACGTGTCCGTCCGCCCAAACGCCGCGACCAATCGAAGTGAGAAAGGTGACTTCAACACTGCGGTTGCGGCGAAGATGAACATCAGTCCGGAACAGCGTCCGTGGCTGTTCGTCGTAAAGAAGAACAAGACCGTGCTCGAGCGGCTGCTACACTGGATCCGCAACCGTGTCGCCAATCATGTCGATCCCGAGACCGGGCGCAAACTCGTTACGAACCTGCCGCTACTCGTGATCGACGACGAGTCGGATCACGGTTCGGTCGACACTGGCGAAGACGTCGTGGATGAGAACGGCAACCCTGACCTCGAGCATCAGCCCAAGACCATCAACAGATTGATCCGCTCCATCCTTCATCACTTTTCAAGGAAGGCCTACGTCGGGTACACCGCGACGCCGTTCGCAAACATCTTCATTCATGACCGCGGAGAAACGCAGGAGCACGGACCGGACCTGTTCCCGGCTGCGTTCATCACGAACCTCGCAGCGCCATCGAACTATGTTGGACCAGGTCGCGTATTTGGGTCGGCATCAAGCACACCTGAGGAGTTGCCGCTCGTTCGCCCATTGACGGAAGAAGAGTTCCAGCCGTGGATGCCGAGCAAGACGACGACTTCGCCGGAGATCAAACCGCACAAGAACGGACATCGGCCCAGGTGGAAAGGTGAAGACCGGGTGCCGGACTCGCTCGCGGAGGCAATCCGATCATTCGTCTACGCCTGTGCTGTACGAAAGCTGCGCGGACAAGGTAACAAGCATTCCTCAATGCTCATCCACGTGACGCGCTACACTTCGGTGCAGAGTGAAGTGGTCACCCAAGTTGCCGAGTACGTACGAAACCTGAAAGGCCGCTTCACCCGCGGCATCGAGCTTGCGGAACTCGAGGCGTCCATGTGCATGGAGTACCATGACGCATTCGTTCCGGGAATGCAGGCGATCCGGTCGGCCCTGGTGGAAGGCGAAACTCTGACGGATTTCTCGTGGGATGACCTGCGCGCCGTCCTGCCGGATGTCCTTTCCGACATTCGTGTCCGTGAGATCAACGGCACTGCAAAGGACGCACTCGACTACGCCGAAAATGACGGCACCGGCCTCAAGGTCATTGCAATCGGCGGCGACAAGTTGGCGCGCGGCCTCACGCTAGAGGGCCTCTGCACGAGCTACTTCCTTCGAACTGCACGCATGTACGATACGCTCATGCAGATGGGGCGTTGGTTTGGCTACCGTGACGGCTATCTGGATGTCTGCCGCCTCTACACCTCCCAGGAAATGGTGGAGTGGTTCGGCCACATCGCCGATGCCGCCGAAGAGTTGCGCCAGGAGTTCGACAACATGGTCGCTGCTGGGGCAACGCCGAAGCAGTTTGGCCTTCGCGTCAAGTCGCACTCAGTTTTGACCGTGACATCGCCTGCCAAGATGAGAAACGCTCGGGCGATGCAGCTGACCTATTCGGGCGACCTCCTGCAGACCATCGTCTTTCCCAACCGCAAGGACGACATCACGGCAAACTTCAAAGCTACAGATCGCTTCATCGCTGCGCTTGGAACCTCGCGGGACTTGAATGACCAGTTCTATGTTCCAGAAAATCAGAAGTGGAATGGCCATCTCTGGCGCGAAGTACCTTCGCTCAGCGTCATCTCTTTTCTCCGAGATTACCGGACACACCCGGCGAGTTTCAGGATCATGAGTCCGCTGATTGCCGATTTCATCGAGGAAATGAACAAGGATGACGAGCTCTCGCGCTGGACGGTAGCACTGATCGGCAAGGATAGTGGCCCGGACGACAAGCTTCGAGTGATTGGCGGCCGTTCTGTCAACATGCTCCAGCGCAAGCGCACCACAGAACACGCTGATAGATACTCGATCAAGACCCTGATCTCCCCCCGTGATCAGGCCATAGATCTGACGGAAGCAGAATGGAAGGCAGCGTTGGAGCTAAGCCAGAAAACCTGGCGCAACGACACTGATCGCAACGAGGGCAAAGAGCCACCGTCAGAGCCTAGAGGTCCGCAGATCCGTCACATCCTTGGCCAAGGCATAGCAGAAGCAGGCATCGCAGCCCGCAGGGAACGCGGACTGCTTATGCTCTATCTGCTCGATCCTGAAGGCACGGGGGTCGATGAGTTGAAGGATGCAGAACCCATCGTTGCATGGGCAATAAGTTTCCCATCAAGCACTTCAGACAGAAGAGTCTCCAACTCGAGGTACATCGCCAATAGCGTGCTGTGGGGAGGCCTCAATGAGTGGGTGGACTGAAGAGGGACTGACGCGCGCATGGCGAGCACTCGCTCGACAGGAAGCCGCAGAAGACTGGCGATTTGTCCATCTGACAGACATGGGAGCAGTGTCCGTGGAGGCTGGGTGCCACTTTCCGCTCGGCCGCGAAGCGCTGATCGTTTCCTTTCCGGGATCCTCGCCGGTAAATGCCGCGCGGCTCCCGGAAGGAAAGGGCTTCGATATCACCAGCATTGAGGGTCAGAACGCCTTCGCAGGGAAGACCGCCATCGCACTGGTACGAAGGCCGGAGGGGTCTCCGGACATTTTTGCCATCATGGTGGTTGATGTTCTGAGAACGCTCGAATTCTCAGCTGCAAACGCGACCAAGGACGTGATAGAGGCCTTTCTCGAGCGGGTCCGAGAGTGGCAGTCGTTCATGGCGCGAACCCAGCGCCCGCTCTCCCCAGACGCGCAGATCGGACTCTTTGGCGAACTCTGGATTCTTCGAAGCCTCATCGATACCTCACTGGGCGCGGGTGCTCTGAACTGCTGGCAGGGGCCGCTACGAGCGGCACAGGATTTCCACGTTCGAGCAGGGGCGATCGAGGTGAAGAGCACAGTCCGTACTGGTAGCTTCCTCGCTCGCATCAACAGTATCGAGCAGCTGGATGACGATAGGGAGCCACTGTTCCTCTGCGCCCTCCGCTTCGAAGAGAATATGGACGGGATGTCTCTTGTCGATCTCGTGGCTGAACTCCGGGAGAAGTTCCGTCTAGCGGGTGTCCAGCGAGCTTTCGAAGCACTGCTCATGGTGATGGGATACCTCGACGAACATGCAGCTCTCTACGGCCGCACGCTCATCTTGAAGGACTCGAAAGCTATCCCAGTGGACGACGATATGCCGCGCCTCACACGCACCGCACTGCCAGCGGCCATCCGGTCGGCAGCCTATGTCCTCGACATTGACGCACTGGAAGTCCCTTATGCCGGAATGCCAGAGTTGATCATCGCATTTGGATTGGAATGACATGAGCCTCGAGGATTTCCACCGCAATTTCCGTTCCGATCTTCAAGCGACGATTGCAGAACGTATTGAAGCTGGTGAAGGACCTTTTCCTTCGGAAGAACTCGTCTTTGCAGAAAAGGTAATGGAACATGTGGCAGAGACCGGCATCTGCGAAGAGCCAATAGTCTGTCACTGGAACGGCAAGGTCGGCAATGCAAAGCTGCGCATCACAGGCTATGCCATCAGCGCTGACGAAACGGCCCTCGATCTTTTTGTCACCCATTACTTCGGGACCGAGAACCTTCAGGACCTGGCCGACTCAGATGCAACAGCCACGGCCAGCGAAGGTGTTCGCTTCCTGTTTCGCGCGGCAAGTGGAAACCTTGATGCAAGGATCGACCCAACCCATTCGGTGCGAGACCTCGTTGCAACCATTCGCTCCAGATGGGGTGATATCGACCGCCTCCGTGTGTTCGTAATCACCGACGGGAAGACCAAGACCAAGCGTTTTTCGAACAAGGAAGTCCATGACAAGATGGTGGCCATCGAGGCCATGGATATGGAAAGGCTGTTTCGGCACACCGATGGCAAACCGCGAGACGAGTTGTCCCTGAGCCTCGTCCAGTCAATAGGCAGACCGCTTCCCTGCGTCCACGTCCCCGATCCCGATGCCGATTATGAGTATGCACTGACGGCCATTCCTGGACAGCTTATCCGTGATCTATATCTGCGCTTCGGACCACGCCTCCTCGAGGCCAATGTCCGTACATTTCTTGGCACCAAGAAGGCTGTGAACAAAGGGATCGTCGAAACACTTCGCAAGGAGCCGGAGCACTTTCTCGCCTTCAACAATGGACTCGTCCTCGTTTGCGACGAAGCGGCATTCGAGCGCGCTGACGATGGAAATCTTGGACTCTCTTTCCTAAAGGGCCTGCAGATCGTCAACGGAGGGCAGACAACTTCGTCCATCTACTTCGCATCGCGTGATGACAGGACCATCGACCTGAGCCACGTCATGGTTCCGGCCAAGATCATCATCCTGAAGGGATCGCAGGACGATGCACGCGAACGGCTGATCAGCAACGTCTCTCGTTACGCAAACAGTCAGAACGCGGTGAAGATGTCTGATCTTTCGGCGAACCGGCCATTCCACGTCCAGCTTGAAAAGCTCGCCAACGAGACCTGGTGCCCTGATGGAGCAACGCGCTGGTTCTACGAACGGGCAGCGGGTGCCTACAACGTCATGCTGCTCAGGGACGGCAACACGCCTGCAAGGCGCAGAAAGCTTCAGGAAATGATCCCGCCGAAGCGCAAGCTGACCAAGAACGACATAGCGAAATACCATGAAGCGTGGCGCGGCAGGCCCGATGTTGTCGCTAGAGGCGGCGAGAAGAACTTCGTCGAGTTCATGGATGCGCTAGACAAGGATCCGACCATCGTGCCGAATCCGCTCGATGCCCGTTGGTATCGCGGGATGATCGCAAAGGTCGTTCTGTTCAAGGCGATCGAGAGTATGATCAAAACCAAGGACGCAAAGGAGGTGTTCCGCCAAGGATGGGTGAACATCGCCACCTACGTTGTCTCGGTGGTCTCAGACCGTCTGGGTGATCGACTCGACCTCGAACAAATCTGGATGCGACAGGGGATTTCCGGCGGCCTTCGGGATCTGCTCTGGGAATGGGCTGTCGTCGTGAACGCCGAGTTCAACAGGATCGCCCCTGGCCAGCAGATTTCAGAGGTGGCGAAGCGTGCTGACACTTGGGCCAGAGTAAGAGCAGCAGACTACCCTATGACGCTGCGCGGGATACCAGAGATGCGATCGAGCTGACGACAGATTATCCGAAAAATGCAAAACGCTGAAGTCATAAATGACTTACTAGAATTATCTGAAAAAGAGCTTGCACAAGGGAAGGATATCCTTTCCGAGATGAATGATGCACAAATTGCACTCTTGACGATCGAGGTATGTAGAGCGCTGGACTACTGGTACGTCACTGACGCGTTCGGCAACAAGAACGAAAACAAGATTCCAGAGCAAGACCTCAATATCATGTCACGGGGATGGAACGCATTTCTACAAAATGTGCTTCCGAGGTTGGGAACGGTATCCGGTATTCCGCTCTTGGAAAGTACGAAAGAAACGGTCCAAGCTGCATCAGCCGAGTTGCACCGCTTTGGCAGGCACATCCTGCTCAAGCGAACCGCCGAACTCGTTGACCGCGGACTTGCTGAAGGCAGTCGGGTAGATGACGTAATTTCAGTTCAGATGATGCATCGCAAGAACAGCGATCATTTCCTCGATCAGATAGACAATGCTCGATGGGAAGAATTTTCCAAGAAACTCCAACCATCTGATCTCCTGGCGCACGGAGTTATTGAAGTATCGCGGCTTGCCAACTTCCAGGAGGAATTGAAACGCCTTATGTTTCGTTGGGAAACGCCTCAGGGCGTTATGGTTGGGTACCATGCCAGCCCACAGCTTGATGACCACTTCATAGGCGCCGTTTTCGATCACGTGTCTGCTTGTCGGGAAAAGAGCGGGATACACCCAGAAGCGTCCATCAGAGGAATTAACGCAAATGACGTGCACGTGGTAGTCATGTTTCTTATGAGCGCCAAGTTGAAACACACGCAGTTTGTTGCCACCGCCAAGCGGCAGTGGCCAGATGTGAATTACTGGATGAGCCTGACGATCTGGAAGCCAAAGAGTGAGATCGTGGCGGAACTTTCCGGGGCGACAAGGATTGACCCCATCATTGCATCTGCAATTATTGATCTGCTTACCATTCAACAGGAAAAGAATCCAGATTTCTCATCAGATGTTGACCCACTGATCCCGTTCTTTATCAAGATATCGGACCGCTACCTGCTCGAGCCGGCAAGTATACTGTTCTTGAATCCATTTGACATTATTGCACGGCTAAATCCGGATCAGAAAACGCGCCAAGCAATCTCAGATAAGCGCGAGGGATTGATGCTGACCAACCTGAATGGCCTATTTCAGGGAAACAGATACATTAGACTTGAGGCTCCAGTCCGCCTGAGGACTGCAGGAAGAATAGTCACAGATATCGATGGGGCTATTTTGGATCTGATCACGGGAGAGCTTGCGCTCTTTCAGCTGAAATGGCAGGACTTCAGGGGAGCAAACTTAAAGCAGACTATAAGTCGAGCGAAGAACTTTGTAGGCGCAGTCTCTACTTGGGCTAGAACAACATCGCGTTGGATTGACGAGAACGGGATTGAAAAGTTATTGATATCACTCAGAGTTCCAAGTATCGCTCACACTCCGGTTAAGGGTGTTCATCTATTTGCTATAGGTCAGATGAGCGCACGGTTTGGACAGTACGGATACGATTCCGAAAACAACAATCTAGCTATATCAACGTGGCCGCAGTTTTTACGAATTCGCCATGAAGTCGGACCAGCTGACCGTGTCCTTAGCCGGATGTTTGAAAAGGCGAAGGCAGAGGAGACTGGCAACGCTGCGGTCTCGGCGCACCCGTATGAGATGCATTCATGCGGTCAGGTCATTCGCTTTGAAAACATGTGGAACAAAGTCGAACTGCATGATTGATCACTGACCAAGCGCGGAATAGACCAGTCGCGCGATCTGGTTCGCAAGAAACGGCGGCACGGCGTTACCGACCTGGACGTATTGCTGTGTCCGATTGCCGAGAAACAGGTAATCGTCGGGAAAGGTTTGCAGTCGTGCCGCCTCGCGAACGGTAAGGCTGCGGCACTGCAGCGGATCAGGATGGATGAAGTAGTGGCCATCCTTCGAGATATGGCTCGTGACAGTGGTCGATGCCTCGTCTGCGAGCTGGACGCGGAAGCGGTCATTGAAGACACCGCTGTGCCAGTTGCAGTGGTCCGGGCTGAGCACCAAAGGAAAATCAGCGGCCTTCGGGCTGTAGCCGCGGACAGACCCGAACACGGCCGCGAACAGATAGCGGCCCAGATCCGATTTCATGTGCCCGCGAGTTTCGTGCTGAGCTATCGCGCGCAGGCCCGGCCGTTCCAACCATCGCAGCAATTCATCGTTCGCGGTGCCATAGCCTTCGGGAAGCCATGAGGCCGAGCGAGAAGCCGGTGATGCAACTCGCATACGCTTTGAAATTGACTTAAAGGCTTCACGAAGAGCGCCGTCATCCTTGCCCTTGTAGATGCTGGCCAACAGTCTTGCGGCATCCGTGACTTCTTGCTGCCACGCCGCTGAGTCGTCGTGACCACGGCTGATGCCACTGCGCAGGGTTGGCAAGGAGCCGATGGCATCGCTGACCGTTCTGGTCGCTCCTGACACAGCGATCTCGGCACCTGCGGCCCTGTTTGCCAGATCCGATCGGATCCCGACGATGATCACCCTGTGCCGGCGCTGTGGGACGCCGAACGCCTCGGCCCGGACAATGAAGTCGGATGGCTGCTTCGCTTCGGTCAGCCTGGCCTTGCCATCCTGGATACGGATTGCACGCAGCTCATAATGATGGTCACACCCGGGACCGAGCGAGGACAGGTCCTCCATCAGCATCTCGAAAACCAGTCGGCTCTCGACCGTCGACGAGAGCATACCTTTGACATTTTCCATCACGAAGGCTGCGGGGCGAAGCTTGTCGAGGACCCGAATGTATTCACGAAAGAGATAGTGCCGCGCATCCTCCTCCGGGACATAGCCGACCTTGCCTCTCGACCGAGCGCGCCCCACGAGGGAATAGGCCTGGCATGGCGGGCCGCCGATAAGGACTGAGTCGTCGTACTCGGCTTTCAGCTTCTCGATTGCCCCGTCGATTGCAGTCGCCGCGGCTTCCGTTCCAAGCTCGAGCGCACGCGCCTCTTCAACAGCATGCCGCCATGCATCTGGATCGACGGATGACCAGTCCGGTTCAGATGCCAGCCCAGCATGGAAATCGATGAATTCTTTCGGCAAGACGCCATGAAGCACGCGGAACTGGCGCAGGAACGCGCGCAGCGTCAGGGTCCAATGGGCCGACGACTCCTTCTCGACCGATATGCCGATCCGGAACGGCGCATGGCCGTCCTCGACCAGGGAAGCAAACCCTTCGCCAAGTCCGCCCGGGCCGGCAAACAGATCGACAATGCCGAAAGTGGAAGGCAAATCAGGCTCCTGACGAATTTCACCCAGCCGGTGTATACTAGGTTCAAGGACAAAAACCAGGACACAATGGCCGATATCGTCGATGAGCAGACCCGTTCCCGGATGATGTCCGGAATACGCGGAAAGAACACGAAGCCAGAGCTTGCTCTCAGGCGAGCTCTGCACGCGCGCGGCTTTCGCTTCCGGCTTCATTCCAGCGTCGTACCAGGACGGCCCGACCTCGTACTCACAAAGTACCATGCCGTCATCTTCGTGCACGGTTGCTTCTGGCATCGTCACGAGGGGTGTCGATACACAACCAGCCCCTCTACCCGCCCCGAGTTCTGGCAGGCGAAGTTCGCAGCGAACATTGCACGAGACAGCGCCGTCCTAAAAGAACTTGTAGAGGTGGGCTGGCGTGTCGCGACGATCTGGGAGTGCGCCTTGCGGAAGCCCGATCAGGTTAATGAGAGTGTCAGCAGGTTCGAAGAATGGCTGCGAGGAGGCGAAGGACAGATCGAGATCGGCGGCGAAGCCTGACACGGCTGTCATCGGAAAGAGACAGCCCGCATGGTCAGCTCATTTTCAGGTGCTTCTCGGCGTGTCAGAAGTCTGTCTCCAGGTAGACCCCGGCGCAGTCGTAGGCGACGGCGGCGGCGGTCGCGCCGGTGTTCAGGAACAGCCGCGGCGACAGGAATTGCGCGGCGGCTGGCAGGTCGGCGGTGATCTCCTGCTCGAACACCGCGCCTGAGACCTCGTCGACCACCCGCACCCAGACAGAGCTTCCGTTCGGAGGCGCGGCGATGAACAGCGTCAGCACTCCGCCTGTGGCGATACCGAAACTCGCGCCCAAGTCGGTCAGGGTCGGAGCCCCGGTGCCGTCGTTGGCCACGAGTTGCCAACGGGTGTGCGTCCCGCGCTGGAAGCCGATCCCGATGCAGTTGATGGCCGAGGCCAGCGTCAGGGTGGTGGCCAGCGCCGCCGTCGATCCGTAGAGGCCGAAGAACGCCATCCCTGTCGCCTGCAGGGTGTGACCTGAGCCCCTGAACCTCCTCCAGATTTTGGTAGAGTCCGTCCACGCAAGGAGACGGACCATGAAGCAATCTCGGTTCACGGAAGCGCAGATCATCGGGATCTTGAAGGAGCAGGA
>Ga0075012_10006531_pt1 | contig 10571 bp, 11 predicted proteins | sample All_14_2_FD_71474 | JGI IMG/M metagenome (GOLD analysis project Ga0075012, IMG submission 71474) | Freshwater microbial communities in response to fracking from Pennsylvania, USA - Allegheny Zone_MetaG_DW_15 | ecosystem: Environmental > Aquatic > Deep subsurface > Groundwater > Drilled... | reverse complement strand
GTTATTTCTCCCTCTCCGTCTTCGATGCCGTAACCGATAATGTCTTCGTCATCAGCAATGCGACGACCGGCAGCGGCCCGATCCATCTGGTGATCGCCGGCCCCGGTACCGCCACCCCATCCGTGCCGGCGGGCGCGAAACTGGTCACCATGCCGACCGAAAAGGGCCTGCTCCTGCTGCGCGCCCTGGCTGCAACGCCGGAGCTTGCCGCCGCCGCCGACAAGGCCCGCGAAACCCTCGCTTGCGGCGCGCTTTAACGGGCCTTGAGCAGGGCTTCGGCGAATTCGGCGAAGCCCTGCCCGCCCCGCGCCCTGGTCACATAGGCGGGTCTGGCGCTCAGCCGGTCGCCGAAGAAATCGAGATTGGCGACACCCACCGCCAGCGGGAAGTAGCCGAACATGGGCACATCGTTCGGGCTGTCGCCGATAAAGGCGACGCGGTCGCGGCAGCGATCGAGATCGAGGCCGAAATAGTCGCGGAACAGGATGCGGGTCATGGCCAGCTTGTCCCAGTCGCCGAACCAGCCGTTGACATGGGCGGTGCTGTATTTCGCCGTGGCGCCGGCCGCCTCGAACAGGGCGACGATGCGATCGACCGCATCCCACGGCAGGGGGGTAACATCCTCGCGGAAATCAATGGCGAGATCGGCCTCCCGGCAGAATTGGTCGGTCGCCACCGCCGAGCCCGGCACGGCTGCGGGAATGGTTTCGGCCAGCACCGCGAGACGGGCGCGATCCGCCGCCCGCACCGCCGGGTCATGCTTCCAGTAGCGCCGGACCAGGCGGCGCTTCGCCTCGTCATGGGCGAAGAAAAAGGCGCCATTCTCGCCGATCACGGCGGCGACCGGCCATTGCCGGGCGATCAGGTCGCACCAGCCGGCGGGCCGGCCGGTAATCGGCACCACCTTCACCCCCGCCGCCGCCAGGTTTTCGATGGCGGCATAGGTCACTGCCGGCAGACGGCCATGGGTGGTCAGCGTATCGTCGATGTCGGTCAGGACGAACTCGATCCCGGCGCAGGTCTGCGCCGGCATGCGGGCAAGCGGCAACATGGCCTCGGCTGTCATCAGGGGCCTTCGGGATTGCGGCGCTGGGCAAACCAGGCCTCGACCGCGTCGCGCCCGGCCTGATCCATCAGGATGAAGGTCTTGGTCCGCCGGTAGAGGAAATCCTCGGCGGTGCGGGCATCCTCGACCGTGACCGCATGGACCAGTTCCGCCTCCGGCACCACGCCGCCGATCAGGCGGGCCAGCTCCGGCTCCTGGCGGATCATGGCATAAAGGGTTTCGATCTCCCCGCCATAGGTGAAGGCCCAGCGCTGGCGAATGTCGGCCGGGATATCCGCCGGCCCCTGGTCAGCCAGGCGGGCCAGGGTCTCGCGGTCGTATTCGCCGCCGTGGATCGGGGCCCCCGCCGTCCAGCCCGGGCCGAGGGTGGCGCCGAGGCGGGCCAGTTCCGCCATCACCAATTCGCCCAGTTTCCGATGCGTGGTGATCTTGCCGCCGAAGATCGAGACCAGCGCGCCCTGGCCCTGGCGGGCCGAGATCAGTTCATATTCCCGCGTCACCTTGGACGGGTTGTCCGCCCCGTCATCGACCAGGGGGCGGACGCCCGACCAGGTCCAGACCACATCGGCGGCCGTCACCGGGTGGTTGAAGAAGCGGCGGTAACAGTCGAGCAGGTAATCCCGCTCCTGATCCGAGCAGCGGGGCTTTGCCGGATCGCCGTCATGGGGGACATCGGTGGTGCCGATGATCAGGAAGCGGCCGAGCCAGGGAATGACGAAAACCACACGCTTGTCGTCATTCTGCAGGGTGAAGGCCCTGGTCTCGGCCGGGGCCGGCATGGGCACCACGATATGGCTGCCGCGCACCAGGCGCAGGCGCTTGGCCGGGGGCGGGCCGCCCGCAACCTTGGCCAGCACGTCATTGGCCCAGGGCCCGCCGGCATTGACGACGAAACGCGCCTGCACCTCACGGGCGCGGCCCCCCTCGCGGAGGGTGACGCGATAGCCATCCTCGACCGGTTCGATCTTCGTCACCGGGCGGTAATTGCCGATATCGGCGCCGCGCCGCCGCGCGTCCAGCAGGGTTTCCAGGGTCAGGCGGGAATCGTCGGTCCAGCAATCCGGATAATGCAGGATGGCGCGCACGCCATCGGGCTTCAGACGCGGCACCCGGGCCCGTTCCGCCTTCGACAGGCTGCCGGTCTTCGCCAGCAATTGCCGGCCCGACAAGATGTCGTAAAGAAAAAGGCCGAGGCGGACCATCCAGGCCGGGCGCGGCTGGCTTCGGGTGACCGGCACCAGGAATTGCAGCGGGAAGACCAGATGGGGCGCGATCTTCATCAGGGTCTCGCGCTCGTGCAGCGATTCGCGGACCAGGCGGAATTCATATTGTTCGAGATAGCGGATGCCGCCATGGATCAGCTTCGAGGATGCGGACGAGGTGGCGCTCGCATAATCATGGGCTTCGGCGAGCAGGACTTTCAGGCCCCGCCCCACCGCATCGCGTGCCACCGCCGCGCCATTGATCCCGCCGCCGATCACCACCAGGTCGAATTGGCTTGTCATGCCGCTGTTCCACATTCCGCCGCGCATCATGCCTCATAACATGGATGCAAGACCGCCGTTGGACAATCCGGCGGCGGCAGCCATGCGCGGCACGGGGCTTTTTGCCCCCTGCCGCCTGGGGTATTGTCCCGGCCATGACGCCCGTGATCGATATCAGGAAACTCACCAAACGCTATGCCTCGGGCTTTACTGCCCTGAAGGGCATCGACCTCACGATCAACGAGGGCGAGATTTTCGCCCTGCTCGGCCCGAATGGCGCCGGCAAGACCACGTTGATCAGCATCGTCTGCGGCATCGCCCGGGCGACCTCCGGCCAGGTGCTGGCCGGCGGCCATGACATCGTGCGCGATTACCGCGCCGCACGCCGGCTGATCGGCCTGGTGCCCCAGGAACTGACCACCGATGCCTTCGAGACGGTGTGGAACACCGTCAGCTTTTCCCGCGGCCTGTTCGGCAAGGGGGCGAACCCCGCCCTGATCGAGAAGATCCTTCGCGACCTCTCGCTCTGGGACAAGAAGGACAACCAGCTCCGCCAATTGTCCGGCGGCATGAAGCGCCGGGTGATGATCGCCAAGGCCCTGTCGCATGAGCCCCGCATCCTCTTCCTCGACGAACCGACCGCCGGCGTCGATGTCGAATTGCGCCGCGACATGTGGGACATGGTGCGCAAGCTGCGGGAAACCGGCGTCACCGTCATCCTGACCACCCATTACATCGAAGAGGCCGAGGAAATGGCCGACCGGGTGGGCGTGATCCGCCAGGGCGAGATCATCCTGGTCGAGGAAAAGGCCGAACTGATGCGAAAGCTCGGCCGGAAGGAATTGATCCTCCAGCTACAGCAGCCCCTGGCCGCTGTCCCGGAGAGCCTCGCCGGCTTCAACCTCTGCCTCGGCGCGGAGGGGCGGGAGTTGATCTATACCTATGACACCAAGGGCGAGCGGACGGGCATCACCGCCCTGCTCGGCGCCATCGGCGAGGCCGGCATCCGCTTCACGGACCTGCAGACCCGGCAGAATTCCCTTGAAGATATTTTCGTCAGTCTGGTGAGCACGCGGCCATGAACATTCACGCGATCCGCGCCATCTATGTTTTCGAGATGGCCCGCGCCTGGCGCACCCTGATGCAGAGCATCATTTCGCCGGTGATTTCCACCTCGCTCTATTTCGTCGTCTTCGGGGCGGCGATCGGGCAGCACATGGCCGCCATCGACGGGGTCGATTACGGCGCCTTCATCGTGCCCGGCCTGATCATGCTGACCCTGCTGATGCAGAGCATTTCCAATGCCTCTTTCGGGATCTATTTCCCGCGCTTCACCGGCACGATCTATGAAGTCCTGTCCGCGCCGGTCTCGCCTCTCGAAATCGTTGCCGGCTATGTCGGGGCGGCGGCCAGCAAATCGGTGCTGCTCGGCCTGATCATCCTCGCCACCTCCACCCTCTTCGTGCCGGTGCGGATCGAACATCCCCTGCTGATGATCGCCTTCCTGGTGCTGACCGCCGTCACCTTCAGCCTCTTCGGCTTCATCATCGGCATCTGGGCCGATGGATTCGAAAAGCTGCAACTGGTGCCGCTGCTGATCGTCACCCCGCTCACCTTCCTCGGCGGCAGCTTCTATTCGATCGAAATGCTGCCGCCCTTCTGGCAGACGGTCAGCCTGTTCAATCCCGTGGTCTATCTCGTTTCCGCCTTCCGCTGGAGTTTCTTCGGCCAGGCGGAAGTGGACCTCGCCCTGTCGTTGGGCATGACCGGCGTCTTCCTCGTGCTTTGCCTCGCCGGCATCACCTGGATCTTCCGCAGCGGCTACCGGCTCAAGGCCTGAAGCCGGGCCCGGCGGCGGGCTTCCTGGGGCGTCTGGCCCAGCACGCGGAGGAAGGCCTGGCACAGGCGGTCGGTGTCGCCGAAGCCGTGGTGCCGGGCGATGGCCTCGAAACTGTCGCGGCCATCCTCCACCCTCGGGCGGGCGGCTTCGACGCGCAGGCGCTCGATGGCCCGGGCCGGGGTCATGCCGCAGGCGGCGGCAAAGACGCGGGAGAATTGCCGGACACTGAGGCCGGCAATCGCCGCCAGGCGCTCCACCCCCAGGTCTTCGGCCAGATGATCGCGGGCATGGGTCAGCACCCGGCGGATACGCTCTGACGCCGGATCGAGATCGAGCAGGGCGGAGAATTGATTCTGCCCGCCCGGACGGCGGTGATAGACCACCATGAGCCGGGCCACCGTCCGCGCCACGTCCGCCCCCAGGTCGTCCTCGATCAGGGCGAGTGCCATGTCGATCCCGGCCGACATCCCGGCAGAGGTCCAGATCGCACCGTCGCGGACGAAGATCCGGTCGCCCTCGACGCGGGCGGCAGGAAATTGGGCCTGCAATTGCGGCACGCCCAGCCAATGGGTGGTGGCCTGCCGGCCGTCGAGCAAGCCCGCCCGCCCGAGCAGGAAGGCCCCGGTGCAGATGCTGGCACAGCGCCGCACCCGCGCCGGCCCCAGCGCCGCCGCCAACGCACCGACCTCCGGCCCGTCCAGGGGCGCGGGGGCGCCGGGCACCAGCAGCGTATCGACCGCCTCATCCGTGAAGGGCACGGTCATGACCTCCAGCCCCGAACTGCTGCGCACCAGCCCGCCGGCCAGCGATGCCACCGTCAGGCGATAAGCCCCGCCCGTGAGGGCGCGCGCCAGATTGAAGGCTTCGAGCGGCCCGCTCAGGTCGAAGAGCACGAAATCCGCATAGACCAGGAAACAGAGATGGCGGGTTATGGCCGAAATTCCGGCTTCAATGTCATTTCGGCCATTGAAGCCGGGATTTATCCTGCCCGTCAATCACCAGGGGAGGATCCTTTGACCGCGCATAGCCATGACCATCACCACCACCGGGGCGGGGTGCTCACCCCCTCCCTGATCGGGATCGGCCTCAGCCTCGGCACCTTGCCGCTGCACCTGTTCCTGCCGCATGGCGCCTCGGTCGAGCTGGCGGCCATGACGGTGGCGGTGATCGGGGCGATCTATCTCGGCTTCGCCATCCAGGCCGGCACGCCCCGCCAGGTGGCGGTGGAGGCGCTGGTCTCCACCCTGTTCCTGGGGGCGGCGCTGGCCGGGATCTGGTGGTCGGCCTGGGTGGTGCCCGCCGCCTATGCCGCCCATGGCTTCTGGGACTGGCTTCACCACGGCCGGGCGTCCAGTGCCGATCTGGTGCCGGTCCGGGCCTGGTATCCGCCCTTCTGCGCCGCCTATGACTGGATCTTCGCCGGTGGCCTTGCCCTGATCTGGCTGGCCTGAAGCACACGACGGGGGCGGTTGAAAGCGGTTTCCCCTTTGCCGGAAACCGCGCTAGGTTCCCGCGCATTCCGTGCGAGGTTGCCATGACGCTTTCCCCCGACCAGATCGAGACCCTGACCCGCTTTGCCGGCCGGCTGGCCGATGCCTCGCGGGCGGTGATCATGCCTTATTTCCGCACCGACATGTCGGTGGACGACAAGGCGGATCTCTGGGGCGGGGCCAAGGGCTATGACCCGGTGACCGAGGCGGACAAGGGCGCCGAGGCCGCCATCCGCGCCCTGATCGAAGCGGAATACCCTGGCCACGGCATCCTGGGCGAGGAATATGGCGCCAAGGCCGGGACCGAGCCCTTCACCTGGGTGCTGGACCCCATCGACGGCACCCGCGCCTTCATCACCGGCCTGCCGCTTTGGGGCACGCTGATCGCGCTCAACGACGGCAAGGTGCCGGTGATCGGCATCATGGACCAGCCCTTCACCGGGGAGCGCTACATCGGCAACCCGAATGGCGCCTTCCTCGGCCCGAAGAAGCTGAAGACCCGGGCCTGCCCCAATCTGTCCCATGCCCGGCTGATGACCACCAGCCCGCATCTGTTCCGCACCCCGGAAACCCTGTCGGCCTTCAACCGCGTGGCCGAAAAGGCCCAATTGGTCCGCTACGGCGGCGATTGCTATGCCTATGCCATGATTGCCGCCGGCCAGGTCGATGCGGTGATCGAGACCAATCTCGAAGCCTATGACATACAGGCCCTGATCCCCATCGTGCAGGGCGCCGGCGGCCAGGTCACCAGTTGGACCGGCGGCGACGCCCAGGCCGGCGGCAGCGTGGTCGCCACCGGCGACGCCCGCCTGCATGCGGAAATCCTGGCCCTGCTAGCAGGGTAAGCCGTCAGGTGGGGGCGGCGCAGCGGGCGAAGGCGTCGCGCAGCACCCGCTGCCGGCCCGGCACGGCGGTCAGGTGCCACAGCACCCATTGGAAGGACTCCAGCCGGTCCCCCTCCAGCTTGCGCAGGCGCATGCCGAAGATGACCTTCAGCCCATCCGCATCCACGCCATGGATGTTGGCGGCAAAGGACCCGGCCAGGGGCCGGGTCCGGTAGTAATCGCTCATATCGCAGAGGAAGGACCATTCGGTCTCGGCGCGATAAAGCACCCAATGCTCATAGGGCTTTTCGCATTCCTCGCGCCGGGCCTTGGCTGCCGCCAGTTCCTTGCGGATGCAGTCGGCCACCGTATCGAGGTCGCCCCGGCCCTGGACGACGACAGGCGGCACGGTATCCATGGCCCCGCCCTGGTTCCAGCCGCAGCCGGCCAGCGGCGAACCCGCCAGCACCGAAACGACCAGCCCCAGGGCGCCTCTGGCCATCATTTCGTGCAGGCCCCAAAGGCATCCGCCATCAATTGGCGCCGTCCCGGCCCTTTTTCCGGCTCGTTCAGGGCCCAGGCCGTCGCCTCCAGCGTGCCTTCCGCTTTCCCCGGGCGCAGCGCCAGGGAAAAGATCGGATAGCGGTTGGGGTCGCGCTCCCGCATCGACTGTTCGTTGACCGCAGCGATGTGGGCAATCGCCCCGGCAAGACCAAAGCCCGCATAATTGGACGTCGCGCCGCCATAGCCCGGATGGGCGTCGCACATGACGACGGCATCGCCCGTGGCGGCATCGCGGGTGATCAGCATGCGCTGGAATTCGCCCTTGCAATCGGTGCCGAGCACCCGGTCATAGATACATTTGGCAACCGCCACGGTCTCGCCCCGGCCGGTCAGGGCCTGGGGCGGCAATGTATCCAGGGCCGCCCGCTCGGCCCCCCGGTCCACGCAGGCCGAGACCAGCGGGACCAGCAGGGGCAGGGCCAGAAACAGGGCCCGCATGGTCAGCTAACAGGTTTCCCCGCAGCCGGCGTTTCCATGGGCGGCACGCTCGGCGGGGCAAAGGCGGGCACTGTTGGGGTTGCCATCTTGCCGTCGCAGGTGGCCATCGCGGTCTTCACCTTGTCGATATAATATTCCGGGCCTTCCATCGATTTGGCGACCCAGAAGCCGATCTTCACCACCCCGGCCCCCGCCTGTTCGAAGACGGCGGTATAGGCCGGTGGCCGCTTGTTGCTGGGGTCGGCTGGTTCCCTTTCACCGACAGCGGCGCCGATCAGCACGCCGATCAGGCCGAAGGCGGCCCCCGCCTGCACGGCGGTCGGCGTCACATTGTAACAGGTCAGGTTGATCGCCTGGGTGACCGCATTGGCCGAGAGGCCCAGGCCGAAATCAATGCTGTCGCATTCCTTGGCGGCCCTCAGATTGTCCATGGTGCATTGGGCAACCGGATAGGGATCGCCCTTGACCGTCGTGGTCTGCAGGGGCGGCGCCTGACCGGGAGCCCCCAGGCGTTGGTCGGCGCAGGCGCCGAGAAACGTCAGACCCGCCAGCAAGCCGATACGGACCATCCTGTCCGCAGAGCACCGCAATACCATTCCCGCACCCCATTCACACCGCGAATACACGGCTTATTAGAGGGCAAATACAGGAATACCTTCAATGGATATTTTAATGACGTCGACCTACCGGCTGTCTGGAATTATGCCGGTTTCAAGCAACCATTGATCGAAGCTTCGCCAGAGTTGTTCTCGCAATGCATCGCGCTCTTTAAGAATTTCGTGGCGGGCGGTGTCGATCACCACGGCCTGCCCCTGCGGCAGGCGGGCGGCAAAGGCCTGTTCGGCCTCCGCCTTCACCACGCGGTCGGCCCCGGCAATACCGACCAGGACCGGAAGGGCGATAGCCTCGATCGCGCCGGGCCGGAACAAGGCAGCCATGGAACGGAAGGCCGCATCCAGCCAGCCGAAGGTGGGCGCGCCCAGCGCCAGCGCCGGATTTTCAGCAATGAAATGGGCCTGGTCGCCGGCCCGCTCCGGATCGCTGGTCAGCAGGTTGAAGCCGGTGCCGGTTTCCTTCGGCGCCGGCACCGCCCGGCTGCCCAGCCCGGCAAAGACCAGGGCCCGGGCCGTCAGTGCCGCCGCACGGGCCGACAGCCGCCCCGTATCGATCGCCATCATGGCCGAGAGCACCACCGCCCCGGCCGCAAGCGACCGCAGCCCCGGGCGTTCGGCCAGGGCCCGGGCGATGATATGGCCGCCCATGGAATGGCCCATGAGGATGAGGGGGCCGCGCGCCGGGATCGCCGCGACAAAGGCCGCCAGATCGTCGATGTAATCCATGAAGTCGCCGACATGGCCCTTCATCCGGTCGGCCAGCGGCCGGTCCGACAGGCCCTGGCCGCGCCAGTCCATCAGGTGGACGTCGAAGCCCCGGTCCTGCAGGTCGGCGACCGTCTCGTAATATTTCTCGATGAATTCATTGCGCCCGGTCAGCAGGGCGACCGTGCCCCGCGCCGCCCCCGCGACCGGAAAGGCGGCGGTGCGCAGCCTGGCGCCGCCCCGGGTCAGCCAGGCGAATTGCCCGCCCGGCGGGGGTGAAAGGCGCCGGGCGGGATTGCTCATGATCAAGGGTCCCGGGTTAGTGGGTCTGGCTGGCGGCGGTCAGGCGGTCGCCGGAGGCGACGATCTGTTCCCGCGTCGACAGGAAGCGGACCTGCGGATAATCGTCCTTCGCCCGCTGGAGATACCATTGGTTCCGCGCCAGATAGACCAGGGCGCCGTCGTGATCCTCGGCCAGATTCATCTTGTTGGCGTCGGCGAAGGCTTCGATCGTCTTCTTGTCGTCCGCATCGACCCAGCGCGCCAGTTCGAAGGGCACGCCCTCGAATTCGATATCGAGGCCATATTCGGCCAGCAGCCGGCTCTTCAGCACATCGAACTGCAGGGGCCCGACCACGCCCACCACGTAATCGCCGCCGATCTGCCGCCGGAACACCTGGGAGGCGCCCTCCTCGGCCAATTGTTCGAGCGCCCGGCGCAGGTGCTTCACCTTCATCGGATCGTCGAGCTTCACCCGGCGCAGCATTTCCGGCGCGAAGGAGGGCACGCCCAGGAAGGCGAGATCCTCGCCCTCGGTCAGCGTGTCGCCGATCCGCAGGGTGCCATGGTTCGGAATGCCCAGGATATCGCCGGCATAGGCGACATCCGCCGTTTCGCGGTCGCCCGCCATGAATTGCACCGGGTTGTTGATCGACAGCGTGCGGCCGCTGCGGACATGTTTCATCTTCATGCCGCGCTTGAATTCGCCGGAGACCAGGCGGACGAAGGCCACGCGGTCGCGGTGGTTCTTGTCCATATTCGCCTGGATCTTGAAGACGAAGCCCGCGACCTTGGCCTCGGTCGGCTCCACCAGCCGGCTGGATGCCTTGGCCGGGCGTGGTGCCGGCGCCATTTCTGCCAGGCCCTGCAGCAATTCCCGCACCCCGAAGGAGCGCAGCGCCGAACCGAAGAAGATCGGCGTCAGATGGCCGGCGCGATAGCTTTCCTCGTCGAAGGGCTGGCACAGGCCGCGGATCATTTCCACGTCCTCCCGCAGCTTCTCGACCAGGGGGGCCGGCAGTTTGGCATCGATCTTCGGATCGTCGAGGCCGGAGCATTTCTCGATCTCCGGCAGCTTGTTGCCGGCGCCCCGGTCGATCAGGATCAATTCGTCGTGGATCAGGTCATAGCAGCCGTGGAAATCCCGGCCCTGGCCGATGGGCCAGGTGGCGGGCGTCACGTCGAGCGCCAGGGTCTTCTCGATCTCGTCCATCAATTCGAAGGGATCGCGCGCCTCGCGGTCCATCTTGTTGACGAAGGTGACGAT
>Ga0075012_10006530_pt1 | contig 10571 bp, 8 predicted proteins | sample All_14_2_FD_71474 | JGI IMG/M metagenome (GOLD analysis project Ga0075012, IMG submission 71474) | Freshwater microbial communities in response to fracking from Pennsylvania, USA - Allegheny Zone_MetaG_DW_15 | ecosystem: Environmental > Aquatic > Deep subsurface > Groundwater > Drilled... | reverse complement strand
TTTCCGCAGCAACTCATGCTCTTTTCCTAATTCAGTCGAAGGAGGTCGGTTCTGTTGTTTGGACTGCTGTTGCTGTGAAGTCCCTGTCTGGGACAGGGATCCGCTTTGCTGTTGTTGGATATCTGCCATTTTGAGGACCGAAAGATAGAGAGTATTACACAGTTGTGAGTTCGATGTACCAATGCAAGTGCAAATTATGTTGCATGATAAGAGTACAGAAGCTCGGATGTAGAGCTTTTTTCCACATCAAAAACTTGCACTCGCGCGCGCCTTTTGTCGGTATTACATACCTACACTTGCTGCAAAGAGAAGTTTGGTTCTGGAAGTAGTTATAAGTGCCACTACCGGATTTACCTTATTGTTTTACATCAGCCACATTCGAATCTTCTCGAACTTTTTGTCCTTCTCTACTCCACGTAATGATTGACTCTTCCTTTTTTCCTCCGTGTTACGACATTCACTTATTCGATGCGATGGTAAATGAACCTCATTGACAACTTCTCGATTCCTTCGTCCAGGAGCGTCTCATAGTTCTCGTTGATGATCTCATTCTCGGACATCACATAGCGCTGACGAGTCTTCTTCAGGCGTCCCGTCATGTAGTCCTTGACCGGTTCCGCACTATAAACCGTCATCACAGCCTTGCCGTCTGGCAACTTGACCAGGGGCGCCTCGTCCTTCGCGCCCTTGTACGTGTAGATGCCGTTCCCCATCGTGTCGATGTAGGTCGCCTGGAAGCATCCGTCGTAGAACCCTACGATCTGCTCCCCGTGGTAGGGTTCCCCCATAAAGTCCATCTTGAACGTCTCGCGCATGAACCTGCCACCGATGACCATTTCGCGGATGACGTTGTCCGATGTGCACTTGGATTCCTCACCGTCCATGATGAAGGTGCAGTCTACCTTCCACTTGCCACAGGTCAGCTTCAAAAGGTTGTGCTCCTCACCGAGCTCTGTAGTCGGGGGCTTGGCGGGTGCCGCTTCACCCACAACCGCATCAGCAGACATTTTTGTCTTTTTGACGGATGAGTCCTCCTGGGTGAATCCGTCGGCCGTGGGTAAAATGGCACAATCGCTGCTCTGCACTGTTGAGGTGCAAGAGTGGGTTAGATCGTCTTGTAGTGGCCGGGAATCACGTGCTGCAGACGTACTTTTACTCTTTATCAGAGATCTTTTCTTCTGCGATTTGGGCAAGTTTGAATATTTGAAATCTGCGAGGCTTGCTTTTCTTTCTTTGTGGTCGAAAAGCAGAACAAAGATAAGCGATGAGGCAGGTGTTGGGGTCGCGTCGCACAGGCAGGAGATTCGATTCCGCGAATCCGATTGATTGAAAGTTGTGATGATTGGTTGTGAGTGTTGATCTTTAGTATTGTTTTATGAGCACTACGAGGAGGGACTAGGATGCGTGCCTGGAGCGGATGTGGAAACCTCTTGGAGATCTTTCCATCCAGCAAGCAAACAGCCGTTAAGAGAACATATTGATGTGAAATCTGGATCTGGATCGAAGATTTCAAGTTTCAGGTTTCGAGTTTGGTTGTACACACACCACACCACACCACACCACGCACACGCATCAACGACAAAACAAGCCTGAGGGAGGGACAATAGTATTGTGTACAGTCGCAGTCCTCCTATTCTCAAAGGAACTCTCAGGTTTCGAGTTTGAGAACCAGACTATAGCACACACACGCACTGACCGGCACACAGCACATCAAAAAAACCAAAAAGAAGCAATATGAGTATAGTACTTCTATAGTCAACAGGAGAGCATATCCTCATATGTACACTTGACAACAAAGGAACTCTCCCAATCTGGGCCTGCCTCGTCCTCGCTCTAACACACATACGGACACGGACGTCCGTGCGGCGCATCATCCTGATAGTGTCTCAGTCTGCGCTGTTTGGTAAATTCATACCCACCCCCCAGTGGGCAACGGTATGCCTCTGTCGACGACACCACGCGCTCCCTTCATGGCTGAGAGGGAGCCACTCCTCTCAGGCGCATCCATCATTAGAACGGGAAAGAAAACACACAAGGCCAAGGAGGGAAGCAACGTAGTACAGAGTTGATGTAAAGGATAAAGACAGCAATATACGCTTCCTTCTCGAGAAAATCTATTTGAAGGCATCATCGCGGTTTCCATCCACACATGATTCCGCGTCCTCAATCCGATGACCATCAGGCCTTTTGTCTCTGTGTGTACACAGTAACGAAACTACAGAGCGACATCCTTCGCGATCGAGGGTTGAAACACGGTGCGGAGCCACTGCTCCTCGATATCCGGGAGGCTCAGGCCATCCAAATCAGCCATGTCCTGTGCTGTCAACCAGAAATCAAATATCCCAGCATTCTCATCAATCCTCTCTGGCCGAGTGGACTTGGGAATCACCAGAACGTTTCGCTGGAGACACCACCTCAGGAGGACCTGTGACCTCGTCCGGTCGTGAGCCTTGGCGATGCGACTGACGGTGGTCTCTGCGGTCTGAGCCGCTGCGACCGACTTCCCGACGAAGCCTTCGTGCCCGAGACTCCGATAACACTGAACGAGGATCCCACTTTGCAAACAAAATCGAATTAGGTCGGGCCGGTAGAAGTACACAGACAATTCCATCTGGTTCAACGCCGGGTACTCCCCGTACCGACTGAAGATGATCTCCAAATGGTTTTGATAGAAATTGCTCACTCCGATATGCTTGATCAACCCTTTCTCACGGCATCGGATGAGCTGTCCATAGGCAGAATCATATCCGACGCATGGCCAATGGATCAGGACCATGTCCAGATAGGAAGTCTTGAGGCGACTGAGGATATCTCGAAGAGCTTTTTCTACATTCCCGCTGCTGATGTTGCTGTTCCAGATCTTGGAAATGAGGAATAGTCTCGCGCGGTTAATACCACTATCAACTATTGCTCTACCCACCTCGTTCTCGTTGCCGTAGAATTCCGCCATGTCCAGCAAGCGATACCGCCCGGACGTGAGAGCATACAGAACAGCTGAGTGAGTACTCTCGTTCAGCTTGTATGTTCCGAGCCCAAGACAAGGGATTGGAGTACCGTCGCGAAGCAAGAAAGTCTTTCGATTCAACACATCCAGTACCTCCAGACGCTTCCAAGCCATCGCCACATCCAAACAGGTCCTTCCGCTGGAGTCCTTCAGAAAAGGATCAGAGCCAAAGTGAAGAGCTGTTTGAGCTGCCAAGGCATGACCTCTCACACATGCTGAAAACAAACAAGTCGCCCCGCTTGCATCCTTCGCGTCCAAGGTTGCGTACCCGGCTGGATTGTTGAGCAACGACCGCAGATTCTCTGCGTGTCCATTCTGGGCAGCGATGTGCACTGGAAGTCGGCCCGCCTGGTCTGGCTGCCGAACCCACTCAGCTGCGTAAATACTGACATTGGTGAGCCCTGAAAGGAACCATGTGATCAGCTCGCGGCCGTTTTCGCTGGTTGCAGCCTCATGCAGTGGAGTTGCACCCGATTTATCCGTCACGACATCCTTAGCCAGCGAGCACTTGCCAGTTTCGATTAGTGCCCGTACAGTCTCGAGACTTCCACATGCGCTCGCTGATAATAAGGGGACTCGGTCATTGTGATTCTTTGTATTCACATTAGCCCCAGCTCTTATGAGCTCCACAACTGTCTCAGCGTGCCCACCACGACAGGCCAGGCTTAAAGCTGTTGACCCTTCCTTATTTCTTGCTTCAATCACCTCACTCTTGTGCGCATCACTAAGCCTCTCAAGCAACAAGTGAACCAGTCGCGAGTAACCCTTACTACTAGCGACATGAAGTGGATTCCACTCGTTGTACTTTGACTTCTCGATGCTAGCTCCGAGCTGGATTAGCGTCTCGGCACAGTTGAGGTGGCCTTGGGTCGTTGCCTCATAGAGTGGAGTCTTGGCTCTTGAAGCGGTCTCATTGACTTCGAAGCCCAACTCCTCGATCAGATATCTGCACACCTCGCTCTGGCCGTTTCGAGCAGCCCGGTGAAGAGCCGTGCAGGACTCGGCGTCTCTCGCTTCCACGGTCGCCTCTTTACTAAAGTCGGATCGAAGGCGGTTCAAATCGCCTCCATCTACCGCTTTGAACAGCGCCTTTAGCTGAGCCTTTGACGTCATACTCGCACGGTTAAAGCCACTGGCAAGAGTACAGAGTACAGAGCCATCAAAAGCCAACTCTTTAGGCCAACCAAGGGGACACTAGCGATAGAACAACTGCTGCCTGTCTAGTAGGCGAAGTTCACTATGTTCTTTGATTTCAGTCACGGTTACGAGCGTTCCATATCACTATCGCTTCCTTGGTAGAGATAAGCTCACACATAGCCGGCACTTTGGAATTATTTTGGTCATCTTCGTGCAGGTTCACTGCACTGCGCAGCGAATGCAGTGGTACAATACCAAGGTAGTGGTATGTACCCTTCCATAAGGCAGCAGTCGAGTTGAGGACCAGAGTTGATGTTCTCCTTAAACCGCACAACTCAAACAAGACCAGAGAGCGTTATACACTAAGAACCCGTTGGACTTATATATACATCACGGTTGTCCGTTTCCAGAGCCATTTTCAACAAAAATGACGACCAATACCAGCAAATCCGCTTCGGCCCCCACTGGAGAGAGTCTGATTTTCAACGACTTTTTAGAGTACCTCAACCAGAACAAGGAGGCGGGGGTGCCGGTGGCCGCGGTAAGAGCCCTGGTCGCTGTGATGAAGCGCTCGAACGCATCTACCATGCTCGGGCTCACGATCGAGCTGAGAGCGGCCGCCGATGAGCTAAAGTTAAAAGCCGCGGAGTCTCAGGACAAGGTATCCACGTCCATTTCTCTCACCGCGGGCTGCGAGCTCTTTCTGAGGTACGTCACACGAACCGGTCTTGATTTTGCTGATGACTTCTCCGACTGCAAGCGTCTCCTGATCGAAAGAGGCGAAAAGTTTGCAGAGATTAGCATGCGGAGTAGGAAACGCATTGCCGAGGTCGGGAGGAGTTTTATACGGGATGGTGCTACCGTGCTCACGCATGCAAAGTCGAGGGTTGTAATGGAGCTCCTCATTCGGGCATCGGAAACGAAAAACTTCTCAGTCATCGTGACAGAGGGCAGACCAGAATGCGCTGGCTATTACACCGCGCGAGAACTTGCCAAGCGGGGCATTCCGGTTTCGATCGTGCTGGATTCTGCCGTGGCGCCAGTGATGAACCAAGTTGATGTCGTCATCGTCGGTGCAGAAGGTGTTCTCGAAAGCGGAGGAATTGTCAACAAGGTTGGGACGTACCAAATCGCGCTGGTGGCAAAAGCTCATGATAAGCCCTTCTACGTTGCCGCAGAGTCTTACAAGTTCGCACGTTTGTTTCCCCTGAGCCAAAGCGACTTGCCGCCCTCGCCCAACAACTTTCAACCCTGTTTACTGGAGAAGCTGGAGTCGAGTGACGATGCCTTTCCCCCGAACGCGGATACTTCAAAAAATCCCTCATCTGATCTCACCCCCCCCTCGCTGATCAACTTGCTATTCACCGATCTTGGGCCTTTGACCCCCAGCGCGGTTTCTGACGAACTTATCAAACTCTACCAATAATGAGAGTAATCTCGAATAGCTATCATTTGTATATGTTGTGCTTGATTCCTTAGAAAAATACACCGCTTAAACATATAACCATCAGATAGACGAGAAAGATTAGCTCACAACTCCCTTGACTCTAGTTAGCAGGCTTCTCATTCTTACGCAGCGGCTCAACGACGACAGGAGCTCCGTCAACAGAAAGTCCACCCTTCAAAACCGCCTGGGCTTCAGATTCGGTCTTGACGCGGACGATGCAGCCCGACGGCCTGAAAACCAGTTCCGCACCCTCAGCACCGGCCGCCTTAATGGCCTCGCTCAGTTTGGCCTTCTGGGATTTGTTTCCGTCCTTAATGAAAAATCCGAACTCTGACCGAACGCGACGCTCCCTAGGTTCGCGTGGAGCCCGCGCCTCCTTGGGTTCGGACTTCGCTCCAGAGCCCTCGGCCTTCGGAACGTCGTCTCGTGCCTTGAGTGTGACAGAGACCTTCCCAATCTTCAGCGTCTTCCCCACAGCCGCTTTCTGAAGATCAACCGTTGAGAACGCGACATACAACAAGTTACCGGAACCAGCTCCGAGGATATGGACATGGGCGTCGATCTTTTGGAGTTCCGCCTTGAGTTGCTTGAGCGGACCGTCCCTCGGCCAATCTGGAATCACGACAGTCTGCTCGCGAGCACGCCTTGGGAAGTTGCCTCGATCAAAAGTCGCTTCCTTCGGCTTTTCTCCAGGCGCCTGGGCGGACTTGGCAGCTCTGCCCGGTCGGCCATCTGGCGACACCGTGACCTGCGCAGAACCACACGTAATCCCTTTGGCTGAGAGAACCTCCTTCTGAGACTCGGCATTGTCGTACACTACGTACACGGCCGTAGACCTCTTTGCACGCGAAATACGGACAAGACCCTTGAGCGCCCCGAACGTCATGCGAATGTCTTCCTCGGTACACTTCGAAGGGTCCGCGCCATCCACTTTCACCGCAAACTCTGGCTTCCGCTCCCCCGTAGGCTTGCTGTCAGCGCCGGCTTTCTTGCCCTTACCCCCCCGGGGTACGTACTCGACCAACTTCAGCTGAACACCGCCCAGAGTGACTCCCGCTTTCGCAGCCTTCCCGGCCTCATCGGCAGTCGTAAACTTCCAAATCGAAGTCCGCCTGCTGCGATTAAAGTCAGCTATGAGTCCGCCAACTTTTTGAGCAGCTTCTTTAACCGTCGCTAGTTCAACACCCTCGGGAATTTCACCCTCAACCTTCAGGTAGAACCAGGAGCGCTCGACTGGGGTTTTCTTTACCGATTCCGGACGAGGTGCCTTCGTCTGCTTCTCACGCTCCCTTGAGCTCATCAACTTCACGGTCGTCCCTCCGAGAGTAATCTCCTTCTTCTCCAACGCAGCGTTTGAACCCTCCACAGTGGTAAAAGCCGCAGTGACGCTCACCTTCGTCAATCGAACGTATTGGACAGGTCCAAACACAGCGAATGCCTTCTTCACATCTTCTTCATTAAGACCAGGGTCAGGATTGCTAAGATCGCCGGTCACCTTGAACAGTTTAGCGAACGGCGTAAACTGCTTGCCCGTCACCTGGTCTTTCACTTGTGCCACCACCCCGGCAATATCGGCTTCGTTGGCAACGGTCAAAGTCTTGGCAAAGTCGGCAACGATCTTGCTGTCAACTTGAACAGCGTCGCCGCCCACCTTCACTAACCACGCGTCCATGCCTCCATCCATTCGAGCGAACCGGGCTGCACGGCCGGGAATCGCCGAAGTATGGACAACGAACTTTCCCTCAGCAAGGAAACGCCGGCAAGCGCGCTCCCCCTGGGAAGCGACAACGTGCTCCTTGTCAAGGGCCACCAGCTGGTCCGAGAGCTTGGACGAGAGGTCTTTAGAAGCGGCGTCCTCGCCACCAAGGAGAGCGACGTAGCGAAGCGCGGGCATTTTCCACACGGTACGTAGGGGAGGCTAGCTCAAGAAGACAATACAGTGAACACGTCGGATGGTAGGTTTCCGACTACACAATCACACCACAACACCAGTAGACGTTGCAATCCAACAAAAAAAAAGTGTGGTCTCCGTGATCTGAGGGATGTGAGGAAGCAAAAAAGATTCTTTGGATAACATGCGTTAGTGTAAGAATCGACATGATCGAACCTTCTCGCAGTTGTTCCTAATACCCCGGGTACATATACGATTACCCATCCTCAGCACAGCAAACCGGTGGGGTGTCACATGCCACAGCACAGATTGTATTTGAACAGAAAGATCGGCGTGAGCATGTTGTGAACAAGTGATTGACTATACTTGAACAGTCGAGCGGATCTCATCATGACGACCCACGGTGCCTTCTCTGTAGCGAACCGCTCGTTTTCGCCGAGGTTTGGTCGCCTGAGACTCTTGCCGCGGACTGCGCCTCGCCAAACCTTTGCCACTGAGGCCGCCCAGTCTCCGTCGCCTGAAAAGCCACCATTCGACGTTCGTGATAACACGTTTTATGAGTTCTGGGGGGCGAAACGCGTATACTTTTATCAAGTCGATTTGAGAGGTCGATTGTATCTAGATTTGCCGAGCTTGGTGAGAAGGAACGATGCAACGTGCCTCAAAGCGGAGAGCTTTCTAGATTTTTTCTTTCAGAGAATCCGCAAGTGTCCCTCTCCATCCGAGTTGACTGATCTCAAGCCCGTTTCCTGGCGAGAACCCATCAAGCTCTTTGCCAATGAATACCCCTACATATCTCCTTGTGGCCGCGAGCTGAACTTTGTGAAGGCAGATGACACTCCGATTGTATACAGGGACTTGATTCAAAGTACTACATCGCCAGCACCCTCTTCAGGACCAACTGACTACTTGGTTTACGGTGGGACGTTGCGTGAGGCGTTTGATCCTTCACGTTTGGTAATCAATGAAACCACGGAACGGATATATTATTCACGCCCAAGCGATAGTGTGCCGCTCCTTCTTCATGTGCATTTAGCAGAAAGACTTTCCAAGAATTTTTCACCGGATGGACAGCATTGGGAGTACAATGGAAAACAATATCCGCTAACAGTCGTAGAGTGATCCCAGTGGAGTTGACTGTTGAATCGCCAGTCAGGAGGTCTCCAGTACGCAGGATCGCACGAACCCATCTGGAGGATGAATGCCGCTTGATAGCGATAACTTTCTCAGCGCTAGTCGCGCCGTTTGAAAGTATCTTCTGATACTGGGCGGTTCGATAAGTGTACATGAATAACTTACACCAATGAGGCGTGTCTTCTATCTAGTCTGCCTCAAAATCGAGGGCGTTTAGGAGATCTTCTCTCGTTTCTTCGATACTGAACCCTGGAGTGTTCGCCTGGAAAAATACAACGTGCTCGTTTTCCATCCCAAAGGACCAATCGTCTAGTCTAAAAATTACATGACCGGGAAAGTTGTGAATGACGATATCGCCTCGATCGTTTCGTCGCCAGGGAAGTTGGCTGACGTGATGCATGGGCCACGGGTTCATTGTGAACCGAGGTTGCCGAGTGACCTTGTCTATTTCGAAGCGGGCTTCGGACGTAAACTCCATCGGGTTGGACTTGAAGAAGAATGACCATTGCATACCGCATAGCTCTTTGTCGGTAATATAGGTTCGCCTCGAGTCTAATATCGAGTACGCATAGCTTGCCCTCCACTTGCCGCGTAGCGATGGTCCCCTGGTTCGTAGCAAAATATTGCTCGTCTCTAGCGCACTTTTAAACTCGCTCTTTTCAATCAGCACATTTGTATCGACTCCTCTCGCGCCCAGTAGATACTTGAGTTCCTTGATGGAGAACCCCACAGAGCTGTCGAACCTGGCGTAGGGAAACGGCATTCCAACCTCGACGTTCGCTTTGCCGTCCCAGAGCGAGCGGCATGCCGGAGCCCAGAGCGCGTCTTCCTCCGCGACCGTGAGCCAAGCCTTACATGCCAATCCTGCGCCTAGACACCAGTCCTTGGGCGTTAGAAACGAAAACAGCGCGAGGAGGACGTCCGCGGGAAGGTCCCGGAACGAACTCCGGGGAGAGGAGTTGTTCTCCATGATTGTGGTTCTACAGTTCACCGATATTCAGTCACCAATCACCACTGGACCTATGGAAACAACAGAAGCATCTCGTCACGTCAATCGCATACGGCCAGGAGTCCTTGTCTCTAGTTTATTCCTGTGAATCCAGATTCTTCAACCCTCGAGCGAATAGTTTTAAGCCTCGATCGAACGAGGATGATTACCTCTAGTCAGTCTCACCGATCGCACGGAGCCGTCTATTCCGACATCCAAACCCTTGATAAATACCCTTGACTGACTAGATTCGTCCCCGGACTCTATATAGAATTAACCAGCAAAACGCGGTGTATGACGATTCCGTCCCCGAAGTATCAAAGCCTTGTCAAGATCCAGAGGATGGATGCCTTTGGGGTGATGTGTGGTACACTCGAATTAGTGAGTCTGTACCAGTTTCACCTGCCGACGAGGGTGCTTGATGCTTTTCTGCTACACAATTCTGACCGGAAACAGGGTCACCTATACGGGAACCCTTTCACAAATTTGTACTTTTGATAAAGACTTTTGTCATTGTGGAACAACACATGATGACAGTGGTCCTGTGTTATACGTTATCCTCGTGATCATCTCATAATAAATACGGAGTCTTTACAAATAATGTGTTGAAACAAGTTCGACAGCGTCTAATCGACGTACTCGCTGTGCTCGGCACCTGTCCGGTGGTAGGCATGGTGGTAGATGAAGTCGGTGATCGAATCTCCGAGGGCCATTGCAAACGGGCTGACGAAATATCCAAATCCGTGGTGTCTGTGGTGTTGTGATCATTGCTCGTTAGTGTCTTAATGCGCGAGGTTATTGCTGCCGGAGATGACTCACCCTCCTCTAACGGGCGCCCATACATCGTGCTCTTGGCGATGCTTGAGCCGGATCATCTGCAAGATGTCGTAGAACTCTTTGCTGTCGTTGAATGCCGTTAACGCGTCGCGGGTTCCGTGGACCACCATAAATGGACAAATGTTTGGGTTCT
>Ga0075012_10006528_pt1 | contig 10573 bp, 2 predicted proteins | sample All_14_2_FD_71474 | JGI IMG/M metagenome (GOLD analysis project Ga0075012, IMG submission 71474) | Freshwater microbial communities in response to fracking from Pennsylvania, USA - Allegheny Zone_MetaG_DW_15 | ecosystem: Environmental > Aquatic > Deep subsurface > Groundwater > Drilled... | reverse complement strand
GCAAAATGGCGAAATGAGCGACTGGCAAATGAAAGCCATTTTCGATAGACTATTGAAATAGGTTTAAAAAAGTTTCAATAAGTTTTTGCTGGGAAATCCCTTTGAGATTAGCTTTTGTTCAGTCATTTTTAAAGAATTATTGTTGTATTGACTCGCAATGGCTTAATTCCGCTTTTTCTAAACACTTCAAGATTTTTTGTTTTCTGTTCCAATTTTCTTTCTCTACCTTTCGCACGAACTATTTTATACCAAACCCACACGAACAAATCCAATGCGAATGAGACGCTCAAACCGACTACCCTTCGGGTTCATTGCTGTTATTTATTTGCTCGTCCTGAGCAATGGGCTTTTTGCCCAAAACATCACCTACCAGAATCCTACGGAATTTTTCGCCTGCGACGACGCCAGCTTCAGTATCACGGTGCAAAACACCACGGGTACGGCATTGACCGGGGCCTCCGTCACGGTGAATTTCACCACCACGGTAGGTACGCCCTGCGGCGTGGAGTATGTGGCAGGTTCTGTGAGCGGCGGAGCGACCCAAGGTAATATCAGTAACCTTTCCGCTCCGCAATTTCTGCTGCCCAACCTTTCGGCGGGCGCTTCACTGACCTTAACACTAACGGCCAGTGCCAACTGCCAAACGGCTGCCTGCATTGACAACGCTTCGGTTTTTGTAAACAATATCACGTTGAACTGGATGGGCGGCAGTGCCAACGTCACCACGAATCCCTACGTCATTGACCGTGCGCTGCTCATCGTCACCAATGTGTCCAGCACGGTCATGACGGGCACACGGGGCGATGTTTTGCACCGCAAAATCACCATCCGAAACACAAGGCCGGGGGCTCTTTCCAATTTCACTTTCACGGACACGTACCAGCCGGGCATCAGCATCACTTCGTCGCAGGGGACGCCACAGCCGAGTGGGCCAGGCGTGTTCAAACTGCTGCTGGGGCAATCCGATTTTCTCGCCGTTGGCGATGGGGACGGGCTGTTCGAGTTCAACGAAACGCTCATCATCACCGAGGATATCGAAATCACGACTTGCGGTTTGGACGAGCAGTCTTCCGTCTCAAATATCGCGGTGGCTTGGGGCTGCGGTGGCTCAGACTGCCAGCAGGAGAACGTGAATGCCGTTGTGACTTTCAAGCTCTACACGAAGGCCCCCCAGTTGGCGTGGGAGCCAATCTTCAACGTGCCGGAGTGCTTCTGCGGTCCGAATGCTTATCCCCAAGGAATGAAAATCACGAACGTGGGCGATGGCAAAGCCTTGGATATTTTCTTGACAATCGGTCAGACCAATGCTTACCTGCCAGGTTTTGCTGACCCAAGCTCCATCCATGTGGATAGCATGAATATCCCCATCAATGTGACGACTACTTTCGGAATGCCGAATGATTTTGCGCCACCTTGTGATGGGCCTTCGGGTCTTGTGCGATATTTTACGGTAAACCTTGCTAGCCTAGCGTCTGGCGCTTCGGTAATCGTGAAATGGGACTATTACTACTGTGAACAATCCTGCCTCCAACCCAATGTAGGCTGGCAATACACTTACAGTTACTACAAGGAATGCCCGCCGAATATATTTATCCAAAATGCAGACCCCATCGTGGTAGGGCAGTCAGGTATCAAGTTGTTAACCGATGCTTCTATCTTGACTGACACCATGTTCGACGACCAGGTTTATACTGTTGATTATCAAGTGGTTTACGATAGCCTCTCAGAACTCAGCGACGACTTGACCATTCAAATCGAACTTCCCTGCGGCATGGATTGGGTGCCCACGAATGAATTGCTGCTTAATGGGCAAGCTCCCATGAGCATTGATGTGAACACCACCGATACAGCCCTGACCGTTATCACAGCAGTTTATGGCTTGCCACTTGCGGTGGATACTGGGCACATGCAGTTCGATTTTGTCTTCGATTGTGACGGCATCTGCACCTCCAATTTAATCTGCGAGCACCAATTGGAGACCACCTGCGACCAAATGTGTGCAGGCGGCTTTACTCCTGAGTATGGTGGCTTCGTTCGTACCACCATCAGCAAATGCCCTGAATATCCGCTGGACTGTAATATCCAATCCTGCATTGATTTTCAAAAAATGTACATCTGCGAGATAGACTCGGTCTGCGTGGATGCGCCACCGGGGTACATTCGTTACGATTTTTCTGCGCTTCGCAAAAACTATGGACTCCCAGACGACAACAACGACCGAGTGCCCGATGCCCTGTCAGGGCCACCTGATATGGACTTGGTCGCCCGACAGCGCTTCATCCCTGGCGATATTGTGCAGGCCGTGCTGCGTGGCGAGGTGGTGATTGACATACCTGGTAAAACGCTTCCCCTTGGGCGCCTTGAGCTTGGTTTTTTTGGCGGGCAGAAAATGCGCACCCCAACAAGGGACTCCCTTCTCATTCCTTCTAGGTTCACTCCGGCAGGCGTTACACTCAGAATTTACGACAAGAGCACTGATACTTGGTACGATTGCCAAGATCCGCCATTTTCCACCACAGGAAAAATTCAATACAAATATTACCTCCAATCTGCCTTCGAAGGCTGCCTGCCTTCAGGTTTTGAGCTTGACCATGGTGACTCTGTCTTGTTCGTCGGCAACTACCGAATCGGCCACAACCCGAAACCAGAGATGGACCCCGAACCCTTGCTGGGCGACATCGTGGTAGAGCCGAAATTATTGGCCTATGATGCTGATTCAACCGAATACAGCCTGCTTAACTGCTATTGCGGTCTTCAACTTTTGGAACTTTCCTATTACGAATATGCCATCATCCCCGGCACATTCGGCTTGCCGCCATGTTCACCTTCGGTACCAGCGACAGCAAGCCTAGTGCGGTTGCAACTCCACCAAGGCAATTTTTTCCCCTACGAACACCGCAACCTGCTAGTGATGGATGATCTGCACATTTCGATGCCAACTTCGGTGGAATTGGTGAATACAAAAATGGTGGTGTTGCGCTTGCAGGATGGGGCGCAGCTTGCAACACAGGTGGTTTTCCCGCCAAATTTGGTCAATGGCTACTACCTGCATGATATGCTCCAATTCCAAAACCCGCCGCTCGATGAAGGATTCTCCGCCACTTTTCAATATGTGATAAACAGTGATTGCACCAACAAATTCTCCTTGCCGATGGAGCATGGGGCGACCTTTCATTTTGCGCAAAGTTTGCCGGAACCAGTCAACCCCTTGGATTACTCGGTAAATACCAACGCCCTTCGCCCCCTCATCGCCAACCTGGCCATTGACGCCCCGCTCTTCGACTTGACCAGCTTTAGCAACCAAATGCTTTTTGATTTTAAGTTAAAAAATACGCCCACCTTGGTCGGCTCCCAGACGAGCGGGCCAGCACCGAACACTTGGCTGTACGTTACCTCGCAGACGGGCCTCGTAACCAATTTCCAACTCATCAACCAAACTACCGGTCAGCCAGTGCCCATGACCAACGGGATTTACCAACTCGGCAATTTGGCGGAAAACATCACAGGCTTCCCGTACCGCCTCGTAGGGCAGAACAATTCCTGCGAACTGGAGCACCTGCAAATCCACTACGGCTGGAACTGCGACCCCTATTTGAACAGCACCCTCACACCCTGCTACGAGCAAATCCAGCCGTTGACCATCGAGTCGCCACCGGGAGAAATTGACATGATAGTCACCAGTCCGACGGGCTGTTCACAGTTATGCGACACCATTCCCTACCACGAAATCGAGGTGTTCAATGCACAGCTCGGCAGCGTTTACAACCTACGGGTGAAAGCCCTTGTGCCGCCTGGCCTCAACGTTATCTCCGGTTCCTGCGAGGTGGAATACCCGACGGGCAGCGGCATCACATACCCCATCGGCGACCCGACGGTGCTCGGAACAGGCATCTTCGAATGGAACCTTTCGATGCTATTCGACAGCATCGCAGCGGGGCTGCCCGGCGTGGGGTCGGCGCCGTTCAACTCGCTGACGCTCCGCTTCCTCAGCGAAACCACTTGCGACTTCGTGGCCGATGCCTACACCCTGTTTATTGCGGCAGCGGAGCAAAACTGCGGCACGCCCACCAACAGCATTGCCAAGCCGGGCGACCCCGTCTGCATTGACGGCGTGAGCGGGCCGTTCACCATGAACCTCAACGTAATTGCCGTGCCGGGCTTCGGTTGCAACGACGAAACAGAATTCCAAGTCACCCTCTCCGCCTCGGACACCCTGCCGCCGGGAGCTTGCCTCATCGTCACCCTGCCGCCGGGCGTCACTTACGATATTGGTTCCTGCGAAAGCACTTGCGCCGCTGGCCTCAACTGCGTCCCTACGATTGATGGAAGCCTCGTCACTTGGCAACTCCCAGCGGGCATCCTTCCCACGCAGTTGCTTTGTCTCAATTTCAATACCCAAGGCTGGGCTGGCCTCGGCTGCGAGAACGGCGTCGTGTTGTTCCGAAGTGCTGCCGAGACGCAAGCCATCTGCGCCCTGACGGGCGATTCTTGTAGCACGAAGGTGAGCACGGGGTCGCTCATCCTGCCTTTCGACCCACAAAGGCCGGAGTACGATTTGACCAATTTCGGCATCATCGCCGCTGCCGCTGGCGGCAATGACCAGGTGAACTTCCACGTGGACGTGACCAACAACGGCGCCGCCAACCTGCCCCCGCTCGATATTGATTTTTACCTCGACAACGACGGCAACGGCACGGGCGACCAACTCGTTCACACCGAAACCTACAACAACCTCATCTCCGCTGGGCAAACTGTGACCGTGCAGGGCAGTTTCACATTGCCCGAAGGGACAAACCTCTGTGCGCTGATAGCCTTGATTGACCCCAGCGACCAATGCGCTTGCGCGGGTGACCAGATTCAGGTGGCGTCTCCCATCCAGTACCAAACGGGACTGAGTTGGACGGTCTGCTCTGGCACTGACCAGGAAATCGGGGTGCCGCCCATCCCCGGCTTCAACTACCAGTGGACACCGGACGATTGCCTCGGCGACGACAACGCAGCCTTGACCATCTTCAATTGTGTGAATGACGAGATTGCCCCCGTGACCTACCAGTTCACATTGGCCGAAGGCAACGGATTTTGTGAAATACAAAACCTGATGGAGGTGACCGTGCAGCCCGTACCCGGCATCGCCTACGCCGACTCGCCCGTCTGCGAGGGCCAGAGCGCCAACCTCGCCGCCACCGACGGGGCAACCTACAGTTGGCAAGGCCCCGGCATTGCGCAGCCAAACCAGCAAATCATCACCGTGTCGCCGATGGCCACCAGCCAGTACAGCGTGACCGTCACCGATGCTTTCGGCTGCATGGGCATGGACACGGTGACCGTCGTCGTGGCACCGCTGCCCGTGGCAAATGCAGGCGACAACCTCCTCATCTGTCCCGGTGAGGTGGCCCAACTGAATGCCCTCAACTTTCCCGGCTACGACTACCTCTGGTCCCCGCAGACGGTGAACGGCCTGCCTGCCCTCAGCGACCCGACCATCGCAAACCCCGTCGTGTTGGTCACACAGAACACGACTTTTTTCCTCGAAGTGATTGATGGGAATTGCTCGAACAGCGATTTCATGACGGTCAGCTTCAATGATGCACCTGTGCTACAGCCAACGCCAGATGTCACCATCTGCCTTGGGCAACAGACCTTGATTGGTTCCGGCGTTGTCAACGTGCAAAATGTTTGGACGCCAAATGATGGAGAATGCATCGGCCAGTTTTGCGATATCTATCGTGTCAGCCCAACAACTACGACCGTTTATACCGTCACGGGTACCGACTTAACGACTGGCTGCACTTCAAGCGCAAGTATAACCGTCACCGTCGTAACCGACCACATCGTGGAGAATGGCCCATCGGTCGAGATTTGCGAGGGCGAAAGCACCGTGATTTTGGGGCAAACGGTCAGCGAACCTAGCATCTACTGCGATACATTCCAAGTGGCTGGCGGTTGCGACAGCGTTTACTGCGTGCAGCTTTTGGTGAAACCAAACGTGGACACACTCAGCTTTGACACGACGATTTGCGCTGGCGAGTCGGTGGTGTTTGAGGGGCAAACCTTCACGGATGATGGCCTCCATTGCGTCAGCTTTACTGCCCAAAACGGTTGCGACAGCACCCGCTGCCTGAACCTGACCGTGCTGCCGTTGCCGACCATTGAACTGACCGTTTCGGTGGATACGGTGAGCGCTGGGGACACCGTTTTCCTCAGCATTCCGACGGGCAATTACACGAACATCGAATGGTTCGCCAACGACACTCTGTTGGCGGACTGCTCCGGCTTTGTCACCTGCTCCCACGCTCCAATGGACAGCGTCATTTACACCGTCATCGTCACTGACCCTAGTGGGTGTACGGGTTCCGCCTTGCAAACGGTGGTCGTGGTTCCAAACTGTAACCCCGAACTGGTGGAAGTGCCCAACGCCTTTTCACCGAACAACGACAGCAAGAACGACAAATTCAATATCGTGAGCCTCGGCTCGGAGGTCGTGGAGCAAATGATAATCTGGAACCGATGGGGCCAGAAGGTCTATGAAGGCCCCGGCCCCTGGGACGGCAAACAGGACGGCAAAGACGCCGCCAGCGACGTTTACATCTACTGGATAAAAGTCGGCTGCGCCGTTACGTCCGATGACTTGGAAAATACCTTGAAGGGGGACGTCACGCTGTTGCGATGATTGAGTGGTTAGTGATTGGTGATTAGAGATTGGTGATTCGGAAGTGGCAGGGGGTTAAATGGTCAAATACATATTTTTACATTTGCCACCAGTCACCAATCACACATCACTAATCACCAGTCACCAATCACCACCGTGCAAGAAAAACTCCGCCAGCTACAGCAGTCCCTCGAAGGCGAGCTTCATTTCGACGCCTTGCTGCGGACCTTGTATGCAACGGATGCCTCCGTTTACAAGGAACTGCCGCTGGCCGTCGCCAACCCACGCAGCGTGGCCGATGTGAAAAAACTCATCCGCTTCGCAACCGAGAACAAGACCAGCCTCATCCCCCGCACAGCAGGCACTAGCCTAGGCGGGCAATGCGTCGGCACGGGCATCGTGGTGGATGTGTCGAAGTATTGGAACAAAATCCTCGAAATCAATGTGGAGGAGCGCTGGGTGCAGGTTCAGCCGGGTGTCATCCGGGATGAGCTGAATATTTTCCTCGCAAAACACGGTCTCTTCTTCGGCCCCGTGACCGCTACGGCCAGCCGGGCGATGATTGGCGGCATGGTCGGCAACAATTCCTGTGGTGCGACGAGCATTGTGCATGGTACTACCCGTGACCATGTCTTGGAGATTGAAGCAATCCTTAGCGATGGGTCGGAGGTGGTTTTCAAAGAGCTTTCCACACAAGAATTTTATAAAAAATTACATATTGGTGAGCTGCCGACCGAGCCAGGAACACCGATAACTAAGCCTTTTGAGCTGGTTGCAACACGTCAGGAGCTAATGACACAACCTGACGAGCTTCCAACATCGAGTGAGGAGCTACGGACAAAACCTGACGAGCTTAAGACACAGCGTCAGGAGCTGCCCAAACTTGATTCCCCCCTTGTCCCACATTCTGAGGAGCTCTTGACACAGTGCCAACAGCTCCCAACACAGCGTCAGGAGCTGTTGACACTGCATCAGGAGCCACTTAAAAGCGATTTATTAGAAGCAAAATTGTATCGCCAACTTTTTGATGCCTTGCAAAATCCTGATAATCAAGCAAATATTCGCCGGGAGTACCCCAAGTCCAGCATTCACCGTCGGAACACGGGCTATGCCGTGGACGTGCTGCTCAACCACCAACCTTTCAAGCCAGACGGCCCCGAATTTAACCTGTGTAAACTGCTGACGGGCAGTGAAGGCACCTTGGCGTTCACCACGGCGGTGAAGCTGAACGTGGTGCCCTTGCCGCCGCCCGTGCCCGCCGTACTCTGTGCCCATTTCGCTTCGCTGAATGAATGTATGGAGGCCACCGTGCTGGCCATGCGCCACCGACCCGACCAGTGTGAGTTGGTGGACAAAATCACGCTCGACTGCACAAAGGGCAATATCGAGCAGGCCAAAAACCGCTTCTTCGTGCAGGGTGACCCGGCGGCTGTGCTGATGATTGAGTTCCGAAGGGAAAATATCGAGGATGCCACTTTTGCCGCTAAGCACCTCATCGAGGCGTTTCAGACCGCTGGCATGGGCTACGCCTTCCCTATCGTGACGGGCAAGCAGACCAATCAGGTTTGGGCGCTCCGCAATGCGGGCCTCGGCGTCATGTCCAATATCCCCGGCGACGCCAAGCCGTACTCCTTCGTCGAGGATACCGCCGTGGCGCTGGAAGACCTGCCCGCCTATATCCGTGACTTTGATGCGTTGATGCATGGTTTTGGGCAAAACGCCGTCTATTACGCCCATGCCGGGGCGGGCGAACTGCACGTGAAACCAACGCTGAACCTCAAGGATGCCGACGATTTGCGGGACTTTCGGGCGATTGCGGAGGCGTCAGCCCGATTGGTGAAGAAATACAACGGCAGCCTCAGCGGCGAGCACGGCGACGGTCGGGTGCGGGCCGAGTTCATCCCAATGATGCTCGGCGAGGCGAATTACGAGCTTTTGCGAAGCATCAAAAAAACTTGGGACCCGCACGGCATTTTCAACCCCGGCAAAATCACCGACGCCCCTCCGATGGACGCCAACCTGCGTTACGAAGTCGGTGCAAAAACGCCCGAACGCCCCACCGTCATGGACTTCAGCGACGCTGGCGGCTTCCTGCACATGGCCGAGAAATGCAACGGCTCCGGCGACTGCCGCCGCCTTGATTTCGCTGGCGGGACGATGTGCCCCAGCTATCGGGCCACCCGTGACGAGAAGGACTCGACCAGGGCACGGGCTAATGTGCTGAGGGAATACCTTTCAGTTGGCAGTTCGACAATTGACAGTGGGCAGTCTAGTCCGCAGTCCGGCAGTCACCAGTCACCAGTCACCAGTCGCCAATCACCAATCACCGAAGCCGAAGTAAAACGGGTACTCGACCTCTGCCTCTCTTGCAAGGGCTGCACTTCAGAATGCCCCAGCAACGTGGACATGACGACCATGAAGGCGGAGTTCACGCACCTTTATTATCAAAAGCATGGGGTGCCCTTTCGGGCAAAGTTCTTCGGGCATATCGGTCGGATGAATGCGGTGCTGTCGAAGGTGCCCCGCTTGGCGAATTTTTTCATTAAAAACCGGGTGACGGGCAGCTTGGCGAAGCGCATCGTGGGTGTTGCTCCGCAACGGAGTTTGCCGCCGTTGGCGAAGGTTACGCTTCGCAATTGGTACAACCGCAACCGCCCGTCGTTGAAACCAGCTGGGGTAGGGAAGGGCAAGGTCTTTTTCTTCTGCGATGAGTTCACTGATTTTTACGATGCGGAGATCGGCATCAATGCGCTGAAATTGCTCGCCCGACTGGGCTACGAAGTGGAGATGCCCGTGCATCCGCAGAGCGGTCGGGCGCAGTTGTCCAAAGGCTTGTTGGAAGAGGCGCAGGTGCTGGCGAGGGAGAACTTCCGCATTTTCTCGAACCTGGTTTCGGCAGAAACGCCGCTCATCGGCATCGAACCATCGGCCATCCTCAGTTTTAGGGACGAGTACCCCCGTTTGGTGGACAAACTGCACGTCCCCAAGGCCAAGGAATTGGGCAAAAACGCCCTGTTGGTGGACGAGTTCCTGGGCCGTGAAATCCAAGCTGGGCGCATTACCGCCGACCAGTTTACCCAAGCGAAACGGAAGGTGCTGCTGCACGGTCATTGCCACCAAAAAGCCCTCTCCAGCGTGGACTACTCCGCTTGGGTTTGCGGCCTTCCGGCCAATTACGAAGTGGAAGTCATCCCCTCTGGCTGCTGTGGCATGGCTGGGTCGTTTGGCTATGAGGCCGAGCATTACGAAGTGAGCATGAAGGTGGGGGAATTGGTACTCTTCCCTGCGGTAAAAAAAGCCGAGGAGCAGGCCATCATCGCTGCGCCTGGCACGAGTTGCCGCCACCAGATTCTGGATGGAACTGGGCTGAAGGCGCTGCATCCGGTGGAGGTGCTGTTTGGTGCGCTTTTGCCTTAAAGGTTCGGAAGGTTTCAAACCTCCCCGACCTTCAACCACTTTACGACAATGCTGCAAATCATCCAAACTACCGACGGCTCGCACTCACTCTACTCCGAGGAGTATGGGAGCAGCTACCACTCCAAGCACGGGGCCGTGCAGGAATCGCTGCATGTGTTCATCGAGCATGGGCTGCGGTACAAGGCGGTTACCTTACGGGAAATCAGCATCCTGGAAATGGGCTTCGGCACGGGGCTGAACGCTTGGTTGGCATTACTGGAGGCGGAGAGTTTGGGCTTGAAAATCAACTATACGACTGTCGAGGCGCACCCGCTGCCGTTGGATTTTGCCTTGCAACTGAACTATCCCGACCAGCTTCCTTCGCCGAATGGAAAAGTCTTTTTCGAGCAAATCCACGCAGCGCCTTGGGGCGAATGGGTGGCGATGGCGCCGCATTTCTCTTTGAAAAAGATGGAAGGCAAACTGGAGGAACTGGACTTGCCGCCGGGCTTCGACTTGATTTTCTAC
>Ga0075012_10006525_pt1 | contig 10577 bp, 6 predicted proteins | sample All_14_2_FD_71474 | JGI IMG/M metagenome (GOLD analysis project Ga0075012, IMG submission 71474) | Freshwater microbial communities in response to fracking from Pennsylvania, USA - Allegheny Zone_MetaG_DW_15 | ecosystem: Environmental > Aquatic > Deep subsurface > Groundwater > Drilled... | reverse complement strand
AGCGACCGCGACAACGTCTTCGCGGAACTCTCTGGGATAAGGACCGGGCATGATGACATCCTCCCCGCCAGCGCCTCCCGGCACTAACGATCAGTTGTCACCGATCCGTTCTTCACGCCCAAACCTTCACCGCAGTCCGCGTCTGGAACGACCGGAGTTGACCTCACGGAGTGCACGCAAGGCTCAGCCTCGTATCTCCGATGCCGGTTCCGATCGGATTGTTGAAGGCTACGGGGCAGGAAAGACTGTCTACGAGCTTGCCGACGAATTCAACTGTCACCGCGTCACGGTCAGCGCCATCTTGAAGCGCCGAGGTATATCTCTGCGTCGCGCCTCTCCGACCGAGGAGCAGGCCGTCGAAATGGTGCGGCTTTATCAGTCTGGTCTCTCGCTGGCCAAAGTAGGTGAGCGCTTTGATGTGCACGCGAGCACGGTCTTGGCCCAACTCCGTAAAAGAAACGTGCCGACACGTACGCGGTAAGGAACTTGAGCAGTCGACCCTTGTCACTGGATGACAACTGGGTGGTGATCTTTGGCAACGACGACACCATTCTGGACTACGTAGATCTCGACGTAGTGGCTTCCTCTGAAACTTGCGGGTTCCGTTCGTGAGCGGGTTCCATCGTCTCGCTCAATTTGCCCTCGGATCATGTTCTTGGCGATCGCTTCTTCTCCGACGTTTCGCACCTTCCACCACAGCTCGTACGAGCCAGGAAGGTTCGACGATTTGATACTGAATTTGATGCTTCGTCCTGGGCTGACCTTGTTGCCGCGGGTCGCGAGCACGAAGTTGCGCCACCCGTTTCGACTAACGGTCTTTGCCTGCAGCTTGATGGAATAGGCTGGGTTGATTGCAACGCCTGCGAACTTGTGCTCGATGAACTCCTCTGTATCGCGGACACCCGCAATCGAACGGTGGGCCTCCGATGCTTTAGAGCTGTTCGTGTCATAGGTGCCGAACTTGTCGCCGAAAAGCTTCCGCCACTTCGTGTAACTCTCGTCTACGTCTGTCTCATTGTAGGCATCCTTCGCCCAGCTGGTGTACGTCGCAATCCAGTTGCGAAAGTTGGCGTACTGATCTTGATCCCAACGATGATTGAAGTTCTCTGTCGGACAACTCGGGTCATCGATGCTCGGCATCGACGGATTCGCTTGCAGATAGTCGTTGAGGTCCGTCAGGAGGTTAACGAGCGCCGTCGGCACATCCTTATAGTGATCCGGGTCTGCCCAGAGCGCCGCATCGTTCACCTGCTCGCCAACTAAGATCGTCAGGATCACGGACTTCACCGAGAAGTTGTTCTTGAAGTCCCGGATGTACTTGAGCAAGCGGATGACCTTGACCAGTCGGCCGCTCGTGATGCGGTTCTGGCCATCGAGCCACTCATTGAACCCCTCAGGGTTCGTACGCTCGAATTGGTTGGTGCTGCGGTTCGTGATGAACCGCTCGCCGTGCCGAGTCAAGAACGGTACCACGTCCATGTGGAACTCACCCGCATAGTTCACCGTGACACATCGGCTTCGGCGGCTGACCTTGTCCTTGTAAGTGCCGTTCGAACGGAATACCTGGTAGAGCTGCTCGACGTAGTCCTCTGCATCCCAGCCATTGACTTCGTTCATATCCAGCAACACATCGGCGTCGAACTCGTCGTTCGCGTCGACCGGATTGATGATCGTGCGATGGGCGTAGGAACCCTGCGGAATCAGGTCGATGTAGTTGTTCGAGATGACGTCGTCGCCACTCGAGAGAAAACTACTCACTGCGTCAACCCGCTTGTCGAGCGTCTCGATGCGCCTGTCACTCAAATTGACCTTGTTCTTGAGGAAGGCATCGAAGTGCTTGATCAGCTTCATCCTTCGACCTCCTTCAACGGCACGAAGGGCTGACGCTGATCAGTGAAGAACATCGACTGCACTTTCGGATACTCCTTCCGACCCTCCGATGCCCCAAGTCCCTTAAGTGAGCTGATCGCGTTGGCTCCATCCAACTTGTACCGCCCACCACCGACATGCGGAGAGATCCGGTGCACGTTGTTGTGACCGAGTAGCAGTTGAGCTGTCCCCAGGGAGGAGGAAGACTGGCCGGCCATAAAGATGCCCACGAGCCGCTTAGCCCAGTAGTTGACAAGGCCGCGAGATCGTCGATTCGCGGTGTCCAGCGGAGACTCCGTACACCCGATGCCCAAGAGCTTTATGTCTCCATGCGGCCACTCGAGAACGCCAAGCGCCTCGACTGCTGCGGCTCCCATCGGGTTGTTCGCCCACATCCCGCCGTCCACGAGCGGCTCGCCGGTCCCCAGATGGTGGGTCGGGAAATAGGTCGGAGCAGCAGCTGTAGCCATCGCTACATCGACCGCCGTCTCCTTATAGTCCCGAACGAAGCGTGTGTGGTGAGCCGTCTTAAAGACGTGAACCTCGCCGGTCTCCAGGTTCAATGACGGGATCAGCAACCGGGTCTCACTGTCGCCGAGAAGCTTGTTGCCAAACGCCTCGATTAGAGCATCGCGCAGGGGCTTGGAGTTGTACTTTGCTGTGAACAACGGCCGTAACGTGCGGCAGCGACGCCCGCCAAAGATTTTTGGACCGTTCTTCTCGTAAAAGTCGAGGATCTCCTGAGCTGAGAGCCCTAGCCCCAAGCCGATAGCGATTATGCCACCGGTCGAAGTGCCAGCGATCAGGTCGAAGTGTTCGACAATCGGCTTGCCGAGAGTCTTCTCAAGCTCAGCCAGAAGGGAAGCCGCGAAAACGCCTTTGATTCCGCCCCCGTCGATCGTCAGGATGCGGTAGGTCGGACTTCGTGAAGCACGCTGACTCATTTCTTGCCCCCATTACCCGGTTCAGACGTGCTTTCCTCCCGAATGAAATCTCGCCAGTCTGGAACGCCATCAAGCCGTCCAGCTGTCGTCAAGATCTTGCGACGCCAGCGCTCAGCTCGCTTCGAGTCACGTTGTATGTCGCTCGCGATCACAAACAGGTCGAGACCGGTAAGTAGACAGTGACCACGGGCTGTGCTGTATGGAATCATCTGGGCAGGAAAGTCGACGTCAATCCGTTCGGCAAGAGGACGGTCTCGCCAAGTGTTCACCACTAGGATGCCCTTCGGGCTCACACCGCTGGTCTCGAACGCGCCCGCTACCCACTTCTCTAGCTGAGCTGCGTTCTTCTCGCTTGCGCTCTTGGTTACGCCCTTTACCTCAAGTACCGCAGTCGTGCCGCCGAAGTCCACGTGCCAGTCGGCTCGTCCCGGCTCAGGCTCGCGTACTGTGCCGCCGAGGATCGCCATCACATTCCGAACCTGAAGCTCGAGGGTTCGCCCAGTGCCAAGGTAGAGCTGATTAAGAGCCTCTACTCTCGAAAGTTCTTCTTGCGACTTCGTGAGAGCTCTCCGGGCTCGCTCGACTGACGCCTGTTGCTTGGCGACCTTCTCTCGAGCTGCCCGCTCCGCGCTGGTCGTGTAGGTATCGGCCCAGGCTGGACGGTTGATCTCGCTCTGACCCGTCAAGGCCTCAATGGATGCAATCAGGTCGGTTTGGAATTCCGCAGCCCGCTCTGGCCATTCAAGTTCAGCTTCGTCATCTCCCTCGAGGTCTTCATTCACCTCAAGGTCGTAGACCGTGTCGGGGATTGCGAAGAGCAGACCGCCTCCATCGACGGTCGTGTGCAGGGAGACAGCTCGGTCCGTACCTTGGACGCGAGCGAGGGCCGTGGCTGTTGGAGCGACCACTGTCGCCGCATAGGTCAGATCGGCCCGATACTTCCTAAGAAAGGCTGGGAGTGGGCCATCGCCAAGAACTTCTATACGATCGCCGCTGCCGATCGAAATCGCCCCCAAATCAACCGGCAAGGCGTCCAGCAGGTCAAGCCTGGTCACGATTCGGGTTTGGCGAGCGTTACGGCCGGTGCCCGAGTATTCGACCTGGCCGGTCGCCACGTAGCAAGCCTGCGGTGGACGCAACACCACCACGAGCGAACGACCTGCTTTCAAGAATCCGACAAATTCGCTGTGGCGTCGCTCAACGGCTGAGCGCAGCTCGGCAGATCGCGTTTCGCTCAGCGAGGGCAATCCCTTATAGCTATCCGAATACTGCGTGGTTTCCGAGAAGGTCCGTTCTGGATCCCAGATGACGACGTCGTAGTCGAAGACACTCACGTCGCCGGTGAAGGTAGCGCGGGTCGCGCTCTCCCCATATACGGGATCAAAGTCAAGCGAAAGGAGTCGCAGCGCCATCTATTTGCCACGCTCCTCGTCACCTGAACTGTCGCGATATGGCGAGATTTCTTCCGAAAGCGACCCACCGAAGTAGATGGCATCAGGTGGGACGTTTGCTCCCACTCCGAAAACGCGCCAGCCCTGTTGCGGGTCGAGGGTCAACGTCATGAACATATAGACATCGAGCTCGAGGGGCTTCCCGTTACCCTCAATGCTCTTTCCTTCAAGCGTCTTATCGCCCGAAAGCTTGACGCGCGCGATACGGGGCGCAGGGTAGTCGACCATCGACGTCGGTTGGAAGTCGGCGAGTTCGGTCCGCAGCGCGTCCCAGTCAACATTGTCCCAACCTGAAGCCTCTGGCGCGAGAAGCACGCGTAGGTCATCGATCTCGGTCTCATCATCACGTAGACCGCTGAGGAATGTCAGCGCAATGAGCATCGGATTGAACAAGCTCTCCTGATTACCAATCTGTTGCTCGTCGCCTGGCCCCGACTTCTTCGACCAGCGAAGACCTTGTCGGCTGACGTCGTGAAGCTCACCGTTGACCCCGCGCAGCCAGCGCCGTCCCGTCGGGTCGCTGAAGGTGAGCTCCGCTTTCGGATACCAACTGTCAGCATGGGCTAGCAATGGAACTGAGATATCGAAGACCAACTCCCGGCGCGGAGGAATCACGCTAATTGGTGCCGGAGCTGCCAGTGGGCCAAGCGGTGTCGAGTCCCTCCCGACACGGACATTGACCATTGCATCGAAGACTGGCTCGTTCGACTCATTAGCGACGTGCAGCTGCGCGACCCGCTTATAGGATGAGCCGTCACTGCGAGGCTCATATTCGTCAGTAACCCAGGCAGAAACGAAGCGCGCAGTTGCACCCTTCTCCTGAGTCCAGGCACGTAGAGCCAAGACTAGGGCGACCAATGTCGCACCCACGGTGCCAACCGCGGTGAGGACGGTCCAGAGGTCCCAGGTCAGCGACCAGGGCAGGGCATTGACCAGAACGAGCACAAGTGCGATGGCAGCCAGAACGAGCACGATAAGCCACAAGACCTGCACCGCAACCCTCAGCCGCCTTCGCATTCGGCTCATGGCTACTCGCCACCCCCGGCGCTTAGCCCGAAGAACCGCTCGAAGAATGCGCCGAGCCGCTGGATGACGCGTTGCTTCTTCTCGCCGTGGCCGCCGTCGGCAGAGAACCGTGAGACCGGCGGCAGTACCTTCGTGATTGCGGTGCCGCTGGTGCGGATCTGTCCGTCGCGGAACGCGGTTTCGACGAAGACGCGGGTCTCGTCGGGGCGGAGGTTCTCCTCGTTGATGATCGTGTCGAGTTCGGCCTCGCGCTTGGCGGCGATGAAGGCGCGCCATTCCTGGTCGATCTCGCCATCCACGGAGAGGGAGTCGACGAAGTCTTCGATGAGGTCTTTCTTGTTGCGCAGGGTCGGGCTGGCGTCGACGGCGCGGGAGATCTCGGCGCGGATCTCCTTGTCGTCACCGTCGCCGCGTTCATCGCGATACTTCTGGACGAGCATGAGGATGTAGTCGACGTTGATCTCGACCTGCTTGATCAGCTCGATCTCGAAGACCACGTCGTCGTTGATCTGTTCCTTGTCGGCGTCCTTGTCCTTACGGAACTCCGCATACAGGTCGAGGTAGACGCTGCGGTAGTCCTGCCCCTGCCGGTCAGTGAGGATGGCGTTGCCGGTGAACTCGTCGAACGAGGTCAGAATGTTCTGGAGTCGCAGGATCGCGCCGAACAGCGCGATGAACTCCTTCTGAGCGGCTTCGCCGATGATCGGCTGCCCGAGCGGGAAGGTACGGAGTAGTTCGGTGACCTTCTCGGCGTAGTCGGTGTAGTACTCGCCGTACGGCTTGAGGAGAACGACACCGCGAGCATCCTTGTTTCCGAACAGTGCGATCGCGTCGTTGGTCTCGTCTTCGAGGTCGCGGAAGCTAACGATGTTGCCGTAGGTCTTCACGGAGTTCAGGATGCGGTTCGTGCGTGAGTACGCCTGGATCAGCCCGTGGGCACGCAGGTTCTTGTCGACAAACAGGGTGTTCATCGTGGTCGCGTCGAAGCCGGTGAGGAACATGTTCACGACGATGACCAGGTCGATCTCGCGCTGCTTCAACTTGAGCGAGAGGTCCTTGTAGTAGTTCTGGAACCGGTCGGCAGAGGTGTCAAACGACGTGCCGAACATGTCGTTGTAGTCCTGGATCGCATCCTCGAGGAACGACCGCGCGTCCAGGCTCAGCGCACCGGTGTCGAAGCCCTCTTCGTCGAGCGCACCATCTTCGACGGCATCGTTCGCACCGTAGGAGTAGATCAGACCAATCTTCAACCGCTTGTCGGAGGGCAGGCCTTCTTGCTGAATCTGAAAGTGGTTGTAGTAAACACGGGCAGCCTCGATGGACGCAGTCGCGAACAGCGCGTTGAAGCCACGCACGCGGCGCTCCCCCAGCGTGTAATGCTCCGCACGCTTGGTCTTCTGATCGAAGTGCTCCAGCGTGTACTTCACGATCTGGCTGATCCGCTCCGGAGCCAGCAGCGCCTTCTCGGTGTCGATCGCCGAGACCTGCTTGTCGATGACATTGCCGACCTTGATCGTGTTGACGTAGTCGATCCGGAAGGGAAGCACGTTCTTGTCGGTGATTGCATCGACGATCGTGTAGGTGTGCAGCTTCTCGCCGAACGCCTGCTCGGTGGTCTTCAGCTGCGGATTCCCACCACTGCCCGAGTTCGCCGCGAAGATCGGCGTACCGGTGAAGCCGAACAGGTTGTAGCGCTTGAACGCCTTCGTGATCGCGGTGTGCATGTCGCCAAACTGCGACCGGTGGCACTCGTCGAAGATGATCACGACATGCCCGTCGTAGATCGCATGCCCCTTGTTCGCGGCGATGAACGTCGAGAGCTTCTGGATCGTCGTGATGATGATCCGCGCACCCGGGTCTTCAAGCTGCTTCTTCAGCACCGCAGTCGAGGTGTTGGAGTTCGCCGCGCCCTTTTCGAAACGGTCGTACTCGCGCATCGTCTGGTAATCGAGATCCTTACGGTCAACGACGAACAGCACTTTGTCGACGCTCGGGAGCTTCGATGCGAGCTGCGCAGCCTTGAACGATGTCAGGGTCTTACCGGACCCAGTGGTGTGCCACACGTACCCACCCGCGGCAACCGTGCCGAGGGTCTTGTAGTTCGTGGAGATATCGATCTTCTGCAGAATCCGTTCGGTCGCCACGATCTGGTAGGGGCGCATCACCAGCAGCATGCGGTCAGCAGTAAGCACGCAGTACTTCGTCAGGATGTTCAGCAGCGCGTGCTTGGCGAAGAACGTCTTCGCAAACGCCGACAGATCTTGGATCGGCTTGTTCTGCGCATCCGCCCACCACGACGTGAACTCGAACGAGTTCGACGTCTTCCGCACCCGCTTCGACCCAGCCGCTTCACTGAGATGCTGACGACGAGTGGTGTTGGAGTAGTACTTGGTGAGCGTGCCGTTTGAAATCACGAACAACTGCACATACTCGAAGAGCCCGGAGCCTGCCCAGAAACTGTCGCGCTGGTAGCGGTCGATCTGGTTGAAAGCCTCACGGATGTCGACCCCACGGCGCTTGAGCTCGATGTGCACCATCGGCAAACCGTTCACGAGCACCGTCACGTCGTACCGGTTCGAACGAGCAGCGCCGCCCCCGCCCTGACCGATCTCGTACTGGTTGATCACCTGCAACCGGTTGTTGTGAATGTTCTGCTTGTCGATCAGCAAGATGTTCTTCACCGAACCGTCATCACGCTTCAGTAGCTGAACATGATCCTCTTGGATCCGCACCGTTTTCTCGACGATGCCGTCGTTCGCGCCAGCGATCCGCTCCGAGAAGAACTGATCCCACTCAGCATCGGAGAACGTCACCGAGTTCAGTGCTTCAAGCTGGGTGCGGAGGTTCGCGACGAGCTGCGTTTCCGACGTGATCGGCAAGTACTCGTACGCCTGCGATTGCAGTAAGCGGATCAGCTCACGCTCAAGCTCGGCCTCCGACTGATACGAGCCAGCACCCGCCGCGTCGGGGATGTACTCGGCAACAACCGTGCTCTCGGATGAGACAGCGATCGGATCATATTTACGAGGGCTCAAATCACTCATGCCGCCAACTCCTTGAACGTCAGCAGCTTGTCGCGGTAGTACTCGTACTGCTTGCGACGAGCAGCAAGCTCGGCAGGGAGGCCAACGCTGAGGTCGTTCACAAGCGCATCGAACTTGTCGAGCGCCGCTGAACGCTCTCTTTGTTCATCAAGCGGAAGGCGCGGTATTCGGATGCCTGCAATCTGCTTAGTCGACAAGTGCTTCACGGTTGACGCCTGGGTTACGTCTTGGATGCGCTTGATAGCGTCACGGACGAGGTAGAAGATGAAAGCAGGGTCATTCTCGCCGTCGAAATCTTGTAAGCGGGAGACGCGCTGATTGAGCACTGCGTCTCCGTGTGTCCAGCGAACCGTCTTGAAGTCCCCGTCCATACCTATCAAGACGTCGCCATCACGAACCCGATACTTCTCATCGAATGGCCCGGAATAAAATGTTCCGCTGAACCCACTGTTGATGTCGCGGATACGCACGACGGGCAAGCCATCACCGAGATCGTTGAAGTAGTCAGACTTGAACGGGGCACCACCAAAGACTCGGCAGATGTCCCCCACGCAGCCCCATTGAGTTTCTTCGGAAACAGTCAACAGAACTTTTTTATAGTGCTCGTATTGGCGGCGTCGGGCTTCCAGCTCCGCTTCCAGCTCCGCTTCCAGCTGAGTGAACTGATCCAATATTCGCACGATCTCCCGCTGCACATCGAGAGGCGGCACGGGGATTCGGATCTTCGCCAAGGAATCACCTGAGACGCGACGAACCTTCGTTCCCGAGACGAACCGACGCTTCTGATCCTGGAATGAGGTCGACTGGAAAAAGTAGGACATATATTTCGGTTCCAGTTCGTGCCGGTAAATGTACGCGTCGCCGCTCAGCGCAACATCGGTGTTACCGAGCCACGCCGTGGCCTTTGCGACAGCGTCGTCGTCCTCACTGGTCGTCGCGATAAGCAGGTCCCCTGGCCGCGCATGGCGTAGCTTCACGGCGATGTTCTCATCGGTGAACGACTTCGTTTCCGTCGCCCACACGCCGTAGTGCGTGTGAATCTGTCCGTAGTGAACCGCAGGAAATCCAGCATCACGAAGATCAGCCTTCTGCAGGCCGTTGCCTCGGATGAACTCGCCAACCTCGCCTAATGCCTTGACCTCAACTCCCCTTGGCGCGAGTTCCGCTATCAGTTCGTCGATGCGGCTCACTTCGTGCCCTCCAGGTCGGCGACGATCTCGTCGATCGAGGTGCGGAGTTCTTGCTGGCGGGCGACGATGCGTGCGATCTCCGCGTTCAGTTCCGTGATATTGACGGTCTCGCGGGTGTCTTCCTGCTCGACGTAGGAGGACACGGCGATGTTGTAGTCGTTCGCGGCGATGTCTTCGTTCGACACGAGTGCGGCGACATGGTCGACGCTTTCGCGGGTGGTGAGGGTGTCGAGGACGTGCTGCTGGTTGGCTTCGGTGAGCTTGTTCTTATTGCCGACGCGTTTGAACTCCGCCGATGCGTCAATGAAGAGCACGGAGTTGTCGGTCTTCGACTTCTTGAGCACGATGATGCAGGTTGCGATCGTGGTACCAAAGAACAAGTCCGGCGGGAGCTGGATCACGGTGTCGACGTAGTTGTTGTCGATGAGGTACTTGCGGATCTTCCGTTCCGCGCCGCCGCGGTAGAGCACGCCCGGGAACTCGACAATCGCGGCAGTGCCGTTGACGGCGAGCCACGACAGGATGTGCATCGTGAACGCGAGGTCGGCCTTCGACTTCGGCGCGAGCACCCCGGCCGGCGCGAAGCGCGGGTCGTTGATCAGGAGCGGGTTCGCGTCACCGTCCCACTTGATCGAATACGGCGGGTTGGAGACGATCGCCTCGAACGGCTCATCATCCCAGTGCGCCGGGTCGATGAGGGTGTCACCGTGGGCGAGGTTGAACTTCTCGTAGTTCACGTCGTGCAGGAACATGTTGATCCTGGCGAGGTTGTACGTGGTCAGGTTGATCTCCTGACCGTAGAAACCCTGACGGACGTTGTCTTTGCCGAGCACCTTCGCGAACTTCAGCAGCAGCGACCCTGAACCAACAGCGGGGTCGTAGACCTTGTTCACGCTCGTCTTGCCGACCACGGTGATGCGGGCGAGGAGCTCGGAGACTTCCTGCGGCGTGTAGTACTCGCCACCGGACTTGCCCGCGCTCGAGGCATACATCTGCATGAGGTACTCGTAGGCGTCACCGAAGAGGTCGATCGAGTTGTCTTCGAAGTTCCCC
>Ga0075012_10006524_pt1 | contig 10578 bp, 10 predicted proteins | sample All_14_2_FD_71474 | JGI IMG/M metagenome (GOLD analysis project Ga0075012, IMG submission 71474) | Freshwater microbial communities in response to fracking from Pennsylvania, USA - Allegheny Zone_MetaG_DW_15 | ecosystem: Environmental > Aquatic > Deep subsurface > Groundwater > Drilled... | reverse complement strand
GCATGTCACGGGACGGCATGATCATGCCCGAGAGGAACCCAGATGCCGCCATGACCGTCATGAGGGCGACCCCCGGCAGCCCGCCATGCCCCGCCAGCAGCAGGAGCATCGCCGAGGAGCCGAATCCGACCGCCGCGACCAGCCCGTGATTGCGCGTGCGATCGGCGATCGCCCCGCCGGCGAGCACCCCCGTGGCGCTCGCGAACAGGAAGGCGGTCAGCGCCGCATTGGCGAGGGTCAGCGACAGGCCGCGCCCATCCACCCAGGCGGCGACGGCGAAGCTTTGGATGCCGCTGTTCGAGATGGCGAGGGTGAGGAAGAAGGCCGCCATGGCCAGCACCGCGGGCGACAGCACCGAGCGCGGGGCCGAACCCCCCGCCGCGGCGGGACGCGCGACAGGCCTCGGGGCGGTCTCCGTGGCGCGGGAGACCAGCAGGGGCAGCGCGGCGATGGGCCCGAGCACCCCCGCCGCGACCAGTGCCGCCCCGGTACCGAGCCACGCCGCCATGCCGAGCATCAGGCCCGGCGCGATGGCCCCACCCAGGAAGCCCGCGAAGGTATGGATGGAAAAGGCGCGGCCGACGCGCTGTTCCACCATCGTCGAACCCAGGATGGCGTAGTCGGCCGGGTGATAGACGCTGTTGGCGAGCCCGGCCATGACCGCGGAGGCGATCAGCCAGGCATAGGTTCCGGTCAGCCCCGCCAGCACGAAGGCGCAGCCGCCGAGCAGCAGCGCCGCGATCAGCATCCGTCGCGGCCCCGCGCGATCGACGACGAAGCCCATCGGCGCCTGGGTCAGGGCCGAGACCACGTTGAAGACGGTCAGCACCAGGCCGAGCTCGACATAGCCGACCTGCATCTGGTCCCGCAGCAGCGGAAACAGCGGCGCCAGGGTCAGGACATGGACGTGGCTGACGAAATGCGCGCCGCAGATCTGGGCAAGCGTCGCCCGCTCGCCGGCCGTCCAGCCCGCAGCCATGTCAGTGCGCCTCGGCCCAGGACTGCCCGGTGCCGACTTCGACCGAGAGTGGCACGCGGAGCTTGGCGACGGATTCCATGATGTCCTTCACCAGGGCGGAGGTCGCCTCGACCTCGGCCGCCGGCACCTCGAAGACCAGTTCGTCATGCACCTGCAGCAGCATGCGCGCCGTGAGGCCGGAGTGCTTCAGGGCGCGCGGCAGGCGGACCATGGCGCGCTTGATGATCTCGGCGGCACCACCCTGGAAGGGGGCGTTGATGGCGGCGCGCTCGGCACCGGCACGCCGCACCGGGTCCTTGGCCGCGATGTCCGGGATCCACAGCTTGCGGCCGAAGGGGGTGCGGACGAAGCCGTTGGTCCGGGCTTCCTCCTTGCAGCGTTCCATTTCCTGCCGGATGCCGGGGTATTGGGCGAAATAGGCCTCGATGATCGACCGGCCCTCGGCGGGCGGGATGCCGAGCCGGCCGGCGAGGCCGAAGGCCGACATGCCGTAGATGATGCCGAAATTGATGGTTTTTGCGCGGCGCCGCGCCTCCTTGTCCACCTTGCCGGGGTCGAGGTGGAAGATTTCCGCGGCCGTCCGGGCGTGGATGTCCTCGCCATGCGCGAAGGCCTCGCGCAGGGTGGGGACCTCGGCGAGATGGGCCAGCAGCCGCAGTTCGATCTGGCTGTAGTCGGCCGAGAGGATGACATTGCCGGGTTCGGCGACGAAGGCGCGGCGGATGCGCAGGCCCTCTTCCGACCGCACCGGAATGTTCTGCAGGTTCGGGTCGTTCGAGGACAGCCGGCCCGTGCTGGTCCCCGCCATGCCGTAGGAGGTGTGCACGCGCCGGTCGACCGGATCGATCTGCGCGGCGAGCGCCTCGACATAAGTCGATTTCAGCTTGGCCAATTGCCGCCAGTCGAGCACGCGGGCGGCGAGTTCCACGCCCTGCCCCGACAGATCCTCCAGCACCGAGGCATCGGTCGAATAGGCGCCGGTCTTGCCCTTGCGCCCACCCGTCAGCTTCATCTCGTCGAACAGGATCTCACCGAGCTGCTTCGGCGAGCCGACATTGAACTCGCGCCCGGCCAGGGCATGGATCTGCTTCTCCAGCACCGCGAGGCGGGTCGCGAAATCCTCGCCGATACGGGCGAGTTCCGCGCCGTCCACCTTGATGCCGGCGGCCTCCATGTCGCGCAGGACGGCGACCATGCGGCGCTCGACCTGTTCATAGAGCGCGAGGGCAGTCTCCTCGCGCAGCCGCGGCTTCAGCAGCAGCCACAGGCGGAGCGTGACGTCGGCGTCCTCCGCCGCATAGGCGGTCGCCTTGTCGAGCGGCACCTGGCCGAACGGGATGCGCGCCTTGCCGGTGCCGGTGACCGTGTCGAACTTGATGGGCGCGTGGTTGAGGTAAAGGAAGGACAGCTCATCCATGCCCTGCCCGTGCTTCCCCGCCGTCATGGCGTAGGAGATCATCATCGTGTCGTCGACCGGCGCGACGGCGGTGAAGCCGCCATTCTCCTCCCGCGCGAAGACCTCCAGGTCGTATTTCGCGTGCTGGAACACCTTCAGCACGGTGGGGTCTTCCAGCAGTGGCCGCAACAGGGCGAAGGCACGTTCGGGGGCGATCTGCTCGGGCGCCGGGCCGGTCAGCATGTCGACCTCCCCGCCATGGCGGATCGGGACATAGCAGGCCTTGCCCGGGGCGGTGGCGAGCGAGAAGCCCACCATCTTCGCGCGCCGCGCATCGAGGCTGTCGGTCTCGGTATCGATGCCGATCACGCCGGCGGCCTGGCAATCCGCGATCCAGCGGGCCAGGGCTTCTTCCGTGGTGACGGTCTCATAACCCCCGAAGGGCACGGCGAGGTCGGGTGCCGCCGGGCCGGGGGCCGGAGCATGCGTCACGGCATGATGGGTCCCGCCGCGGCGCGAGGGCTCGGCGCCGTCCCCCAGCTTGCCCATGCGGGCGAGGATGGAGCGGAAGCCCATCGCCCTGAGGAAGGCTTCCAGCCGCCCATCGGCCGGCGGCCGCGCGGCCATGTCCGCGATCGGGCAGGGCAGCGGCGCGGCATCGTCCAGCGTCACCAGCCGCTTCGAGATGCGCGCCTTCTCGGCATTCTCGATCAGCGCCTCGCGGCGCTTGGGCTGCTTGATCTTCTCCGCATTGGCGAGCAGCGATTCCAGGTCGCCATATTCGGTGATGAGCTGCGCCGCGGTCTTGATCCCGATGCCCGGCACGCCGGGGACGTTGTCCGTTGAATCGCCGGCGAGAGCCTGGACCTCGATCACTTTGTCCGGGGTGACGCCGAACTTCTCCATCACCTCGGGCTCGCGGATCGGCTTCTGCTTGATCGGGTCGAGAAGCTGCACCCCCGGCCGGACCAACTGCATCAGGTCCTTGTCCGAGGAGACGATGGTCACCTGGCCCGGCCCCTCCGCCAGGTAGGCCTTGGCATAGGCCGCGATCAGGTCATCCGCCTCGAAGCCTTCGAGCTGCGCGCGGCACACGCCCAGTGCATCCGTCGCGTCGCGGATCAGCGCGAATTGCGGGATCAGGTCCTCGGGCGGATCGGGGCGGTGCGCCTTGTAGTCGGGGTAGATCTCGTTGCGGAAATTCAGCCGCGCGGCATCGAAGACCACGGCGATGTGGCTCGCCGCATGCCGGGTGAGGAACTGGGACAGCATGGTGGTGAAGCCGTAGACGGCGTTCACCGGCACGCCCTCCGGGTTCGTCATCGGCGGCAGCGCGTGATAGGCGCGGAAAATGTAGCCCGAGCCGTCCACCAGGATCAGGTGGCGCTCGCCCGGCTTCACCTCCGGCAGGGATTCCGAGGCGGCGGTCGCCTCGGCCATCGCGGCACCCCTCGGCCGGCCGGCCTCGGGGGCGCGGGATTCGTCAGTGTCCATGGTCCTCGCCTGCGCCCTCGGCGAGGACGTAGGTGATGGAGCAGTAAGGGCAAGTGACCTCACGATCCGTGATGGTCAGCCAGATGCGGGGATGACCGAGCGCACCGGCGACATCCCCATCGCAGGGAACCTTGCGGGCATGCACTTCGACACGCTGCTCGGGCGTCACGCCCTCCACGAGGTGGGGGGTATATCCGGTCATCAGGGGGTCGCGCATGACTGGCCTCAGTTTCTTCGGCGGCCAGCATAGGCGGGACGGCGGCGGGGGGCCAGAGAGGGGGGTTCGGCCCTGTCCGGACCACAGGCCGCAACGCCCGCTGGTGGCCCCAATGTTTCGACTGTCGCAGTTGGAGGGGCTCCGCCCCTCCAAACCACCCCGCCAGGTGGCTGGGCCACCTGGACCGCAATCTTTTGGCGCTGGGCACGACAGCCGCACCGCTCCCGCCAAACGCCTTCCGTGAGCAACAGCGGGTTTCGGCGTGGTGCCGGCAATGGACACGGGCCGAATCAACGCCGTGGCCCGCCTTGGCGCACAGACCGCGCCATGAGGGCTGCGACGTCCCGTAGCGCCCGGTGCCAATGGCCTGCGGTCCAGGATGCCCAGCATCCTGGCGGGGAGAGGTTTGGAGAGGGGCGGAGCCCCTCTCCAACGCGACCGCCCCGAACGTCAGCCCTTCAAAGCCGCAGCATGGTCAGCGGCATAGGTCGCCAGCGACCGCGGCGCGTGGCCGGTGAGCGTTTCGACGTCGCCCGTCACCGCCGCCGTCCAGCCTTCCCGCACCGGCTGGAAGATCGTCGCCAGGAACCGTGCATAGACCTCCGGCACGCCGGCGCCGGTCAGCATGGCGATGAAGGCGGCGTCGTCCGTGGCTTCATAGTCCACGGGACGCCCGACGACCTTGGCCAGGATCTTCGCTGCATCGGCGTAGCCGAGCGCCTCCGGCCCCGTCAGGTTGAAAGCGCGGCCGTCGAAACGGTCGGTTGTCAGCGCCGCCGCGGCGCTCTCGGCGATATCGCGCGCGTCGATGAAGCTCGACTTGCCCTCGCCCGCGGGCAAAGCGATGCGGCCATGGTCCAGGCCCGGCTTCCAGAAGGTGTGGAAATTGTCGGCGAACCAGTTGGGGCGGAGGATGACGAAGGGCGTGCCCGACTTCTCCAGGGCGATCTCCACCTGGCGATAGGGGATAGCGTCGTCCGCATCGGCGCCAAGCACACTCTGCAGCACCACCTTCACCTTGCGGGCCGCGGCGGCGGCAATGACGGGCAGCAGCAGGTCGGTGATCGCCACATTGCCGGTGGGCAGCAGGACGAAGGCGCGGTCCACGCCGTCGAAGGCCGGGCCGAAGGTGGCCGGGTCGGCATAGTCGAATACCACGCCTTCGGCGCCATCCACCGGCCTGCCGGATCGCGAGGCGGCCTTCACCGCCGCCCCCTTCGCCAGAAGTGCCTGCACCAGTGGGCGCCCGACATGGCCCGTGGCGCCCAGGACCAGGATCTTGCCTGCCATTTCCGTTCTCCTTAGTTTCCGATGGAAACCTTGTTTCCAACGGACAGATACGCGCCGTTGCGGCGACGCAGAAGAGAGCACTTGCAGGTCACATGGTTCCCTCGGGGAAACCGGCGGCCACGGAGAACGGCACAGGATGGACCAGCCCTACGACGTCTATGAGGAGCGTTGCCCGACCCGAATGGTGCTCGACCGCCTAGCCGACAAATGGGCGGTGCTGATCCTCGACCGGCTCGATGCCGGGCCGGTGCGCTTCAACCATCTGCGGCGCGACATCAGCGGCATCTCGCAGAAGGTGCTGTCGCAGACGCTGAAGAAACTCGAGCGCGACGGACTGGTCTCGCGCACGGCTTTCGCCACGGTGCCGGTCACGGTGGAATATGCGCTGACGCCCCTCGGGCAGACGCTGACCGAGACGGTCTCCGCCCTGGCCCATTGGGCGGAGCACAACATGGCGGCCGTGCTGGCGGCGCAGCGCGCCTATGACGCCGCGCCGCGCGGATAGCCCTCAATTGGATCTTCCGGTAGCCGGCCGCGCCCGGCCACCCAATCCCGCATACAGTCGTTGGGTGGTCGGTGGGGGTGCGGACCGGTGCCGGGCGCGTTTCCAGACAGACGCCTAGCGCCGCAGCGTCTCCATGAACCGCTGGTGCTGGACGTCGTTCTGGCGCTGCTGCTGCTGATATTGCTGCTGTTGTTGCTGGAACAGCATCTGCTGCTGCTGCATCCGCTGCTGATGGTCCCAGGCCTGCTGCTGCGGCGAATAGGGCTGGGTCGCTTGCGGCATGGCGTTGCCGCCGAAATTCTGCTGCCAGACCATCATCACCTGCTGCGCGCCGGCCTGGAACATCTGGCAGGCCTGCGGATTGCCCTGTTGGCAGCCGAACTGTGCCTGCATCAGCTCGTTCCCCGCCTGCTGAAGCTGCGGCACCAGGGCGCAGGCCTGCTGGTTGCCCATCTGGCACTGCGCACCCGCCGCCTGGATCAACTGCATCAGCGGCATGGCGACTTGCGGATCGAGCTGCTGCGCCACCACCGGCCGCGCCAGCACTCCGAGAAGGCCCATCGCCACGATTGCCCCGATCCGCCTCACGGCCATTCTCCTTGTCCCGACCCGGACATCCTAGGGTCGGGGGGAGCCTCCCGCAGCAGAAACGTTTCGCAAGCCGCACAGGATCAGGTCAGCATCTGCCCGCCATCGACCACGATGGTCTGGCCCGTCACCCAGCGTGCCAGCGGCGAGGCGAGGAACATCGCGACATCCGCCACCTCCTCCGGCTCGCCCAGCCGGCCGAAGGGAATCCCTGCCCGGATGCGGTTGTAGAGCGTCGGATCGTCAGTCTTGCGTTTCTCCCACGACCCCCCGGGGAATTCGATCGATCCCGGCGCGACGGCATTCACCCGGATGCCGTCCTTGGCATACATCGCGGCCTGGGAAGCGGTGTAGTTGATGACCAGCGCCTTCACCGCCGCATAGGCCGGCGAGCGCGTGGATGGCGCATAGCCCGAGATCGAGGTGGTGTTCACCACGCAGCCGCGCGACACCCTGAGGTGGTCGAGTGCGGCATGCGTCGCGCGCACGATCGCCATCACGTCGATGTCGAGGCCGCGCTTCCAGGCCTCTTCCGTATCCGGCGCGCCGAAGCCCGAGGCGTTGTTCACCAGCACGTCGATGCCGCCGAAACTCGCCGCGGCCTCCGCGACCCAGGCGCCGATCTGCGCGACATCGGCGAGGTCGGTCGGCTTCACATGCGCCACGCCCTCCGCCTGCAGCGCCACGAGGTCCGCTGCACCCCGCGCGCAGACCGAGACCTTCGCCCCAGCTTTCGCGAAGCCGAGCGCGATCGACCGCCCGATCCCGCGGCTTCCGCCTGCCACCAGGACGCGCTTGCCCGTGAAGTCAAAATTCATGCCGATCTCTCCAGTCCGAAGCGGGCGCATCCTGGCCCAGCTCGGCCCGCGCGGCCAGGACCGCGCGGTTGCCCGCCCGCGCGATTGACGGCATCAAGCGCCAGGGGCGCGGCAAGGGGAGTTCCAACGGGTGGTCCAGGCGCTGTTTCTTCACCAGAACTTCCCGGGCCAGTACCGGCACCTCGCGCCCATCATCGCCAAGCGGAAGGGGGCCAGGGTCATCGGCCTCGGCGAACGCGCGAACCAGTCGCCGCCGGGCCCGACGCATCTGCGCTATCCCGCGCCGGAAGGGGCCGGGGAGAAGACCCATCGCTACCTGCGCCCGGTCGAGGCCGCAGTGCGCCGCGGCCAAGCCGTTGCCCGCGCACTGACGGGGCTGAAGCAGAAAGGCTTCGTGCCGGACATCATCTGCTGCCATCCGGGCTGGGGCGAGGGGCTTTTCCTGCGGGACGTCTTTCCCGATGCGAAGCTGCTGCAATATTGCGAGTTCTACTACCAATCCACCGGCGGCGATGTCGGCTTCGACCCGTCGCAGGAGGTGACGCTGGATGAGATGGCCCGCGTCCGCACGCTGAACATGACGCAGCTCACCTCGCTCGAGGCGACCGACTGGGGCGTGTCGCCGACGCTGTGGCAGCGCAGCCGCTATCCGGCCTTCATCCGCGCCAAGACCTCGGTGGTGCATGAAGGGGTGGACGCGAATTTCGCCACACCCCACGGCACGTCCAACGTCAAGCTGCCGGACGGCTTCGTCGCATCGAAGGAAGAGGAGGTCATCACCTTCGTCTCGCGCAACCTCGAACCCTATCGCGGCTTCGATGTGTTCATGCGCGCGCTGCCGGAGATCCTCGCCCGCCGCCCCAAGGCGCATGTCGTCATCGTGGGCGGCGAGGAACGCGGCTATGGCCGCCTGCCCACCGACGGGAAATCCTGGAAGCAGGTGATGATGGAGGAGGTGGGTGCGAAGCTCGACATGCCACGCGTCCACTTCACCGGCCGCATCCCGCATGAGGGCCTGGTCGCACTGTTCCGCCTGACGCGCGCGCATGTCTACTACACCTATCCCTTCGTTCTCTCCTGGTCGCTGGTTGAGGCGATGGGCTGCGAAGCACTGATCATCGGATCGGATACGCCGCCGCTGGCCGAGGTGATGCGCCACGAGGAGAACGGCATCCTGCTGCCCTTCTTCGATCATGCCCGCCTGGCCGATACGGTGGTCGATGCGCTTGCCAATCCCGCGCGCTACCAGCCGCTGCGCAAGGCCGCGCGGTGGACCATGCTCGAGAAGTTCGACCTCCACGCCCATTGCCTGCCGAAGCAGGTGAAACTGTTCGATGCCGTGCTGGAAGGCCGGCCCGGCACCGACGCCATTCCCGAGATCACGCCATGACCTTCGTTCCTCTCGCCGAAATCCGCCGCGGCGGCTTCCTGGAAAGCGTCCATCAGGGCATCGCCGTGGTGGCGGATGCCGAAGGGCGCATCCTGCAATCCTGGGGCGATCCGTCCTTCGTCACCTTTCCGCGCTCCTCGCTGAAGCCGTTCCAGGCGATTCCGCTGGTCGAGACGGGTGCGGCCGATGCTGCGGGGCTGACCCAGGAACACCTGGCGCTGGCCTGCGCATCCCATTCCGCCGAGGATTTCCAGGTTGCCCTGGTGCGCGGCTGGCTGGACCGCCTGGGCCTGACCGAATCCGCGCTGGTCTGCGGGCCGGACATGCCGCGCAGCCAGGCCGACCAGGCGGCGATCTGGCGCGCGGGCGGCGACCGGTCGCGCATCTATCACAACTGCTCCGGCAAGCATTGCGGCTTCCTGACGCTGACCAAGCATCTCGGCGCGCCGATCGCATCCTACAACGACCCGGCGCATCCGGCGCAGAAGCTGTATCTCGAAGCCTTCTCGGAACTGCTCGGCGAGGATGCGGCGACGCTGCCGCGCGGCGTGGATGGCTGCGGCTTGCCGGCGATCGCCCTGCCCATGGCGACGATGGCGAAGGGGGCGGCGCGCTGGGCGGCGGCGAAGGTCGCCAGCGAAACCCGCCGCACCGCGATCCGCCGGCTGCAGGACGCCATCCGCGCCTATCCGGACCATCTCTCGGGCCGTGGATCGCCGACCGGGCAGATCGTGCGCGCGACCCAGGGCCGCGTGCTACTGAAGGGCGGCGCGGAGGGCTATGTCGTCGGCTTCGTGCCGGACCAGGGCATCGGCATCACGGTGAAGTTCGCGGACGGCGCCTCGCGCGGGAAGATGGGGGTCTTCGCCGCCCTGCTCGGGCGACTGGGGCTGGTCGACGCCGCGGACAGCCTCGCCGAAGCGGTCGAGGGAGAGATCCGCGACAGCAACGGGAACACGGTCGGCGCCGTGAAAGTGGCACTGCCGGCGTGACGGCACTGTGGATTGGAGAGGGGCAAAGCCCCTCTCCGTTTTCCCGACACCGGATACTCGGCAACCCTGCTCCGATCAGGCGTCCGGGTCGCCGTCCGGCAGCCCCTCGCCGCGCAGCAGGCTGCCGGCGTACCAGAGCAGCGTCGCCGCCGGCGGCAGCAGCACCCCGCGCGAGGCCTGGAGCGCCGCGAGCAGCCCGAAGGCCGCCGCCCCGACAGGCGCGAGGCTCTTCACCGCCGCACTCGCTGCCGGATGCGCTGCGGGTGGTGCGGCGCGGAACAGCTTGTCCCGCGCGGCGGCGGTCAGCACGGCCTCCGGCGATCCGCGGAACCGCACCAGCAGCCCGGCGGTGAGCGGATTGCCGGCCGTGCCCGTCACCCCCGGCAGCATCAGCACCTGCTGCGCCAGGCGCGAGAAGAAGGCCGTATCGTCCTTGTGCGCGGGCAGGCGCAGCCGCATGCGCCCCGCCACGGCGGAGACGACGACGGCGCGCGGCAGGTCAGGCATCGGCGGGGGCGGTGCTGCGCTTGCGGCGCGGCGCGCGCTTGGGCTTCGCCGGGACCGGGGTGGCCGGGGGCGGGTCAGCGAGCTCGGCCTGCGCCTCGGCATAAAGATCCTCGACCGTCTCCACGGCCTCGGCCGCCGCGGTGCGCATGGCGGCACCGGCGGTGATGGCGAGCTTCAACCCGGCCCGCAGCACGGGGCGCAGATTGCGCGTGGCCTCCGGCGCCAGGGCCGGGGCGACCAGTGCGGCGCCTGCCCCGGCGGCCGCGCCAGCAAGGAAGAGGAACAATGGCGGCATGGCGCACGGTCCTTGTCACCGAGATGGGCGCGTTGCCCGTTGCGTGCGGCGGAAGGCTACCTTCCGGCACCATGCCGCGAAAGGGCCGGGACGAATGACGAAAGGCA
>Ga0075012_10006523_pt1 | contig 10579 bp, 5 predicted proteins | sample All_14_2_FD_71474 | JGI IMG/M metagenome (GOLD analysis project Ga0075012, IMG submission 71474) | Freshwater microbial communities in response to fracking from Pennsylvania, USA - Allegheny Zone_MetaG_DW_15 | ecosystem: Environmental > Aquatic > Deep subsurface > Groundwater > Drilled... | reverse complement strand
GGAGCGGCTCCGCCGCGACCGGAGGCTTAAGACGGGCCCAATTTTAGGCTATTTCCACCAAAAAGGACGGCCGGCTTCTTCGCCCAGGTTCAGGGGCTGAGAGCCATCCAGGGCGCCGGACAAGAACTCCCAATCGTCTTCGCGGTCTTTGCCGGAAGCGGCGGGCACCAGGGCCTCCATGGTTCCCTCGGAGAGGGATTCGGTGCACATTCCGCCGACGAAGCCAATGTCGTTGATGACCTGGCACTGGCCGTCGGCGCGATTCTGGGTGCAAACGAAAAGCTTGGGCTCGTCTTCGGAGACCAGCACGCCCACCATCCGCTGCTTGGCGGGATCAAAGTTGAGGGCCTGGAAATTTTCAGCTCCGGGATACAGTTCCTTGGCGGCGGCGACCACTGCCTGGGCCTTGTCGGCCGGGATGACATAGGCGGTCAGACCGCAGTTGCCCGCATCCAGCGTGCCAAAGTCAGTGTCCTCACCGAGCTGCGATTTTACAAAATCCTGAGCAGAGTCGTTCAAACTTTCATCCGACCAACCGGGCTTGGCGCCGATGGGGCGGGTCATCAAGCCCTCCGGCTTGCAGACGCTGGCGAAGACGCAGTCGCGGCACTTGTCGTCCTGGCTCCCGACCTGCGGCAGGCTGACGGCGCGACGAGTGGGGTTGGAAGGGCTGCACTGGATCTGCATTAGGGAACTCCTTAGGTCGAATAACCACACTCTAGCGGGCGGGCCTGAAAAAAACCTAAGCAGGGAATCCCGTCCGATAAAGAAGGGAAAGTCCTAACCATCACAAGGAGTTAAGCTATGTCCAGCCACAAGTACCAACCATCCAGCCTGGAGCCGAAGTGGCAGGAATACTGGCTCAAGAACAAGACCTTCCGCACCCCCAACCCCGGCGAGGCCGATTTCGACGCCAGCCGGCCCAAGTACTACGTGCTCGATATGTTCCCCTACCCCAGCGGGGCCGGACTGCACGTGGGCCATCCAGAAGGCTACACGGCCACCGATATTCTGGCCCGCTACAAGCGCATGAAGGGTTTCAACGTGCTCCATCCCATGGGTTGGGATGCCTTTGGTCTGCCGGCCGAGCAGTATGCGGTGCAAACCGGCACGCACCCCTCCATCACCACCCGCACCAACATCGAGACCTTTCGCCGCCAAATTCAGTCGCTGGGCTTTTCCTACGATTGGGATCGGGAAATTTCCACTACCCATCCGGCCTACGTACGCTGGACCCAGTGGATCTTCTCGCTGCTTTATGAGACCTGGTTCGACGAAACCCAGGGCAAAGGGCGTCCCATCAGCGAACTGCCCATTCCCGAGGGACTGACGCCAGCTCAAAAAACCGCCTTCATCAACTCAAAGCGCCTGGCCTATATCGACGAAATGGCCGTGTGGTGGTGCTCAGCCCTGGGCACGGTGCTGGCTAACGAAGAAGTCATCGACGGCAAATCAGAACGCGGTGGCCACCAGTGCATGCGCCTGCCGCTGCGCCAGTGGATGCTGCGTATCACCGCCTACGCCGGCCGCCTGGGCCGTGACCTGGACAACGTGGACTGGCCGGACGAGACCAAGAAGCAGCAGCGGGAGTGGATTGGCGAAAGCGAAGGCGCCGAAGTCGACTTCCAAGTAGACGGAAGTCCCGATAAAATCCGCGTCTTCACCACCCGGCCCGACACACTCTACGGAGCCACCTTCATGGTGCTGGCTCCTGAGCACGTGCTGGTGCACAAACTGACCACCCCGGAAAATGCCGACGCGGTTCACGAATACGTGCTCAAAACCGCCTCCAAGAGCGAACTGGAGCGCTCGGCCAATAAGGAGAAGACGGGCGTGCCGCTGGGTAGCTACGCCCTCAATCCGGTCAACGGGGAACGCATTCCCATCTGGATTTCCGACTACGTGCTGGCCACCTACGGCACCGGCGCCATCATGTCGGTGCCCGGGCACGATGAGCGCGACGGCGAATTCGCCCGCCAATTCGGCCTGCACATCGTCGAAGTGGTGCAGGCCCCCGAAGGCTTCGAAGGTTGCTTCACCGGCGATGGAATTGCCATCAACAGCCCGATTTTCAACGGTCTAACCACCCCGGAGGCCAAAAAGAAGATCATCGCCCATCTGGAGAGCGAAGGCAAAGGCAAAGGCAAGATTCAGTATCGTCTGCGCGACTGGATCTTCTCACGCCAGCGCTACTGGGGCGAGCCCTTCCCTATCATCCATCGTCAGGACGGTAGCATCGAGCTGGTGGCCGACTCCAATCTGCCGGTGGAACTGCCCGAGCTGGAAGACTTCCGTCCTTCCGGCAACCCCGAACCGCTGCTGGCCAAAGCCCGCGACTGGCTGCACACCAAGGACAGCGCCGGCAAAGAAGCTCTGCGCGAAACCAACACCATGCCCAACTGGGCCGGCTCTTGCTGGTATTACCTGCGTTTTATGGATCCGCGCAATACCGAAAACCCCTGGGATTCGGAAAAAGAAAAATACTGGATGCCGGTCGACCTCTACGTGGGCGGCCGTGAGCACGCCGTGCTGCACCTGCTCTACGCGCGCTTCTGGCACAAGGTGCTTTTCGACCGAGGATATGTCAGTACCCCCGAGCCTTTCCGTAAGCTCTTTCACCAGGGTATGATTTTGGGCCTGGCCTATGAGGACTCCGAGAAGAAGCTGGTGCCCAGCGATGAGGTCAGCGAGGTCGACGGAGTGCACGTAGCCCACGGCAAGCCGGTTCGCCAGGTGGTGGCCAAGATGAGCAAATCGCTCAAGAACGTCATCAATCCCGACGACATCCTCAAGGAATTCGGCGCCGACTCCTTGCGCATGTATGAGATGTTCATGGGCCCGCTGGACATCACCAAGCCCTGGAACACCAAAGACGTGGGCGGCGTGTCGCGCTTTCTGCAGCGCGTCTGGCGCCTGCTCATTGACGAGGAGACCGGCGAGTTGCGACCGGCCGGTCTGGCCGATGCACCCGAATTGGAACGAGCGCTGCACCGCTGCATCAAAAAAGTCAGTGACGACATCGAGCGCATGGCCTTTAACACCGCCGTTTCGGCCATGATGATCTTCCTCAACGAAGCCTCTACCACCAACGCCCCGCTGCTCTCCCAGTCCCAGCGCGAGCGTCTGGTTCTCACTCTGGCGCCCTTCGCTCCGCACATGTGCGAAGAATTGTGGGAGCGCCTGGGACACAAAAAGACGCTGGCTTACCACGACTATCCCAGCTACGCGGAAGAAATGTTGCTGGATGACGTCATTGAGGTTCCGGTGCAGGTCAACGGCAAACTGCGCGCGCGCCTGCAGGTGTCGCCCGAGATTAGCAAGGATGACCTGGAGAAAATGGCTCGGGCCGCGGTGGCCGAGTGGTTGGAAGGCAAGGAGACCAAAAAAGTCGTGGTGATTCCCAAACGCATGGTCAATCTGGTCGTCTAGATGCACTTCTTCAACACCCTGACCCGCCAAACCGAAGAATTCGTGCCTCTGGAGCCGGGCAAGGTAAAACTCTACACCTGTGGCCCTACCGTGCACGATTTCGCCCATATCGGGAACTTCCGCACCTATGTCTTTGAAGATCTTCTGCGGCGCTACTTGAAGTATCGCGGCTTGCAGGTGACCCAGGTCATGAATTTGACCGATGTCGAGGACAAGATCATTAAAAAGGCTCAGGCCGCCGGGCTGAACTTCAAGGAGTTCACCAAGCCCTATATCGAGGCGTTTTTCGAAGACCTCCAGCGCCTCAACATCGAGCCCGCCGAGCATTATCCCAAAGCCACCGATTACGTAGACGGAATGGTCGAGATGATCCGAGATCTCTTGCAAAAGGGCATCGCCTATCGCTCGGAAGATGGCTCAATCTATTACAACATCACCAAGTTCCCGGGCTATGGCGAACTGGCCCACATTTGCGTGGACGACCTGGTCAGCGGCGCGCGCGTGGCTCAGGACGAATACGACAAGGACCGCGCCTGTGATTTCGCCCTCTGGAAGGCCTGGGATGAGGCCGACGGCCACGTGTTCTGGGACCAATACGAAGACATGGGTAAAGGCCGGCCGGGCTGGCACATCGAGTGCTCAGCCATGAGCCGCGCCATTCTGGGCGACAGCTTCGATATTCACTGCGGCGGCGTGGACAACATCTTCCCCCACCACCAGAACGAAATCGCCCAGTCCGAGGCATTCAGCGGCAAGAAGTTCGTCAACTACTGGCTGCATTCGGAACATCTTCAGGTGGAAAGCCACAAGATGAGCAAGTCGCTGGGCAATTTTATTACCCTGCGCGATCTGCTGAGCGCCGAGCGCAACCCCAGTGGGCGCGTTTACGACCCCTCGGTCATCCGCTTCAGCCTGCTCAGCGTGCCCTACGGCAGCCGGCTCAACTTCAAGTATGAGGGTCTGCAACAGGACGAAAAAGCCCTCGAGCGCATCGTGGCCTTGCTGCGACGCTGCGCCGACCAGCAGGGCCAGGACGGCCTGAGTGAGTTGATCGAAAGTACCCGCGCCGGCTTTATCAAGCATCTGGACAACAACCTGTTAATCACCGAGGCTCTGGCGGTGCTGTTCAACTTCGTCACCGAAGCCAACAAACGCATGGACGCCGGCGGCGTGGACGGCCAAAAGGTGCTGGATTTCTGGAAGGAAATCGACAGCGTGCTGGGCCTGCAACTGCTGGACAAACTGCAAACCGGACCGCTGGATGCCGACATCGAAAGTCTTATTGAAGAACGGCAGGCGGCGCGCAAGTCCAAGAACTTCGCCCGTTCCGACGAGATCCGCAATCAGTTGGTGGCGGCCGGGATCGTCTTGGAAGACACGCCTCAGGGGGTGCGATGGAAACGCAGCAATCCTTAATCTGGGGTAAGCGCACGGTATTGGAGTTTCTGCGCAAGGAAGCTCCTCTGCAGCGCATCTACGTGGTAGCCGATGGAGCCGGACTGAACCGAGAGTTCTTTCAAATGGCCAAGGAACAGGCCATCCCCGTGGTGCGCAGCCAGAAGCAGCGACTGGATTCGATGACGGGACGGGCCAACCACCAGGGTGTGGTGGCCAGTCTGGGCGAACGGGCCTTCGCGGCCTGGCAGGAAGTGCTGGAGGCTGTGGCCGTTTCCGGCCGCAAAATGCTGGTCCTGGCCCTGGACGGAGTTCAAGACCCCGGTAACTTTGGGGCCTTGTTGCGCACCGCCGAAGGTGCCGGCTCGCAGGGAGTGGTGGTGGCCGCGGCCGGCAGTTGTCCGCTCAGCGCCACCGTCAGCAAAGCCAGTGCGGGAGCAGACGCCTATCTGAAGGTGGCGCGTAGCGACCGCCTGGAAAAGGTGCTGGGCGAACTGGCCGACGAGGGGGTGCAGATCATCGCCACTACCCCGGATGCCGACAAGAACTACTGGGAAGTGGACTGGAAGCGCCCCAGTGTACTGGTGTTGGGTGCCGAAGGTTCGGGCATCAGCGACAGCATCTTGCGCCGCTGCACCGTGCGCGTGCGTTTGCCGATGCTGGGCCAGGTGCAATCCCTCAATGTGGCCGCCAGCGCGGCCGCGGTGCTGTATGAGGCGGTCCGGCAACGGTCATGAAGAAGTGGTGGATCGGGCTGTTGTTGACGGGGGTGCTGGCCGCCCAACCAGAGGCCCGCTATCCTAAAGAAACCGCCGCCCAATGGCTGGGGCTGCAGGCCGTGCGCGCTACCTTCCTGGAGGGGAGCGAACTGGAGACGGTGACTCCCTTCCAGATCGTCAAAAAGCGCAACGTGCCCTTCCAGGACGTAGGCATCGCCCCCACTCGCGTGGCCAACAGCGCCCGACCCAAAGTCAGCTGGAATTTGCCGCCGTTTGCCATCATCGGCCCACCTGGTAGCGAGGAGTCGATAGAACCCGAAGGTTCGGCCGCGCCCGTATTCTCTGAAGTGGCAACCAGCCCGGAGCAGCCTTCGCCCTACCTCAGGCCCAAGGCCGGCCCCAGCAAAATCCAGGCCCGCTTTCGCGACTTCGAAATCCCCGAACCGGTTTCGCGCGTCTGTTACGCCTCCAATGATCAAGGGGTTTTCGAGTTCTCCCTCTACGGTGGCACCTCCAGCTTCGCTGCCGAAGACGCCTTTGAAGCCCTGTCGGCGGCGCTGGAAACCAAACAGGAGCTCAAAGGCTTCGGTGAACGAAGCACCCTGGGCGAATACAAGGAGCAATTTCAGAAGAAGTATCTGGAAGAAAAACGCTTTGAGTCGGTGGAAGTGGTGGGCAAGCCGCAACCGGAACTGATCGACCCTGGCCTCAACGCTTCGCGCAAAGCCCCGGCTTTCAAGGAGATCTCCACCAAGCCCTTTTCCGGCGGCGGCCACCTCGACCTGTCCAAGTTGCCCCGAGTCAATAAGGGACCGGTGCGCACCCCCCGGACCTACTGGGTGCTGCTGGCCTACTACCCGGACCGAGCCCTGGCTCTAGAATTCAGCCTGGACAAACGCCTGGGCAGCCCGCAAAACCTGGTGGATCTGGCCAATCAGGTGCAAGCTAAGATCAAAACCCGCTAAGCGCCTAGCCAGGCGTGCAATGCGTCGGCGGAGACATCGGCCATGGCCAGGCGGTGGGGCGGGAGTTCGGCCCAGCGGCGCAAGCATTCAAATAGGGCCATGTCTAAATCCGGGTTCTTGCCGACTTCGGCCCGCTCCAGAGTGAGGAAGTGCTGCAGAGTTTTGCCCTCCCAGGTGAGACGGGTCAGCGTCTCGTCGGCGGCTTGCTTGTCCATGATGTCGATCAGAGAAATCCAGGTGGAGCTGTCAAAATCGTCCAGGCGCAGGCAAGCCGCGCACCACGGCACCAACTCAAACATTTCCTCGGGAAGGTCCGTGTGTTCAGCCAGAATGGCCAACCAGATTTGGGCAAACCGCTCCAGATTCTCCTTGGGCGCCTCGGCCATCCACTGTATGACGGACTTGAGATCCAGCTCCCGCGCTAATTCGGGCTCGCGACCAAGATGGTCTCCCAGCCACATCGCCCAGTCCAGCAGAGGTTGAACGGCCCGTTCCGCCAGGAAGCGAACGTGCAGCATCTCGAGGATCTGCTGAGAGATAGCCGGCTGCTCTTCGAGCGGCAACTGAGAGTAGACGCGCTGCAATTCCGCCACCGCCTCCCCGACCAGCGCGCCGGCACGCGAACCAAAGCCGTGCTGAACCAGCCAGCGAGCCTGCAGGTTGCGCAGAGGAGCGCGCAACTCCACTGAGAAATTGGCCATTTCCTCCAGTTGCTTGAGATCCAGCCAGGCCGAGGAGTCGAATTTGGAAGTGCTGGCGCGCATCCACAGCAACTGAGCGCTGCGCTGCGGTTCGGAGTCCCCCAGGTAGGCTAGAGCCCTGCCGATATCGGCAGCCGCCGCCGAATCGTCAAATCGCCGGGTGTGCATGGTGGCGCGCGCCTCAAACAGGCCGGCCAACAGGCTCTGGGCCAGCTCTCCCTGCACCGCGCACAGGGCGATGGCGCGGTTGAGATCCTCGAGCGCCTGATCGGAATGGTCGGGCGTCCAGCGCGCCAGGGCGCGTTCCTGATAAGCCCGCACCAGCATCAGAGCCACATCACCGTCCTCGTCGCTCTGACGAAGCAACTCGGCCATTTGCACCACCCGGTCATAGGCGGCCACAGCCGCTTCCCGACCGTCGCGCTGTTGCACGCTATGAGCCTGGTTGAGCATGGTCTCCAGAAGACTGCCGATCTGCTCTTTCCTGGCCTGGTCGTCCAGTGTTCCCGCCTGGCCCAACAGTTCGTCGACGGCCTCGGCGGTCCGGCCCAGGCGCAACAGCACCTCGGCGCGATTGCGGCGGATCTCCGTCTCCAGGAAGTGGGTCTCGGCTCCCTCGGTGCCGGCGTTGCCCACCAGCACCAGCGCCTCGCTCAAGCTTTCGGAGGCCTGTTCATCATCGACCATGCCGGCCTTCAGAGAGAGGGCCCGGGCTCGTTCCAAGAAATATTCGGCGCGCCCGAAGTCCGGCTCCATCAGCTCCAGGTCATCAAGACCCCCTTGCAAATGCTCCAGCGCTCGTTCCGTCTGGTGCAGCGAACCGAGGATCTCGGCCGCTTCGAAGCGGGCCGGCGGCAACAGGCGCAATACCTCCGGGTCGCCGCCTTTCTCGCTCAAATAAGTGAGCAGTTCAACCGCCTGATTGGCGTCGGCCAGGGCCGCTTCTTCTTCGCCCAGTAGCCGATAGGTGCGAGCGCGGCCCAGATGAGCCTCGGCCAAACGGGGCAGCAACTGGTAGTGACCCTGCTCATCCACCAGGCGATTGTAGGCGTCCAGCGCGCGATCATGGGCCGACAAAGCCTCTTCGCCCGCCGGCAAAGCCCGGCCCAGCAGGGTTTCCAGCAATGCCCGGTTCTCCAGTTCGGTGCCCTCGATGCCCAGGTCCACGAAGCCTAGAGTGGAGCGCAACTGCTCCACGGCCTGGTCGGCCTGACCCATGTGCAGGTTGAGCTGGGATAACAAAACCACCGTATCGACCAGCACGTTGACGGCCGGGTTGTTGGCCTGGCCGCCCCACTGCCCGGACTGATTGGTGACGTAGTGGAAGGCCAGCGACAAATCGCGTTTGGCCGATTCGGCCCGGCCGCGTCGTTGCCAGACGCGTCCCCGCAGCAGCAGCACCTGGCTCAACCACGTGGCCACATCTCCGCGACCTTCCGACTCTACCAGCTGTAGCATCAGGTCCACGCCGGCCTGAGCCGCTTCGAAGGCAGCATCCAGCTGGGCCACGTCGTAAAGCAACTGACCCCGCCGGCACAACTCCTGAGCGTAGACCTGGCGCAGGTCCAGGCGGCCCTCGTCGATGAGGTCCTTCCAGAGTCCGGTGGCGCGGTCGGAAGCTTCCAGGGCCCGACCCTCGTCCTCCAACTGGCGATGAGCCTCGGCCAACTGGGTCTGAGTCTGGGCTTCCAGGACGCGCAGTTCGGTCCAACTTTCGTGGAAACGCTCCAACAATTCCAGACAGCGCAAACCGTCGTCGCGGGCCAGAATGCCGTCGCCGCGCCTAGCCGCCAGACGCGCTCGACTCAGGTAAGCCTGCACCAGGTCCAGCCGCATGCGCGAGCGCAGCGCGTCGCGATGGGGTTGATAGTGCTCAAGGGAGCTCTTCAGGTCGCTCTCGGCATCCTCCAAGCGGCCCATTTCCTGATGCAGCATGCTGCGATGATGTAACGCCAGGGCCCACAACGGCTCCCAGCGAGTGGGGTCCTGTGAACCGATTTCGGAATACATCTGAACGGCCACGTCGGCGTCTTGCAGAGCCGCCGGATGCCGCCCGAGCTCTCGCAGGATCTCGCTGCGCCGGTTGAAAGCGGCGGCCAAACCGTTGGTCAATTCCGGCCGTTGATCCACCAGCGGTCGGAAACCGGCGATGGCCTGCTCGACATCCAGCAGAGCCTCGTGCAGACGTCCCAAACCGCGGTAGGTCAGGGCGCGACTGCTGTAGCTCCAGAGCTGCTCCTCCAGAACCTGGTGCAGTTGCAAGGGAGCATTTTCGCGACCCCACTGCAGCGCGATTTCCAGTACGGCCAGCCAGTTAGTCACCAATTGGACCTTGCGATAGCCCTGTCCAATGCTATCGTAGTGATGAATCTGACTCTCTTTCCAGCGCCGGAAGTCTTCACTTTGCAGGGCTGTCCAACTGGCCTCGCCGGCCCGTGCCTGTGCGATCCAGTGCAGCAGCTCTTCCAAATTAATATTGAGCTGGCCGGTGGTGTTGAGCTTGACCACCATGTACTGACAGAACTGTCCGATGGTCTCATTGCGATCCTCGCCCCCGTGATCGACCACCGCCTGCCACAGGCGCGGGTGGCGCAAGCAGATGCGCGATTCGCCGCGCTCCACCACCAGCCAGCCATAGTGCTGCAACAGACAGCGCAAGGACTGGGACCAGAGCGCTTCGCTCAATTCCTCCAGGGGCAATCCATCTTCCCCGGCACTGAGCAAGAAGAGCACCGGCCGGGCCATGCGGTCTTCCAGCACTTTGGCGATGACCCACCCGGGAGTCTCCTCGGGACTGGGCAAATCCTTGCTCTGGGAGACCAGTCCGGCTTCCAGCGCGCCCACCCAGAGACGCAGAATGAGCAGATCGTCGCCGGTAGAGCGAGCGAATTCGATCTGCTGCGGCTTTTGCCAATCCAGTGACTGTTGCAGAAAATCCAGGGCCAGCTTCTGGTAGGCCAGGTCGTCCCTGGCGATGGGCAATCGCGCCGGCGGGTTGCTGGCCGTCCAGGCCACCGGCAATTCCTCTTCACAGGCGCCTATCCACACGAAAGGAGCCGGAAGATTTAGGTGACACCAGAGCAATCCGTCCGGATCCGTGACATCGTCTTCCAGCAATACGATGCGCACCGGCTCGGTCTGGCCGTTGTTGCGCTCTTGCAGGGCGGCGAAGTAGTGAGCGAAGAGATGTTCCCGGGCGCTGTGGCGCTGCAAATCGGAAAGTGCCGCCGGTCCCAAAGCGTGCCAGGGAAAGCCGGCCTGATTGAGCTCATGCAGTCGCCAGTTGAGTTGCTCCAGGGCAAAGTGGTCGCGACTGTTGACCTGCAACCAACCGAAGCGATAAGTGCCGACCTGGGGCTGACGCATGGCC
>Ga0075012_10006522_pt1 | contig 10579 bp, 11 predicted proteins | sample All_14_2_FD_71474 | JGI IMG/M metagenome (GOLD analysis project Ga0075012, IMG submission 71474) | Freshwater microbial communities in response to fracking from Pennsylvania, USA - Allegheny Zone_MetaG_DW_15 | ecosystem: Environmental > Aquatic > Deep subsurface > Groundwater > Drilled... | reverse complement strand
TGCGTACAGCGCTTTGCCAATGCGGTGAATTTCCGCGGCGAACCGCATGTTCCGGGCAACGACCGCATCTTCGAAACGGCAGCCACGCGCAGATAGCCCCACTTGCCAAGCGGGTATGTTTGGGCGCATAACAAAAAGTATGAGTTTTTTCCTCACATTCGTCGAAGGATTGTCCGCCGGGCTGCGCTTGCAGGAGAGCGCGCTTTACCGTCACCCTTACCGAAGTGCGAACGAGGCTTTTCGGGGCGATGCGAAGCGCATTGCCAGCGATATAGAGGCCACCATGGAGCATGACGATGAACAATGACCGCCATTCTTCGGGCAAGGCCCGCTTTGCCAAGCAGCACAATTCGCGCCGCAACCCGGAAGGTTTACCTTCACCGGAAACGCTTGAAGCGTATGATACCGTGATGAAAGGCTCGGCCGAGCGCATCGTCGGCATGTTCGAGCGCGAGCAGATCCACCGTCACGCGTGGGAGAACCGCGCATTGCGGGTGCACCAGATCTCGACCATCCTCGGGCAGTTGCTTGGCTTCCTGATCGCGATTGCGATCTTCGTGTCGGCCAGCGTGATCGGCATGCATGGGAACGCCAGCATTGCCGCATTCATTTGGGTGTTCGGCATGGCGATCGTTACCATGGCGGCCATTGTCTGGTGGTATGCCAAAAGCCTTGGCCAGAAGCCGTTATTCGCGCGTCCGGCCATGCGCCAGACCTTCCGGCCGGAAAAGCCGACCGCTGCTGAAGCGGAGTAGTTTCTCTACCGATACGAGGATTCCCATGAACCAGCGAATGGCGCTGCTTGCGGCTGCGCGCGGGTTTCTTGGCGTACCGTTCGCGCATCAGGGGCGTGGCCGCAGTGGTTTGGATTGCCTAGGCCTGATCTTGCTGAGTTCAGAAGAGGCAGGCATTCGCATTGAGGGCAAGCGCGCGCAAAGTTACGACCAGCGTACGTACGGGCATCGCCCAGATTGCGAGTATCTGGAACGCATGTTGACGGCGCGGCTTACACGCATTGACCCTGCCCGCAAGCGTCCGGGTGATGTGTTGTTGTTACGCATTGAAGGGCGGGCCCAGCATCTGGCATTGCTGGCGGATTATCCCGTTCCGCAGACATTTGGCATGATCCACGCCTATGCAATCGCGCGAAAAGTGGTGGAACATCGGCTGGATGCCAGTTGGGACGCCGCCATTCATGCCGTCTACGGCCTGCCAGAAAACTAATCACATACAACTAAATAGAGGAGTACCGCGATGGCTTCGATCGTTCTGGCCACGGTGGGCCGCGCCGTGGGTACGGCAGTGGGTGGACCCATTGGCGGGCATATTGGCGCGGCGATTGGTGCCCAGCTTGGCGCCGGGCTTGAGGGTGGCGGTAGCAGTAAACGCCACTACGAAGGCGCACGGCTGGAGCAACTCGCCGTACAATCGTCGCTTTACGGACGGATGATCCCGATCGTGTTCGGCAGCATGCGGTTGGCGGGGAACATGATCTGGTCGCGGCCGATCAAGGAAGTGCAGACCACCACCACAAGCACGCAGGGTGGTAAGGGTGGCAGCCGAAAAAAGGCAACCAGCACCAGCGTAACCTATAGCTATTATGCAACGTTCGCGATTGCCCTCTGTGAGGGTGAGATCACCCGCATCAGCCGCATTTGGGCGGATGCGAAACAGCTGGATATGAGTCAGGGAACCTACCGCATTTACCGGGGTGGTGAAGACCAATTGCCGGATGCACTGATTGAAAGCTTTGAAGGGGTAGGGAAGACGCCGGCCTATCGCGGACTGGCCTATGTCGTGGTGGAAGATTTTCCGCTGGGGGATTTTGGCAACCGCATTCCGAATTTTACGTTTGAAGTGCTACGCCGCACTCCCCAGCGCGACGTGGACAGCTTGCCGGTGGAATCGGCCGTGCGTGCCATCATGATGATCCCCGGCTCGGGTGAGTTCGTGTACGACCCGGTCGCCCAGTTCAAACATATGGGCCAGGATGCGGCTGGGAATTTTCTACCCACGGGCTATCAAGTGGCGCTGAATCAGCACACCGCCGAAGGCAAGGCAAACGTGCAGGTGGCGTTGGATCACGCGCAACAGACATTCCCCAACCTTGAATGGGTGGGGGTGGTGGTGAACTGGTTCGGCAGCAGCATGGATATTGCCAGTTGCGATATTGCGCCGCGCGTTGAATTCAAGGAAGTGACGCAGATCACCCCCAACAGCTGGGAGGTGGCGGGGAAAACACGTGCAACTACGACGTTAGTAGGGAAAGACGGTACCGTGGCACGGTATGGCGGCACCCCGGACGATGGAAGCCTGCAACGGCTGTGCGATGCGATTCGTGCGCGTGGACTGAAAGTGTTCTTCTGCCCCATGCTGCTGATGGACCTGCCGGGCAAGCCGTGGCGAGGTAAGCTGACCGGCAGTAGCACACAGGTGGCAAATTTCTTCACCAAAAGTGCAGGGTATCGTGCGTTTATTCTTCATTACGCATCATTACTGGCAGGTCGGGTGGATGCGTTCGCGATCGGCAGTGAACTGCGTGACCTGACAAAGATCACCAGCGGCCCAGGCATTTACCCGGCGGTGAATGCCCTCGTGACATTGGCGGCGAGTGTACGCACTTTGCTTGGGGGCAGTGTAAAACTTACCTACGCGGCCGATTGGAGCGAATACCACCACACGGATGGGGGCTGGTACCATCTGGACCCGCTTTGGGCTTCCGCTGACATTGATATGGTCGGCATCGACGCGTATTTCCCGCTCACGCAAGGCGTGCAGGAGGGCTATGACGCCGCCGCCATCCGCGAGGGGTGGACCAGCGGTGAGGGCTGGGATTTTTATTATACCGATGAGGCACGCACCACCACTGCCCCACTGGCGCCTGCCTATGCGTGGAAGAATATCGGCTGGTGGTGGAGCAACCCGCACATGAACCCAAATGGCGCTACCACGGCATGGTTGCCGGGTAGCAAGCCGATCTGGTTCACCGAGTATGGGTTTGCCAGTGTGGACGGATGCAGTAACGAGCCGAATGTGTTCGTGGATGCGGCCACCAATGACAGTGCTTTCCCACGGCAGTCACGTGGGCGGGTGGATTTTATGGCGCAGCGTGTCGCGATCGCCGCGACCGAAGCGCAATGGGCGGGCAGCACCATGGTGCCTCAGAAGTTCCTGTGGGCGTGGGACGCACGGCCTTATCCACACTGGCCGGACCTTCGGCAGGTATGGGCCGATGGCGCGAACTGGGCCACGGGCCACTGGGTGCAGGGCAAGCTGGGCGCTAGCCATGTCGCCGCGGCGGTGGAAGCGGTAGTGACGAAGGTGGGGCTGGATGCAGCAAGCATCCACACCGATGCGCTGCAAATGATGCTGGATGGTTTCGTCATCCATGAGCGCACCACGGCGCGTGCCGTGCTCAGCCAGCTGATGCAGGCTTATGTATTCACGCTGGTGGAAAAGCACGATGGCCTGCACGCCCAACTGCTGGAAGCCGGCGAGGCTGTGCCGGTGGATGTGGGGGCATGCGTGCCTATGCAGGATGATGGAAGAAGCCTTGCCTATGTGGTGGAGCGAAGTGAAGACCTCAGCCTACCCGGCAGCCTTGAGGTGCATTACCTGAACCGTTTGCAGCGCTACGAAACGCAGGTGCAGGCAGCAAGCCGCCAGAATGCGCAATCGCACGACCGGCAAGTGATGCGGCTGGGGCTCGTCCTGTCGGAAAGCCACGCACGTACCGTAGCCGACCTTCAGCTGGAGCGAAGCTGGGCGGAGCGCTGCCGTGTGACACTGCAATTGCCGATGCGCTACGCGGCATTGATGCCCAACGACGTGCTGCTACTGCAGGATGGGGGGAAGCAACACCGCCTGCGGGTGGAGCAGGTGCAGCTTGGCCGTCCCGGCGTGCTGCGCATTCGCGCGACGCGGGTGGAGAATGAACGCTGGGATGGCTACATTGCTCCGCTGGTAGGCGGCGGTGAGGAGGCGATCCTTCCACCGTCGGCCACCCGTTTTGAGGTATTGGATATTCCGGCACTGCCGGGCGATGGGGTGGATGATTGCACGCTGCGTGTGGCCGCCTGTGGTATTTCGGCCGGGTGGGCAGGGGCAAGCCTGCTGAAGCTTTCCACCATGGTGGAAGATAGCGTGATCGCAGAAATGGACCGCGCCGCGCACATGGGCGCATGCCTGCATGCCCTGCCATGGTCAATGCCGCAGCGCGTGGACCGCAAGCACACGCTGGAGGTGGCGCTGCTGGGTGGAGCAGAACTAGTGAGCGTAACGGAAGAAGCCATGCGCGATGGCGCCAATGTGGCTCTGGTGGGTAATGAGATCATCCAATTCGCCAATGCCACACCGCTGGGCGCGGGCGTGTACCGGCTGGATACGCTGCTGCGTGGACGCTTAGGCACCGAACATGCGTGCGCCGGTCATGTGGCGGGGGAACGGTTTGTGCTACTGGATAGTGCGGTGGAATCATTGACAACCACGCCGACGCAACTGGGGGTCAGTTGGCCATTGCGTGCAGTCACGCTCGGTGCATCGCTCGATGTGGGTACGGAACAGCTGCATGTGGTACAGGCCGAGAGCCTGAAACCCTATGCGCCTGTGCATTTGGCCGCACGGCGCACTGCTGGCGGTGGGATTCGGCTTCAATGGGTGCGTCGCGCCCGCATTGATGGGGCATGGCGCAGCGGGGTGGATATTCCGCTGATGGAGCAGCGCGAGGAATACGATGTACGGGTGATGAGCGGCAGCACCGTGAAGCGGCAATGGCGTACGGCCGAGCCTTGGACGGACTATGCCCTTGCAGAGCAGGTGGCCGATTTTGGCGCAGGCCAAACAAATATTAACCTGCAAGTAGCGCAGGTTTCGGCGCTGGTGGGGGTGGGCCGTGCCGCCGCTGCGAATGTGGTGGTGCAGTAAAGCTTTTTTAACAATTGCGGGTGTATGTTGAGGGTATGCAACAGGCCATGACATACCAGCCCCTGCCGGGCTCGCAACCGCTTCACGAAATTCTTTGGACGCTCGGGAAAAGCTGGCTATCCAGCCCGCAGCGTGTGCAGGAAGAGCAGCAAAGCAAGGCACAGCCGCTCGCTTTCGATGACGCGGCATACCGCGCGAATGTAGAGCGCACCACGGTGAATCAGCTGGTGATGTCGATGCGCATGCAGGGCATAGCCGGTGAAGAAGATACCATGCTGAGTTCACTGGCTGAGATGGCTACGCAAGGTGAGATAGCGTTTGGTGATTTCATTGGCCGTGTACAGAACCTGTTTCCGCGCACGCTTGACGCGCTAGACGTGACGCTGCGCATGAAGATTGCGTCGCTGGTACTGCCGCAGAACTAGGCTTTTCCAAGTAATTTATTTTTTGCAGCGAGAAATTCTTCCTCGCTCAAATGCCCGTCGGCCTTGAGTTTAGCGAGGCGTTCCAGCTCATCGGTCAATTTGACTGAAGGCGCGGCACCGGCAGTGCTACGTGCGGCCGAAGTGACCGTGTTGGCAACATCATAGGCCATCTGGCGCTTGTAACGGTCCATGGCGTCTTGCGTGACGCGCACGAAGGGTGCGATGGATGATTTGAGCACCAGGTTAATACCAACGGAATTTGCCCCGTCCCAAAAACGCAAGCTACCGAAGAAGATCGTAAAGCTTGAATCGATGGATTGGATACGGTCCAGGTTCATCTGGATCTGGCGCAGGCCGAAGAACATGCCACGGTGAATCAGTAGAACGCGGCGGCTGGTGCAAACCGCAAGCCACGTACGACCATCAAGGTAGCCCGAGGTGAGGGCAAGGATCTCTTCACCCTCGCCAAGGATCTTTGGCAAATAGCGAATTTCTTTCTGCGTGTAGAAGACATAACGATCCGGCAGATTATCAATCTGTTTGCGGACCTGTTCCAATGTGGGCATGCGTCACCTCGTTCTGTCGCCATTCTAGCGCGAATCCCTCACATCACAAGTTGTGAATTACCCCGCTGAACAGGAGAGTACATGGCGACCACCAAACATCTAGGGCTGGTGCTGCTTGAGCAGGCCCAGGCACAAAAAGAGATCACCATTAACGAGGCCTTGGCGCGCGTGGATGCGCTTCTCAACAGCGGGGTTGTGGACCGCGACCTTGCAACGCCACCCGGCAGCCCACTGGAGGGCGACGTATATATCGTTGCCCCCGGTGCTACGGGCGACTGGGCAGGAAAAACAGGCCACGTAGCGTATTATGACCAGATATGGCGGTTCATCGTGCCGAATGAAGGTCTTCTCTTGTGGGTGAACGATGAGAACGTGCACGTGGTGTATGATGGGGTTGCATGGCAGACGGTTATTACCGGTAGCGGAGGCGGTGGGGGCGGTGGAAGCGCCGGGCCCCAGCACCTGGTGTGCGAAGGGCGACTCACGCTGACTGCTGGCCAGCCAGTGGGCACGGCCGATATCACGGCCGCGACAAGTGTATATTACACGCCGCATGTCGGCAATCGCATCGCTCTGTATGATGGGAGTGCATGGCAAAGCATAAGCTTTCCGGAAACATCCATCGCGGTGCCTGCAACAACCCACACGATTTATGATGTCTTTGCCTATCTTAGCAGTGGCTCGCTAGCGCTGGAGCTTACCAGCTGGACGAACGATACCACCCGTGCCGGGCACTGGTACGCCAGCACGGCGTGCTCGTGCGTAGCGGCAATGCCACGCGGCGCTACCTCGGCAGCTTCCGCACTACCGCAACGAGTGGCCGCACCGAAGACAGCGCCGCACGGCGCTACCTGTACAATTATTACCATCGGGTACGCCGCCCGCTGCAGCGCGCGGAAACAGCCGCCTCGTGGACGTACAGTACTGCGGCGTATCGGCAGGCTAATAATAATAGCGCCAACCAGCTGGATTTCCTTCAGGGCGTGGAGGAGGACAGTGTGCAGGCCATGCTGATTGCGAATGCTTCTAATTCCAGCGCGACAGTGCGCAACCTTTTCTTCGGGATGGCGTTGGACAGTACCACCAGTACGGATTGCGAAGCTGGGTTCGTGACGGGTCCCGCCGGTAGTTTCTGTGGTAATGGGATTTCACGGGAATACCAGGTCAGTGCGGGTCGGCACATCATCAGCTGGATGGAGTATGGCGCGGGTGCGGATACACAGACATGGTATGGGGGTACCAAACGTGGCATTTCCGGCAGTGTGATGGTGTAGATATGCCCATGTTACGCGAAGAGATCCGCCAGATCGTGCACGCAAGTGTACAGGAAGCGCTGGGGCATTTGGGTTTTACAGTGGATGACCCACACGCCATCCAGCAGGATATGATCCACCTGCGCCGTGCGCGGCTTGGGCAGGAGGAATTGACAAAGGGAGTGCGCCGAACCGCTGTCGGCGTGGGCGTCACCGCCTTGATTTACATGCTGTGGGACGGACTGCGGCAATTGCTTGCCCAACGATAGGAGAGGGTAATGATCGCATTATTAAGCGCATTGCTTGGATTTCTCTCCAGTGCCGTGCCGGATTTCATGAAACTCTACCGCGACCAGCGCGACCATGCGCACGAGTTGCAGGTGCTGAAATTACAAATGGAACATGCCCGCGCGCTGCAGCAGGCTGGCTATGCCGAGGATGCACATGAGCGCGCCCTGCGCCTTGAAGCCATTCAGATGGAAGCGCAACGTGCCGAAGGCGCGGCCCTGAACACGCGTCTGCGCGAGCAGCTGACGGGTATTCATTGGGTGGATGCGCTGGCAGGTTCGGTGCGGCCCATTCTTACCTATGGGTTCTTCCTGCTGTATGTAGGCGTGAAGATTGCCCAGTTCAGCCTGCTGCAGGAGCCAACGTTGCCATGGTTAAAGCCAGTGGGCGTTGCTGAAGCGCTGGTCATGGTGTGGAATGAAGAAGATGTGGCCATCTTCTCGGCTATTATGGCGTTCTGGTTCGGCAGCCGCATTATGCGCCAAGGGCGGCGCGCCTGATGCAAATCAGCGAAGATGGGCTGGCGCTGATCAAGCATTTTGAGGGGGTAGTACTTTGCCCCTATCGCTGCCCCGCGGGGTTGTTGACCGTGGGCTATGGCCATGTGCTTCGGTCTGGGCAAGCGCGTGGGTGCATTACTACCGCGCAGGCTGAAGAATGGTTGCGCGAGGATGTGACGTTGGCGGCAAACGCCGTATCCCGGCTGATTCCCCGTGCGCTTCATCCATGGCAGTTCGATGCGCTGGTAAGTTTTACCTTCAACGTGGGTGCGGGCGCTTTGGAACGCTCGGCGCTGCGCCAGCGTCTGCTTTCCGGAGAAGACGACGAGGTGCCTTTCCAGTTGCAGCGCTGGGTCTACGCCAAAGGCCGAAAATTACCGGGGCTGATGCGGCGAAGAGCCGCGGAATCCCTGCATTATGTCGGTGAAAACTGGCATGAGTTTTCATGAAACTGTCACATACGCATGGGGTGGAATTTGCTACAGTCAGGGTAGTAAATTTGCCCAAGGAGTGGCGCATGAGCGAGTACAACGAATTCCATCAGTTCGACCGTATCGGCGAGAAACTGGGCCTGCATGGCGACCTGCCGGCAGACAAGCAATTCACCACCCCGAAAGAGGGCATCAAGACAGCGCACGGGGCAGCCAACGAAACCGTACAGCAGTACCGCGCCGCGCTGGAACAGGCATCGGAAGCCGATAAGGCACTGCTTGGTAACCTGCGCTCACAGGCATCCGAAGCATTGGAAAAGCTGAAGGCAGCCGGGAATTTTGAGAATGGCCGCTGGGAACAGAAAGTGCCCGGTAAAGAAGGCAAAGACGCGCTGGACACGGCGACCAAAGCGTTTGAAACCGCCGAAGGCACCCTGAAAGAAACCCTACGTGGAACCAAAGAGATTAAAGGCAACGCACTGCCACAGGTGAGCGAAAGCCTGACGAAAGCCTTCAAGGAAGCCGAATCGAAAGCTGGCGCTATAACGAAAAAGGCGGCATCGCCGGTTCTTGGTCGCCTGAATGTGAATGGCTTTGGTGCAGCGGCAAAAAAATCCTTTGCCGAAGTGAAAGATTTCAAGGCCAACAAGGCCACCGCTTTCGGCCGTGTTGCTGGCGTAACTGCTGGCGGCGCACTGGTGCTGGATGCCTTCCGCAGCAAAACCAAAGAGGGCGAAGATCGCAGCTTTGTGGCCCGTCTTGGTGAGGGTGCGCTGGGTGCCAGCGGCATGGGCCTTGCCATTGCCGGTGGCAGGGCATTCTAGGCCACCATGGCGAGCAAGCCGACAGAGATCTTTGCGGCGACCCTGCAGCACGAGGCGATGGAGCCCGTGCACGCACTCACGAATTATTTTGAGCGCCACATCATGGCGCAGGATCGTTTCAAAGGGCTTGATCCAGTGCTGTTAAGCGAAGCGACGATCGACGCATTTAAGCGCGGCCTTTCGCCCGAACAAGGCGGCGCTCTTGCCGATCACGTATTCAAACAAGTTAATGGCGCTACCAAAATATCGGAATTCGTGGCTGGTCCGAAAAGCCAGTGGGCTGAAATGGGTACCCTTGCGGAGAAACAAAAGAAACTCTCCCACAGCCTGAAGCTGGACCGGCCAGCCGTTTCGACGGAACAGAAAATCCTTGGCGGTGTGAGCCTGATCGCGGCGGCCACCAGTTTATTCAGCGCCTATAGCCACGCCAAACAAACACGTACCACGGATGAGCAGGGAACCACGCACACCCAATGGTCGCAGGTGGGCATGGCGGTGCTTAGCGCTGCGTTTGCCGCCGGGCTTGCCTATGTGGGCGTGCAGCAAACGCGCGGGCGTATGGCGGCGTTCTAGCCGAATTGTCGCGTGTAGCGCGCGTGATTGGCGGGCGTGATCAGCACTTTGAACACCGCATGTTCTTCCATATCCTTACGTTCCAACACTTGCGCATTCGCATGCAGCCATGCCATGGCGCGCCCATCGGTATGCAAGACGGTGTAATGCTGCTCGTCCATCAACTGGCGGCTCAGCGCGTCTTCGATGATGGCCAGTAAATCGGGTATGCCTTCGCCCGTCACGGCCGATACGCCAATGGTCTGCACGTCGCCGGGATAGGGGGGCACGAACCCTTCGGGCAGCAGATCGATCTTGTTATGCACCTCGATCAGGTGATCGAGCGCGTGGTCCTTGCCGAACAGTTCCTTAAGCACGCCCAGCACGTCGCTGCGTTGCGCGTCGCTATCCTCATGCGCAATGTCGCGCACATGCAGCAGCAGGTCGGCATTCAACACTTCTTCAAGTGTGGCGCGGAAGGCGGCGATGAGCTCGGTCGGCAGGTTGCTGATGAAGCCTACCGTATCCGACAACATCACCTTCATGCCGCCCGGCAGGGTGCAGCCGCGAATGGTGGGGTCCAACGTGGCGAACAGCATGTCTTGCGCCATCACGTCGGCCTTGGTCAGGCGGTTGAACAGGGTGGACTTGCCGGCGTTGGTGTAGCCTACCAGTGCCACCAGCGGGTAGGGCACCTCGCGCCGGGTGGCGCGGTGCAGCTCGCGCGTGCGCACCACGTTGGCCAGCTGGTTCTTGATCTTGATAATGCGGTCGCCGATCATGCGGCGATCCAGCTCGATCTGCGACTCTCCGGGGC
>Ga0075012_10006521_pt1 | contig 10581 bp, 6 predicted proteins | sample All_14_2_FD_71474 | JGI IMG/M metagenome (GOLD analysis project Ga0075012, IMG submission 71474) | Freshwater microbial communities in response to fracking from Pennsylvania, USA - Allegheny Zone_MetaG_DW_15 | ecosystem: Environmental > Aquatic > Deep subsurface > Groundwater > Drilled... | reverse complement strand
GTCTTTGGTTCAGCGTGGTTTTTATCCACCGCAAAAAATTCAAGTGGTTGATAACACCGATGGCGAAAGTGAACTGGCGCAAGATTTTTTACAGTTTTGGCATCTGGATGTTGTTGATGATGTTGTCTGAAATCGCCGTGTACGCCATTCATCCCACCAACTACGAATTCAATTTCCAACCAGAAAAATTCCCTTGGCTAGTGGTCGTTTCATTGCTGCTTTTTCCGCTGCAAACGTCATGGGAGGAGCTGATGTTCCGGGGTTATCTGATGCAGGGATTGAGCCTGCTTGCACCAGTGCGTTGGTTTCCGCTGATTTTTACAAGTGTCGGATTTGGACTCATGCACATGATGAACGAAGAGGTGGGCGCCTTTGGCGTTCTGCCAACGATGACCTATTATATAGGTACGGGACTTTTCCTCGGAATTATCACCTTGGTGGATGATGGCCTAGAACTGGCGATAGGCGTTCACGCTGCTACTAATATTTACAGCTCTATTTTTGTCACTTTCGAAGCATCTTCCTTGAAAACTGCGGCCTTGTTCAACATGAAAAATGTCAATATTTATGAAATGCTGCTTGTTTTCATGCTTACCGCATTGATTTACATTTGGATCGTCTCCAAAAAATATGGCTGGTCCGATTGGTTAAGGAAATGTTTTGGTCCAGTTCAAACACAGCAAATTGAACAAGTTTGACGTTAGACCTATAATAAACTGACGTAAACATCAGTTTTTCAATAACTTTGACAATCAATTTTTCACCCAACTTTCAATTGCCATGAAGAAACTAATTTTAATGTTTGGCCTGCTTTCATTGCTACTTGTTAGCAACAGTTGCAAAAAGGACAAAAACGAGTTCAGCGATTGCTGGAAAGCACCCAATAAAACACAGCTTAAATTGACGGTTTTGGAAGGGCCTACCGTTAGCTTGCCATCCAAGATTTCCATTTTCTTCAAAGTAACCGATGAGAACAATAATCCAGTTGGTTATTTGACGGAAGACAATTTTGTGATTTACGAGAAAGGTATAAATGACAGTTGCCCACGTACCATTTCCAACTTTGAGGCTGCCCGCAAAATATCGGGAAGGGAGCAGATTTTCACGCACACCACATTGCTGGTGCTTGACCTTTCTGGTAGCGTGCTTCAGCAGTCGCTCCCCCAAGTCAAGGAAGCTGCAAATGCTTTCATCGAGCAAATCGTACCACCGCTACCTGACCCATCAATTGCCCTGGGTATTTACTGGTTTGATGGCGAAGACGTGCTGCACGAACTTGAACCCGTTACTTCAAATTTGTCAGATTTGAAAAACGCCATCAGTGGCATCACACAGAACATCAGCACGGACAACTCGACAGATTTGTATGGTGCAGTTATCAAAGCTGACGCAAAGGCTGACGGAATTCTCGCCCAATACCAAGCTGCCGACATCACTGCGGCCGTGTCTGTGGTGCTGTTCACAGATGGCGAAGACCGTGCAAATCGTTACCCAAAGCAAACGGCCTACGATGCGGTAAACGGTTCTCCGAATGAAATTTCTTGGTTCACACTAGGTGTGGGCAACGAAATCAATGTGCAAGACCTCCAAAGAATCGGAAGGAACGGCTTTTCTCAAGTTGCTTCCATTGACCAGCTGACGAATGTTTTCAAGCAAATTGGCTTGCAAATCAACAGCGAGGCGAACAGTTATTACTTTTTCGAATATTGCAGTCCCATCCGAAACGGCTCAAACAATGGCCTCATCATTGAAGCATACGAAGGAAACGAGGTAGGCTTCATACAGGCGACTTTCGATGCCACCGGGTTTACTGGCGGCTGTCAACTTTAAACAGTCTTTCAAAATTCCCGAACGGGAGGTTGCGCAAGCGGCCTCCCGTTTTTTGTTTTAATGTTGGGACATGGAGTGTTGAAAATCCAATCTGCCGACTTACCTTGCCCAGCATTTTCACAAAAAGAGAATACATGAAACCTACGATCCGCATTCAATTGTCAACCATGATGTTCCTCAATTTCTTTATTTGGGGCGCTTGGTTTGTGACGATGGGAACCTACCTCACCAAAGAACTTGGAGCCACTGATGGAGAAAACGGCATTGCCTACGGGACGCAATCCTGGGGGGCCATCATCGCACCATTCATCATTGGCCTTATCGCTGATCGTTTTTTTTCTGCGCAAAAAATCCTTGGTGTGCTTCACCTGATAGGTGCAGCCCTGATGTGGTACATCTCATCTGCCCCTGGTTTTAGCCAGTTTTTCCCAGCGTTGTTGGTTTACATGATTTGCTACATGCCGACATTGGCATTGGTTAACTCTATTTCCTTCAAGCAAATGGAGAATCCGGAAAAGAACTTTCCAAGTATCCGGGTATTCGGTACAGTCGGCTGGATTGTGGCTGGCTTGATCATCGGGTGGTTGGCTTGGGAAAAAACTGGCTCATTGGAGCTTACGTTTAAGATGACAAGTGTTGCATCTTTGCTACTCGGTATTTTTTCCTTCACATTACCGAACACGCCTCCTCCCAAAGCCGGCCTTTCCGTTACAGTGAGCGATATTATTGGGCTTGATGCTCTTTCCATGTTGAAAAACCCATCTTACTTGATTTTCTTCTTGGCTTCGGTGGCCATCTGCATTCCTTTGGCATTTTATTATTCCTTCGCAAATCCGTTCCTAAACGAACTAGGCGTGGAAGCAGCAGCGTCGAAACAGAGCCTTGGACAGGTTTCAGAGGTGATTTTCATGATTATCATGCCCTTTCTTTTTGTGCGCTGGGGGGTGAAAAAAATGCTCCTTTTTGGCATGGCCGCTTGGGTGCTTCGCTATGTTTTCTTCGCCTATGGTGATAATGGTAGCAGCCTTTGGATGCTTTTCATGGGAATACTCTTACACGGTATTTGCTATGATTTTTTCTTCGTGACCGGACAGATTTACACAGACAATTTCGCAGGTGAAAAATTCAAAAGTGCAGCGCAGGGCCTCATCACTTTGGCGACCTACGGTATCGGGATGCTGATTGGGTATTCAATTTCTGGAGTTGTTGCAGAAAGTTATAAAAATGCCGATGGTACCCACAACTGGACGGGGATTTGGCTAGTACCAGCCGCTATTGCTGGAGTTGTGTTGCTAATTTTTGCATTGATGTTCAAGGATAAAAAAGCTAATGCCTAAAATCTTCCTTAGACCTAAAAAAGACGAAGCCGTAAAGCGGTTTCACCCGTGGATTTTCTCAGGTGCCATCCTCAAAATGGAGGGGCAACCTATTGATGGCGAGACTGTGGAGGTGTTCACCGCCAACGGTGAGTATTTGGCGACAGGCCATTTTTCCGTTGGAAATTCCATCGCCGTGCGGGTTTTCTCGTTTGAAAAAACCGACGCTGGGGCTGATTTTTGGATACAAAAACTCCGTTCTGCGTTCACATTCCGAAGTGCAAATGGGTTGATTGGCAACCAGCAAACCAATGCTTTTCGCCTCATCCATGCCGAAGGCGATGGTTTGCCGGGGATGATTGTGGATGTCTATGGAGAAACAGCGGTGATTCAATGTCACTCTGTCGGAATGCACCAGTACCGACAGGTGGTCGCTGAGGCAATCATCGAGACGGGTGTGGGAGTGGTCACTTCCGTTTTTGACAAAAGCAAGGAAACGCTGCCTTCCATTTATGCTAAATCAGTTGAAAATGGGTATTTGATTGGGGATAAAACCAACCAAATTGTCCTTGAAAATGGGCACCAGTTCTTCGTAGATTGGGAAACTGGCCAAAAAACAGGGTTCTTTCTTGACCAAAGGGACAACCGGCAACTGCTTGGACGCTATGCCCACGGAAAATCTGTGCTGAATAGCTTTTGCTATTCTGGAGGATTCTCGGTTTACGCATTGTCGGCTGGGGCAAGGTTGGTCCACTCGGTGGATGTTTCTCAAAAGGCCATTGAATGGACAAAGCAAAACCTGGAATTGAACGGATTTGAGGCGAATACGCAAAATTGCATTGCCGAAGATGTCCAAAAATACCTGCAAACTTGTCAGGAGTACGAAGTAATGGTTGTTGACCCGCCCGCTTTTGCAAAGACCATCAGTAAGCGCCACAATGCAGTGCAGGGTTATAAGCGGCTCAATGCGGCTGCCATCAAGAAGCTCTCACCTGGCGGCACCCTCTTCACATTTTCATGCTCCCAAGTGGTAGATAGGGAACTGTTTTACCACACGATCGTTGCGGCAGCGATTGAAGCGGGGAGGCAGGTTCGGGTACTGCACCATCTTTCCCAAGCGCCAGACCATCCAGTCAGCCTATTCCATCCTGAAGGCTCGTATCTGAAGGGATTGGTGCTGTACGTGGAATAGAGAATAAGTAAATTGGTTGAAATAGTTGGGCATAACCAATTCACCAATTCAACCAATTCCCCCAAAAGAAGCGGCCTTGCCAGAATAATCTGACAAGGCCGCATTGCTAATGGGAGTAATGTTGTTACCTCAAATAATCAGCATGGCATCGCCGTAGCTGAAAAAGCGATATTTTTCCTTCACTGCCTGCTCGTATGCTTCCATGACCAATTCGTAGCCACCAAAAGCACAAATCATGATGAGCAAACTGGATTTTGGCAAGTGGAAATTTGTAATCATTGCATTGGCAATGCTAAAATCGTAGGGTGGGTAAACGAACAAGTTCGTCCAGCCTTCCGCTGGTTTCAGCAGCCCTTCCGCAGAAACGGCAGTTTCAATCGTCCGCATGGCTGTTGTTCCAACGGCGCAAACCCGCTTATTGGCAAGTTTACTTTTGTTGACAGTCTCGGCAGCTTGTTGCGGGATGCGGAAATACTCGGCGTCCATCTTGTGCTTTGACAAATCTTCAACATCAATTGTACGGAAAGTGCCAAGGCCGATATGCAGGGTGACTTCTGCAAAGTGAACTCCTTTTATTTCAAGCCTTTTCATCAGTTCTCGGCTGAAGTGCAGACCTGCAGTCGGTGCAGCTACAGCGCCCAATTCCTTGGCATACACCGTCTGGTAGCGTTCCCTGTCAATCTGCTCTTCATTCCGGGTAATGTACTTTGGAAGTGGCGTATTGCCGAGGATATCGAGGTTTTTGCGGAATTCTTCCTCAGAGCCATCAAATAGGAATCGGATGGTTCGACCACGGGAGGTGGTATTGTCAACGACTTCGGCCACGAGGATTTCGTTGCCTTTTTCGTCCATGAAGTAAAGTTTGTTTCCTACCCGAATCTTGCGGGCAGGATCCACAAGCACGTCCCAAAGGCGCTGGTCAGCGTTGAGTTCACGTAGGAGGAATACTTCGATTTTGGCACCTGTTTTCTCCTTTTTGCCATACAGCCTTGCTGCAAACACCTTGGTATTGTTGAAAATCATCGAATCATCTTCATCAAAATACTCAAGGACATCCTTGAAAATCCGGTGCTCAATCTTGCCTGTACTACGATTAAGTACCATCAAGCGGGACTCGTCACGGTTCGGAGCGGGGTGTTGTGCAATCAGGTTTTTGTCAAGTTCGTAATTAAATTGCGACAGTTTAGTCCTCATTGAACTCATTTAAAAGAAAAATTTAATTGGAAATGCCTATTTTTAAAAGCCCGCAAAAGTAACAATTCCTATCAATCTTACATTAGTGTCGCCAGTTTAGGGTGGTTTTTTTTCGAAAATTCTTTCTTTTGTGGCGCTAGGCAAATATTATTGCCAAAAGTGATGAATGTCACGCTCTCCACGCAGGCCATTCCTCAGCTTTACACCCTTAGAAAATAGGACGAACCTTCCAATATCTGCATGAAATACGGCTTTATCATTGACAATCGCAAGTGCATCGGCTGCCATGCCTGCACCACCGCCTGCAAATCGGAGCACGATGTGCCCGTCGGCGTCTTCCGCACTTGGGTCAAACAAGTGGAGAAAGGGGAGTTCCCGCACACCCGCCGCATGTTTTCTGTGATGCGTTGCAACCACTGCACCGATGCACCCTGTGTGGAGATTTGCCCAGTGGAGGCGCTTTATTTCCGCCCCGATGGCATCGTGGATTTTGACAAAAACCGCTGCATCGGCTGCAAGTCGTGCATGCAGGCTTGCCCCTACGATGCCCTCCACATTGACCCTGATACCCACACCGCTGCCAAGTGCAACTACTGCGCCCACCGGGTGGACATTGGCCTTGAACCTGCCTGCGTGAACGTCTGCCCTGAGCATGCCATCATCTCCGGTGACATGGACAATCCCGATTCTGAAATTTCGCAATTGCTTGGCCGGGAGATAGTTACAGTGCGACGTGAAGCAAAAGGTACGAAACCAAACTTGTTCTATATAGATGGTGACGAGGCATCGTTGAACCCCATTGCCACGGAGAAAATGGATTACACGCTTTGGGGTGCGCAGACCCGTGGGGTCGGCCATTTTGCGAAGCGAACCGAAAAGCTCGCCTTCGATGGCGACAACCTGCTCGCTGCTTTGGCCGATGAAAAAACAACGGGCGTTCCGCAAAAATCGGTGGATGTGCTGATGAACAACGGCTCGCCACGCAGGGTGTACGATGCTCCAAACAAGGGATTGCTCTGGGGCTGGGAGGTGAACGGGTACGTTTTCACGAAGGCAATTGCGGCAGGGGCGTTTTTGGTGCCAGTTTTGGCCATCTATGTTCTTCAACTACTTAATGTTCAAACTGGGTTCCTTGAGCCTATCGGGATGTTGGTAGTTGGCGTATTGGCTGCGTTGTTTTTCCTGTTGCTAACTACAGTCTTGTTGGTAAAAGACTTAGACCAACCTAAGCGATTTGCATACGTGCTTCTGCGGCCTCAATGGAAAAGTTGGCTGGTGCGTGGCGGCTATGCACTCACCATTTTTGGCGGCGCATTGACGCTAATGATTGTGGGTTGGGTGCTAGGAATGGATGTCCTTTCTCAAATCGGAATGGTGATTGGCGTTGTTGCCGCAATCATTACCGCAGTTTACACCGCCTATCTTTTTGCACAGGCAAAGGGGCGTGACTTTTGGCAAAGCCCAGTTCTAGCATTGCACATGCTCATTCACAGCCTTACTGCTGGCGCTGCTTTCTTTTCCATTCTAGCATTCTTTGACGTACCAAGCGAAGGTTGGCTTCAATACTTGCAGTGGGTTATCGTGATTGGTATTGGGCTGAACCTAGTTGTCATGTTCTTCGAACTCACCACTGCCCACATGACCCAAGAAGCCAAACTGACTGCCGAAATGATAACCAAGGGCAGCTACAAGCAGCTTTTCTGGTGGGGCGTGGTCATCTTGGGCAACCTACTACCGCTCATCATCATGCTGTCTGGCATGGATTACGGCGTGCAAATTGGTGGCCTATTGGCACTTATCGGCATCTATTTTACGGAAAAAATCTGGGTGGAAGCGCCGCAACGCATCCAACTATCCTAACCTGACCAGGGCCTATTTCAAAAAAAAGACAATCTTTTTATTATGGCACATCATCAAATCCTAATCATCGGCGGTGGCAACGCTGGGCTGTCCATTGCCTCAAAACTACTCCTGAAAGAAGGCTCCTTGAAAATAGGCATCATCGAACCTTCGGAGAAACACTATTACCAGCCTGCATGGACGCTGGTCGGCGGTGGTGTTTTTGACATCAACGACACCATCAAGAATGAGAAAGACTACATCCCCAAAGGGACAACCTGGATTAAGGATGCCGTTGCTACTTTCCAACCGGAACAGAACCAAGTGACTTGCAAGAGCGGGGATAAACACACTTACGACTACATGGTGGTTGTGCCGGGCATCCAGTTGGACTGGCACAAAGTCAAAGGGCTGAAGGAAACGCTTGGCAAAAATGGGGTCACTTCCAATTACCTCGTTAACTATGCGCCTTACACTTGGGAGTTGCTTCGCAATTTTAAGGGCGGGAACGCCATCTTCACCAACCCAAACACTCCCATCAAATGTGGGGGTGCTCCGCAAAAAATCATGTACCTCGCTGGCGACCATATCTTGAAAAATGGACTCCAGCCCAAGTCGAACATCCATTTCTACTCTGGCGGTGGTATCATCTTTGGGGTGAAAAAGTACGCTGACACCCTGAACAAGGTCATCGAGCGGTACAAAATACAGACCCACTTCAAGCACAACCTCGTAGAGGTTGACGGGCCGAACAAAAAGGCGTATTTTCAAAATGAAGCTGGCGAGCGCATCGAGCAATCCTTTGACATGATTCACGTGACACCACCGCAAAGTGCACCGGATTTCATCAAGGACAGTCCGCTTTCCATCTTGGAAATAGACGAAAACTCTGGTACGCCTTGTATGCCAGGCCACCACACGACCAGCTTCATGGGCTGGGTGGACGTGGACAAGAACACTTTGCAGCACAAGCGCTATCCCAATATTTTCAGTTGTGGCGACGTGGCCAACACGCCTAACGCAAAAACGGGTGCAGCCATCCGCAAACAAGCACCCGTGCTGGTCGAGAACTTGCTACATGTGAAAAACGGCGGTGCATTGGATGCCAAGTACACAGGCTATGGCTCCTGCCCGCTCGTAACTGGCTATGGCAAGCTCGTACTCGCCGAGTTCGACTACGACAACAATCCAATGGAAACCTTCCCATTCGACCAGAGCAAAGAGCGCTGGAGCATGTGGATGCTGAAAACCAAGGTGCTGCCTTGGATGTACTGGAACAAGATATTGCAAGGCAGAGCGTAAGTCGGAAATTGAGAAATTGGAAATTGGGAAATTACGAAGTCAACGATGTTCCCAATTTCCTAATTTCCAATTTCCCAATTTCAAAGAAATATGGGCTACAAGCACAAACCAACCTTCATCGAGAAAATGGCCGAAAGCATCGGCCTCATTCCCAACCTCCACAGCGAGGAGGACTATGCTCCGTCCGTGGAGAGCCTGACCGAACCGGGCGACCTCACAAAGTACCCCCCGCCCAGCGAATGGAACGAGTGGACGGAGTACGAAGCGAAGACCTGGCCCAAGAAGGAGAAGAAAACCTACTCCATAGTGCCGACGACTTGCTTCAACTGTGAGTCGGCTTGCGGCATGTTGGCGTACATCGACAAGGAAACAAACCAAGTCCGCAAGTTCGAGGGGAACCCGTGGCACCCCGGCAGCCGGGGGCGAAACTGTGCCAAAGGCCCAGCCACCATCAACCAAATCACCGACCCCGACCGAATCTTGTACCCGATGAAACGGGTAGGGGAGCGGGGCAGTGGCCAATGGGAGCGGGTGACTTGGGACTCGGTGCTCGACGACATCGCTGGTCGGATGCGGAAGGCCATACAAGAAGGGCGGAACAACGAAATCGCCTACCACGTAGGACGGCCCGGCCACGAGGGCTACATGGACAGGGTGCTGAAAGGTTGGGGCGTGGATGGCCACAACTCCCACACGAATATCTGCTCATCGGGGGCGAGGTTCGGCTATGCCATCTGGTACGGCCACGACCGCCCGTCGCCTGACCATGCCAACGCCCACGCCATCCTGCTCATCTCGGCGCACCTCGAATCGGGACACTACTTCAACCCCCATGCCCAGCGCATCATGGAGGCGAAGATGAAGGGGGCCAAGCTCATCGTGCTCGACCCTCGTCTTAGCAACACGGCCAGTATGGCCGACGAATGGTTGCCAACTTTCCCCGGTACGGAGGCGGCGCTGCTACTCGCTATAGCTCGAATCCTGTTGCAAAAAGGCTGGTACAACCGCCCCTACATGGAACAGTGGACAAACTGGGACGCCTACATGAAATCGGAGCATCCCACGAAGCCGCAGACTTTCGAAAGCTTCATTGATACATTAATAGATGTGTACGCCGAGTACACGCCTGAATATGCGGAGAAAGAAACAGGCATCCCCGTCGCCCAAACCCTCGAAGTCGCACGAATAATCGGTGAGGCAGGCACCCGTTTTGCGCAGCACAACTGGCGAAGCGCTGGGAGCGGCAACCTCGGCGGTTGGGCAGTGGCACGTGCGCTGCATTTTATCAGTGTGATAACGGGTTCGGTGGGCACGGTAGGCGGCACTTCGCCGAACACTTGGAACAAGTTCCACCCGCATTTCTTCGACAATCCCCCGGCGCAGAAGTTCTGGAACGAACTGCATTTCCCGAAGGAATACCCGCTGGCCTATTTCGAGATGAGCTTCCTACTTCCACACTTTCTGAAAGAAGGGCGGGGTTTCATGGACACCTATTTCAGCCGGGTGTTCAATCCGGTGTGGACTTATCCCGATGGTTTCATGTGGATGGACGCCTTTAAGGACGAAAAATGCTTCGGCTTGCATGCCGCACTGACCCCGGTCTGGAGCGAGACGGCCTATTTTGCCGACTACGTGTTGCCGATGGGTCTGGCCAGCGAGCGCCACGACCTGAATTCCTACGAAACACACAGTGGCATCTGGATTGCCTTCCGTCAGCCAGTGCTTCGGGAAAAAGCTCGGCGGGACGGCAAAAACTTCCAGTTCACTTACGAGGTGAACCCCGGCGAGGTATGGGAGGAGGACGAGTTCTGGATACAGCTTTCGTGGCGCATTGACCCTGATGGCTCGCTTGGCATCCGCAAGCATTTCGAAAGCCCATACCGACCCGGCGAGTGCATCACCGTGGAC
>Ga0075012_10006519_pt1 | contig 10585 bp, 12 predicted proteins | sample All_14_2_FD_71474 | JGI IMG/M metagenome (GOLD analysis project Ga0075012, IMG submission 71474) | Freshwater microbial communities in response to fracking from Pennsylvania, USA - Allegheny Zone_MetaG_DW_15 | ecosystem: Environmental > Aquatic > Deep subsurface > Groundwater > Drilled... | reverse complement strand
AGGGAAATAAGCTTTGTGGAGTTTGTTTTCATGTTTTTTGTCCTTTCTCACAAAAAAACCGGAAACTCCGGGCGAAAATAAGGTCAAAAATTCAACCTCTTCCATCCAGACTGTACTGTCGCCACCGGAATTACACCGGTTCATGCCATATCGGCTCGCGGGGTTTACCGCCGGTCGGGAATTGCACCCTGCCCTGAAGTCGTTATTATTATAACATGTAGATTCTGAAAGTAAAGAAAAACATCCAAGCGGATGTTTAGGCTCTTCCGGAGTATTTTCCGTCGGATGTGCTGATCAGAATAAGTTCGCCTTCATTGATAAACAAAGGGACTTTGACTTCTAAACCGGTCTCAAGTTTCGCCATCTTCTGCGCGTTGTTTGCGGTATCGCCTTTGACGGCAGGTTCAGTCTCAACGATTGTCAATGCGACTTTGTCCGGCAGAATCACACCGAGGATCTCACCTTCGTACGTCGTGATGTTGACATTGTCATTCGGTTTCAGAAAATTCATTTCCCAAGTCAGGTTCGACTTCTGGATTTCGATCTGATCGTACGTCGACGTATCCATGAAGGCCAGCGCGTCGCCCGTATCATAAAGATACTGCATTTCTTTTTTGTCGATATGCGCAGGTTCGACTTTGTCTCCGCCTGTAAACGCCAATTCGACGATGGCGCCGGTACGTAAATTGCGTACTTTTGACTTAACGATCATCTGACGCATCGCGGTTTTATTGTGTTGCGTATCGATGACAACGAAGATATTTCCTTCATATTCAAACGTCAGCCCGGGTCTTAAATCATTAACGATAATCATAGTTGCTTCCTCCTACCCATCTATTTTAATTCTTTAACGGATTTTGTCAATCGAATCTACCAACGGGTACGGAATCCTCCGATTTGACAGTCATTTGTTAAAGGAAGTTCGTTTGAAACGGTGTGTTGTTCTCGTCTATTCTTATTTTATGGCCTCGTATGATGTAAAACATGGCACCAAATCATCAAACTCCAAGATCATCGATGTATCTACCGGTCCATTAAAGTCCAAAATCGCCGTTTGGTCATGATATGTAACCTGGACGCCATATTCTTCAAACGTTACTTCGAAATCAGTGTAATTCATCGATTTGAGGTCGTCCGCGATTCTATCTAGAATCGACGCCTCGAAAAACGAAAAGTTTTCCATTCCTAAATCGAGTGTGTTTTCGGATGCGATATGGAACGACACCAACGAGTGAATATACGAATATTGGATGATGAACATGAAGAACAACAGTGTCCGCACGAGTATGAAACCTTTAGTCGATATACGCCACAATCGCATGGACTCTCTCCCCTTCCACTGAAAACGAGAGATTCAACGTGTTGTTTTTGGCTTCAAAGAAACCTTCGTCGATTCGTTCAAGATAAACGACATAACCCGGTTGCTTTATTAGCTTATCATTTGAGAGTACGAACGTATATTCGGATTGGTTAAAACTACACAGAACACGTTTTCTTTCGATGTGTTTTATATGACACAGGGCGAACTGTTGGCGTAATTGTAGAATTCCACTGCGGTTTTGGCGTAGATAAAATTGAACATCGATCGGACGTAAGGTCCACAAGATACCCAAAATCAGATTCATCACCAACATGGAAGCGTTGATCGCGATCAATAGTTCGATCAAGGTAAATCCACGTTCAGTACGCATTGATAATCACACCCTTTCTTAAGTTTCATCCAGAGACTTTCCGGGGGATTCGCATTACGAATGGTGTCGCGGGATAAACTAGTAAAGAGAAGCGATATCGAAATGCCGATTATGATTAAGGAGAACAGAACTTCCAGTAACGCAAAACCTTTATTCATGCATGCGACCCGGACCGAGTTGTATCACAAGCTTAGATGTTGCGCCAAATCGAAGCGTTTGCGCGGTATTGACGTTACCTTTCGCATTGAACCAAACTTCGGCAAATCGTTCGATCATGGGATCTAGATCGACGTTTTTCCGTTGTCTCAATGACAAGGCGATTTGTTGTTCATGGATAAGTTGGCTTTGGGTCATTTCAACGATGTAGTTGCGGTATACAAGGATTCCCGAGAAAGAAAACGCGGATAAGATGGATAGTACGATCAACATTTCAATCAACGAAAATCCTTTATCGCAGCTTCGCTTGGCCTTGGCTAACATAGATTTCACGGTTATTCTGACAATAGCGTTGTTCCTCAACCAACAGTTCCTCCTCGACCAAATCCGCGAACGAACCCGGTCTTGATCCTTTCGTAAGCGTGTATTCCAAGATTGCCGTATCGACGATTTTGAGCTGCGCTTCACACCCTTTGCTTTCGACAATGCCCATGACTCTTTGGACATTCGGGACTGTCAATACCAACAAAGTACTGATAACGGCGATAACGATGATCATTTCCAATAACGTAAATCCTTTTTTCATGATTTCCCCCTAATGAAGATTTTGCAGGACTTTTAACGGAAATAGCATTTCTTGATATAGCGTAAGGATCAAGATCGATATGAAGAAGTATGCCAGTATCGTTGAAAAATAGGCGCAACGCGTAACTTGACGATCAAAACGCTTTTTTACGATCAAATCATAGCGTTCAAGTCGTGCCGGAAAATCGGGATGGTTCTCAAATAACAGTATTTTTCCGAGTGCCGGGTCGATTTGTTCAAATGCATCATCGAATCTTCCTGAAACATGGATCTGTTGGAGAACATCGCTACTGATCAGTGATAATATCGGTTCATTCTCCAAGTTTTGGATCGTGGTATAGATTTCACGTGTCGACAGGCCAAGATTGTGCAACTGTAATATCAAGAAGGCGAATCGAAGGCTCATTTTTAATCGCCATGGATTGTTTGGAAACCAATGTGCCATCGATTTAAAGAGTTCATTTTTGTGTGAATGGTACAAATAAAATGTCACCAAAAAACCACCGGCTAAAAAGAGTATCAACACGATGAACATGCTTTGCAGCGTGGCTGTTTCGATTCCTGTTTGGAGTTGGAAGGCTTGTCGACTGGGATCGATGCTGGGGCGAATGACGAAAAGGTATAGCCATATGACAGAAAATCCGGATAGTAAAAGTATGCATGGATATGTCATTTTCTGTAGAATGAACGATCTTTCGTTCGCCTGTCGGATCCGAACACGGAGTGCGATGATCAGCGCCTTTCCTCGACCGCAAATCGTCTCAAATCGTTTATATAGCGGAATCCAACGATTCGTCACGATAAATCTCAACTGTTCATCATCATCCAAGCGCATCGACATCGCGCTTTCGATTTCCGCTCGTGAACAGTTCGCTTCAAGTAATTCCAACAAGTAACCGGATTCGGTCAGACTATCCAATCGCGTGATAAGTTTGAATATCGAAGCGAACTTTCCTTTTTCCAGTCGGATCAACCTCCATTCTCTGATGTATGACACCGATCAAGACTTCCATCAATTCGCTTCTAGAAATCCCGAAATTGCACAATCGGTCGATCGTTTTTGACGCATTGATCGCATGAATCGTGGAAATGACAAGATGACCGCTAAACGCACACCTTACGGCAGCCTTTGCTTCGACATCATCCCGAATTTCACCGATCACGATGACGTTGGGATCGTGCCGTAACACTTGTTTGATCGCATTGTCGAAACCGAATTTTTGTGAGGGATTGATTTGCATTTGGACGACGTCTTCAATCCGCGTCTCGATCGGATCTTCGATCGTAACGATTTTTCGTGGTCGCAATATTCGCAGACTATGATAGAGCGTCGTGGTTTTGCCGCTCCCCGTCGTCCCCGAGATCAAAATCAATCCACAATCCATTCCTAAAAGTCGAACCATCGTTTGTTTTTGCGCTTCGTCTTCAAATAGATTCGTGAACGTAAGGGTCCGATATGGATTTAGAATCCGTATGACGATATTCTCATCATTTCCGGTTTTGACATGTGCGACCCGCAATTCGTAAATTTTCTTCATGAATTGGTATGCGAAGTGACCGGTTTGCGGACGATGGCTATCCATAAGATCCAGGTCGGCTTTAAATTTCAGATATCGCAGTATCGTCGGATCGATGACACCGCGAAACTTGATCATCGCTATCGCAGTTCGAACTTCACAATAGACACCCTTTTCATTCTTTGAAATATGGATGTCACTGGCTTGTTGCCGGATCGCAAACCGAAATATCTTTTCGAATTCTTCGTCCATCATGCCACCTCGCTCCATAGTACGAGCTGCAAGCGTGATTTCCTAAGAAAAAAGCCCCTTAAGGGCTAGAACTTTAAATAGGGATTGGTTTTTAATTCGTTCTCCAGCGTTGTCGGTAGACCATGCCCGGGAAGGACGATCAGTTTCTTATCGAGCGTTTTGATAAGTCGCAGGCTAGATTTCATCTCGCGGTCACTACCGCCATCCAGATCGGTACGGCCGACGCTTCCCAAGAAAAGGACATCCCCTGAAAATAAATTCTCTCCCAATATCAACAGCACCGAACCTTTGGTATGGCCGGGTGTGAATAGTACGTTGAAGTCGGTCGATCCGATACGTTGATGGCCTTCCTTAAATAAGGTCAGTTCAGAATCGACGCGGATGTTTTTGGCGGCCGGAAACATACTGTCGGGATGCGTTACCAAATCCATATCTTCTTCGTGAATGTAGACGGGGCATTTCAATTCGTTTGCCAGAAAGTCCACGGCGCCGATATGGTCGAAATGACCATGCGTCAAGAGAATCGCCGTAACGCGGCGTTGCGGGTCAAGATAGGTTTTAATGCGGTCTCCGCGAGCTCCGGGGTCGATGATGAAAACATCGTCATCCGTACTGACGACATAACAGTTCGCTTGATGCATACCGACGGCGATGCGTTTGATTTCCATGGTGTCCACCTAACAAAAAAGCCGAATCGGCCTTTTTATTTCTTTTCCTTGTGTGCAGTCTTTTTATTACAACGCGGGCAATACTTGTTGACTTGCATACGGTCGGGATGTTTTTTCTTGTTGCGTGAGTTGATGTAGTTCTCTTCGCCACATTCGGAACATTTAAGCGTAATGTTTTCTCTCATTTTGATACCTCCTCGTCGTGCGTAAAAAGTATAACATATCGATTGGTATTATACCACACTTATTTGAAATAGGAAGCCAAAACCTTTCCGGCGATTTCTTGGCAAATATTCGACTGGCTTTTATCGTTCCAAGCGTTGGGTACGCTGCAGGCGACGGCGATCTGCGGATTCTCGTAAGGAGCGTATGCGATCAGGTTGGAGTTGGGGGATTCGACGAATTTCCCGTTATCATTGTACAGGTTTTGTGCCGTTCCCGTTTTCGCCGCGACACTCACGCCCAAATTTCCGAGGTGGGCACGGCAGAGTCCGTCGGTGACGCAAAGTCGGAATCCTTGTTGGACCCGCAACAATGCGTTTTGATTCTCCAAAACATTGAGTACCGTCACATTGTTTTGATACGTAACCGTATCGGTGTTGGCCAACATCGCGCGTGTGACCAAACGCGGTTGAACACGTACCCCGTCGTTGGCAATCGTCGAAATGTACTGCGCTAACTGGAGGGTCGTATAGGTGTCGTACTGACCGATGGCGAAATCGAGCAAGAGCCCCCCGTTTTGCGAGGTCCCGATGTATCCGACCGCTTCGTTGGCGGCATCGATGCCTGTCAACAAACCCAAACCGAATTGATTGTAATAGTAACGCATCGTCGAAAACGCATTCACATCGATATTAAGCGGCATATTGTATTCGTAGGTCGCACCGCCCAAGCGCATGGCGATGTTAAACATATAGATGTTGGAGGACATGGACAACGCTTGCAGGTCGTTCACATTGCCTAAATTCCGCCACGAGCTTTTCACCGGTGTGTCGCGGATTTTGATCGGCGAATCGAAAATGACTTCCCCTTTGCGAACCACGTTCTCGGTTAATCCCATGTAGAGCGTCGCGCCTTTGACGACCGATCCCGGAATCGAAGCGTCCGTGTATACCGAAACCGGATCGTTATAGAGACCTCCCGAATAACGTTTCATCCCGACCATCGCCAACAAGTCTCCCGTATCGGGTTTCATGACGACGAAGTAAACCGAATCCATATAGGATCGATACGGGTTCTTCGCCTCGCGGTTCATCACTTCAGAAATGATGTTTTCCGTGGACTGTTGAAGATCGACGTCGATCGAAGTCACAAGATCCTGTCCTTTCGATCCGGCTTCGATTTCGATCAACGTACCAAATCCCGAATCAGGATCATAGGCGATATCATACACGGAACGTTTCCCTTTTAAGAGATCTTCATACTGTAGTTCAATTCCGCTACGACCGATGACATCGTTACGGGCATAATCCATCGCTAAATAGTAGTAGAGTTTCTCAAGCGGTAAACCTTGTTTGGGTGTCGAAATCGTCCCTAACAAGGTCGACAACATATTTCCATACGGATAGGCGCGTCCCCAGTTGATCGCGACGTCAAATCCGGGATAATCGTCGCCATGTTCGACCAGATATCCGGCTTCTTCGGTTGTGACATCGTTCTTAATGATCTTCACGTTTCCGCGCGGCGGGGTATCCATCGCCGACTTGACGACGTACGCTTGTTGGGTGCGAAGATCCAGCACGGAAAGATCCGCATCCGTAATCCGTTCCAGTTTCAATAAATAAATGTCGTTGTCGCTCAAACCGCCATCGTAATAAGCATCCCAATCCGCTTCCGTGATTTTGGCTTTTGCTTCTTCCGGATAGAGTAAAATATACAAATCCTTCAGATCGCGTGTTTTCAGCCCGCTGGCGTCGACTTCGAATTTATCCGCAAACGCATACGCCAGTTCCCATTCTTCATCGCTTGAGAATCCGTCGGGACGCAGGTAAGTGATCGCCAGTCGTTCGCGATTGGCGACCAGGACATTCCCCTTTCGATCGAGAATCTCACCGCGCGGGGTCGTGAACGTTTGGTAGGATTTGGTATATGCTTCCAATTTTTCCGCGTACTCTTTTTGCTGCAGGATCTGCACCTGGTAGAGTCGAATCCAGACAACACCAAAAAGCAGGCAGATCACGATCATGAAGATCTGTAGCCGTGTGTTCACCGATTTGGATAGATCGATGCTTTGTCGCATGACATCGCTGCTGCCCTGCCATTTCATTTTCGGTTGTTTGAGGTCGAGTCGTTTTCGCATGGGTTTATTATAATGCATTTCATCGATTTTGGGTATCCATGGTATAATAGCGCCGAGGTGAACTTATGTTGAACCGTACATTAACCCGACCTGTCAAGGTCAAAAATATCCAGATCGGCGGACAGAACGCCGTTTCGATCCAGTCGATGACCAATACCAAAACCAAAGATGTTGAGGCGACGATCCGACAAATCAATGCGCTGGCCAGCGCCGGTTGCGAGATCGTCCGCTTGGCGGTTTTCGATGAAGAAGATGCCCGCGCCATTTCCGAAATCGTCGCGCAAACCAATGTCCCCTTGGTGGCCGACATCCATTTCAATCATCGTTTGGCACTGATCGCCATCGATGGAGGAATCCATAAGATCCGTCTGAATCCGGGCAACATCGGCGGCGAAGAAAACGTAAAAGCGGTCGCGGAAGCATGCAAAGCGAAAAGCATACCGATTCGTATCGGAATCAACGCCGGGTCACTGGAAAAAGAGATGTTGGCGAAATATGGCAAACCGACGGCCGAAGCGATGGTTGAAAGCGCACAGAAACATGTCGATTTGCTGACGAAGTTCGATTTCCATGATATCGTCTTGTCGTTCAAATCATCCGATGTACCGTTGACCATCGAAGCCTATCGGCTTGCCTCCGAGACTTTCCCTTACCCCTTGCATCTTGGGGTGACGGAAGCCGGAACGATGTTTGGCAGCGCGATCAAGTCCTCGGCAGCCCTTGGGGCTTTGTTGATGGATGGGATCGGGGATACGGTCCGGATCTCCGTCAGTGATGATCCGGTCGAAGAATTGAAAATCGCCAAGGCGTTATTGAAATGCTTTGGTCTCTATGATAAGACAGCGAATTTGATTGCTTGCCCGACCTGCGGCAGGATTCAATACGATATGTTGCCGATCGTCAAAGAGGTGGAGGAATATCTCAACACCTTAAATACCGATGTCACGGTAGCGGTCATGGGATGCGCCGTCAATGGCCCGCAAGAAGCCCGTCGTGCCGATATCGGTGTCGCCGGAGGCGTGAAGGAAGCCATGTTGTTTCGCAAAGGCGAATACATCCGCTCCATACCGCAGAAAGACATCGTCAGCGAACTGAAGAAAGAAGTCGAAGCATTTATTAAAACGGGGGGTCATTGACCTCCCGTTTTCGTACTATTCGTCTCGATTTGCTTCAATTTGGCGCGTGCTTTCCGTTGTTCCTTAATGCTGGATTGGATCATGTTGCGACGTTTCTTGCGCTTGATTTCCTCAACTTCGGCCGCCCGTCTTTTCTTGTAACCGGGTTTAACCTGTTCGACCCGTTTATTGACGAGTTTCGAAATTTCGATATCCTGCGGCTTTGAACGACGCACAAAGGTTTCCCCGTACGGTTTTAACGGTCGAAGTCCGGTTTCGGTATTGGACATATGCAAGAACACGATATGCCGTTTCATCAAAAGACGGATCGAAGGATCGTCCTTTTTGCCATACAACACATAACAGGTTCCTTCCCTGCCCGTCCGTCCGGTTCGACCGGCACGGTGGATATAGAAATCCAAATCTTTCGGGAAACCGACGGAAATGACATGCGATATTTCCGGAATGTCGATCCCACGGGCCGCGACATCGGTCGCGATGATAAAGCGCGCCGCGTCATTCCCGATCAGACTCATCGATTGCTTGCGCGCACGGGCGCTCATATCACCGCGCAACTCGATAAAGCGTAACTCGGTTTCACGGAACATTTCCGTCAGTTTGATCGCGTCCGTCTTCGTATTGCAGACAATCAGACAAATCAACGGGTTGATGGATTTCGCCAATAAAACAGCCGCTTCCAAGTAGGTACGATGTTTGGTCGGTACCAACACGTGCGTAATCCGCGGATTGAATTTGATGTCTTCCGTCACTTGCACGATATGCGGATTGTGCATGTACTTCTTCATGAAGGGACGCAGATTGTCCGGAATCGTCGCGCTGAACAACAACATCTGAAGTCGTTCTTTCATCTTGGCGGCGATAATATCGAGATCTTCAAGATAGCCGATTTCCAAAATCATGTCGGCTTCGTCGACGACCAAAACATCGGCTTGGTCGATACGCAAGAGTGAATCTTCAACGAAGAGATCGCGGACTTTTCCAACCGTCCCGATGACCAAATGCGGTTGTTTCGAGAGTTTCTCGGATTTTTTCTTATCGGTACCGCCGGTAATCAGTTTGATTCTTAGTTCGGGATTGACTTCCATCATCGGTCGGGCGAAATCGAAGATCTGTTGCGCCAACTCGCGGGTCGGAGCGATGATCAACGCTTGGACTTCGTTGCGGCCGGCATCGAGCATCTGCATCAACGGGATCAGATAGGCGTGCGTTTTCCCCGTTCCTGTCTTCGAAACACCGATGACGTCACGGCCTTTGATCGCATACGGAAATACTTCCGATTGGATCCCGGAAAGTTGGGAAAACTTGTTAATTTCAATGAAACGACGCGCGTTTTCATTCATTTGATTCGGAAAGTTAGACATATTTTTACCTCGACTCACATTATAGTGGTTTTCTTTTGTTAATGCAAAATTTATGTTATATTGATACGGAAAACGAGGTACGAAATGGAAATCATCAACGTCATTCCGCGCGGATTCTGTAAAGGTGTCGTTCGGGCCATCGAAATCGCCAAACTGACCGCGAAGCAATATCCCGATCAAAAAATCACGATTCTTGGCGAACTGGTACACAATCGGTTCGTCGTCGAATCGTTGAAAGCCGAAGGCATCGATACGGTCGAAGATAGATCCTTGACGCGAATGGAACTATTATCGAAAGTCGAATCCGGCGTCGTCATCTTCTCTGCGCACGGCATCGGCGACGATGTCATCCAAGCCGCGAAAGACAAGGGATTGATCACCGTCAACGCGGCCTGCGACGATGTCGTACATACGCAGGAACTGATCAAAAACTACTTATATCAAGGCTTCGACGTACTCTATATCGGCCAGCAAGGTCATCCCGAATCGCAAGCCGCGATCAGCATCAATCCAAAACGGATTCATTTGATCCAACACTTCGAAGATCTTGAAAGTGCGGGATTGGAAGATCGCAAACTCTTCGTGACCAACCAGACGACCATGAGTCAATATGAAATCAAATCGATCCTCGATCGGATCGCAGGACTCTATCCCGACGCGATCATCAGCGATGAAATCTGCAGTGCGACACGGACGCGTCAGGAAGCGATCATGAATTTGGAGAACGTCGACGCATTGATCGTCGTCGGAGATGTCCGATCCAACAACACGGCGATGCTCGCCAAGATCGGACAATCGCGCGGAATCGGTCTTGTCGCTCGGATCGAAAGTGCCCAGGAACTACCATTCGGACAGCTTCGGGATGTTTCCAGAATCGCCGTGACGGCCGGTGCGTCGACGCCTTACTTCTTGATTCGACA
>Ga0075012_10006517_pt1 | contig 10588 bp, 11 predicted proteins | sample All_14_2_FD_71474 | JGI IMG/M metagenome (GOLD analysis project Ga0075012, IMG submission 71474) | Freshwater microbial communities in response to fracking from Pennsylvania, USA - Allegheny Zone_MetaG_DW_15 | ecosystem: Environmental > Aquatic > Deep subsurface > Groundwater > Drilled... | reverse complement strand
GACAATCAGCCTCGGGCGTCCTTTCCGCCATGCATCCCCATCCCCATCGTCCTTCGTCGCTGCGCTGCTCGACGTGCTGCAGCACGCCTGTGCTGCTCGCTCCTCACTCCTTGGGGTATGGGGCGCCTGACGGAAACTACACCACAAGTTAATGTCCACAGACCCTAGCCTCCGGAGCTTTACGCCCGCGCGTTGACTTATTTGAAGTTGGAAGGGGATCGACCTCAGGAGTTTTGGAGTTGGAAAAAGCACCGTCGTTACTGGGATTCGTATGATGTGGATTGTGAACCGGGGCCTTGCTGGGCTGACCAGTCTGAGGCCGGTTATCCCGACTTCTATCGAGTTTTCAACATCGAAGTGTGGCCGCCATTGGATTTTCGCCGGAGGGTGCGCACGGACTCGCTGCTGGAACCCTGTGTTTATATAAGTTGGTGTGCGGCGGGAGCTGAATGCGCCTATATCAGCCTGCAGGCCATGAGCTTTCCGTTTCATCCATTGGTGACGGAAAGTGGCAAGCCTTTGTCCATGGCTCGGCGAGCGGCATTTGTTATTGACGGCTGGATTTTTTGGCCCCAGGTCACCCTATTGGTGAAGGGCAAGAAGGTTCGCGTAGATTGCCTGGGCTTCAACGGCAAGCGTTGGGTGGTGCTGGAGTTCGACGGTTTTCTGCACGCCCGCAACGCGGAGCAGAAGCAGTGGGATGAGAAGCGCGATTTGAGCCTGGGTTTCGAGGTTCTCCGCTTCACCCAGGCTGAGATCTTGAGCGGACACATCGTCGACCTGATCCGCCGGAAGTTGGTGGAGGCCTGCGCTTGAGCCTGGCTTCCCCGCTGGACGGGGACATTTCCCCGCGTGGCAGAGACGGGCGGCGGCCGAGGAGTAGTAGATACTTCCCTCCCCTGATTACAATATAACAGTCATACTGTAATCGATTCAGGGAGGTGGAATATGAAGTCTATTTTCGTTGCTTGCTCGTTGGCTGCGGTGAGTTTACCCGCTCAGGCCCAACTATCGGGTCCCATCGTGCGCGATCTGGGAAATCGCTACTATCTGGTGCAGTGCAACCTCCAGCAACTGCAGCCCGACCAACAGGTGTTGATCTTGCGCAACGGCGTCGAGGTCGGTCAGGCCAAGGTGATGCGCAGCCAGACGGGAGCCTGCACCATTCAGGTCAACAGCGGAGAAGCACGCCGCTTCGATGTGATTTTCTCTCCCACCCAGGCGGGTTTGCCGCAACCGGAGCGCGGGCCCAGCATTCCGGCCGCCTACGCCCCCGCCGCACCCAACCAGCGGCCCGTGGCCACGACGCCCACCGCCAACCAGAACTTCTTCAGCACACTGCAGTCCAATGGGCGCGTGTATAACTTGAACACGGGCCAGACGCTCACTCCTTAGAGGCCTTGAGCACCTCAACCATTTTCTGACCAAACAGCTGGGCTGACTCGGGGTTTCGGCCAGTCACCAGGTGGCCGTCCTGAGCCACGCCCGGCTCTTGCGGACCACCGTCCTGGTAGTCCACCAGGCCCAACTTCTTCAACATTCCGGCCACGCGAAAGTAACCGACCACCTTCTTGCCGGCGGCCAGGGGCTGACCTTCGCCGTCGGAGTTATCCACCAAGGCCAGTAGCCCGGTGGAAGCGCAAATCAGTCCGACCGGTCGCGGCCCGGCCAGGGCCTCCTTAAGAACGCGGTGGGCGGCTGAATTGGGGAAGAAATCATGCCAGGCTCCGTTGCCGCCCACAAAGGTCACGGCCGCATAATCATTCACCTTGACCTGCTCGAAGAGCAAGTCTGGCTTGATGGGGCGACCATCCGGGAATTGCCTGGTGTAGCGGGCGTCGGGCCGGCGATCAGCGGCCTCTTTGCCGGCCACCACCGTGTCGTAGCCGGCCAGCACGTAGAGGGCCCGCGGAACTTCATACTCGGGCCACATGAAGTCGTCCGGCAGCATGATCAGCACCTTGGGGTGGGGCTGAGCCCAGGCCGAGGCCGACAAGAACAAGGCGGCCAGAAGCGTCTTTCTCAAATGTGAATGGGCCTGCCGTCCACGGCCAGGGCGGCTTCCTTGACCGCCTCGGAAATGGTGGGATGGGCGTGACAGACGCGCGCGATGTCTTCGCTGGAGGCGGAGAACTCCATGGCCACCACGCACTCGGCGATCATATCGCCGGCACCGGCTCCCAGGATGTGCACACCCAGCACGCGATCGGTCTCGGCGTGAGCCAAGATCTTGACCATGCCGTCGGTTTCGTTCTGGGCGCGAGCCCGCCCGTTGGCCAGGAAAGGAAAGCTGCCCTTGCGATAGGGCACTCCCTTTTCTTTCAACTGCTCCTCGCTCTGGCCCACGCTGGCGATCTCGGGGTGGGTGTAAACGATGCCCGGAATGGCATCGTAGTTGACGTGCCCGTAGCCGTTGACCAGGAACTCGGCCACGGCCACGCCTTCGTCCTCGGCCTTGTGAGCCAGCATGGCTCCGGGGATGCAGTCACCGATGGCATAAATGCCCTCGACGTTGGTGGCGAAGTGCTCATTGACGAGGATGCGGCCGCGGTCGGTCTTGACGCCCAGCTTCTCCAGGCCCAGGCCTTCGAAGTAGGGTTTGCGGCCGACCGCCACCAGCACCCGGTCGCCCTCCAGGCGCAGGCCGGACTCGGTCTCCACCACGCCTTTCTCACCCGCGGCCCGGGCGGCCGTGACTTTCTGGCCCAGGTGGAACTCCATGCCCTGTTTTTCGAAGATCTTCTGGGCAGCTTTGGCGATCTCCAGATCGGTGCCGGGCAGGATGCGATCCATGAATTCGACCACGCTGACCTTGGCGCCCAGGCGTCCCCACACCGAGCCCAGTTCCAGGCCAATGACGCCGGCTCCGATGACAATCAGATGTTCGGGAACCGTCTTGTAGCTGAGGGCCTCGGTGCTGGTGCCCACGCGGTCGTAGTCCAGCTCCATGCCGGGAAAGAAACTGGGCACCGAACCGGTGGCGATCAGGATGTTCTTGGTCTCCAACTCGCGATCGCCCACGCGCACTTTGCCGGGAGCCACGATCTCGCCGGTGCCCGTGACCTTTTCCACCTTGTTCTTAGCGAAGAGGCCGTCCACGCCTTTGGTCAGGGTCTTGACCACTGTGTCCTTGCGGCGCAGCATGGTGCCCAAGTCGAACTCCACCCCGGTCACTTTGATGCCGTGGCGCGACAAATCGTGCAGGGCCTGGTGGTAGAGGTGACTGGACTGGAGCAAGGCTTTGCTGGGAATACAGCCGATGCGCAGGCAGGTGCCGCCCAGGGCGGCCTCTTTTTCCACGCAGGCGACGTTCAAGCCCAGTTGAGCGGCGCGAATGGCCGCCACGTAACCGCCGGGACCGGCGCCAATGACCACTAAGTCATACATTCTTTATACCTCCAGCAGGATGCGGCTGGGATTTTCCATGCACTCCTTGATGCGCACCAGGAAAGACACGGCTTCGCGACCATCGACCAGGCGGTGGTCGTAAGTGAGCGCCAAATACATCATGGGACGGATGACGATCTGTCCGTTGCGCACCACGGCGCGATCTTCGATTTTGTGCAGCCCCAGCACACCGCTCTGGGGCGGGTTGACGATGGGGGTGGACAACAGCGAGCCATAGACGCCGCCGTTGCTGATGGTGAAGGTACCGCCCTGCAGTTCCTCGAGTTTGATTTTGCCCTCCTGGGCGCGCTGACCGAAGTCTTTGATGCTCTTTTCGATGTCAGCGAAGCTGAGACGCTCGGCGTTGCGTAGGATGGGCACCACCAGCCCTTTGCCGCCGCCCACGGCCACGCCGATGTCGAAGTAATTCTTGTAAACCACCGCCTGTTCACGCACTTCCGCGTTGACGGTCGGGAAGGCTTTGAGCGCTTCGATGGTGGCTTTCACGAAGAAGGACATGAAGCCCAACTTGGTGCCGTGCTTGGCCGAGAAGCTTTCCTGATAGGACTTGCGCAGCTCCATGACGGCGCTCATGTCCACTTCGTTGAAGGTGGTCAGCAAAGCGGCGCTAGACTGAGCCTCGATCAAGCGGCGCGCGATGGTTTTGCGCAGTGGCGACATGGTGACCACTTCCTCGTGACGTCCACCGCCCGCCGCCGGGGCGGGCGTGGGACTGCTGGGAGCGGCCACGGCCGGGACGGCCTTCTTGGCGGGCACATCCTCTTTGAGCACCTGGCCGTCTTTGCCGCTCCCTTTGACCTCTTCGGGCTTCAGGCCGGCATCGTGCAGAGCCCGTTTGGCGGCCGGGCTGGGTTCCTTGGCGGCAGCTTCTTTGGCGGCCGGTTTGGGCTCGGCCTTGGCTTCCGATTTGGCGGGAGCGGCGCCCTCTTCCATTTCGCCCAGCAGGTCGCCAATGTTGGCGGCCTCACCGGCCTTGACCAGCACCTTGGAGAGCGTGCCGGCCACCGGGGCGGGCACTTCCACGTTGACCTTGTCGGTCTCCAGCACCACCAGAATGGTGTCCTGGGCGACGCTCTGGCCGGGCTGGACCAGCCACTCTCCGACGACCACGCTGGAAATGGATTCGCCTACGGCGGGCACCTTTAGCTGGACGGGCATGAAAACTACTCCTTAATTCTCGTAACTGATTAGGTCGGGACGGCCATTTTAAATGCCTGCTCAATCAGAGAGGCTTGTTCGATTTTGTGAGCGCCGCCCGAGCCGGTGGCCGGACTGGCCGACTCGGGACGGGAGATGTGCATGAAGGGATGGCGGTCGAAGAGCTTGTCGTCGAAGCGGCAACGCAGGAAGGGCAGCGCGCCCATGTTGGCCGGTTCTTCTTGAACCCAGATGGCCGCCGTTCCCTTGGGGAAGACCGAAAGGGCCGATTTAAGCTGGCGGTCCGGGAACGGATAGATCTGTTCCAGACGCACGATGGCCACATCGCTGCGGTTGTGGGCCTTGCGGTAGGCGTCCAACTCGTAGTAGAGCTTGCCGCTGCACAGCAAGGTGCGGGTGACTTTGCTGGAAGAACCGCTGCCACAGTCCGGCAGCACTCGCTGGAAACTGCCCACGGCCATCTCGGCCAGGGGAGTGACACATTCGGGGTGACGCAGCAAACTTTTGGGGGACATGACCACCAACGGCTTGCGCAGCGGGCGCAGCACCTGACGGCGCAAACAGTGGAAAAGTTGTCCAGGAGTGGTCAGGTTGACCACCTGGATATTGTCCTCGGCCGCCAGGCCCAGAAAGCGCTCGAGACGAGCCGAGCTATGTTCCGGTCCTTGACCCTCAAAGCCGTGGGGCAGCAACATGACCAGGCCGTTCAGGCGCGACCATTTGTCTTCGCTGGAAACAATGAACTGGTCGATGATCACCTGAGCCACGTTGACGAAATCGCCAAACTGCGCCTCCCAGAGCGTTAAACACTCGGGGCGGTCCAGGCACAGGCCGTATTCGAAAGCGAGCACGGCCACCTCGGAGAGGGGACTGTCCCACACCTGGTAGCGAGCCTGGTCTTTGCTGAGATTGTTGAGCGGGATGTATTGCTCGCCCGTCTCGAAGTCGTGGAAGATGGCGTGGCGGTGGCTGAAAGTGCCGCGACCGACGTCCTGGCCGGAGAGACGCACGGGTACTCCCTGCACCACCAGACTGGCGTAGGCCAGATTCTCGGCCGCGCCCCAATCCAGGCTCTTTTTGCCGGCCGCCATTTCCTTGCGCGACTCCAGCACCATCTTTTGCAGTTTGGGATTGGTGGTGAAGCCTTCGGGCACTTCGGTGAGTTTGACCAGCAACGAGGCCAGGATCTCCGGGTCGACCTCGGTGGCCACCTCGGGCGTGTCCTTGTCCAGGCCGCCACGATAGCCGCCCTGAGTGGCGAGCTGCTTGTAATCGTAGTCTTTGGCGCGCGCCTTGGCCAGTTCGGCTTCCAGATACTCGCGGCGCTTGGTGGCGATGTCTTCCACTTCGCTGCGACCCAGAGCCGGCTGGGGAACCTTGAGCAAACTGTCGACGTAGCGCTCGCGCACCGAAGCCATCTTGGCGATCTGCTTGTACATGAGCGGCTGGGTGTAGGTGGGGTCGTCGCCCTCGTTATGACCGCGGCGGCGATAGCACCACATGTCCACCACCACATCCTTGTTGAACTTCTTGCGGTATTCCATGGCCAGACGAATGGCCTGGGCCACCGCCTCGGGATGCTCGCCGTTGACGTGGATGATGGGAATCTGCAGCATCTTGGCCACGTCGGTGGGATAGGTCCCGGAACGAGCCTGTTTGGGCGCGGTGGTGAAACCGACCTGGTTGTTGACGATGATGTGAATGGTGCCGCCCACCGAGTAGCCGGCGATCTCGCTCATATTGAGCATTTCCTGGACCACGCCCTGGCCGGCGAAAGCCGCGTCCCCGTGGATGACCAGGCCCATGACGCGCTGGTGAGCGCCCTGACCCAATTTCTCCTGACGGGCGCGCACGCGACCCAACACCACGGGTCCGACAAACTCGAGGTGCGACGGATTGAAGCACAGTGCCAGGTCGATCTTTTTGCCGGTGGAGGTGGTCCACACACTGCTGTAGCCCAGGTGGTATTTGACGTCGCCGCGGCCGAAGTGCAATTCCGGGTTGGTGTCGTCGAACTCGCGGAAGATCTGGCCCGGGTCTTTTTGCATGATGTTGGCCATCACGTTGAGCCGGCCGCGGTGAGCCATGCCGATGACGATGTCTTCGATACCGAACTCGCCGGCGTCTTCCAGAGCCAGGTCGAGCAGCGGAATGAGGCTCTCGGCGCCTTCCAGGCCAAAGCGCTTGGCGCCCACGTATTTTTTGGCGATGAACTCTTCGAACATCTCGGCGTCGGTCAGCCGAGTCAGGATGCGAATCTGCTCGGCGTGACTGAGAGATCGAATGTTCTCAGTGGTTTCCATAGTCTGCTGCAGCCAAAACTTGGGCTCGGGATCGTCGATGTGCATGTATTGCACGCCCACCGCTCGGCAGTAGGTGTTCTGCAAGATTTTCAAGATCTGTTGGAGCGGCACGGCCTCTTTCAAGCCCAGCGAAAGGGCCCAGAAGCGCATCTGCAGATCGGCTTCGGTCAGACCGTAGTGAGAAAGCTGTAACTCGGGAAAGGGCGCGGGTTCACTGCCCAGCGGGTCCAGCCAGGCGGTGCGGTGGCCCCGCACACGATAGGCACGAATGAGCTGGTCGACGCGCTCTTGCTTATAGGCGTCGCCTTCCTTGCTGACGGGCGGGTTGAAGATGGTGCTGGACTCGTAACTGGGTCCCATCGCCATTTTTTGACCGTTAATGCCCATTTGTTCGAAATAGCCGCGCCAGGCCGGGTCAACCGAGGCCGGGTCTTGCTGATAGTCGCGCAGCTGCTCTTCGGCGAAGTCGAGATTGTCTACATTGATCATCGGGATGCTCCTATTTGACTACATCCCGCAGCAGCACGAATTCTTCGGCGGCGGTGGGGTGAACGGCCAGGGTTCGATCAAAATCTTGCTTGCTGGCGCCGCAGGTGAGGGCGATCGCCAGAGCTTGAATGATTTCCGGGGCGTCCGCTCCCACCATGTGGCAGCCCAGGACCAGCTGATTGGAGCGACGCACCACCAGCTTCATCATGACCTTCTCCGGTTTATCCGGCAGCGTATACTTCATCGGCCGAAAGCTGGTGCGATAAACGTCGATATCGCCCGGATTGCTCGCTTCCGCCTGCTCTTGAGTCAAGCCCACGGTTCCTACCGCAGGCTGGGTAAAGACGGCGGTGGGGATGTGGTGCGGTCGAAAATCGGCGTTGGGGTCCTGGAAGAGACGAGCGGCCAGAGCCCGCCCCTCGGCGATAGCGTAGGGCGTGAGTTGCACTCCGCCGGTGCAGTCGCCGATGGCCAGAATGCTGGGCACGCTGGTGCGGCAGTGTTCGTCGGTGAGCACCTCGCCCTTGCTACCCAGGCTCACGCCCACTGCGGCCAGTCCCAGCCCTTCGGTATTGGGCACGCGCCCGGTGGCGGCTACGAAAACTTCGCTGGACCACTCGCCTTGATCGGTTTTAACCAGAATCTCTTGTCCGTTCTTGCTCAAGCTTTCCAGATTGGCGCCGGTCACGAAACGGATGCCTTTGTGCTCCATCTGCTTTTTCAGAGTCTTGCGCACGTCGCCGTCAAAATCGGGCAAAGGCAGGTCGCTGCGAAACATCACGGTGACCTGGCTGCCCAGGCCAGCGAAGATGCCGGCAAACTCGAGGCCGATGTAGCCGCTGCCCATCAGCGTGATGGACTGGGGCAGCTTCTCCAGATGAAAGAGATCATCCGAGGTCACGGCCAGTTCCTTGCCCGGCTTGTCGGGAACCCAGGCTTTGCCGCCCACGGCGATGGCCAGGTATTTGCCGCTGACCTTCTTGCCGCCCACCTCCACGGTGTGAGCATCGAGAACCCGGGCGGCGCCCTCGAAGCGGGCCACCTCGGAGCCGTCCAGCAGGTTGCGGTAAACCCCATTGAGCCGGTCCAATTCTTTGTCCTTGTTGGCGATCAGCTTGGACCAATCGAAGGCGGGGTCGCTGGGGGAAAATCCATAGCCGGGAAGCAGAGCCAGTTCTGAACGCAGGGAGCTGGCGTAAACCATGAGCTTCTTGGGCACGCAGCCGCGATGCACACAGGTTCCCCCGTACTCGGACTGCTCGCAAATCGCCACTTTCGCACCGTAGAGCGCGGCGCGCCGGGCCAGTCCCACTCCCCCAGAACCGGCTCCGATCACGACCAGATCGTAATCATGTTGAGCCATGGTTAAGGCCTTTGCGCCCTACCAGGGGAGTCCTCCCCCGGCAGCGTAAGGTGTGGCTATGCAACTTTGGTGGTCCCGCACAAGACACTTTTTCACCTTCCCTATGTTCGCTCGCATCCTCGCCTGCGTCGTCCTCTTCAGCATCTATGGCTGGCTCACGATGCGTTATGAAGTCGTCATACTGGGAGAGGATTTAGAGTTCCCGGACGGCGTCAATACACTGTTGGGCGTCTCCATGTCGGTGCTTATCGTGTTTCGCAACAACAGCAGCTACGACCGCTGGTGGGAAGGCCGCAAGCTCTGGGGTACGCTGGTCAACCGCAGTCGCTCGCTGGCCGCCCTGGTGTGGAGCGCCGAGCAGCTCCCCGAGGCCGAACGCCAGCGTTTTGTGCTGGGCATCAAGGACTTTGCCTATAAGCTCCGCGACCATTTGCGCGGTAGCTGGCCGGCTCCCGACAACGAGCCCCAGCGTTTGCTCAATCAACTCAATGTGCAACTCAATCGCTGGGACCAGGCGAGCGCCAAGCCGACTCAGTTGATCATCGGCATGGAGCGAAACCTGACCGACTTTTACGACGTGATGGGCGCCTGCGAACGGATTCGCGGCACTCCGCTACCGCTGAGCCACCGGGCCATCGTGCCCCAGGCCATTTTTGTGTATTTGCTGGCGCTGCCCTGGGGACTTCCCCACGGCCCCATCGCCATCATGATCATCGCGCTGGTTTCTTACTTCCTGATCAGCCTGGAGATGATCGCCGAAGAACTGGAAGAGCCCTTCGGCCAGGACCCCGACGATTTGCCCCTCAGCCGCCTGTGCATCGTCATCGAAAAATCGATGCACCGGCAGCTGGAGTTGGTTCCAGCCGGCGCGGAATCGCCGCCTGTCCGTTCGACTTGACCCCTCCCTTTTCAATCCATAGAATAAACTATAGATCAAGAACAAGAGGGACTTTTCATGAGCTCGATCTATTTGCCCGAGGAATTGAAACAAAGATTGGTGAGAGCAGCTCGCCGCAGAGGTTATGAGGTCAAGCAGGGGCCGAAGTCTAAGCTGGCCGAGTATCTGGCGTTCTTGGTGGAACAAGATGAAAAGCGTCCGGACCCACACCTTCAGACTTTAAATCTAGCCCTTGGCCTTCTGGCCCGTCACGACAAGCCGGCTCCAACCGATCACGAAGTAAAGGCGATTTTGCACTCTAGACTTGATTTGCTGTGACCACCCTGCTGCTGGATACGAATGTCGTATTGGATGTTCTTTTGCAAAGGACTCCCTGGGTTCAGGACGCCAGCAGGATTTGGGGGGCTGCCGACGCGGGACTTTTACGCATGTGTATCACGGCCACAACGATTACTGATATCTACTATGTTGCCAGAAAGCTGCATGGTGAGCCTTTGGCGCTTCAAGCAGCAAACTTGTGCCTGACTGCCTTCGAAATCTTAGCGGTCGACCGGAGTCGCCTGGAAGCAGCCTTACAACTTCCGGGTTCGGACTTTGAAGACAACCTTCAGATCGCTTGCGCCCGCGAACATCGCCTCCAAGGCATCGTAACTCGTGACCCGGCCGGTTTTGCCTCGTCACCGATCAAGGTTTGGACGCCCCAGGAATGCTGCCAGGAACTGAACCTCTAGGCGGTGACTTTGCGCCGCGTGTTCAGCCCGACCAGGCAGAGCATGGCGGTGAAGGCCAGGCCGGTGCCGCGCCCGTCGAGTTCCGGGGCGCCGGCCACCAGCGTGCCCTGGACGGTAAAATTTGCGTCCCCGGGGCTGGCCTGAAGCTGGAGAACGGGAACGCCCGCGGTGGGGCGCGGGCGGCTTGGGGGCATGTCAGCCGCTCAGGCTGACGTTGTCCGCGGCGGGTGGGGCATCT